>Ga0180434_10007320_pt1 | contig 12446 bp, 11 predicted proteins | sample SS_ome_7_FD_132453 | JGI IMG/M metagenome (GOLD analysis project Ga0180434, IMG submission 132453) | Hypersaline lake sediment archaeal communities from the Salton Sea, California, USA - SS_1_D_2 metaG | ecosystem: Environmental > Aquatic > Non-marine Saline and Alkaline > Hypersaline >... | reverse complement strand
GACCTCGTTGACCCACAGGCCCTCTATGCTTATGGAGGGGTCGTCCTCCTCGTAGGTGACGGGCACGCTCTGCCTGGCTTTCTCGACCGCTTTATCCGATTCCTTCTCGTAGAAGTTGACCGCCGTCACCCCGTATACATATCCCGCTTTGCCATTTTTATCATAGTAGTGGTTGTCAGTGATGGGCTCCTTGGTGAGCTTTTCCCATTTCCCCGGCTTCTTCTCCCTGTAGACGTTATAGCCTGCCACGTTCTTCTCCGTGTTGTGCTGCCAGTCGATGCTCACACCGGGCTCGATAGCCACCGGGTCCAGGCCCTTCGGCGGTGCCGGGGGATCGGCGTTGTAAGTCTGCACCTCCACCTTGTTGGAGGGACCGCTCTCCTCTCCCCACTTGGCCAGGCAGGTCACCCAGTAGACGTAGGTGGACTCAGGCTTGATGGCATAGTCCTTATACTCAGCCTTCTTGACGAAACTGATGGGCTTGGAGTCCGAAAGCTCCGCCTCACCGACTACCACACGGTAGACGTAGAAACCGCTGTAGTTCTTATTGCTGTTGTTCGGATCCCATTTGAGCTGCACGTAGGGCTTGTCGTCGGGGACGAACTCGCCCACCAGGTCCTTGGGCGGGTTTATCACCGGCGTGGGGCCTATATCGGGCTTCTTGGCCGGATCCACCTCGGGAGCATCCGCCGGCACATCAGAAGGAGCCTCACTTACATCGGAGGCGGGAGGTAAAGGCGCCGGAAGAGCTGCTGTGTTGTGAGCTTCTTCTTGGGGGGGTTCCGCCGGCGCCGCCTCCGCAGGAACCACGTCGGGGACCATTGAGGCATAGGAAAAGGCTCCTGCACTCTGTACATCTGGGCTTTCAACCGTACTGGCGATAGGCGCTGCCGCAAAGACCAGGGTCAATGCGCATACTAGAAAAACGGCGGTGATGGCTATACTTGCCGCTATGTGCCTTTTGAACCCACTCATGCGTGTTCTCCTCTTATCTCGCTTCTTTCTTCCGTCCCACCGATGACGCTTTTGCGGGTGTCTTTTTGTCTCCTCACTTGGGAAAACGGCCTATAAGTAGACCCCATTTCGTTTAATCTGGTCTACGGCGGCTTCAGGCCGTTAACGGTATCGATCTGGGGGTGAGCGGTAAGGGTGGAAAAGCATACCCATATGGGTATAAAAAGGGCAGTTAAGACATACTATTGGATAATGTCTGTTTAAAGTTGTGCTTTAGAACAAGTGCACAAGGATATACAGCAGGGATCGGGTTGGGCTTTTCAGGGTTTATTTAAGGTTTGGTTGGGGCTTATTGAGACTTTGTTCAGGGTTTAGCGGCAGCGGGCGGCGCCGGGAAGGGTGAGGTACTGGGAGTAACACTGGGGCCAGATTATCTGGCACCCGCCGAAGAAAAAGCGGTTGATGCGCAGGACCTTCATCTGCGGCTTACTATATGGTTTCCTCTGTTTTTGCTCGCTATGCATTGTCCAACACCTTCATCAAAGTGCGCGTCAACCTGCACTTTTCTTCGCTTAAAGCTACCACCTCTCCTTGTTCCTGGTAGGAAAGGGCCCGGCAGATACCGCACCTGTCCAAGTAGGAGCAGTCGCCGCATTCGGATGGAATCTCCATTTCCTTCCTGCGTAGTTCAAGAAGTTCTGGTGAATTCCTCCATATTTCGACGAATTCTTTCTCTACTATGTTTCCTACCACAAGGGGGAAGGCAACACAAGGATACACGTCACCATGGGGATTGATGGCGAAGATGGTGCGTCCTCCGCCGCAGTACCGCTTCTCCTCGTTTCCGGGGTCCGCGGGCCCTATGGCGCAGCGCTGCACGTAGTCCGCCAGGTTGTCTATCTTCTCGTCCATGACCTCGCTTAGATAGCGGGGCAGGTAATCCAGCTCGAAGCGCATGAAGCGCTCCAGGCCCTCGTCGTCCAGGCGAAAGCGTGTGGGAGCGGGATCGCGGTCGTTGCGGGGGAAGATGAGGGAGGTGAACATGGCCGGCGTGTCCAGTTCGTCGGCCAGTGCGGCTATCTCCTCCACCTCATCCAGGTTGAAGCTGCCCACCACCACCTTGAGCATGGTGGGTATGTCCTCCTCCCTGAGGAGGTCCAGGGCGCGGCGGGCGGCGGTATAGGACCCGTCCACCCCGGTGAGCTCGTCGTGGGTGGAGGGATGGATGCCGTAGAGGCTCACATCCACCCTCAAGGTGGGCATTTGTCCCAGCATCCTGACCTTGTCCCTATCGAGAAGGGTGGCGTTGGTCTGCAGGGTGATGGCGAAGTCCCTCTCCGCCGCGGCCTCCAGGATACCGAAGGCATCCTCCCGCAGCAGGGGCTCGCCGCCGGTGAAAGCCAGGAACAGGCAGCCGCTGGCGGCCAGCTCGTCCATGAGCTTGACCCATCGCTCCAGGTCCATCTCCTCACCGGAGGGCGCGTATTGGTAGCAATGACGGCAGGAGAGGTTGCACCGGTGAGTCAGCTCCAGGCTGCCGGAGAGCGGGATGTTTTCCTCGTTTATCCTGTTCACGAACTCTCTGTCTATAACCGCATTCCCCCTTTTGCGGAGAAATCTTTTAACCACGACAATACATCATCGCCGAGCTTTATGCTCAATCTGTATATCGGGATGAATTCCGCCATCCTTGAAAAGGCGGCCAGGAGCTCTCCCTCCTCTCCCTCGTATCCGAGGCGCGGGGCGTTGGCCGAGAGCTCGGCCACCGCCAGCGGCGGGGTCATCTCCTCCAGGCCCGGGGGCAGTTCGCGGTGGAGGTTGAAGATGGCCACGAGCGGCGCGCTGCCGGGTGCCACCGTGCCCCCCTCCCTGCCCGGCCAAGGGGTGCCGAAGAGTTGGGCTTCTTCATCGATCTCTCTCACCGCCACCAGGTCGTCTCCGAGGATGGCGGAGTCGGGGAAATCCTGGACCAGGGTGGTCTTTCCCGCCCGGGTATGGCCCACGAAGGCGTAGCCCTGTTTCTTGAGGGTGATACCGGCGGCGTGGAGCAGGGTCCCGCCGCAGGCGAGGAGGCGGGACTGCAGGCAGGCCCCTATAAGGGCCTGGATGGCATCCCCTACCACCTCCCCCTCCTGTTCGATGCGCCAGGGTCCCTCCAGGCGGGGCAGGCCTATCTCCCCCCTGTCGCGCCGGGAGGATATCCATCCCAGGATGCGGTCCCTGCCGTTGACGCCGACGAAGGCCAGTCTATCCTCCCGGTCCTCCCGGCCCTCCCGGCGGGACAGCTTGAACTTGGAGGGGAAGAAGCGCTTGAGGGGGTCGGCCTGGGCCGTCTCGTCGTACTCGAGGGTAATGGTGAAGTCTGTGGTAAGGTCGGCGGAGCCGGACGAGGCGAAGTCCTGCATCTTGGGGGGGAGGAAAGAGGTGGGGTCTCCTGCCGTGGAAATTATCTCCAGGTTAAAACCGGCTATCGTATAAATGTTACTCCAGGTCGACAACCTCCACTGCTCCTTGTTCCAGAAGGCACCGGGCGAAGTACAGGCAATCCTCCAGGGCCGTCTCCAGGTCCACCTCGAACTCCTGCACCACCGCATCGGCGATTTCCTGCATGCTGGCCTGGCCGTCCATCCTGGACCAGATAAAGGAGCCGACGGGGTCCAGGTGGATGACCACGTCCTGCTTGACGTTTACCAGCACGGCCTCCTCGTCGACCATACGCCAGGCGATACCTGCAACGCGCTTGACCCTGGTGTCGGGTCCCGGCCTTGGTCCCGCCCCTTCCTTTTCACTCATTTTTCAATTCTTTATAGCTCGACGGCGCTTCCGTCACCGGCCTCTCTTCCACCGCCACCCAGCAGTGCCCCTCCATGTCCCCGTTGTCGCTGCGCACCCCGAAGACCAGGTGGGCGTCGTGTCCTTCCTCGCGCAGTACCTGGGCCAGGGTAAGGGAACGCACCAGGCAGGAGGGCTTGATCCTCATCTTCTCCAGCAGGGCGAACCACTTGCCGGTCCGCACCAGCACAACGTCCTCCTGGGAGCGGCGGCCCTTTACCAGCCGGCCCTCCAGCTTGCGCAGTTCCCGGCCGGGGATGAGGAAGGAGCGAAGCAAGGCCAGAGCGGCCTCGGCGTACACGCGCAGCGCCTCACGCCACTCCTTTGCCTTTTCCTTCCATAATTCCATTAACCATTCTTCTTCGCTTCTCATAATTCCTTAAGTATACCCCCTCCACATGGGGCCAGGCCTTGGGTGTTGAGTTGCTCATAAAACACCTTCATCACCCTATTCAACGTATCTCCCCCCCAATCCTTTCCAAATGGGGTCAGCCCCCCACATACACATATACTTGTATAAGCTAACCTTTTGTGTATGTGGGGGGCTGACCCCATCTTTAAATTTGAAATTTGGTGCCTGACCCAGATTTAATGTAAGGAGTGCGGGAAAGGAAGGTAAAGCTTTGAGGGCGGATATTGACGGTTATGCCGATCGTTTTCTTCTAGCAGTCGTCGCCTATCCCTTCGGCGATGAGAGGAAGGCCGGCCAGCTCGCCGAGCTCGCGGACAACCTCTCCCCGGCCGGCATAATAAGGATGGCGGAAAACGCCACCTATCACGAGCTGATCCCCTTGCTCCATATCGTGGCCGGAGACTGTGCCCAACTGGGGTATCCCCTGCCCCTTCCCGGCAGGATGTTGGAGAAATGGTCCCAGGTTTATGAGAGGGAACTGGTGCGCTCGGCCGTCATCCACCATGGAGCCCAGAAAGCCTTGTCCGCTCTCGAGGACGCGGGCGTACGTACCATCCCACTCAAGGGGTCCTACCTGACCTCCCGTTTCTACCAGAAGGGAGGAGCGCGCTCCTATCGGGACCTGGACCTCCTGGTGGAGAAAGGTTCGCTGCAGGCCCTGAACAACGCCCTGCTCGGTGCAGGCTTCCAGCCCCATCCCGGACGCCCGTCCTTCGTCCCCGCCCCCGCTTACACCGTCTATTTCCTCCCCATGGAGGATAGCGACGTCATGATGGAGATAGACATCCATATCGGGATGCACTGGCCCAAGGAATATTTTCAAAAGACGAGCTTCCGTTCTGAGGACATCTGGGCCGAGGCCGCCCGGGACAATATGGATGACCTGCCTGTATGGGCCATGAGTCCCGCCCATCTCGTCATCACCACTTTCTTGGACTGCGCTGTAAACCACCGCTACGCCCGCTTGATAAAGTTCAGGGACATCATCGAGGTCATCCGGGCAGCCGAAGTGGACTGGGATGAGGTTGAATCCTGGAGTGACCGTTGGGGGGTGAGGAGCTTTGTGGGTCCTGGGCTAAAGCTCCTGTCCGAGATGGATCCGGGTGTGCCCATCCCGCCTCAGGTTGTCAGCTCCCTACTGCCCTCCTATCCAATGATGCGTCTCTTCCTCAATGTTTTACCGGCCACTGCCCTCCCCGACCACCGCGGCCGTTCCTTCAGCCTCCTCAATCTGCTTTTCTTCATGTTGGGCGACACCCTGGGCGAGCGCGCCCGCGGACTGGCCTACCTGCCCTATCACATGTTCAGGGGACGCCGCAAGTTCTAGGTTGGCAGATGTCAGGGCCTGGCCCTATTAGAAGTTGGGGATGCCGATGGAGTCGTGGGCGCCCTGCTTGAAGTCGGTGGTCCACATATACATGGCCCGCTCGGCCAGCACGCCCAGCGCGCCGGCACCGGTGGATTCCACCACGGTGGAGACATCCAGGTTGTCCACCAGGTCGTTGACATGCACGCTGAAGCGGCTGTTGGCGGCCATGGTGATCGGCAGCTGTGCCGCCGGACCGGTGGGCCCCAGCAGGGTCACCAGCACCTCGACCTCCGCGCCGTTGGGATTGACGATGAGCACCCACTCGTCGAAGCCGGGGCGGGTGGTGCCCTCCGGCAGGAACCAGTAGGTCTGGAGCTGGGCGGACCCGATGGAGTCGTGGGCTCCTATCTTCCCATCCGGGGTGTTCATATACATGGCCCGCTCCGCCATGATGCCCGCTCCATCCAGGGAGGTCACCACAGTGGACACGTCGTTGTCTACGATGAAATCGTTGACGTGGATGGAGAAGCGCGAGTTGGCTGCCATGTTGAAGTCGAACACGTTGCCGACCCCCTCGGGCGTCAGGAAGGTCGCCCTGACGTCGGTTCCGACATTGTTGGGATTCATGACCAGCACCCACTCGTCGAAGCCGGGGCGGGTGGTCCCCTCCGGCAGATACCATTCAGGCCTGGGGCAGGCTATGCCGATGGAGTCGTGGGCTCCTACCTTACCATCCAGGGTGTTCATGTACATGGCCCTCTCGGCAAACACGGGCAGGGTATCCCCACCCACCTGTGTTTGGCATTCCACCCTGGTGGCGAACTCCGAGTTAGGCGCATAATCGTTGGCATGGATGGAATAACGGCTGCGGGCCGGTACGGTGACGTCGAAATCGGCTTCCACGCCTCCCCTGCCCAGGAACTGTACCTTGGCCGTTATCTCCACGTCGTTGGGATTCTGGATGAGCACCCACTCATCGAAACCGAAGTAAGTGGCCCCCTCCGGCAGATACCATATGGAGCTCGGCGTCATGGTGCCGATGGAATCGTGGGCTCCCCACTTGCCGTCCACGGTCCCGTACATGTACATGGCCCGCTCGGCCATGATCTGCCCGCCGTCTATGGAGGTGACCATGGTGGACACCATCTGGTCGGGAACCCAGGCGTTGACGTGCACGGTGGACCGGGAGTTGGCCAGGGTGTTTATAAGGGGGCCCTCCGCCTGGCCGGCCGGGGTCTGGTATACCACCCTCACCTGGGTGGACCGGTTCTGCGGGTTCATGACCAGCACCCATTCGTCGAAGCCCTGGCCGGTATACCCCTCGGGCAGGAACCAGCTGTAGGTCTGGAACTCGTACACCACGGCGTCCTCGGCGCCGTTATACCAACACACGTTGTAGACCTCGTTGCCCGAGGCGGTATATGTGCCGTCCAGGTTGACGCTGAAGTCGCCCGCGCCGTTGCTGGCGGTCTCGATGACTACGGGGTCGCCGTAGACATCCATGGTCAGCCTCATCTGGGTATTGGCCGGCGCCGTCCCCTGCACCATGTTGGTGTAGGGGTCGCAGGTGGCGGATACGTCAGCCACGGTTATGGAGCGGTTGCCGCCCATGTTGCATCTCACCTGGTCGCCCGGGGCGATGTCGTAATCGCTGAACCAGGCATCCAGGAAGCCGTCCTTGGCGGTGGTGGTGTTGCGTGTGGCCGTCCCGGCTAATACGGTCAAAGGGGTGTTGGGCAGGTAATATCCCATGACCTCGTCGTACTGGGGATAGACAACAAGGGAGCCGCCGGTGTTGGCCACGTTCTGAACCGAGTGGCCGGCGGCGTCGGTGGAGTAGACATAGGTGACATCTCCCCGCCTGATATTGAAGTTGGGGAAGTTGGCGGTATAGATGCCGCCTGAAGCCGTCACCTGCCGGCTGGCCACCCCGGGAGGTATGTCCCCGTAATAGGTGGAGGGGGCCATGATGTAGGCATCAACCTTGTTCCCCGAGGGAGCCGTCCCGTTAACGCGGTCGTTGGCCGCGCTTATGTTTGCGGTGAGGGTGCAGTTGATGTTTACCGCCGCTCCGCCTCCCATGTCGGTCACCCTTACCGTGTCGCCCGATTGGATATCCCCGGTGGAGAGGTCGGCGTAGAACCACTTATTGGGATTGGTCGTGGTGTCCACCGTCTGGATTACCACGCCCCTGATTAGCTCCACCCTTACCGCTGTACCTCCAGGGCTGGTGGTGAATCCCTCCACGGTGTCGAAGGGAATGGAGGCGCGCACGCCGGACTGGACCGCCGCGGCGCTGAAGTCGTCTCCGCCCAGGTCCTCCGGCCACAGGTTCCGGCTCTCCTCCAGGCGTTGATGGCCTTCCTGCGGTGAAGATGGAAGCCTGCCTAAGGGATCCGGGGTTATCTCCTGGGCATCTTCCGCCGCCCAGGCCCCGCCCGAGGGAACGGGAAGCACAAGGCTCGGGCTAAACAATAGAAAGGTGACCAGTACTGCCAAGGCGAAAATACTGGATTTGATACTTAATCTGGGACCACCGCTCATAATCACTCCCCGGCTATGGCCATATGCTGATCCATCAACGTGGATCCCTTAAGGGGGATCCGTTATATAAGTTATATGCCAGAGGCCGTAATCCCTGCTTAGACGCATCTCCGCCGGGTTCCATTTCCCGCTCTTACCAACTACCCTGCCGGTCAGGATGACCTCACACTCGCTGACAAGGTTGTAGTTCTCCACGGTCATGTAGGCGAAGCGGCCCTCGGCAACCTTGGTGAGGAAGGGCTGCAGGTCGCTTATCTCCTTGGCCAGGGTGTCCTCGAAATTATCCGGGACCATGTAGTTGGTGCCCCCTCCCAGGTCCCCTTGAAGCCCATTGATAGCCGCGATGCGCCACAGGCCTCCCTCGAACTTCATGACGAAGGTGCCGCTGCTGCGGCCCGTATCCGTGAAGAAGTTGAAGTAGACGTAGGATGTGTTGGGATCGCCCACCGGCTGGTAATCGACGGAGGTGACCTCCATGCGCGTCACCCTTCCCTCCGCCACGGCCTTGAAGAAGTTCTGGTGCCTCTGGGTCTCGGTGACGTAACGCTGGTCGGGGCTGGTATAGGAGAAATCCTCGCCGCTGTGGCCCTCGGCCGCCACCTCAGCATTGTAATCGGGTTCACCCTCCTCCGAGCCGTCCTCGCCCAACGCCGCATCCGGGTCGTCGGGTGTGGTGGTGATCTCGAGGTCGGACATGTAGGTGCTTCCCTCCGCAGCGGCCTGGCTCGGCCGCTCGCCTTCCCCGTCATCGGCTATCTTCCAGGCAGCAAGAGATATGCCTCCCGCGCACAGCAGAAGGACGAGCACGAGGATCACTACTTTTTGAAAGCTCAACTTCTTCTTCATGCTCTCCCGTTTCGACCTTATTAAGTTTTCTTCAATCTAGCACAGCCTCTATGGCTGGTCGTTGATATATATTGATATCGACACAGTTTCGCTTTCGCATAAGAGTTCCACCGCAACGGCTGTGACTCCTCCACTTTATATAGGTTTAGAACCTGAAAAACCCCGACTAGTTCCTCACTAAAGTTGGGGTTATCTAAACCTGGAGGCTGACCCCGATAGTTAGCATTGCTAAGCTTATGTGTATGTGGGGGGCTGACCCCATCTTAGAGGGCTGCCCCGTAAAGCGGGGCAGCCCTGATGATTTCGAATCGAGGCCTGATGCCGATTACTTTTTAGTGGTTGCCTTGGCTCCTTCGGCCTTCTCTTCCTTCGCCGCCTCTCTGACCTTCTTGTTTATCTTTCTCTCCAGGGAGGAGAGCTTCTTGTCCAGGTCGTTGATATCGCTCTTGGTGATCAGGCCCATCTGTCCCAGGACCTTCTCCACAGCATCTCCGACCGCGTCGGTCAGTTCATCCGTCTTCTGCAGGCTCTTCTGCTTCAAGCCCAGAGTGGCCTTCTCGGTGGCCTCCTTCTTCTTCTTCATCTTGTCTTTCGCCGAGGGGACTAACCCCTTTCCTTTCTCGACCATATCCTCCATCATGTCCTGGGCCGCCTCACGCAGCGTGGCTGCCATCCCCAGCATCATGTAAGGAATATCGGTGACGTTCATATCTGTCATCTTCTCTATCCTCCTGCACTACACCTCGGATACTTTCTTCTCCAGCTTGGCGACCTTATCGTTTATCTTCTTGAGATCCGCCTTGGTCACCACTCCCATGCTCCCAAGGATTCTCTGGACCTCCTTGGCCACGGTGTTCATGAGCTCTTCCTGCTGATTGCGGCCTTTGCCTACCAGCTCCGAGATATAGGCCTCGCCTTTTTTTGCAGCCTCATCTCTTTTCTGGGTGGCCTCTTCCTGCTGCTTCGTAAAGCGTTCCCGCCCTTTCTCGATTAGCTCATCCACCGTTTTCTTCATCTCCGACCTGGTCGTCGACATGGCACCTAATACCAGGTAGGGAATATCTGTGGGTTCCATTTTTTCACCTCCCTGAAATCTTTCTTTAAGATCTTAACCCTCAGTTTAACGGGGTTAAGTGATTAGCATTTTACTATAATATTTCCTTAAAATCAAGAATTGGTTGTATGGTTGAACCAATATACCTTTTAGCCCTATCATCTTGGCGCCTGTCGCATCTCATTCAGGCCGCGTACATGCGCGCCGGTTATGATGGTCTTGGTCTTTATGGCCCTCTCTAAAAAGGGCATCTCGACATATAGGTCGAAGACCAACTCACGGCCTGCCGGGCTGTTCAGCAGGCGGTTTATCAGCTTGGCAAGATCCTCAGGACCCATGGACTTGGCCACCTCCGCTATGAAATCCGAGAAGGCGTCCACGGTCTCCGCCACATCCGCCGGCTCCAGGAACCGCACCAGTTCCACCGCCAGCTCCTGCGCCGTCTCCGCCATATAGGCCAGTGTTTCCGGGTCCAGCTCCCGCATCAGGCTCCGGAACCAGTCCGGGTTAGAGTTGAAGATGCCGCCCAGGACCTTGACGTTGAGTTTGGGAAGCAACCTGCTCATCCAGGCGGAGTTGGCGTTGACGGTGGCGGCGATCACGGCCGGATCGATGTACTTGATTATCTCGGCCACGAAAGCGGCGTTGAGGTTAAGGGAGAAAGCCAGGGTCTTGGGGTCCAGCATGGAGATTAGGTCGGAGATGAATATCTCGTTTCCGGCGACGATATCGGACAGGACCACCGGGTCCAGCGAGCTCACCACGTCGATGGCGAACTCGGGCTTATCATTGATGATATTGGCCACGCTTATGGGATCCAGGTTATAGACAACGTCGTGCACGAAAACAGGCCTGTCGTTGAAGGCCTCGGCCAGGGTCTTGGCATCAAGCTCGTCCATCACCTTGAGTATGAACTCCGGGTTGTCGTTGACGGTGGCGGCGATGATGTCCGGCGTGGCGGCGGCAATGGGTCTTATGAAGGCCTGGCTGTAGCTCAGCAGCTTCCCGACCATGCTGCCCAAAACATCTAAGATCATCTTCCCTCTCTCCTCCCGCTGTGTCTCCGTTCCTTGTCATCTATAGAATAATGAATCATTTATATGTAATTCTACCCATTTATTCCTCTTCTATTTCCTCTTCTATCTCCCCCTCCTGCTGCAGGGAGGCCAGGAACTCCTTGGCCGCCTCTCCCTCCTCGGGGGGCACCACTATCCTGGCCATACCAGCCGAGCCGGTGAAGGGGCCGGGCAGGTCCGCCCAATCCCGGGCACTGAAGCCCTCCTCCCTCAGCATGTTCAATACAAGCTCCGCCTCCAAGCGGTCGCCGGCGAAGACCACCGCCTGGTCGTCTGGACGCTTCTTGAAGAAATCCAGGATTCCCACTACGAATCATTCCTTTCATAAGACTTCACGGCACGCGTTGAGGCGCCGGCTCAACCGCATGAGGCCCTCCTGACGCAGGCCTGATCCAACTCTAGAGGGCGCCCTCCTCTGAGACCTCTATCATCTTCTGCATCTCCCTCTCCAACAGGGGCGGGAGACCCTCGATCTTAACGTTGAGGAAACCTCGCACGATGGTGGAGGTGGCCTCCTCCTCGCTGAGCCCGCGGGCCATGAGGTACTCGATCTCCTCCTGGGCGATCTTTCCCACCGCCGCTTCGTGGGAAAGGTCTATATCCGGGATGCCCCCCTCCAACTCCGGAACGGCGTGGATGGAGCCGCCCTCGTCCAGGATGAGTCCCATGCACTCCAGGTGGGCCTTTACTCCCTCCACCTCGCCTTTCAGGTGACCCCGGGCCACGATGTCGCCGCCCTGGGTAATGGCCCGAGAGATTATCTCGCCGTTGCACTCCGGGGCGCTCAGTATGATCCTGGAGCCCACATCCATCTCGCTGCCCGGCTGGGCCACCATGATCGAGTTGAACCGGGCTACCGCTCCCCTACCCACCAGCTTCGCGGTGGGATATGACTGCAGGGACTTGACCGGCTCCATGACGATATAGTTGGAGATGAAGAGTCCTCCCTCCTCCACCAGCACCCCGCTGCGCGGCCTGACATCCATACCCGGCACCCAGTTATGGACCATGGTGAAGGTTATCTTGGCGTTCTTCTTGACGTAGAACTCCGAGATGCCGATATGGGCGGCCATGTCCACATCGTGTTCGCTGGCGCAACCGGTGATGATATGCAGTTCCGAGTCCTCCTCCGCGATGATGATGTTGTGCACCCTCTGTACGAAGCCGGGCTCCTTTATATATAGACATGCCTGCAGGGGATAGATGGTGCGCGAGCCTGAAAGGGCCCTGAGGAAATAGCCCTCGCAGGACTTTAACTCCACCTCCGCGGTGTATTTATCCGCGTCCACCGGGACCACGTTCCAATAATAATCCGTGAGCCAGTCGTACTTGCGCAGGGCCTCCTGGGTGCCCAGGACTTCCACCCCTTTCTCCAGGGCCTTGCGGTGGACTATACTCTTGTCCACCTGGACGAAGGAG
>Ga0180434_10007319_pt1 | contig 12446 bp, 24 predicted proteins | sample SS_ome_7_FD_132453 | JGI IMG/M metagenome (GOLD analysis project Ga0180434, IMG submission 132453) | Hypersaline lake sediment archaeal communities from the Salton Sea, California, USA - SS_1_D_2 metaG | ecosystem: Environmental > Aquatic > Non-marine Saline and Alkaline > Hypersaline >... | reverse complement strand
TCGAACGGTCTCCTCGCTCTCTTCTGGCTTCTTCATCAATCACCTTTGCGCAGCATCGCATCCACCTTGGCCGGGTCCAGGTTCTGCCGCAGAATCGGCACAGGATCAATCCAACGTACATCTGAGTGATTCGTGAACCACCAATGCGCGCCGAACAGATCCAGCGCGCAATCGAAATGACAGTGGTCTCCTCCGGCCCCCAGAGTATAGTTGCCGATGCTCCCGACCTGCTGGCCGGCGGCTATCATCTGGCCCACGGCCATGGCCTGGAACACGGCGTCATCTGCCAGATGCCAGTAGCGGAAAAAGATCGGCTGGGCGTCATACTCGCCCTCGATGATGACACTGCCCAGATACGACGCCGAGAACCCCCGTGCCCGGAGTGTACCTGGGCAGACCGAAAACACTGGCATCCCCCTGTCCACGTCACCCCAGGGGGATTTGTCCAGATTCAGATCTATGCCTGTGTGGGCATATCCATCGTTCAACACGCCGGTCATATCGTGCAGCGACGCAGCATACCATCTCTCAGGGGGATACTCAGACGTGCCAATGGGGAAGGCCCACAGCAAAGGGGACGATGCCTCCAACGCCCGCGCTAATCGCTCGGCCACGACGCAGACCTGCTCAACCGCCCAACGCACTTCATTCTGGAGATCGTTCCTCATCATCTCCCTCCTCCACCAGGTCGACTGCGATGCCGAGCTTGGTCGCCGTATCGGCCAAGCGATGGTAGAGTTGTTTCAGCAAATCCGTGACCAGCTCCAACTGGTACGTGAGCGCGACCACGTTCTTCGTCGCCGAGATGAACGCCAACCGTGCCGCTCGTTCCTCGTCCCGATGCACCTTCACCTCCCGGCCAGGTATGCAGCGATGACTGTGCTGACAACCTGAAGCACGCCCAATATGCCAACGGCGATGGACATGCGCTCCTTCAGCCTGGCGATCTCGATCTGCAGCGCTTGGCAACCCTCACATACAGGCGGCTTCTGCTGCAGAACTGCCAACTGTGTCCTGATGTCATCAACGACGCCGTCCAGTGAGCGAAAATCAGCGCGCAGCTCACCGCACGCCTTCAGCGCGGTGGACACCTGCTCGCCGAGCAGCCGGATAGTCGGTGAGTGGTTCCGTGGCGGCTCAGGCATTTAGCGCTTGTGCAATCGCGCGCGGATCGTGTGAACCGCCGCAAATGCCATCTGGCCCGTGAAGTAGGCCGCGAAGCCAATTCGGAACGCCTTGACTGCACCGTGTTTGTCACAGGCCGGCGCGATCACGCCCAGGTCGAGCCCCAGGCAACCGGCGCCCAGCACCAGCAGCGGGACCGCCAGGCAACCGCCCAACCAGATCAATTGTTTGTAGGTCGAGTCGATCTTGTCCCACTTGGCCGCCAGCCCGGGGACCACTTCCAGAAAGACCGAGATCACCGCCGCGACAATGGCCGCTATAAGCTCAGCGGTGAGCGAGTCCTGGCTCGGTGCCTGGACCGCGGCCGCCGATACATCGGGGCATGGTGCCGCAGGCACCGCGACGGGGGACACAGTCGGAAGCGGCGACACAGTCGGCGTCACCGTCGGGTCCTCGATGCACCCTGCCAGGAGGACCGCCAGGACCATCAACGTGAGAACTGCTTTCCCTACTTTCATCGCTTGAACTCCTTTCCTTATGAAAAAGCCGCCCTTCCACTACGTGGAAAGGGCGGCTCCGTCCGAGCCCGATGCCCGGCAAATAACGATTTGGTTACTTAGAGGGGGGAATTTGAAACACTACCGTATGCACACCTCCACACTCGTGACACCGGGTCGTCACCGCCACCGTCCCTTGACCAAACGTGAGATTGAACAGCCAGCGGCCGTTCTCTTGCCCGCGGTGCGCTCGCGCATCCTTGCACGCCGGCAGATCGCACGTCACTCGATGCCCATCTTCTCCTGGTTGGACAGTTGCCATCTGGTCTCCCCCAAAAAGCAAACGGGGACGCCATTGGCGTCCCCGTTTGAGACCGTTGCCCACGGTCACTATAGCACAACTGTGCTGGAATGTCAACAGAAAACCCCTAGAACGGGCGTGCGATTTAGGTAAAAAATTGGTTAAAAATTCCTAAAATCACCCCCAACCCCTTGACAACCGTATAGCACTATGCTATAATGGGGGCAGATTTGAGAAGGGAGACAGAGCGATGGAAACTTGGGATAAGACAGAATACGAAGAAACATTTTACTTCTACGCTCAAGAGGCTGGGCTTGACCTGAGCGATGAGAACAAAGCTGAACTCAAACCTCTCATCGCACAGGCTTGTGAAAAGGGAATCCCCACGTTGAGGCTGATTGAGATCGTCAAAAGTGGGATGAAAGAGGAATAAAATGGCAAAGCGAAAAGTAGACGCAAACGAACTCAACTGGATCGGGTTCATCACCGGCGCACACAACGTTACCCATCTGACCCCCCGCAACGTTGCCCGTCTCCGCATCGGGCGAATGGACCGGGCAAAGTGCATCAACTCGGGGCGCATCCCCCGCAAGCCGTTTCCCTCTGGGATCGTCGGCGTGGACGAAGATGAGTAAGAAAATGACCACAAAGCAAATCAACATCCGCCTGAGTGATCCCGGCCAGCGCGCGCTTGCCGAACTGGCCAAAGTCTATGGCAGCCAGACCAAAACCATAGAGGTGGCCATTGACCGCCTTCACCGCCAAGAGTGCGCGCACAAGTGCCAGAGATGCGGCAAGCCTCTGCCTCTGAGCGCTTCGCCTTGCGCGGTGGATGAAAGCGAAAGTGTGTTTTTGTGCGAGGAGTGCGCATGATGATAGCCGACCTCGACGGCACCATCCTCAAGCGCTGGTCACCGGGCGATTACGAACCAACACCTGGCCCGGTGACCCAGGCCAACGCGATCCTGACCAACCAGGGCGGGCTGGCGCTCCGCTGGGCCGGCCTACCCTGGGCGGCCAAGTATCCCGGCTGGAAACAGACACGCGTTCGCGTCCGCGCCGGGATGGAACGCAGCGGGGCACAGATTGCACTGCTGGCGATCTACCACCCCAAGCAGCGGCAATCCCTCCGCGGCCGGATACTGGAGATCGTAGGCCTGATCCTCCCGCCCGTACCCGTGGGCGGCGGAATCTGGCTGTCATTCTCCCGGCGCTTCCGCAAGCCCAGCCCGCACGGGCTGTGGTGGCTGAGTCGTCGCCTTGGCGGATCCGGCGGCGATCTCTACGTTGGCGACCAGGACACGGACGAGGAGGCCGCCAACGCGGCGGGCATCGCATTCAGATACGTGGCTTGAGCGGCACTTCTGCAGCAGAAAAATTGACCGATAGAGAGAAGTAGCATGAAAAGAGCACAGGCTCAAGATTTGCTTGGCAAGCACGTTTCAGCGTGGACAGCTACACACGGCATCTATTCTGCCATTCTGCTTGACGTAATCTGCCAGCCTGGAAAACCGTGGCGTGGCAAAGTGAAAATAGTAGAACTGACAGATGCCCAAGGAGCTGCCCCCGCGCGCCAATATGCTCCAGGCACCGTGATTGAGATTGGCAATTGCAGCATTAATGAGGTGAGTAAATCCCCGGAGTAAGCCCGGCAGTTCTGCAGCAGAAACACCGATACCCCCACCCCATGTGGGGGTATCTTCTTTTCCTATGGAACTGGCGTCCAGGTCGGCAGGATACCAATCTCCCGCAGCACAATGTTCCCGGTCCCGAGGCAAAGGGGCAGTAGGCAGCAAATGACGAACACCGCCAGCAGGATTCCAATCAGCACCTTGCGACTTGTACTGAGTCCGGGCTTACTCGCCGCGAGCTCACAGATCACGACGTTGACGCCGCGTGTGGGTTTGTCCCTCACGCCGCCAGTGACCTCCGAGACGATCACGTCGAGGGTCTGGCCGGCCCGCAACCTTTCCCCGACACTCACGGCGTGCTCCCTGGACAGATAGCCGAGGTGAAACTGCTTATCATCCATCTCCAGCCACAGCGCCACCGCATCGGGATCAGCCGGATTGTCAGGCTCCAGCTTCGGGGTCAACCTGGTCCCCGAATGCACGTAGCGCCGGATGATCTCCTGCCGGTTTATCCCGGTGTGCGGATCGTCCCGCGTCACTCCCTTGATCTTAGTCCGTTGCTCCTCCATCTTGCCTCCAATTCTTAAAAATCAGTGGGAAACGGCCCAAACCCCTTGACAAGACTGGAAATCAGGAGTATACTATCACTGTACTTTATGCAAGTACAGACACATAGAGAAGGGGGCAGAAGTGGACAAGACACTATCCACAACAGACGTCGCCAAACGCTTGCAAGTCCACCCTACCACAGTACAAACGTGGATTCGGAAAGGGTACTTCCCCAATGCACACAAACTGGGCCTGGGAAAGAACAGTCCGTACATCATTCCTGAATCCGACATCGTAGCATTCGAGGAGAAGCGTCATCAAGCGACAGAGTAACAAATACAGGGCCGCCCCCGGTGACCGCCAGCGACGGCCCTGTCCCGCGTCCCCCTTCGTCAACAGCACCTTACAAACCGAAGAGGCACAACGGGAGTGACCCGCGCAGGACTCGAACCTGCAACCAAGGGATTAAGAGTCCTTTGTTCAGATGCACGAAACTGAACAAGGGACTATAAATCCTCCGATGACTTGGCCTTCTTCTCGAACCACGCGTACTTCTCACTCCGCTTCCCCAACTCCTCTACCGACCACCTCCCATAGAACTCATTCGTCACACCGATACCCGAATGTCCGAGAAGCTGGCTCACCGTCCCCAGGTCCGCGCCGTTCTCCAGGGCTCCCCGCGCAAACGCGTGCCGAAACGCGTGCGGGTTGAATCTTCCCTTGATCCCCGCCTTCCTCGCCAACCGGCGCAAGATCTGGTATACCCCGCCCTCCGTCAGCGGCCCGCGCTGTCCCAGGAACACGTGATCATCCCCGCCATCTGGCCTGATCACAATCCATGCACGCAGCGCACTCACCGTTTGAGGCCCAAAAAACACCAGCCTTGACTTTTTCCCACCGCGACCCTTCTCTCGCACCATCGCTCGCGCCGGCTGGTGCTCCAGCTCCAGGTCGGAAAGCTTCAGGTCACATAGCCCGCCCACTCTGCAACCCGTCGCGGCCAGCACGCACACGATCGCCCGATCCCGCACACCCGCAACCTCCACCATCGCCACCACGTCCTCCGGGCTGACCGCCTTCGGTGGATTCTGTGGTTTGGGTGGGAGCCTGAGCCTAACAGCCGGGCTGCTGACCAATAATCCCTCACGGACGCACCAGTTGCAGAACGCACGGACGGCACGGATGTACCCGCGCACCGTCCATGGCGACAATCCACCCTCCTGCTCGGGCCGGCTGGGGTGATCCTGCCAGCGGGCGTCGCGCTCGATCAGCGATTTCCGCCACCGCCGCAGGTCCGAGATCGTCAGCTCCTCGATCTCTACGTCGTCAGCGAACTCCACCAACGCGCCCAGACGCTTCTGATACCACACTCGTGTGCTATCAGCCGCATTGCCCACTAATGACAGGTCAAACTCCCGTAACGCCTCGGAAAGTTTCAAGTCTAGAACCCCTGTTCTAGTTGACCAGACAATGAAGACGGTCACGCGCGCGAAAGCGTACGTGACCGGTGGGCCGGAAGGTGGGCTGGTGCCTCCCCAGGCTGCCCGCCTTCCCGCCCCCATTATATACCAGAGGGGCTATGAGCACAACCAGCGAAGACACGATCTGGAAAGAAATACTCTCAAACCTGGAAAAGCAAATGACCCAGGCAACGTACGCCACGTGGCTGTACGATTCACGATTGGTGGACGTGTCCGAGGATCATCTCCTCGTCGCCGTGCGCAACCACTACGCCGTCGACTGGTTGAGTAATCGGCTCCAGGACACCGTGCTGCGCACGGCGGCGCGGGTCCTCGGCCGGCCGGTCGAAGTGAGCTTCGTCGTCGCCGAGAACGGCAACCAGCCGGGCGACGACGCCGATGTCGATCCATCCCAGGCCGATATCCGGCCTGATTCCCGCATCGCCATCGAGTTGGTGAACTTCGACCTGCGCGACCGTGGCTTCGTGATCGTCCCCAACTATGTCTGGCAATATTGGCAACCGTACTTGGCTGCTAGAGAGCGGGAAACCGGCGCGCGCAACACGGGTATTGCCTTCTGCCTGTGGAATACCTTGCGGTCGTTCCCCGCAGCCTGGGACGACAGGAAACGACCACATTGGCCCACGATCTGCACCTTGGCCGATATGACCGCAGGCGGAAATCGGCACAAGCTCATTGGCCGGAGCGCGCACGGCAAAAAGCGCCATTACAATCGCACGGTTGGGGCCTTGGAGATCCTAGAAAACGAACGCATCGTATGGCCGCAAACAATTGGGACCGGACGAGACACCGTCTACTACTTCAGGGTGCTCGACAACCTGCCCCTCCTCGTACCTGCCCAAGTTAGTCAATTGAGTACCCGGCTTCAAGAAAGGCACGCCCGAGAGATCGAGCGTTGCCGGCTGGAGTTTGAAGAATGGCAACAACTGAGCCTGCCAACGCTGCTAGGAGACGAGGAGTAGCCTTATGCGCCGCGCATAAGGGCATCATGCGCCGCGCATAAGGGCATCATGCGCAGCGCACAAGGGCATCATGCGCAGCGCACAAGGGCATCATGCGCAGCGCATGACATGAAAGACTCTTATACTCTTAAACTTGAAGACTGATCTTGATCTATATATAAACAGGAAGAAAATGTACCCAAATTGTCCAAACTACGTACCAATACTCCTCGCCCTGGCGGTCTTTGGCATCGTCTACAATCGCTGGGTCGAGAGGCTCGAACGCCGGGGCCACGACCGGGGCTACATGGGCCTCATCGTCGCCCTCGGCTGCACCGTGACTCTCGTCGGTGCCGTCATCATCGTTGGCCTGGACCCCATCCGCTGGGTGTTCGCTTGTTTCGTCGCCAGCGGCACACCCATGGTCGTCGGCTCCATCTCCAGGTACTGCCGCGCGCGCGCGCGACAGCGCCAGCAGTGCCTGGACCACAACGACAGCACGATTCGGAGGTGAGCAATGGAGTTTGTCGCTGGCCTGATCGTCGGATTGCTGACAGGTGCTACTCTGGTCATCCTGTTCTCCGTGCTCATCGTTGGCAGCAACGCAGACGATTGCCATGGTGAGTAGCATGAAGAAGCGCCGGCACATCATCGGAGGCTACGTCTGGAACGCGGCGATGGACCGCGCGCAGGCCGCCAACGAGCGCGCCCGCGTGGCACTGGAAGACTTGCACGAACACCTCACGAGCACGAGCGAGATGATCAATATTCTCCTCCTCTCACAATTGCTGACCGAGGCCTGCCTCGCCGTCGCCGACAGCACAGCCGCGCTGAATGAGCTCAAGAACATCGTTGATGCTCAACTACAATAGAAAGGACAAGAAAATGAACATCACCCAACTGACCGTATCGTTCAAACGCACGCAGAGCCTCCCTGGTTACTGCAACGTCTCCAGCGGCCTCACTGCGACCGCTGAGATAGACGAAGCCGACGATCCCCTCGTCGTCGAGCAGCGCCTGCGCAATGAATTGGAGCAGGCCGTCAACGACTGGATCGACGCTGCTCTCGAACAGGCCGGTCAGCCGGCCCGCTACAGCACCGACCCGCGCTACGACCTGCTATGGTGGCGTAGCGCCAAACTGGCCGTCGTCGCCCCGCACATTCCACCGCTGCGCCAGGGCGACACGCTGCTATCCTTGCCCGGCGATTGGGGATTCCACTCCGGCGGCGATGATGACCTCTGCTACACCAACCAGCGCCTGTCGAATCTCCAACGAATGATCAGGGAGATCGGCCTGTCGCACGTCCGGGTGTTCGCAAGCATCGACGACGTGCGTTCCTGGACGCATTCGCACCTCAGCGTGTGTGGCCTGTGGTCCATCGTGAACGTCTCCATCCTCGATCCTGCGTCCCAATGGGAACACTTGGGCCGTGTCGGCATTCCCGGCGAATTGTATGCCCGAATGACTACCGATCCAACGTTGAAGATCGAGCCCATCTCAATGACCGGCTCGGTTGGCATCTGTCTATCCGACATCGCCGACAAGAGCATCCTGGTCATCAGGACGGTGGATAATGCCCGTCTGTGGATTCAGGAGCAGATTCTGAAGGCCCATCCGCCCGACGAGGATGACGACGGGGACGAGGAGATTGACGAATGATGCTTTCCCACCCGGGCCCCGAGCCGCGTACCTTCGCGCGCGACCATCACCTGCGCCGTCGCCTCGGCTTCGCCGAGCGCAGCTTCGAGCACAAGGCCAAGCTCAACCTCAACTGGCTGGCCTGGCTGCTCAACAAGCACACGGCACCCGGCTCCGTGGTCCTCGACCCGATGGCCGGCACCGGCTCCATCCTCCTGGCTGCGCTCAATATGCATCCGACGGTCGCTGGCGACGTCGAAGTCTACTGGTCCCGCCTCCTAAACCGGAATGCGCTCCGGATCCGCAGACGGCATCTCATCGTCGCCCCGATGCTGACCTGCCGCTGGGACGCCACCCGCCTGCCGCTGCCCGATGCCAGCCTGGATGCCATCGTCACCAGCCCGCCCTATTTCGATCTGTTCAGCAACTGGAACCGGAAGCAAGCCGGCTACCTGGATGGGAGGCACGTGGGGCCAAATGGCCTTTCCTACGGGGACCATCTGCGGCAGATCGGCAACATCCACGTCTACGACGACTACCTGCGGGCGATGCGCGGCGTCTACCTGGAGTGCAGGCGGGTTCTCCGCCCGGGTGGGAAACTCATTTTGATTTTAGGCAACAAAGTCCGCGAAAGGCACGTCGTCCCGGTGACCGAGGACACCCAGGCCCTGATCGTCGCCAACGGCTTCGACCTGCTGGCGGCTCACGACCGCCAGACCATTCCTAGCCGCTGGCGGCGCATCCACGCCCAGCAGGACGACGGCTATCCCGTCATCGCCGTCGAGACCGCCCTGGTGTTCCAAAAGCCAATCGGCCCAGGGCCTCAGGTAAAACGCTGCTTCGTCATCGAGGTGCCAAACGGCGAATCGTCACCTGGTAGGACGCTCTTTCACAAACAACTCACCTACTGCATCCAGCAACAGCCCGACCTGCTCCTGTGCCTCGACTCCACCGGCATGTTCCGCCCGGTCGACGCACCCGGCGTCATCTGGACCGGCATCCATCCCGCCAAGGCCCGCGTGCGGCGCGAGTGGTGTTACAAGCTCGTCCGTGACGAGCTGGCGGCCAAATTCGGCTTGGTCGCCGGCGACCAGATCGAGCTTCACGTCACCGACCGCTACGCTCGCTACCTGCAGCAGCGGCTGACGACGCTTGGCGCGGTGGCCACCATCCCCACCGCGCACCGGAATCTCGGCCAGAAACTGGCCTGGTACACGGAGAGGATCGAATGACCGACAAGAAAGTGACTCCCATCCAAGTCGCCCGGCGTTGGGCGCGCGAACACCCCGACGCCACCGGCTGCATCGCCGTCCAGTACCTAGTCCCCAAGGGGCGAGGAGGACGGCGCGGCACGGGCTTCCGCCGCGACCACTACCTGGTCGAGGCCGGTCAAGCCGCCAAGCTCGCCTCACGCACGGTCCCCCGCCCGGATGGGCCAGCGCTAAAAGAGTTCAACGGCTACTGCTACCGCTGCGGTTCTCTCTTTCTGGAGCCAGTCCTGCGTGTTTGCTACGTCGCCAACCCGCTGGCTGGCGAACTCGTCGCGAACTCCTACGCGCCGGACGTCGTCTACGCCGACCTGGGGAGCGCCGCACTCTGTCCCGCATGTGCGGAGGAGGACGGCGCGTTCGGCTGGCACGACGGCGCGATGCCGCCCATGCAGGCCAAGAGAGACGTCACCTGGCTCGGCGGCGGCGATGGCGACTGCAAGCGCCGCCCGCTCGAAGTCCTGTTGCTGGAGGACTGACCGATGCCACGTGACGACATTCAGTGCACGTTCTGTGACGACCTGGCAGTCGGATTGCCTTTCATCCAGCCGCCCATGTGCCAGCGTCACTACGAGGTCGCACGGCTGATGCTGCTTCTGGAGAGAACCCCGAGCGGTGTGTCACTGCCGGCGATGGAGCGACTGTTAGTGCAGGTGGCGGCAGCCGCACCGGCAGGGGCCGTCCAGGTAGCAAGTGACCAACTGCCCCAGCTGGTGTGGGATCTGCTGCAGAACTGCGAGAGGTTGATCTGAAATGGATGAAAGCCAAGCGCTACCGGTGACGTTGCAGGTGCTCAAGGACCAATTCGATCAAGCGCCACCCGGCCCGTACGTGCCAGATCCTGAGTATGATTTCGACGCGGAGATGACGGCGCTGTTGGCCGACGGGCTGAGCGCCGAGGAGATCCTGGTCGTGAGGTGCCCGAGCTGCGGGCAGATGACCTACTACGACGGGGGATTCACCGCCAATTGCGCCTGCTGCGGCCATTACAACCTGGCCGACCTCAGCGACGAGGCGGTCACATTGGCCGACTGGTGGGACAGTCTGCTGGCTAACGACATACTTTGGTGAAGGAGGTATCATGAACATCAAGAATCTGACCGATTCAATCTCAAACAACGTCGTCCACGTCGACCGTCTCGCCGGCGCTGCCGAGGCATTTGGCCTGGCCATCCTGTGCCGCGCCGCGTCCTGGATCGCCACCATCCCCACTGTGGCCCTCACCTCTCGCTCCGTCGAGGCCATTTTCGATCTCACGCCGACCGCCGCCCTCCTCTCCTGCATCGCCCTGGAGGTGGTTGGCCAGGCAGTCGTCAACACGTGGATGAAGGCCAAGGACTGGAATGCCAGCCGGCGTGCCAGCGACCCGCCCGCCAACGAGGCGCTAGGGCTGGCGATGTCCATCATCTACTTCGCCTCCGACTTCATCTTGATCGGCATCCTGGAGATCCCGCGCGCCCTGGTCGACCCGATTCACTACGCGGCGCTCCTGTTTCCGCTGGCACAGGTCGTGTCTACGGTGATGACCGCCGAGCGCGCGGCGCAATTCCGGCGCGAGACGACCAGCGAGATCGCCAGCGCTGAGCGTAAAGAAAAACGTCAAGCGGCGCGTAAAGAAAAACGTCAAGCGACATTCGCTCTGACGTCAGGCGAAATGTCCAATCGGGCGTCGAACACTGAGAAATTGACGGATTCTCTGACGCTCGCGCGGCGGTCCCGCAAGGCGAAGCGCGACGCGCGGGTTGACACTCTCTTGACATACTACCTTGACAACCCGGACGCCGGCCCGACCGAGGCCGCGGACGCCGTCGGCGTCAGCCGGCAGACCATCTACACCTACCAGGCTGAGCTGGAGGCAGCCGGACGCCTCCACAAGAATGGCTCCGGTTGGGAGGTCACGACGTAAGTCGAGGGGGACCCTGGTCCTCCTGCTTTCGCGGGATCAGGGTCCCCCGCCAAGAAAATAGCCCGGCGCGTGAACGCCGGGCCTGGTGGCGGCCTGTGGAGGGACCTCACATCTGCCACCGCGTAGAATCATACCAGAGAGGGACAAAATGGACAAGCAAGAGCTAATCAAGGAACTACTAACTACTTTGTGGGATTGGGTGCAATGTGGCGATCTGCGCGGACACCTGCAAGCGTGGTGGTCTGTGGTGTCCGGTCGGGTGACACCGGAATCTTCTGCTGCAGAAGTGCTGGTGAGGTGAGGTGAGGCGATGTTATGTCCATCGTGTGGCAAGGAGAACGGCGGGGGATTCGGCGAACTATGCCCGGCGTGCCAGGCGTGGATGAAGACGCGCCGGTTGCCTGACGTGGTGGAGCCGGAAAAAGATAGCCCGGGCCTTGGGTTTGTGGCACGCAATACGCAATGGCTTCGTGAGGTGCGTAGGTTCTTTAGCCGCACCGATCTGCACTGGTAGTAGGAGGCACTCAATGAAATGGCAAGAGGCATGGGAAATCGGAATGGAAGTGGTCGAGGCGCTATCGCCGGCCTGCGATCGCATCATGATCGCCGGGAGCGTGCGGCGAGCAAAACCGGAACCGAAGGACATAGAGATCGTCTACATCCCGCGGATGGCGAGCGAACGCGTGGACCTGTTCAGCTACGGCGAAGTGCCGGCAACGGAACCGCTGATCCATGATCTGGTGAATCGTAGCTTTTGGAATTTCGACGACCAGGTCAAACGGAACGGGCCGCTGTACAAGCGGATGGTGCAGCATCCGCTGGCCAGTGGCGATCCGGTAGTGATCGAGCTGTTCCGGGCGAACCACGACAATTGGGGCTACATCCTGGCCTTGCGCACCGGGCCAGGCGACTTCAACAAAATCTGGGCGGCGCATCCGTGGGACGGAGGTTGCCTGCCCGCGGACGTAAAGCTGAAGGACGGATACCTCTGGCGCGGTGGGAAGCCAGTGACGACGCCGAGTGAGAACGAGTTTTTCGCGGCGATTGGCTTGCCATGTTGGCAGCCGGAGGAACGGTCAGCGATTCACCTGGCCAAATACCTCATC
>Ga0180434_10007318_pt1 | contig 12446 bp, 11 predicted proteins | sample SS_ome_7_FD_132453 | JGI IMG/M metagenome (GOLD analysis project Ga0180434, IMG submission 132453) | Hypersaline lake sediment archaeal communities from the Salton Sea, California, USA - SS_1_D_2 metaG | ecosystem: Environmental > Aquatic > Non-marine Saline and Alkaline > Hypersaline >... | reverse complement strand
TAGAAGCGAGGTGGCCTAATACTCCAAGCCATGACCCCCTTAGAGCTATACAGGCAGAAGCTGATGACGGAGACCTTGTTGATGACGGGCACTGCCCGCCCGGCGGAGAGCATGTCGGAGACGTTGCCCCTTTCCAGGCGGCGGGCCATCGCCCTCAGTCGAGGAGCCGGATCGGGTCCACCGTGAACGATCGCGTCGGACCGGTTCGGGACGCCGGGATCGTTGTCAATGAGGATATGAAGATGGTCCTGATCGTGCGACACCGGCGTTGCCGCAACGAGGCGGCGAAAAAACTCGACCGTCGCCATCGGTCCCATCCCCCCGAGGATGCCGATCGTCCTGTGTTCGTTCACACGCTCCTCTTTCGCCCCATCCTTCCCCCGTCAGAGTACGCCCCGACACCGAGTGGTTCAATCCTTCGGCCGCACACCCGGCCCTTTCCTCCGGATCCCGCACGTCTTCCCGTTCGGGGCGAGAGCACAGGTCGGATTCTCCTTCTCCCATCCGGGTTCCACAACGGGCGGGAGGCGCCGTCGAACATCCCGGTTGTCCGGACAAAGGATCCCTCCGGAACGCCTGGATTCCCTCCTCCGGGCGGAGGTCTCAATAGAGACTGGTGGGAAGACCGAAGTCCCCCCACCAATCACGGCACCGGGTGGTGCTAGCTGTCTGCGGAATGATCATGCCACATGACCTAGAGGGGAGGGAAGACATACGCGGATTCCAGGGGAGACACCCGGTACTCACCGTGGGGGCCCCTGTCCTTCCTCGGCGTGCTCTCTGGACGGTGCCAGCGGATCCAGACAGCTTCCCTTTGTCCGTCAGGACCCCGGAAAACGCGAGTCACTCCTTGTGAAGGAAGGCGTGGATCGCGGCCGCCGCCCGTTTCCCCGCCCCCATCGCCTCGATGACGGTCGCGGCGCCGGTGACGATGTCCCCTCCGGCGAAGACACCCTTTTTGCTCGTTTGGCCGGTCTCCGGGTCGGCGACGATGTTCCCCCACCGGCTGAGCTCGAGATCCAATGTCGTTTGCGGAATGAGTGGATGAGGGCCGTTCCCAATCGCGATGATCGCGGTGTCCACCTCGAACTCGAACTCCGAATTCGGGACCGGCACCGGCCTGCGACGTCCGCTCTCGTCCGGTTCACCGAGTTCCATCCGAACACAGCGGATCGCTCTCAGCCGGCCGTCCTCGCCGAGAAACTCGATCGGATGGGTGAGGAGCCGGAACTGAATCCCTTCCTCCTTGGCGTGGTGGACTTCCTCGCTACGGGCGGGAAGTTCGTCTTCACTCCGGCGGTAGACGATGATCGATTCCCTCGCACCGAGACGAAGGGCCGTTCGGGAAGCATCCATCGCTACGTTTCCGCCGCCGATGGTCACCACCCGCTCCCCGATCCGGATCGGGGTGTCGTACTCGGGGAACCGGTACGCCCGCATCAGGTTCGTCCGCGTGAGGAATTCGTTCGCCGAATAGATCCCGTTCAGACTCTCACCCCCCACCCCGAGGAAGCGCGGCAAGCCGGCGCCGGTGCCGATAAAGACCGCATCGTATCCGCTCGCGAGGAGATCGTCGACGGTGAAGACCTGGCCGACTACCTTGTTGACCTGAATCTCGACCCCCATCGTGCACAGCGCGTCGATCTCCCGCTTGACGATGGACTTGGGAAGGCGGAACTCGGGAATCCCGTACATCAGAACCCCGCCCGCTTCATGGAGAAGCTCGAAGGCCGTCACCTGGTGGCCCAACCTTCGCAGCTCTCCCGCCACGGTGAGGCCCGCCGGCCCCGACCCGATCACGGCGATCCGCTTCCCTGTATCGGGTTTGACCTGCGGGCAGCAGGGTTCATTCCGCGCCTCCCAATCGGCGCAGAAGCGTTCCAGACGCCCGATCGCCACCGGTTCGAAGCGGATCCCCAGCGTGCACACCCCTTGGCATTGGTTCTCCTGCGGACAGACACGACCACAGACAGCAGGAAGCGCGTTGTCTTCCTTGATCACGGAGATCGCCTCGGCGAATCGCTCTGTTTTAATGCATTCAATGAACCTCGGGATGTCGATGCCGACCGGGCATCCAGCAATGCAGGGAGCGTTCTTGCACTGCAGACAGCGGGCGGCTTCTTGGACTGCTTCGTCCTCGGTGTAGCCGAGGGGGACCTCATCGAAGTTGCGGACCCTCGCTTCCGGGGGTTGTTCCCTCATCGGAGTCTGCTTCTGTTGAATCACGTCGAGACCTCTTCTCGGCTTTGCTCCAGATAGCGCTCCAGCGAACAGGCTTCCTCTTGGGCATAGTACTTCTGCCGCGCGATCAGCAAGTCGAAGTCGACCGCGTGCCCGTCGAACTCGGGGCCATCGACACAGGCGAACTTGGTGACATGGCCAACCTCGACGCGGCACCCGCCGCACATACCCGTTCCGTCGATCATCACCGAGTTCAGGCTGACGATCGTAGGGACCCCGAACGGCCGGGTGACATCGCAGCAGACTTTCATCATGATCGCCGGGCCGATCGCCCAGACACGGTTGATCTTCCGCCCCGAGGCCAAGATCTCGCGCAGCGGATCGCTGACGAATCCCTTGTTCCCATTCGAGCCGTCGTCGGTCATCACATGGAGGTCGTCACACACCGTGGCCATCTTGTCCTCGTAGAACAGCAGGTCCGTGCTGCGTGCGCCGAGGATCCCAATCACGGTGTTCCCCGCTTTTTTCAGATCCCGGGCGATCGGATAGAGGGGAGCGATCCCGAGGCCACCGCCGACGCAAATCACCGTCCCGTAGTCCGCAATTTCGGAGGGCTCGCCGAGCGGGCCGACGAAGTCGAGGACGTTGTCCCCTTCGTCAAACCGGTCCCCCATCTCCATCGTGCTCTTGCCAACTTCCTGCACAACGAGCGTCACGCCGCCGGTCGCAGGGTCGCACTCGACAATGGTCAGAGGGATCCTCTCCCCTTTCTCGTGCAATCGAAGGACGATGAACTGTCCCGCCTTCGCCACACGGGCTACGTCCGGCGCTTCGATGACATACTCGCGGATGTTCGGTCCGAGGGTCCGCTTCTTTAAGATCTTGTACACGCGTCTTTCGCCCCCTAACGAAGACTGCCGGCCCACAGGCCGGGACTGGATTATCCTTCTTGCTATGCGTCTTCTCAACCTCTGAAAACCTTACCCGATGCTGTAAAATGCGCTCGACGTGGACACACGGTATTACATCGAATCAGACGGACGGATCTTTCTCGTGCCGCGGGACGGAAGGCTCGACCTTCCCCTTCCCGAAGAGGTTCCATTCGCAGTCGAACCGATGGCTCCGTTGCCGGGGGGGCGGACTTGGTTCTGCACCCCCCACCTTGCCGCACACCCGAATGACTGGCTCAGCAAGGACGACGTCTCGACCCGCAACGACGTCTCCTCGCTCGTCCGTGAGGCCGTCCACGCCTCGATGCCCCGGATCGTGACGGAGGGCATCTGCATTGAGAACGGCCGCGTCCTCCTGGTGAAAGGGAATCGCGGGCTCACCGAGGGTCGGTGGACGTTACCCGGAGGCTTCTTGCGGTTCGGAGAGCACCCTTGTGAGGGACTGCGTCGCGAGCTCAAGGAGGAACTGGGGGTCGATGCGAAGATCCACGACCTTCTCGCCGTGCGCTCGAAGCTGGGAGAGCACACGTGCCTCCATTGGATCCTGTTCTTCTATCGGGTCTCGATCGCTGACGCCCCGGTGCCGAACGCGGATGAGATCGCGGAAGTCCGGTTCTTCGATTTCGAGGCCGCCCGAGCCGCCATCTCAGATTCCGTGATGTGCGAGGTGATCGCGGAGTCCACGAAGAATGCCGGACCCTCGGTTACAGAAGATCCATCTCGATGACCAGCTGAACGTCGACGCTCCACTCCAGGTAGTACGGCCGATGTTCAAGGGAGATCCCCAATACGACTTCGGCGGTTTCCACGGGAGTGAGTGTTAGATCGACCGAGATCGTGTGGATGTCCGTCGGTTCGGCGACCCACGTCTCGCGGGAGAAATCGTACGAGGTGGTCAGGTTCAAGAACTCCGAGATCAAGTAGTTATGGGCGATCGTGACATCGACCCGGTTCGTCTCGAGTAGATTCAGCAGACCGGAGAACGAGCCTTGGACGAGAAATTGAACCTCCGGCGTGGTGGCTAAGGCATAGTTGAACGCCCCCGCCACGAGCAGGTCGTTCTCGCCTCCCGACGGATCGAGCAACTCGTATCCCAACCCGAATTTGATGTCCCACCCACAGTAGCGGGAGAACCCCTCTTTCTTGATGAGCCGCGTGATCTCTGAGATGTCGAGGGCGTCGAGCCCACCCGCCTTCACCAGTCCGGAGCTCTCGATGATTTCTTGAACCACGGTGAGCAGATCGTCCGTCGAATCGTAGGCAGTCGTGCTCCCGATTTCGAGCGCGAGGATCTGTAGGTCGACCGGATGGAGGTGATCGGACAGGGTCCCTCGGCGGACAAGATACTCGTCGATCCGCGTCGCTCTCGCCAACGGGGTCACATCCGTGAATCGTCCATATCCGACTCCGAGATCGAACCCCATCCCCAACGCCTGGAAGGAGGACGAACTCCGCGCGCTCCCGCCGGCGTAGGCAAAATACGCCTTCTCGATGGAGAAGTACCGCTTGTAATAACCCTCCGCAACGGTCAGGTACGCGGAGAGTCCGGTGGGAGAGATCGTCATGTCGTTTTTCAATGACACGTCGAACCCATATCTCGGCGAGCCATACAGCCGTACGTAGTCGATGCCGAGCTCTCCGGTATTGACATCTCGCTCCTCTTGACCGTACGGATCGTTATGATACTGATAGGCGAAACTGAGGGTGAGGTTCGACAGGTCCGTCAGGGGCGATCGATAGTCGCAAAGCGGTATCGCAGCAACCGACAACCCCAACGAGAACTCCACCAGTATGGCCAGGAAAAGCCATCGTCGCATCGCGATCACCTCTAAAGCCACCCTAGACGCGAACCCACAGGCGTTCAATCGAATCGTTCCCTCAACGGGGTGCGAGATGTCCATCTCCCGAGAGACGACCACCCGGAGGAAGGCCCATCTCTTCGAACAGCGGGAGTTGTCGCGCGGTGATCTCACCGAGGTCCCCCAGGCCTACCCCGATCAGCCGGAGACCGCGCTCGTCGAGGGGAACACGATGCCACAGAAGATGGACGGCAAGGGCTTCGATCAGCGGGGGGGAATCCGTTTTTACCCCGAGACGGGCCTGGCGCGTGATTGTTCGAAAGTCCGGGTAGCGGGCCTTGATGCGGACCGTGCGACAGAGAAGGGATTCCGCTCGAAGTTGTTTCGCCACCTCTCGTGCCAGGCGCCGGACCACGGTTTCGATCTCGCCGGGTTCGACCAGGTCGAACGAGAACGTCACTTCGCGAGAGATCGATTTTGATTCCGTCTCTCCCAGCAAGGGCGTCTCGTCGATCCCGCATGCAAGCTGGTGTAGGTGTTTCCCCCCGGTTCCGAATTCGCGGACGAGGAGTCCGATCGGCGCGAGGCGAAGATCCCTCACGCGGAGGAGTCCGAGACTGCGGAGCTTCCTTGCCGTCACCTTTCCCACCCCCCAGATGGCGTCAATCGGCAACGGATCGAGGACCTCCTCAATCCGTCCCGGCTCGATCACCGTAAAGCCATCGGGTTTTTCCAGCTCGGAGGCAAGTTTTGCCAAGAAACGATTCGGCGCCACGCCGACCGAGCAGGTGAGGAGGGTTTCGCGATAGACGGAACGTTTGATCTCCATTGCCACCCCTTCGGCGGACGCGAAGTCCCCTCCGTGCCGGGTCAGGTCGAAGAAGGCTTCATCGAGCGAGACCGTTTCCACGATCGGAGCGTAGGTGCGCAGAACGGCGCTCATCCGATCCGAGATCTCCTTGTAGCGCGCGAACCTCGGGCGCAAGTAGATCCCGTCCGGGCACCGCTTGCGCGCAACGGCCATCGGCATTGCGCTGTGGACCCCGTACGCCCGCGCCTCGTAGGACGCCGTCGAAACGACACCCCGCGGACCGAGGCCGCCAACAATGACCGGCTTGCCTCGGATGTCGGGAGAATCGAGTTGTTCCACCGCGGCGAAGAACGCGTCCATGTCCAGATGTCCGATGCAACGGGTGACAGGCGCGCTCATCGGAGGATCCCGAGACGTTCGAGGTCGACCCGAATCGCCGTCTCTGTCAGGTCATTGACGACGCGGTACGCCGCGGTCCCGTACCTCCGACTGTGATGCGGCACCTCGAGGGGGAACGGCATTCGCGACAGCTCGCACAACAAGAACGGGATCTTCCCCTCCCCCGCGAGGTTCACCGCCTCGCGCCATCGCTCCTCGAAGTCGCGGCGGCGACCGTTCTTCGGCGGTTGCCGCTGCAGAAAGGAGGCCACCTCCTCCACCCGCACGCCCCGCGCCTTGCAGGGGGCGAGATGAAGCCGGGTCGTTCGTCCTGCCGGATCGATGGTCTGTAAGACGGGTTGAGACTCCGTCGAATTCGGGAGCTTGCTCCATTCCATCCGTAATGCGTCCGCGAACCGGCTCGGATCAACCAGGAGGTGATCCGCGCCGAATATCCCCTGGTAGACGAGTTTTTGTAGGTCCTGAGCCGTCATCCTCGGATGCTGAGCGAGTTCCCCTTCGATGATCTGGACGAGTCTTTTCGTGTGCACCATCGCGTCGAGGATAGAATCAGACGAGATGCCAATCAAGGGACGGGTGGCGATCACCGGGCGGCCGGGCGTCGGGAAGACGACGCTGGTGGAACGACTCCTCGAGCGCATTCCACTCTCCGCTGGCGGGATGGTCACCCAAGAGATCCGGAAATGCGGTCATCGCGTGGGATTCTCCGTCCTCGATGTCGCAAGCGGGGAAGAGGGGGTCCTCGCCCACATCCACGGCCGCGACGGACCGAAGATCGGGCGCTACACCGTTGATCTTCGCTCCCTAGAGGAGATCGGCGTCGCTGCCATTCGATCCGCAATTCACAGGAGGGACCTCGTCGTCATCGACGAGATCGCCCCGATGGAGCTGATGTCGACGGCGTTCGTCCCCGCCGTGGAGGCCGCCCTGGCCAGTGATCGTTCCCTGCTGATCTCCACCCATGCCCACGTCGACCATCCGATCGCCCATCGCGTCCGCCAGGAGCTGACTCTCTTTCGCATCAAGTTGGGGAATCGCGACACCGTGATCGGCGAGATCGTCCAACGTTTCCAAACCGTATGACGGGCATGTGCCCTTCGCGCAAGAGGCCCGAGGGCTTTTTGCTTCTCCCGATCATCGACCACCCGGACGCGTCGGATCGGTGTCCTTCACCGGGAAGGGGGGATCTCCCCCGACTTCTGAATCGCGAGTTTCGCCGTCAGGGGTCCGATCAACTCATGGAGGACGGTCGCTCCGATGATGACACTCAGAAGGATACCGCTGATCTCATCGAACGCCGGATCGCGCTGGAGAACCAGCGCAAGACCGATGACGATCCCCCCTTGGGGGATCAGTCCCCACCCCGCGTAGCGGCGAACGTTGGATGAAGTCCGGCCGAGGGTCGCACCCACGTAGGCCCCACCGAGTTTGCCGCCTACACGGAACACGACGAAAAGCAGGACAAGCGGGAGATAGCGCAGAAGGATCGCAAAATCGAGAAGCGTGCCGCTCACCGTGAAGAAGACCACGAAGACGAGGGGCTCAAGGTATTCCTCCAGGAGCCTGAAGATTCGATCCCGGTTCTTCCCGAAGTTCACCACCACCATCCCCATGCTCATCGTCGCCAGCAGTTGATCGAGACCCAGGGCCGTAGAGAGGCCGTAGCAAAGGGCGAGCAATCCAACGACGAGGACGACAAGAAGACCGTCTGCATCCGCGCGCAGCAGTCGTGGGATGTAGTGGAAACCGAACCCGGCCCCCGCGCCGAGCGCGATCGCCCCGAAGATCGAGACCACCGGCTCGATCAGTGCGGTGAATTGCCCGGAACTGTGTGTGATCAGGACCGAACTGATGACCGTCGCCACGCTGAAGTTGATGATCCCGAAGGCGTCATCGAGTGCCGCCGCGGCCATGATGCTAAACGAGACGAGTCCCTTCGCCTTGTACTGATGGAGCACGGCAAGGGTCGCCGAGGGATCGGTCGGAGAGGCGAGCGAACCGAGCAGGACAGCGAGGGGGACGACGGTCGTCAGGAACGCACCCCCGGAATCGAGAAAGAACGGGAGGACGACCAGACAACCAGCGGTGACGAGGAGGGCCGCAAGTTCGGCTTCCCCCAACGCGAGGAGGAGGATCCCCCGTCCCAATTCCTTCAGCGGGGCGAGCGCCAGCGTTCCGCCGACGGCAAACGTGAGAAGGGCCAGCGAAAGGCTCGTCACCGTATCGGTGTTTTGGACGAAGTCGTGCGAGACGAACCCGGTCAAATCGGGGTTGAGGGCCAGCCCGGCCAAGATGTATCCACTCACCCGCGGCAGGCCCAGTCTGCTCGCCAACTCCCCGAGCAAATAGCCGGCCGCGATCATCGCTCCGAGGATCAGTAGGCTGTTCACGGGGACAAAATACCTCCTGAAGAACCTAGAAGATCATCGGACTGTAACGCCGTTGCAGTCAACAAGGCAACACGCCCCCTCGTTCTGGTAGGTATCCTCGATCGCCCGGGAGGACGTTCCTCGAGTCTACCGGGTGCTCGCGAGGGCCTGTTTCACCGCCACCACCAGACCGTCGGGATCGAGGCCGTAATGAGACAACAGGGACTCAGCGGAGCCCGATTGCCCAAATCGGTCGTCGACGCCGACGCGGACAACGGGTGTCGGCTTCTCCTCGGAGAGGAGTTCGCAGACGGCGCTGCCGAGACCGTTGATGATCTGGTGTTCCTCCGCTGTGATCACCACGCCGGTCTTGTCCGCTGAAGCGAGAATCGTCTCGCGGTCGAGCGGCTTGATCGTCGACGCGTTGATCACGTCCACAGTGATCCCCTCGCGTGCCAGACGCTCCCCCGCCTCGAGGGCGACCGAGACCATGACCCCGCATGCAACGATCGACGCGTCGTTCCCCGAGGCGAGAAGCTTCGCCTTCCCCAGTTCGAACGTCGCGTCCTCCTCGTGAATCACCGGAAACGGCGCACGGGCGAGCCGAACGTAGACCGGGCCGTCCTCGTAGCCCGCAACGAATCGCGTCACCGCCACTGCCTCGATCGCATCCGCCGGTACGACGATCTTCATGTGCGGGAGGACCCGCATGTTCCCGATGTCCTCGAGCATCTGATGGCTCGCCCCGTCCTCGCCGACCGTCAGGCCGGCGTGGGTGGCGACGATCCGCACCGGGACATTGGGATAGGCAACGACCTGGCGGATCTGCTCCCACACCTTCCCGGTGGCGAACACGGCGAAGGTGGAGACGAACGGGCGGAACCCGCTCATCGCCAGGCCCGCCGCGGTGCCAACCATGTTCGCTTCGGCGACGCCCATGTTGAAGAAGCGGTTCGGGTGTTGTTCGGCGAACGCCCCTGTTTTCGTCGATCCGGCGAGATCGGCAGTGAGGACCACGATGCGCGGATCCTCGTGTCCGAGTTCGGCGAGCGTCTTCCCGTAGGCGTCACGGGTTCCTGCTTTCTTCTCCCACATCACGCCGGAACTCCCTCCCAATCTTTGAGGAATCGCTCGATTCCCCCCTCCGTGAGGGGATGATCGAACAGTTTTTTCAACACGGCGTAGGGGACCGTGGCCACGTCGGCACCGAGGATCGCCGCGTCGAGGAGGTGGCGCGAATGGCGAACACTGGCGACGAGAACCTCGGTAGCAAACGCGTACTGGCTGTAGATCTCGAGGATCTCGGCGACCAATCCCATCCCGTCTCCCCCGACGTCGTCGATCCGACCGACAAAGGGCGACACGAAGGTCGCGCCGCACTTGGCCGCGAGCAGAGCCTGGTTCGCCGAGAAGACAAGGGTGACGTTCGTCTGGATCCCTTCTGCAGATAGGCGCCTCACTGCCTGCATGCCGGCCTCGGTCATCGGAATCTTGACCACGACGTGATCGTGCAACCCCGCAAGTTCCCGCGCTTCGGCGATCATCCCATCCCGATCGAGGGCGGTGGCTTCGGCGCTCACCGGGCCGTTGACGATCCCGCAGATCTCGATGATGACGTCTTTGAACGGTCGCTTCTCCCGCGCCACGAGCGTCGGATTCGTGGTCACCCCGTCGATCAACCAAGCCATCTCACGAATCTCGGCCACATTGGCCGTGTCAATGAACAGTTTCATACCCCCTCCTGTTCCGTCCTCAGGGTTCGCACCGCGGCCAAGTTTATCCGGTCGGCATCGGGTCGGCCATCGATCACTTTCGGGGTTTCGAGGACGAAGGGCAAATCGCGGAGGGCAGGATGATTAACGATCTCCTTCATCCCTTCGGTCCCGATCTCCCCTCGCCCAATGTGGGCGTGCCGGTCCCGACGAGACCCGAGGGGGGTCGCGGCATCATTGAGGTGGATCAGCTCGAGCCGCTCGAGGCCGACCGCCCGGTCGAACGTCTCTAATGTCCCCTCGAGCCCTGCCCGGGTGCGCAGGTCGTAGCCAGCGGCGAACGCGTGGCAGGTGTCGAGGCAGACACCCACCCGGCTCGAATCCGCGACCGAACAGAGGATTGCCCTCAGTTCCTCGAACGAAGAACCGACTGTCGTCCCGGAACCGGACGTGTTCTCCAGAAGAAGCCGTACCCCGGCGGCTTCGGGGGACATGCCCGAGGTCGCGAGGCGATCGAGGGCATGGGCGACTCGCTCGAGACCGCGTTCGACCCCGCCTCCCTTATGGGCTCCGAGATGAGTGACGACGGCGTTCGCCTCCAGCATCCCGGCGCGCCGAACCTCTTCGATCAACGCGTCGACCGATCGCACGTACAGGGCGTCATCCGGACTGGCAAGGTTCAGCAGGTACATCGTGTGAACAACGACGTATTGAACGGCGGACGTCGCTCTGCGTGCACGAAATGCCCCGGCGATCTGGTCCGTCATCTCCTTCATCCGCCACGCCGCTGCGTTATGGGAGAAGATCTGAAGCGCGCTGTTCCCCAGTTCCTCCGCCGCGTCGATCGCTCCCGGAAACCCTTTCGCGATCGAGAGATGGCAGCCAAGCACCATGGGGTAAGCCTCTCTCGTTTTCATCCGTATGCGCTGGATTATCTTTCCCTCCCCACAGGCCGGCAACCGCTTCTCCGCGGTTGCGGTTGAGGGATCCGCGCGCTACCGTTTCCGCGAGGAGGAATCCGTATGTCTTACGACGTCATCGTCCTCGGCGCGGGGCCTGGAGGCTATGTCTGCGCGATCCGGTGCGCCCAGCTCGGCCTGCGTACCGCCCTCATCGAAGCAAAGCGTCTCGGCGGAGTCTGCTTGAACCGGGGTTGCATTCCCACCAAGGCCCTCTACTCGGCCACGAGCCTTCTGCATCAAACCGCCACCGCCGGGGAGATCGGAATCACGTTCGCTCCTCCTCACATCGATCTGTCCCGACTCGCCGCGTGGAAAGAGTCCGTGGTCACGACCCTCGTCGATGGAATCGAGACCCTCCTGAAGAAAAACGGCGTCGAGGTTTTCTTCGGACACGGGCGCCTCGACGGCCCGGCCCGACGGGTCCTCTCCGGCGGCGAGACGCTGGACGGAGAACGGATCGTGTTGGCCCCTGGCTCCTCGCCGGTGGAGATTCTCGGCTTCTCGTTCGAACACCCGGGGATCTGGTCTTCGGACGACGCCCTCGCCTTATCGGAGATTCCCGAACGACTGGTGATCATCGGAGGTGGCGTGATCGGCCTGGAGATGGCCACCATCTACAACCGGCTTGGAAGCAACGTGACGGTCATTGAACTCCTCCCCGAGATTCTCTCCACCGTCGATCTCGATCGTCGCACGCTCGCGACGTTGAAGCGCTCGTTGGACGCGCAGGGGATCTCCGTCCTCACCGGCACGGCGGCTCGCTCGTACGAGGAAGGAAAGGCCGGACTTCTCCTCCGCACCGAGGACGGACAGACATTCGAGGCCGATCGGATCCTGCTCGCCGTCGGTCGACGCCCCAACACCGCCGCCCTGGGGTTGGAAACGGTCGGCATCGAGCCGGAGAGAAGCGGATTCCTCTCCGTCGGCGCGGATCTTCAGACCTCGGCCTCCGGCGTCTACGCCGTCGGCGACGTGATCGCCGGGCCGATGCTCGCTCACAAGGCGTCGGCCGAAGGGGTCGCGCTGGCCGAATCGTTCGTCCGTGACGAGGTACCGTCCGTCGATCACGACCTCATCCCCCAGGCGATTTTCACCGACCCCGAGATTGCGTCCGCCGGCCTCTCCGAGCGGCGGGCCAAGGAGCGCGGGCACGACATTCTGGTCGGTCGATTCCCGTTCGCCGCGCTCGGCAAAGCGCTGGGGATGCGCGAGACCGAAGGATTCTTCCAGGTCGTCGCGGACGCGAAAGACCACCGCCTCCTC
>Ga0180434_10007317_pt1 | contig 12447 bp, 12 predicted proteins | sample SS_ome_7_FD_132453 | JGI IMG/M metagenome (GOLD analysis project Ga0180434, IMG submission 132453) | Hypersaline lake sediment archaeal communities from the Salton Sea, California, USA - SS_1_D_2 metaG | ecosystem: Environmental > Aquatic > Non-marine Saline and Alkaline > Hypersaline >... | reverse complement strand
TCTCTTTCAGGGCGTCATTGATCCACAAGTCAACTTCCGTGGAAGTGAAAAACCGCCCGGCTGTAGGCTCCCGGAACTCGCTGCGTAATAATGAGACAAGCTGTGCCTTGGTCATATTATCAGTCCGTTAGAATGTCACACGAAACCCGAATATCATGCGCCGTGTCGATGGCCGCATTTGTGGCTGCACCGCCGCCCACAGGGGTTTGCCAGAGCACAATGTAGTCCTGTGATGCTCCCACCGTCGCCGTCATGATATTGCTCGCCGTCAGGGTATAATTGCTCAGATACCCAATTGTGCAGCTCGCCAGGTACCCGGACGTTGAGTTTGCTGCGTACGGCAGCCCCTTGATTCGCGCCGCGCCTGTCGGCGGCGTACTGCAGGATGAAATTCCAATTGTGGCGTCAATGTGCAGTTGATCGCCGATCCTTGAAAAAACACCTGCCTGCGCGGTATATGTACACGCCTCGGACCCCTCGTTCGTGCTCCCGTAATAAACGGGGGTGAACAGCCCGCCCTCCTCGTGATGCGTCTTTGTGCTTGTCCCGAAATCCACGCCCGCGTTCGCCACGATCACCTTCGACGCGTTGATCGCTCCGTCCGTGCCGTCAAATTCAAGGTACTCGGTCAGTGAGTCGTTTTCCGCGATGGAAAATTCCATGCGGCCGTCGATACTTCCTGAGGTTGGATCGTCAATGTCCACGGTAATCTGCGCGTAGTTCTTATCCGTGTTCGGCGTCCCGTCGTCGGGGCCGTTGAAGGAAAACGTGCCGATCTGGTCGTTGGCCGCCCCGTCCTGCGGGGTTCCGCCGCTCAGTTTGAATTTGTGCAGCTTGATCGACGCCGGCGCGTTTGTGCCGTTGTATGTGTTGATTACCTTTACACCGCGCCCTGTATTCTGGTCGTTCACGAAATGCGCGTTGTAAGCATCATCAAGCCATCCGATTGTGGTGCCTTCACCACGATCACCACCAACAACAATCTCGTCCTCGGAAATAATTGAATCGGTCACATACAAAGAAGCCGTGGCCCGCACATTCCCCGTGAGATACGACGTTCCGGATGCGTACAGGTCGCCGCCCGCCCCAAGAGACCCGATGGTATAAAGCGAAATATCAGTCGTCGCCGAGGCTGAGTTGCCGAGCTTTCCGGTTGTGCACTGATTCCCAAAACAGGCGCTCCCCCATCTGTTGATCAGCGCAACGGGCTTTTCTGTTCCTGCAATATTTGTAGCGTAGTACGCGTGGTGTCCAGTGCTGTACTGATTGGAAACATAAGACTTGGTCACATAAGAAGTAAATCCAACATTTGCTGCAATAGCGTTGATTCCGAAATTGTTTGCAGTGGTCGCATTGGTCTGAACATATATTCCAGTGCCGTTCCCGGATGTCGATGCTCGTATTGCTTCATTACTGACCGCCGAAGCCCTGAGCGCACGACCAGAACTATTGTTGTTGACCTCTATCGCGTCCGATCCGCTCCCGTTGATAACCTGCATTGTGTCGTTCGCACCATCATTCCTTAAATAAAGCATTGGTTCAGTGGAAATATTCTGATAACTATACATCGCTCCCCTGAACTTCAACCTTGTAGGTTGAATTGATTCTGCAAACCAACATAGGCTTTGAGTCGCGCCATCAACGCAAAACTGATCGTCAAGGTCAATGCCAAGTGTCCCGGAAACTGTAACATTGCTGAATGTCGCAGTCGCATTTGTCATACTGAATACGGTTCCGTCGCAGTAAATATCGCCTGCGATGTTGAACGAGCAGCCGGTTGCTCCGAACCCTCCTCCGATATCAAGCGCGTTGATCGTGCTGGTTGAACTCCCGATATCAACAAGCCTGTTGAACGCGACATCACCGCCGAGCGTAACGTCCTGAGTTGTGGATGCTCCCTCGGTAATTGTTTCGTCAAGGGTCGGCGTCGCGTGCAAAACTCCAGTAAGGCCGGACCCGTCGCCATAGAACGTTCCGGATGCGGACACGTTTCCAACACTGTGTAGGGCGTCCACCTTTACGCTGTCGCCCTCCAGGTAAATATCCGTGCCGTCATAGCACAGCCGCACCGTGTCCGTGGAATAATTCAGGTAGTGGCAACTCCCCTGCGGGACATAGGTGTCCGAGGCGAAAATATTTGTCACCGTGGCCGTGGCGCCGCTGAACGCTCCGTAAATCGTCCCGCTCGCGTATATGTCTCCAGTGTACGCTTCAAGAAGAATATGGATCGTGCTCGTGCTCAGTGGCGGCAGCACGGTAATGTCCTGGTCCGTGAACACCGGCCCCGTGTGGTTCCACGAGGCGTGCCCGTGATCCCACCTGGAAATGCCTCCGCTCACCTGTGCCGTAGCCGACACGCACGCAATCACGGCCACAATCGCCGCGGCTATTAAAATGCTCAGGGCGGCCCTGCCGGCCGCCCCGCTTACAGTCCTCTTAATGCCCCACATAAGGCACCCCTTATCTCTTATGCCATGGTTGAACCGGAAATATCCACGTCGCTGCGCGCAAACATGAACAGGTCGATGTCCGCCCCGTCGGTGTTGTAAAACGCCATCTTCGCAATAACCTCGCCGGACTCCGTGCGGAAACTCGATCCGTTGTAGAGGAAAAACTGCGTGTTCACTGCGCTGGCTTTGGTAAAGGTATCGTCGTGCGACGAAATGTAGTCATAGTGAACCTCGCCGCTGTGGCCCGCAGCGGGCGCGGCCTTTAACCGGAAGTCCATAGCCTTGGCTTCGGTTTTCTTGCCGTCGGCATCTTTGAACGTGACAAGGATCTTTCCGCCGCCCGGGATTGTGACGCTGTTGTTGTACCGCTTTATAAGCGCAGCAGGCATTTAACAGGTCCCTTTCCCGGTTACAGTTACGGAAATTTCCACGATCCCGTCTGACCCCGACGCCTGGAAGTCGATCTCGCCGTCGTTGCTCCCCGCGGACCATACCACGAAATCCGCGCCGCCGGCGTTTGTAATGAAGCTCCACTGAACGCCGCCGTCGCCATAGTCGAGAATGCGGCTGGCAAACGTTTGAGCCGTGGCGCTTTGCAGTGTGACTTTTCCGACGCTAATATGCGTGCCGTCGCCGCCCTGCTTTACAATGCTTTCCGCTCTGAAATCGTATTCTACTCCGGCCATGATGCGGCCCTCCTCAATTTACGGGTTTATAAGCCGCGGTTACGAGCGTTCCAGCGGCCCGAGCACCATCAGGTTGAGCACAGCTGCACCGCTCACACCGTAGCCGCCCACCGTGACCAGGCCCGCTCCGCTCTGGTGTGCTTCAATGTTGCATCCCGCGTACACCGTTGACGGAAGATCGTTCCCCGACACCTGCACGACCTTGACATCATCCAGGCCCGTGTCCATGGACAGAGAGAACGCCGTCCCGTCCGCCCCGGAAATGGTCACTTCAAAGTTGCGCATGCGGGTGTTGTTCCCGTACGCGGGAAGATCCAGTACCAGTTCATTTGCCAGTGTGGCCATTATTCGTCACCGTCCTTATCGGTCGTGCCATCCTGCCCGGCTCCTGCGGCTTCGGGCGGTATGTTTTCATCGCCGCCCGCCTGCGGCTCCTCTTTCGGCGGTTCGGCTTCTTTCTTTTTGGTGGTTTTGCGGCGCCGCGTGGTCTTTTTCTTCTGCGGCTCCTCTTTCGGCGGTTCGGATTCGGCGGACAGGCGCTTTTCAAGCGTTGCCATAAATCGCTCCTCGGCGGCCGCAACGGCTTCTGCGATCTTCGCGTCCAGGTCTTTCCGGGTCATGGACATTTTTTCGTCCGCCGGATCGTACAGGACAATATCGCCGCCCTGCGCGACCTTTTCCATGAGCGCGCGGATCACGTTTTCGCGCTGCTCGTCCGTGAGCCGCGTATCTTCCTCGGGGATGTAGACGCCGCCGGCGCCAAACTCTTTGCGCGGCACAAATTCCACGTACAGGCCTTCGGGCGGGCCGAGCTTGGAAAGATAGGCGTTTCGGCCGGCATCTTCCAGGGAATAAGCCGGTGAAATACAAACCGTAACCCGGACCTTGCCTTTTGCCTTGAAAACTGTTTTCTTGTCTTTGGGCATGCCGCCCTCCTTGCGCATTGGTTAAAGAACAGGCCGCGCCGCTATGGGCGCGGCCTGGATGTGGCTTATACGTACGTTTTGAAGCCCTTAATGAGCGTGTGCGGGTTGCGGTACTGCTCGGGCGCCGTGTAGTCGTTGAACGGATCGTCGATACCCGGCTGCATGTGCAGTCCGAACGTGGTGCGGTATTCCCACACCTTGCCGGCCCGGCCCGGTTCCTGGACGTCTTTGTAAAGCTTGGTGCCCATGTTCTGCAGAATGGCGAATTTGAGCTGATCCATCTGCAGGACAGCCACGCGGTTGCTCATGGTGCCGCTGGTATAGAGCGATGTGTCGCCAACACCAGCGAAGATTTCACGGTCCACGATGAACTCCAGCACGCAGCCGGCGCTTTCATATTCCGCGATGGTTACGCCGTAGTGCTTGCTCTTGTCCTTGTTGATGGTCCAGCGGCCTTTGTTTTTCGCCCAGCTCGAAACGCTCTGCGCGAAGTGGCTGCCGCACCAGGCCGTCTTTTCCGTTTTGCCGGTCAGGAAAGCTTTGGCCATGATTACATCGTCCATCTGCCGCTCCGTCAGGGGAACGCTGCTCAGGTCAATGTAGTTGGCCCCGATGTGCTGCAGCACGCCGCCGGTGATCCAGACGGTCTCCGCGCCCTCCACCGGGTCCGTGCTCTTGTCGCGGATTCCGAACCAGAGATACGCGTTAATGTCCGCTTTGTGCTGCTGCGCTTTTTCCTTGGCCTCCGCCGGCCAGCGCGGGCCGCCGAACACGGTATCCGAGTTGATTTCAATGTCGCTCGACCCGAACGGGGTGCGCAGGGTCATGACATAGTTGTAGCTCAGGTTGTGGTTAATCGTTTTCGGGGTGTCGGGCAGGCCGTTTTCTTCGCGCGCCGGGCCGAGAATCCGGAACACGTCATTTGCAAGGAAGTTCTGCGCGCCGCTCTTGTAGCTGCCCACGTCGCGCTCCGTGGTCACCTCGCCGCTTGCGTAGTTCACAGTGAGGATGCGCACGCGCTCGTCCGTGCGCAGGTTCACGAGCAGCATGCGCGGCGACAATACGCGCGACTCCGCGGCCGTGAATGTCATTGTGGTTGACGTGGGGGTGGAAATGGAACTGAGCGCGATTTCGCGCTGCTGGTTGTATTTGCTGTAAAGCTCGAACTTGGACTGTTTTACTTCCATCGGCCCCTTGATCTTGTCCTGCAGCCGGTGGAACAGCGCGGCGTTCTGGTTTTCGCCGAGTTCGGGGTTCCAGATGTCTTTCGTGATATCGCGTACCAGGATCCCTTCGGAATCCGTATCGGTTGCGCGACGAATGCCGGTGACGTATGAATTGGTTGCCATGACGGGTTTCTCCTGTTCCCATCACGGGCCGGCGCGCTCACGCCTTTACAATGAGGTCATTCCAAATATCCGTGACCTCATCTTTTCCGTTTGCGCCTGCGGCGCTCCGGCGTGCGGCGGGCCGTATGCCCGTTGCGTTTTGTTTTTGCAGGTGGCTTTTCTTGGCTTCGCGACGAGCCGTGATTGCCGCATCACGCGCCGTGGCCTGGGCGTGTCGCCCCCACGCAACGTCCCGGACAAAGTTCATGCAGGAAAAATAGTGCTCAACAGCTTTTTCGTGGCCGGCTTCCTTGAAATTGTCTTTGTTGATTGCCTCGAACATCGACTTGACGCCGGGATCGGCCATCAGCTTATCAACTTCGGCCTGCACCACGGCGGGCATGTCCGGCGACTTCTGTTCATCAAAGGCTTTTTCAACGGATTCCCATACCTGGCTGTCAAACGCGTTGTACTCTACGGCGCGCTGCTCTCTTTCGGCAATGCGCTGCTCAACAGCGGCAAGTAGTTCCTCGCGCTGCTGTTTGCTGTACTCTGCGGGATTCTCAAAAAACTTCGCAAGAAGGGCGTCCGCGTCCTGCTCCGGATCTTCCTGGTCCTGCTTTTTGTCGGCCTGCGGCTGCTTCTGCTCCTGCGCCGGCGCCTGGCCGGTGCGCATGGTTTCAAATACAACCTTTTTCAGCTCGGCAATCTCCTGGCCCTGCTCTGTAATCTTGCGCTGTGCGTTCGTTACTGTCTTTTCAAGATCCTCCGCACTCTTAAACCCCGTGCGTTCGAGCAGGGCGTTAAGATCCTCGCTCCCGCTTTCCTGCTGCTCTGTGTCCTGCGTTTCTGCGGTTTCTGTTTTCTCGTCGCCCTCCTGCGCGTCCTCCACGCCTTCACCGTCGCCGGGTTGTTCCTCGTCGCTTGCCGGGTCCGCTGCGTCCGTTTCGTCGCCAGCCGCCGGGGTTTCCCAAAATCGTGTGTATTCCTCTTGGGCTTCCCCCGCCGGTTCTGTTGCGCCGCCGGTTGCTTCGGGTTGTCCGACCTGCTCCTCAGAGCCCGCCGCGTTTTCGGGTGTTTCTGCGCCGTTTGGCTTTGCCATTCGACCCTCCTGTGATCAGGCTTCGTGCTCTAAAGCCGCCGCGGCCTCCCGCAGCTGCTTTAATCTCCTCAGTCTGTTTGCTTGCGCCTCAACTTCATCTTTCACGCCTTCTTGCAACTCGGCCGGGACGCCTAACACCTTGTCGATAATGAAAAGCTGCCCATTGGCGTATGCGTGTGCTTGTGCGTCTGCTCCTGCCTGGACCATGGCGTGTATGCCATCCTTCATGCTGTTCAGGCGGCTCGACACAATGGCCCAGGACTTTTGAAACTGCGGCGTAGACAACTGTTCGTAGTTGGCCATAATCGCGTACAACTCTTGGATCTCGGCCTCAATCGCCTTGATTTCGCCGCCTTTTTCGTCGGGCATGTTGTCCGGTTATACCTCCCCGGCCATTCCGCCACCGGCCATTCCGCCGGGTGCCGCCGCATACTCGTTCAAAGCGGCTTCGATTTCGTCCGTGGTGATGTTGTTGAAAAGATCCAGAATCAAATCCGTTTTTGCTGCCGGGTCCAGCGCTTCCACGCGCGGCCGGTACTGATCCGTTTGATTCTCCATGGAAGGCGGCGCCTGCGGCCCGGGCGCTGCCGGCGCAGCCCCACCGCCCTTAATCGCGTTAGCAAATTTGTCGATTCCTGGCATTTTTGTTACCCCTAAAGTGTAAGCCATTACCCATTTGCGGGTATCTTATTACCCATTTAACCATTTAGATATGCGGCTGTCAATGAAATTGTGTAAAAATTACCCGATCATGGCAAGGGGTCGCTGTACGCTCTGTGATCTGATTGCGTCGCCCAGCGCGGCAAGCTCCATTTCGCTCATGGGTAATCCTCCGTCAACAACCGGTACAGGGGCTCCCAGGCCAGGAAGCTCCGCCATGCCGCCCATTCCCGCCGGGGGTGGCACAACAGCACCACCGCCTGTTTGCGGTCCGCCGGCAATTCCGTTTTGTGCTGGCACGCCGCCGGCTTCGTCGGGCATTAGGATCAGGTTTTCGGGCAATATGTCGAGGGATTCCGCGATTCTACGAATCATTTCCGGCCAGTTGATTTGCTCGGCAGCGCCTGGGATCTTGCTCACCAGCTCCGCGAACTGCATGCGGGACTGCGCTACGATTTGTTTATTTCCGTATAGGGCCGCGGCCTGCAGCCGAAGCGCGCCGCGCCAGTCTATCTCGCGCGGCATGATCTCCATATAAAGCTTTGCCTTGTCCATGCCCATGACCATTCCATAGATCGGCTCGTCCGTCATTTGCCGCTCCATGTTCACGATCATGTTGCCCCGCTCATGCAGCCCGTCTATTTCTAAAATCCGCAGCTTGTCGCGCACGTGCTCACCGCTCTCGTTCAAGAGCTGCAGGGCTTCTGCCGCCGTTTTGCGCAGCCGCCCCTCACGCCCGATCATGGCAAGCTGTGTGCCGGTCAGGTCGCGCATGTGCTGCTTAATGCTTTCTTCCTCCTGGTACGATGCGGTCCACGCCATGTCTTTTTTAATCGGCTTGATCGGATCGCCCTTTGCCGCCGTCGCATTCACTTCAATGGTATGGCCCGGGGCGAATACAAGCGGCTTTTTCGGGTTCGCCAGTGCGCCGGTGAACAACTGGAACACGGGGGATAGCGCAAACTGCATTGCGTCCATCTTCATGTTTACCTGGTCGTTGAGCATGTACTGAAGCTGCTCCACCACTTCAATCTCTCCGATACCGAACGGCTCCCCCATCATCGGGTTATCCAGGAACCGGATATACGGCTTCAATGCGTAGAACAGGTCGTATTCGTTGTCGTGAATCTGCATGGGGTTCTCTTGGAACCGCACGATCTTTTTCCGGTCTGCGATGTCAACCACAACGTCAAAAGACTCGTTTGTGTCCGGGTCTGTCCACACGCCCCAAAACTCCAGCACTTCAACAAAGTGTTTGTCCCGCCGTGGATCGGTCTGGTCGCTTACGCCCACAACGCGCAGCCTGTCCAGGGCGCTGAACTTCGTGTACGTTTGGGACGTGGTGTCCAGGATGGAATCACAGTTTTTAAACACGCCTTGGCGCGCAAGCTCTCGAACGTACGGCTTGCCCATGATTTCCCGATCAAAGATGCCGTCGCTCTCCTGGATATCAAATGAATGCGGGTCTGGGTAGACGTCGAATATGTCTTTTGCGATAACACGCGTGCCCGTGTATTGCTTTCCGATTTCATAAACAATTTTCTGCCAGCCCGTCCCGTGCATCAGGGTTTGCTTGAATGTCAGGTAGTCAGTCATAAACTGGCGTGTCTGCCACGCGCGGGTGTCCAGCAGCATTTCCACCATGCGGGCCGCCTGCATCAGATCCCCGCGTTCGGGAATAGCAACCATGAGCGGGGGCATGTCATAAAGGGATCCCACCACGCGCTGGTTCAGCGCGTTCACGATCATGAACACCATGTTCCAGAAATAGTCGGCTTGCCAGGAAGGCTTTATGCTGGCCATGTCCGATATGCCGCGATAAAGGGAATACTGCCGCGTCCACTTCTTGTAATACGGGGATCTCCAGTCACGGTACCACTCGAATTTTTGCACGAAGTATTTCGTGGCAATGTCCAGCTTTTCGTCACTGTAATAGTCCAGGAAGTCGATAAGGCCGGAATTGACGGGATTGACCCACGGCTTGCGTTTTCCGGCGATCTTTTTCATTGGCATTTATGCTTGTCTCCCCTCGGCCAGCGCCGCGCGGCGCGCCATGTTCAGGCAGTATTGAGGCGATCCCTTCGGGTGCTCGTGTGCCGTTTCCAGTGCGTCGCGGTCAACGCTCATTGACGGCATATACAAGCACAAGAAATGAATATTTCTGATCCAGTGGTTGTTTTTCGTGGTGACTTCCTGCTTGTCCTCTTTCTCGTCCGCCGCATTGTCTTTCCAGTCCTGCCACCGCAGATCCTCGGTGCTGCTGATGTGGTCCGTACACCACGCGCCAACGTAAAACGCGTCGTCCGCCTGCAGGTAGTCGTTGAATCGGTCTATTCCCGCGCCTATGCTTCTATCCGGCAGCATCCCGGCTATGCCGTTCGCGGCCATTTCCTGCACAAGGGTTGTTTCCCCTTCGCGCGGGCTTTTCGTTTCGCTCTCGTCCAGGATGTTGACCAGAATATCGTCCTCGATCAGTCCCAGCTCTTTTGTGCGCTCCCGAACGCTTTGCGCAAAACTGCCGATACTCTCCATTGCGTTTGAATACTCTGCGAACACAACAATCTTTTTCGCGTTTCTTTTGATCGCGGCAAAAGTACAGACGTTCGGGCTGCGCCTGTGCAGGTCAAACACCCGCACAAAGCTCCACTCGTTTTTCCACGCGGTTGTTTCTGCTTTTGTTTTCGGGTACAGGGGATCAAAAAACCTAAGGTCGAACCATTTCTTTTCCCAGGCTTCCCGCTTGTCGGCTTCGCGAATCGGGTATTTTTCAATAACGTGCCGGTTGTGGTCAAAACACCAGTGCACAACGCCGGTCATGAACTCAAACTTGCCCTCCAGCCGCGCCGCCTCGGATCGCTTACCCTTAAAGGCCCTTTTAATCCGCTCACGCGCAAGCTCGTCCATGTACGGGTTGTCATCAACCGAAGCAAACAGGTACCCGATATCCGGGTTTTCCTCTACGTTTTTAACGACTTCCCAATACATCCACGCGCTTTTCGCCTCAACCGGCGTCACGGTCACAATGATCCGCCCGTTCCTGCGCACAACGCGCGCGCGGGCTTCCTCATATTTCGGCCACGGCGGGATCTCGTCCAGCCATATCAGGTCCACGGCATCAGAGGCCCATGCCTGCGCCTGAGCTTCGTAGCTCATGCAGTACAGGATCGCGCCGTTGTTCATTTCCAGCACGCCGTCTGTCTGGTCAAAACGCTTCACAGAGCCCTTGGGCAGCATGGGAAGAAGGTTTTGCTTGATCGTTTCAACGCCCTTGGGAATCTTCACGCAGCCAAGCCACACCTTTGTGTAGCCCTTCTGCCCAAGGATCTTGCGTGTCGGGGCCGGGACCGGGTACGGCAGCACGCCAAGCGGATCCTCACCAGTTAAATAACACGCCGCCACAAACGCGCCGATGAAACTTTTTCCGGTATTGTTGCCGCCGAAGAAAAACGCTTCGCGCTTCTTCATGCTCAGAAATTCAAGTTGTTTGTCGTGAGGGACAATGTGGATCAGCGGGTTCTTTTCCTGAGACGCAAGAAGCGGCTGCATGCTATCAGCCATGCTTTCGAGCTCTTGCAGGTCCATCTTGCCGAGGATGGACGCAAGTAGATCCTCAGTCTGTTGTGTCCACTGCTCCATCTTCCACGATTTCCCCCTCCACCACATCGCCGCCCTGTTCAAGCAAACCCTTCAAAAGAGGCTCGTATGCCGTTCGTATGGTGGGGTTCTCTTTGATCGCGCTTACCAGGTCGCAGACAAGAACCTGCCTGCGCTGGTCCACATCGGCCTTTCCGGCAATAATCACGTCGCCAACCTGCACATTGGTCTGCCGGTCGCGCCGGTACACCAGCTTGCCGCTCGTATCCAGCGCCTTTACCAGTTCCTTGAAGCTCTGCTCGTCCAGCTCTTTGCCGAGAATGGTTTCCAGCAGTCGTTCGTGCAGGGTTTCGAGCATATCTTCACTGTGCGCCGATCGGTAGTTGCGTACGTTCTCGTACATGCGCGGGTATTTCATGACCATGCGCATCCATCGAACCTGGTTTACCTTGCCTTTTGCCAGGTCGCCGCTCCCGCTTTTCGGCTTGAAGCGCGGCTTGCGGCCGTTCATCACATCGAAAAACCACTGAATTTCAGCCTTGTCGGTTTCACTCAGTCCTTGCCGGCCCACAAAACTGCACAGCTCGGGGTCCGGCCACTCGTCAACATCCGGAATAACCATGAACTGCTGTCGCAGCGGGTGGTCAATTGCAGTTTCTTCGGGCTTTTCTGCCGCTTCGCTCATTTCGCCACCAACACAAAAGGGTAGTATTTACACATTCCCAACCACATGGTACCGCCAAAAAAGCGCGATATCAACGAATTTGTGTATTTTGTTACACATTATTACGGTTATCCGCACCGTGAAGGTTTTTGAGCTGGGTCGATCCGGAATTATTTATTGAAAAAGACCCCACCCCCCCACCATACCCTACCCCCTGCTCACACGCGCTCACGCGCGCCCGCGCGCGCGATTAATTAAAGGATCATTTATTATATATAAGGACCGATTAACCCGGATTAATGGATTCATAATCAACTGCTCTAATTGAAAAACCCCTTTTTTAAAAGGGATATTCCGGCGGGCGGCGCGCCGGATAGACTGAGGATAGAATGATCCTTGATCCTTGATTATTAACCCGGATTAATCCGCCCGGATCCTGGGGTTATCAATCCGGATTGATAGAACACAGTCCGGATTCTAATAACCCGGATTAATCCGCCGGCGGCCGGACCGCCGCGCGCCGCCCGCGCGATCCAGAAACACAGAGAAAAACCATTGCACAAGCCGCCCGCCGGCGGATCTTTTTTTTAGAAAAATAAAAAACCCTTTATTAATCCGGGTTATTTCCCTTTATTTTATTTGACAGACAAATTAATTCCATGCTATGATTATTGTGACAGACAAACAAGAGGCGGACACCATGGAATTGACAGACATTAAAATTGAATCCATAAAGCTTGATCCGGGCAGGTTCCAGGCGCGCGATCAAATAGTTGATAGTAGGCACGTTAAAAAACTGGTTAATACCTGGGATCCGCGTAAATGCGCGCCGATCCTGTTATGGGAAGATCCGGCCGGCGGCTTGTTTCTTCTGTCCGGACACCATAGGTATCACGCGGCGCATGAATTGAAAATAGAATCCCTGCCCGCACAAATAATCAAAGGATCGGAAAAAGAGGCTAAAGAGATCGCGATCTCTGATAATTTCGGGCGGCTTGAATATAACCCCGTTGAATTATCAAAGATCGTGCGGGACT
>Ga0180434_10007316_pt1 | contig 12447 bp, 10 predicted proteins | sample SS_ome_7_FD_132453 | JGI IMG/M metagenome (GOLD analysis project Ga0180434, IMG submission 132453) | Hypersaline lake sediment archaeal communities from the Salton Sea, California, USA - SS_1_D_2 metaG | ecosystem: Environmental > Aquatic > Non-marine Saline and Alkaline > Hypersaline >... | reverse complement strand
GAGTTATATTGCTTTAAGTGAGAAAGACAAAAAAGAGATGCTCAAAGCCATTGGAGCGTCTTCTCCAAAGAAGCTCTTTGACTGCATTCCGGATGATATAAAGCTGAAACGGGATTTGAAGATTCCGCCAGCAAGGTCAGAACCGGAAATATTGGAATATTTTAATGAATGTGCCCGGAAAAACAGAAACCATGAATACCTATCCTTTCAGGGAGCCGGAGCTTACCAGCATTTTATTCCTGCGGCTGTGGACTATTTGAGCAGCAGGGGCGAGTTTGTCAGCCCTTATACTCCTTATCAGGCGGAAGTCAGCCAGGGTACTCTGCAGTTAATTTTTGAATTTCAGACGTTGATATGTCAATTAACAGGAATGGACATTGCCAATGCCTCCCTTTATGACGGAGCTTCAGGTGCGGCTGAAGCCGTATTGATGGCGATGCGCATCAATCGAAAGTCAAAGGTACTGCTTCCAAAAACGGTCCATCCTCATTACAGGCAGGTCATCCAAACGTATACCAGGAATCTTGGTATGGACGTCCTGGAGATCGGTTATGATCCTGCCGGAAGGATTGATACGGCTGAACTTGAAAAAAATATAGATAACGATACTTCCGCAGTGGTGTGTCAGTCTCCAAATTTTTTCGGGGTTATTGAAGATTTAGATAAGATTTCAGCTTATGCCCATGAAAATAAAGCTTTGTCCATAGCGGTATCTGCAGAAGCCAGCTCTTTTGGTCTGATTAAGGCTCCGGGTGAGATGGGAGCGGATATTGCTACAGGAGAAGCCCAGTCCTTTGGGATTCCTTTGAGTTTCGGCGGCCCTTATCTGGGGTTTATGGCCTGCAACAATGAATTTTTAAGGCAGTTTCCAGGCCGGATTTCAGGAGAGACACAAGATATCGATGGAAACCGGGGATTTGTGCTGACATTATCCACCAGGGAACAGCATATAAGAAGGGAAAGAGCTACGTCTAATATGTACGAATCAAGCGCTGTGCGCCCTCAGGGCAACCATATTCCTGGAACTGCTTGGAGAGAAGGGATTAGGGGAGTGGGCGCGGCAGAATATACAGAAAGCCAATTATGCTTATGACCTTTTTAAAGGCATCCGTGGAGTCAGTGCTGCGTTTTCCGGAGAGGTATACAATGAATTCGTTATTAAGACAGAGAAAAAGTGGAAGGAAGTCGAAAACGAATTGATGAGAAAAAATATCATTCCGGGAGTTTCTCTCGAGAAGTTTTATCCTGAGCTCGATAACTGCGGTCTGGTATGCGTGACCGAAGTGAGTCAGAAAAGAGGTATAGATCGATTTGCAGAGATTTTGACAGATATTTTGGCAACCTGATAAATGGAGAAGAAAGGAATTTAAGATGATCCGTGAACGGTTGATATTTGAGATAAGCGATAAAGGTAAAAAGGGATTTTGTTTTCCAAAACTGGATGTTCCTGAAAAAAAGAGCCTCAATGAGAAAATCCCGATAAGGAGCAGCATAAAGGATTTTCCCCAGGTATCGGAAGTGGAAGTGGTCAGACATTTTACCCGGCTTTCTCAGACTAATTATTGTATTGACAAGGGGATATATCCATTGGGTTCCTGTACTATGAAGTATAACCCTAAGATCAATGAGAAGATTGCTCAAATAGAAAATTTCATAACAGCCCACCCCTGTTCAGACCCGGAGATTTCCCAGGGCGGTCTGCAGGTTCTCAAGACTTTGGAAGACGTGCTGATAGAGGTCACTGGAATGGATGCCTTTACTTTTCAACCCGCTGCCGGAGCTCAAGGGGAACTGGTGGGGATGATGCTGATCAGAGCTTGCCTGGAGGAAAGGGGAGATCCGAGGAAATTCGTTCTTATTCCGGATTCAGCCCACGGCACAAATCCTTCAAGCGCCCATATATGCGGTTATAAAGTCAAGGAAATAAAGTCCAATGATTCCGGTACCATAGATCTGGATGACCTTTCAAAAAACATGGATAAAGATGCAGCAGCCGTTATGATCACAAATCCAAACACATTGGGAATTTTTGAAAACCAGATAAAGCAGGTCTCTGAGATAATCCACTCCAAAGGAGGGCTTGTGTACATGGATGGAGCGAATATGAACGCTCTGATGGGTATCTGCCGGCCAGGTGATATGGGCGTGGATGTGATTCATTTAAATCTGCATAAAACTTTTTCAACCCCTCACGGAGGCGGAGGCCCGGGAGCCGGACCTGTTGGGGTCGGCAGTATTTTAGAACCTTACCTTCCCTTGCCCAGAGTTTTAAAAAAGGACGGGCAGTACTTTATTGACGAGAATTACCCAAAGAGCATCGGTCGCATCCACAGTTTTTACGGAAATTTTTTGGTAGCTGTAAAAGCACTGGCTTATATTTTATCTCTGGGGCCGGAAGGGCTGAGAGAGGTATCAGAAACCGCGGTTTTAAACTCTAATTATATTAGGAAAAGCCTGGAAAAAGAATATCACTTGAAATACAAAGCACCGACTCTGCATGAATGTGTTTTTTCAGATAAGCATCAAAAACAATACGGCATATCGAATATTGATATAGCCAAACGGCTTATTGATTTGGGAGTCCATCCTCCGACCATGTCCTTTCCATTGATCGTGCATGGGGCTTTGATGACAGAGCCCACAGAAACGGAGAGTAAGGCTGACCTGGATTCCTTCATTGAGGCCATGAAGCAGATCGCAGAGGAGGCCCGAGAGAATCCCGATATATTGAAATCAGCCCCTCATGATTCTTATGTCCGCCGTCTGGATGAGACCACTGCAGCAAGAAATCCGAAGCTGAGATGGAAGCCCTAAGAGAAAGAAACCCATGAGCATTCAAAATCTGATCATGAAGCTTCAGGAATTTTGGGCTAGCCAGGGCTGTTATCTTGCACAGCCCTATGATGTGGAGGTCGGAGCTGGAACCATGACTCCGGACACGTTCTTCAGAGTGATTGACAAAAAGTCCTGGAAGGTGGCGTATGTCCAGCCATCCAGGAGACCCACAGACGGAAGATTCGGGGAGAATCCTCATAGAGTGCAGAAGCATTTTCAGTTTCAGGTTATCATGAAGCCGTCTCCGTCAGATATTCAGGAGAAATATTTGGAAAGTCTGAAATTTTTAGGAATCAAGTTGGAGGAACATGACATCAGATTTGACGAAGACAATTGGGAGTCACCGACCATAGGAGCATGGGGAGTCGGATGGCAGGTGCTGCTGGATGGGCTTGAGATCACTCAGTTCACTTACTTCCAGCAGGCTGGAGGTCAGGAGGTATTCCCGGTTCCTGTGGAGATAACCTATGGGCTTGAGAGGTTGGAAATGTTTCTGGAAGGGGTCGATAATATATATGATTTGAAGTGGTCCGAAGATGTGACATACAGGGACCTGAGACTTCTGGAAGAAAAGGAATTTTCAGAGTACAATTTTAACCAGGCTGATATCAATGCGCTGCACACCTCCTTTTCAATGAATGTTCGGGAAGCAAGGAGATTGATAAGAAAAGGCCTCCTTTTTCCCGCCTATGATATATGTTTGAAATGTTCGCATATATTCAATCTTCTTGATTCTCGCGGCGCCATCAGTGTAACAGAAAGAGTCAAGATTATTTCCCAGATCAGGGCCCTGGTTATAAAAATAACTGAAAAATACACAGCTGGAAAGGAGTCTTAGCTCGTATGGAACTTTTACTGGAGATCAATACAGAAGAGATGCCAGCTCTTCATGTGAAAACAGCTTTGGATCAGTTGAAACAAGGGCTTTACAGCAAGCTTGTAGATGTCCATTTGGTTGACAAGACGAACGAACCTGGAGATATTCAGACTTTTGGGACATGCAGAAGGCTGGTTTTGTACGGGGAGATCGTATCGAAGCAGCAGCCTAAACAAAAAATCGTCATAGGGCCTCCCAAAAAAGCCGCATTTGATGAGAACAGCAATCCTACCGCTGCAGCTAAGGGATTTGCAAAGTCAAACAATGTTGAAGTAAGTGACTTGGAGGTCATAAAAAATGAAAAGGGTGAGTATGTCGGAGTCAAAAAATCAATCAAAGGAAAAGAGGCTGTAGAACTGCTGAAATCTATCCTTCCGGAACTGATTGAGGAACTTTCTTTTCCTAAGATGATGAGATGGGGGCAGAGCTCTCTGCGTTTTTCCAGGCCGATAAAAAATATTCTTTGTTTGGGGAACGGAGAAGCTATCCCTTTTAAAGTCGGAGATATTCTGGCAACTCATTACACATACGGCCATAAGCTGTTTTTCCCGGAAAGAATCAAGGTCAGCTCATTCAAGGATTATTTGTCCAAACTCAAACAAAAAAGGGTCATTATAGATGCAGGGGAAAGAAAACAAAGGATTGAAGAACAGATAAAGGAAAAGCTCGCCCCTCTGGATGCCCGCATTTATCCTGATAAAGAGCTCCTGGATAAGGTCACTTATGACGTGGAATATCCCTTTGTTTTTACCGGAGAATTTCCGGAGGATTATCTGAAATTACCCATTGAGATCGAGAGCACCGCCATGAAGGTGGGGCAGAACCTGTTTTCAGTAGTGGATAAAAGCAGCAAACAACTCTCTATGTTCGTAGGTGTATCTGACGGAAGCCCCGATAAATACCGGCTGGTAAAAAAGGGAAACGAAAGAGTGCTGAAAGCAAGACTTGAAGACGCCCGTTTTTTCTGGAAACATGACTTAGAAGAACCCCTGATAGAAAAAAAATCTCTCCTCAGCAGGATCCTTTATCAGGAAAAATTGGGAAATTATAAGGAGAAGACGTCAAGGATCAGACAGGTCGCACAATATCTTTCGAAAAAAACCGGTGTTAAGGGTGAAAAACACCTCCTGCAGTCTGCGGAGCTGTGTAAAGTAGATCTGATAACAGAAATGGTCAGAGAGTTTCCTTCTCTTCAAGGAAAAACCGGCGGGCTTTATGCGAAAGAGCAGGGCTACCCGGAAAAGGTCTGGAAAGCGGTTTATGAACACTACCAGCCTGCCAGCCGGGACGATCCAACTCCTTCCACTGTGAACGGTGCTGTTCTCTCCGTTGCCGATAAGATCGATTCCATAGTAGGCGCATTCGGGATCGGGATAGAGGTTTCAGGGTCCAAAGATCCTTTTGGATTGAGAAGAAATGCACAGGGCATCTGCAGGACTATTCTTGATCAAAAAATAAGCCTCTCCTTATCACATCTGATTCAAAAAACCATCTCCGAGTACAAAAATCTCATGGATGTACCTGAGGAAGAGGTCATAAAACACAGTGAGGCCTTTTTTAAGGACCGCCTCAACCATCTTTTTGAGAAACAGGGTTACCGGTATGATCTGGTTAATGCAGCCCTGGGAGCAGGATTTGATAATATATACTATTCTTACCTCAGACTGAAAGCCCTGGATGCGATCAAGGACAGACCTGAGTTCAATTCATTGATCATTGTTGTCAAGAGAGTGAACAATATACTCAGAGGACAGCCAAAAAGGAAAATGAATCCGGAACTTTTTATCGAAAAAGAGGAAATAAAACTGTACACGGATTATTCCACGCTGAAAGAAAAAATAATGCCTTTGATCTCAACAGGGGATTTCCGTAAAGCCCAGAGTTTTATCCTTGAGGTCAGATCAACCATAGACAGCTTTTTCGATCATGTTCTGGTGATGGCTGATGACCCGAAACAGAGAAAAAACAGGCTGGCGCTTCTCCGGGCAGTCAGCCGTTTGTTTTCAAAAGTGGCGGACTATTCCCAAGTCGTCGTGGATATGGATAATTTATAAAAGATGCCGATACATTATTCAGTATTAGAGTTGCTTTTCGCAAGTATTGTTGTTTGCTTTTTAAACCTTATATCAGAGTTGAATCATAGAAAATATGTTTTATCTTATTATCGGCATCTTTTACCTGGCAGGCGAGCCGCTATCACCGTATCTTCTTTGTTACAGGGCATTTGCAGTGAAGAACCACGGCTTCATGCCCTGTGCCTCGCACCTACGGCCATTTCGACTCGTAAATCACCATATCGTGGATATGGATAATTTATAAAAGATGCCGATACATTATTCATTTAAATTATCATACCGTGGATATGGATAATTTATAAAGGTTTGACTTTTAGAGAAGATGTGTTGTAAATTTAGGAAGATTAACAAGAAAATGATTAATGGGAATTCACGAAGGAGTCTTTTATGGAAAAAAAGGGAATTGAAAGAAGGGCCTGCATTCGATTTGAGATTCCAGGCGCTACGGTTAACTATAAGACCTTCCGTATTTCTCCGAAATTAAAAAGAACGTATGGCGAGGAATTCTGCCCTGTGCTCGACGTGAGCCGGGGAGGACTCCGGTTTGTCTGCCAGAATAAACTTGAGATAAATGTAAGAATTAAAATGAAAGTATCCGTGCCTGGGGAGAGAATCCCTCTGGAGATTCTGGGAAAGGTCAGATGGTCTGCGCCCAACCCGGGAAAAAGCTATAAATACCAGACCGGTGTTCAGTTCAATCCCTACGGTGAGAAAAAGAAACAAAACTACCCTGGAAACCTCGTTAAAATAATCGCCTTGGAGCAAAAGTTTGCTGAAGAAGGAGCAGGCTCTGAAGACAATGGAAGAGGCGGGGATTTTGAAGTAGACGGATAGATCTATCCTTTCTCTTTACGATTAACCCTTTTAAATTTGAAACGGTTCAGGAGTTTTATTTATCTGAGTGTGCCTTCATAGTGAGCTGTAAACTGCCGTTTCCGTACGTCTTCAGGAGTATATGAGGGGAGAAGGATAGGAGAGATCCGTTCGGTCTTTATCCCGGCTTTTGAAAGCTCTTTTTCATAGTCAGTCAGGTGTTTCAGTGTTGGTTTTCCGGGTTTCACGGATTTTGAGTATTCGGCGGCGTTTCTTCCGGCTCTTCTTCCGAACACATTGTAGTCCAATACAGAGTTTCCCATGAGACGATTTCGTCCGTGGACACCACCGGAAGCTTCTCCCGCTACATAGAGCCCAGGCAGGCTCGATTCACTCTTTTCATTGATTTCAATGCCGCCGTTTTGATAATGGAGTGAGGGATAGACCAGCATAGGCTCTTTGGTGATGTCTATGTTGTAATGAATGAACTGGCGGTGCATGGCAGGGAAGTTTTTGTTGATGTACCCTTCACCCTGGAGCATTTCAATGAGTGGGGAATCCAGCCAAATTCCAACCCTTCCTTGAGGAGTTTTAATGCCTTTCTTCTTTTCCGAGCATTCTCTGATAAAGGCAGAACTTTCCACATCTCTGGGTTCTCGGGGGAACACAAAAAGCTCTCCGTCTTTATTGACAGGCTGGCCTCCGGCACCTCTTATTTTCTCAGTGATAAGAAATCCTGCGATTTGTTCTGGGAAAGCAGCTCCTGTGGGATGATACTGGACAGAATCCATGAACAGCAGCTTGGCACCGGCCCTGTAGGCCATGACAAGCCCGTCTGCCGTGGCTCCGTAATGATTGGTTGTGTCAAATCCTCTGATGTGCAGCCTGCCGTATCCGCCTGTAGCGATGATCGTGGCTTTGGCTTTGACAGTAAAGTACTCTTCGGTTTCAAGATTATAGAGAACACTGCCAATGCAGCGTCCTTTATCATCCAGGATAAGCTCAATAGTAGGCATGAATTCGAGAATTTCGATTTTGTCGGGATGATTTCTCACTTCATCCATGAGAGTCCGCATGATGATAGCGCCTGTATAATCCCTGCAGGAGAGCATCCGTTTTCTGGAAGTCCCCCCTCCGTGAAGAACCTGGAGAGCCCCGTCATCATCTTTATCCCAGCAAACACCCAGTTCTTCAAGCCACTTCGCCACTTCAGGTCCGTCTTTTGTCAGAGCTTCTATGAGTTTTGGTTTGTTGTCAAAATGACCTCCGCCTAACGCATCCATATAATGCCGTGTGGGGGGATCTTTTTCTTTAACCGCAGCCTGCATACCTCCTTGGGACATCATGGAGTTGGCATCGCCAAGTCTGAGTTTTGTTGATATGATGACATTGGCTCCGTTCTGCATGGCCGTAATAGCAGCCGCACACCCGCCGCCTCCTCCTCCAATGACCAGTACATCTGTTTCATAATCTGGTTTGGATAGATTAAAGTATTCGGGTTTAATCCGTGTGTGAGATTCAAGCAGATTTGATATCTCCGCGGTTATTGTTTCCCCTTTGTTAGGGCCTATGTGTATTTTGCGGCGCGCATCTTTTTTATAATCGGGATGGAAGTTATTTAAAACTTCTTCTCTTTCTTTCTCGGACATCGGGGGGAAGATAGGTTTTCCTGATTTGGCAAGTTCAAACCGTTTGTTACGTGTTTTAATGACTTTATTGAGCGATTCTCTCATATATTCTGGATACATATGAAACTCCTCATTTTGGAAATGGTTGTAGATTCATTTTTCATTATTCTGAATCTAAACTGAAATATTTCTTTTTTAAATCTTCTATATCTGATGTCATGAGTTCTTTATACTCAGCATCGAATTTTTTATCTTTTATTTCTTTAAGCCTCTTCTTAAGGTCTTTGCTTTCCTTTGAGAGGTATTTACCATAAAGCCTCTTGCAGAGCATACCCACATTGTATTGAACGATCTCTGCAGGGCATCTTATGGCGCAGAGACCGCAGCAGAGGCAGTCAAAAGAAAGGTCCATAACCGCTTCTATATCGCCTCTTTTTGCTGCCTGGATGTAATCCATGACTTCAAGGTCTTGAGGACAGGCCTTGGTGCAGGTGTTGCAGGCTACACAGCGGAAGACTTCTGGGTAGAGTTTTTGGATGATATTGACATCTGGTTTGATTTTATTGAGGTTGTAGATGGCTTTTTCCGCAGGGATCGCAGGCAGTTGAGCCAGCCACATGCCCTCTTCAACAATGGTTGTGCATGCAAGTCCTGTGTATATTTTGTAGTCTCCGGGAAGACGGTAAACAGTGGCACAGGCTCCGCAAAAGCCTTCGCGGCAGCCAGCACCCCTTTTAATCTGATATCCCGCGTATTCAATAGCGCCCATTATAGTGGCTTCCGCAGGAACATCATGGGCTTTTCCCATAATGTAAACAGTTACAAATCCTGGCTTTTTCTTTTTTCTTTTTGCTTGTTGTTTGGCTTCCATTATTTTTTCCTCCCTAATACCATTGTTATGAGACTCCGCTTTTATATTCTCTTTTCTTCAAGCAGCTTTAAAGGTCCAAGGGTTCTTATTTCTTCAGTAAAATGATTTATTACAGAAACGAATTTTTTTCCTTCGGCTGCGGAAACCCATTCCAAACAGAGTCTTTCTGGTTCTATGCCAAAATCTCTTAAAAGCTTTTTTAATAATTTGGCCCTTCTTAAGGTCTTGTAATTGCCGTCTATGTAATGGCAGTCGCCCGGGTGGCATCCTCCGATAAAAACTCCGTCCGCTCCTTTTTTGAAAGCCCAGAGTATATGCTGTGGATCCACACGGGACGAGCACATAACCCGGATTATTATGCTGTTTGGCAGATATTCCATTCGAGAGGTCCCCGCCAGGTCAGCGCCGGCAGACGTACACCAATTGCAGGCGAAACTAACGATTTTTGGTTCAAACTTGTCCATTCTGTTTAAATTAGTCTCCTTTTAAAATGATATCTACCATAGAATAGATTTGATCGTCTGTGAAATTTTTTTGTTGGGCCGCACCGGATGGACATGCGACAATACAGGAGCCACATCCTTCGCACAGGACTTCATTGACAGAAACGATCCCTTTTTCTTTATCGAAAACCCTGGCTTCGTAAGGACAAATAGGAATACAGAGCTTGCATCCGCTGCACATTTCTTCATCTACAGCTGCAACGATCGGCTCCTGATGGAGTTCATCCGAGGAAAACATGGCTTGGACTTTACTTGCCGCACCGCTTGCCTGGGCCACGGCTTCCGGAATATCTTTGGGTGCTTGCCCTGCTCCGGCAAGAAACAGTCCTCCGGTGACGCTTTCCACAGGCCTCAGTTTTGGGTGAGCTTCTGCAAGAAAGCCATCTTTATCCAAAGCGATTTTTAACTTTTTTGCCAGTTCGTTCGATTGGTTGGAAGGGACCATTGCCATGGCCAGCACCACCATGTCGGCGTTGATCTCGATTTCTTTCCCTGTTAATGTGTCCACTCCCCAGACAGTTACTTTTCCATTGTTTTGGAACACTTTTGATACTTTTCCTCTCAAATACATGACCCCTTCTTCTTCGACAGCTCTCTGTACGAATTCTTCGTAATTTTTCCCGCCTGATCTTATGTCTATGTAAAAAACATAAGCCTGGCCATCTGGAACATGTTCTTTATAAAGCATGGCATGTTTGGCTGTGTACATGCAGCAGATTTTTGAACAGTACGGTTTGTGCAGTTCTGGGTCTCTGGAACCGCAGCACTGGATAAAGACCACTTCTTTGGGGGCTTTGTGGTCAGATGGCCTAATGATCTTCCCTGAAGTAGGCCCTGAGGCAGATAAAAGTCTTTCAAATTGAAGCCCGTTTAAGACATCAGGAATTTTTCCATACCCATATTCTGCGATTTTATCCATGCCGTATAAGTCATATCCTGTTGCCACGACAATAGCTCCGACTTCTTCTTCCACAATTTCGGGTTTCATGTCAAAGTCAATGGCATTTGGCTCACAAACGTCCGCACATTTGCCGCAGGCAATAGGAACGAGCCCGGGACAGCTATCTATGTCCAGGGTGAAGGAAGCCGGTATTGCCTGAGGAAAGGGGATATATATGGCTTTTCTTCCGGTTAATCCTTCGTCGAATTCGTTAGGAACGACCACAGGACATACTTTCATGCATTCATCACAGAGGGTGCACACATCCGGGTCAACATAGGTTGGTTTCTTTAAAATTTTGACTTTAAAATTACCGACATACCCGGAGATCTCTTGGATTTCACTGTAGGTCATAAGCTTTATTTTCGGATGCTTTGAGACTTCGACCATTTTAGGCGTCATAATGCATTGTGAGCAGTCAAGAGTAGGGAACGTTTCGGATAATTGGATCATATGACCGCCTATGGAAGGTGACCTTTCCACCAGAATCACTTCGTGCCCTCCGTTTGCTATATCAAGGGCTGACTGAATACCTGAGATACCTCCGCCTATAACCATAGCTCTTTTGGTGACGGGGACAGATATGGGTTCCAGAGATTCGTTTCTCAGTACTTTCTCTACAATACTTTTTACGATTTTTGTGGCTTTTTTTGTGGCTTTTTCTGTGTCTTTGTGAACCCAGCTGCACTGCTCTCTTATGTTTGCGATCTCACACTGGTAGGGATTAAGGCCTGTGGATTGGGTCACGTTTCGAAAGGTAGACTCATGCAGACTCGGGGAGCAGCAGGCCACCACAACACTATCAAGCTTGTGTTCTTTTATGGCATTTTCAATCAGTTTTTGTCCCGGATCCGAACACATATAGACATAGTCTTCGGCATGGGCGACACCTTGATGTTTAGATAGTTCTTTAGCGACGTTTTTGACGTCTACAGTACCAGCTATGTTTATGCCGCAATGGCATACAAAAACTCCTGTCCGTTTTTTCATTGCATTACCTTATTAATATTCATTTGTTTTTATGATTGTTCTGTAAATCTTTGTCAAAGCCCTTTCCGTTGATTTCATATCTGCTTTGCTACTGAGTTTTTTCTTTGAGAACCTCTAAACCGTAGTCATATCCTTTATCAAAGGCTCTTTTATTGAGATCAAGAAATCTGTCCGGCACAAGGCCCGGGAGCGCTTTTTTCATGACGTCCGGTGTGGTGATTTTGGTGATAGCTGTAAAAAAACCCATCATGACCAGGTTGCCGATGATGCGGTTTCCCAGTTCTTCAGCAAATCTGGTGGCAGGAATAGAATAATGAGTTATGTTTTTTCTTTTTATTTTGGGAGAAACCAAGTCTGTGTCAGTGATGAGCAGACCATTATCTCTGAGGTCAGATTGATATTTTTCATAGGCTTCCTGAGACATGGAAACCAATATTTCAGGTTTTGTGATGTAAGGATAGAGGACTCTCTCATCAGAAACAATGAGCTGAGAACTGCAGGCACCCCCTCGGGCTTCTGGTCCAAAGCTCTGATTCATGGTGGCAAATTTACCCCCATAAATTGAAAGAGCTTTTCCTCCTATTAGAGCGCATCTTATGATTCCTTGGCCTCCGTAACCAGAAAATCTTATCTCGGTCATTTTTCTTCTCCATATGGTTGATATTTATCTCCAAGCACTTTAGAAAGGTGTTTGTTCATTGCTTCAAGAAAGGTTGGTTTTTCTTCATCTGCAAATTTGCCGACTATAAGCTTTCCCTGATAGGTAATAGTGAGGTCTTTTGTATCTGCGTTATGCTGGATTTCGGAATTGTCATAGTAATATTTAAGCAGGTTAAGGCCGTCCCCAAGCCGGTTTCTTCTTGCATAAAGAGTGGTGCAGGGGGTGATGACTTCAATGAAAGAAAAACCTCTTCG
>Ga0180434_10007312_pt1 | contig 12451 bp, 8 predicted proteins | sample SS_ome_7_FD_132453 | JGI IMG/M metagenome (GOLD analysis project Ga0180434, IMG submission 132453) | Hypersaline lake sediment archaeal communities from the Salton Sea, California, USA - SS_1_D_2 metaG | ecosystem: Environmental > Aquatic > Non-marine Saline and Alkaline > Hypersaline > Sediment... | reverse complement strand
TGGCGGTGCTGGCCGGCGCGGCGGCGCGGGCGGCGGAGCCGGGCGCGTGCGTCATCGCCATCGGCGGCAAGGTGGTGGCGCCCGAGACGCACGCCATCGTGCTCCCCGCCGAGCCGACGCCGCCGGAGCGGTTTGCCGCGGATGACCTCGCCAATCACCTGGAGAGAATGACCGGCAAGCGGCTTGCCGTGGTCGCCGAGAAGGACCTGGGCGACCGGACGCCGCTGGCGGTCGGCCGGTGCGCGGCGGTGCACCGGGCGCTGGGCGTGGCGGTGGACTTCGGCTCGCTCGGGGCCGAGGGCATCGCCATCGAGACGAAGGGGCCGGCCCTGGTGCTGGCGGGGAACACGCGCGGTGTGCTGTACGCGGTGTACACGTTCCTGGAGGACTGGCTGGACTGCCGGTGGTTCACGCCGGACTGTTCGCGCGTTCCGCGCGAGGGCCGGTTCGACGTGGCCGACGTGAAGGTCCGTTACGTGCCGCCGCTGGAGTACCGGTCTACGGACTATCCGTGCTCGCGCGACGCCGACTGGGCGGTCCGCAACAGGATCAACGGCACGCAGACGCGTCTGGACGTGGCCCGCGGCGGCAAGATCGCCTACTCGCACTTCGTCCACACGTTCAACAGTATCCTGAACCCGGACGAGCATTTCGCGAAGCACCCGAAATGGTTCAGCGAAGTCAACGGCAAGCGGATCGGCGGCCGGACGCAACTCTGCCTGACGAACCCCGAAGTCCTGGCGCTGGCGAAGCAGAAGGTCCGCGAGTGGATCAAGGCCGCCCCGGACGCCACCATCTTCTCGGTCTCGCAGAACGACTGGCACAACTACTGCACGTGCCCGGCGTGCGCGGCCCTGGCCGAAAAGGAGGGGAGCCAGGCCGGGCCGCTCATCCACTTCGTCAACGCCATCGCCGACGACATCGCCAAGGATTATCCCGACAAGGTTATTTCAACGCTCGCCTACCAGTACACGCGCAAGCCGCCGAAGCACGCCAGGCCCCGGCCGAACGTGTGCGTGCGGCTGTGCAGCATCGAGTGCTGCTTCGCGCATCCGCTGGATGTGTGCCCGATGAACGCCTCGTTCGTCGACGACATCCGCGGCTGGAACGCCATCTGCAAGCGTCTGTACCTATGGGACTACATCATCGACTACCACCACAGCATCATGCCGTGGCCGAACCTGCGCAGCCTTCGGCCGAACATCCGGTTCTTCGTCGGCCACGGCGTGAAGGGCCTGTACGAGGAGGCGTGCTACTTCACGCCGGCGTCGGAACTGGCGGAACTTCGCACCTGGATCATCGCCAAGACGATGTGGCGGCCCGAGACCGACACCGACTGGGCCATCGACGAGTTTCTGGCCGGTTACTACGGCCCGGCCGCGTGGCCCATCCGGCAGTATATCGACCTCGTGCACAAGCAGGTGGCCGAGCACCCCGACTGGCACGCCACCATCTGGGCGAAGCCCGACTCGCCGTGGCTTCGGGCCGAGGTTCTGGCCCGCGCCGTCCGCCTGTTCGACCAGGCCGAGGCCGCCGTGGCCGGCGACACCGTCCTGGCGAAGCGCGTGGCCGTGGCCCGGCTGCCGCTTCGGTACACGCGAATCATGCAGGCCCGGCCGGGCGACGCCGAGACGGCCGGCCTGGTGGAGGCGTTCGAGCGGGTCGCCCGGTCGGCGGGCGTGAGGACCGTCCGCGAGCATGGCGGCACCGGTCGGCTCGATGTGTGGCTGGCGGCCCAGCGCAAGCGCCTGAAGATCGAGTCGAAGTGACCACGCGCGGCGGGCCGGGAGAGGCCCCGAGCGCGAGGCGGTGTGGCAGGACCGGCGGCGAGTTTTTCACGCGCCCCGACGGGCGCCGTGGCCTACAATGCCCGCCGCGTGCGCCGAACGCGGCGCCAACCGATACAGGAAAGGAGGGAGCGTGATGCGACGGATTCCATGGACCCTGGCAGCCCTGGTGCTTCTGGCGGGCTGCGCGCCGCAACCGGAGGAAGAGATGCCCGGACCGCAACCCGGCCGGCAGGCCGAGCCGCCCAAGCCCGCCGTCACGTTCGGCGGCGACGTCGAGTTCCTCAAGAAACACGTCGAGACGATCGTCCTCTCGGACGCCGCCGGCAAGGCGTGCGTGGCGGTCGTCCCCGCCTACCAGGGCCGCGTCATGACCAGCACCGACGGCGGCAGCGAGGGTGCCAGTTACGGCTGGATCAACCGGTCGCTCATCGAATCGGCCGAAACGCTTGAACATATCAATCCATTCGGAGGCGAGGACCGGTTCTGGCTGGGCCCGGAGGGCGGCCAGTTCGCCATTTTCTTCGAGAAGGACGAACCGTTCGACCTGGAGCACTGGCAGACCCCCGCCCCCATCGACACCGACGCCTGGAAGGCCACCGAGACTTCCGACACCGCCGCCACCTTCCAGCACGCCTTCACGGTCACCAACTACTCGGGGTTCGAGTTCCCGGTGAAGGCCGACCGGACGATCCAACTGCTGGCTCCCGACGCGGCCTGGAAGCACCTGGGCGTCGACGCCGACGACGGCATCAGCCTGGTCGCCTACGAAAGCGTCAACCGCATCACGAACGCCGGCGACAAGCCGTGGGCCAAGGACACGGGCCTCTTGTCCATCTGGATCCTGGGCATGTACAACCCGTCCGAGACGACGACCGTCGTCTGCCCCATCAAGGCGGGGCCCGAATCGGAACTGGGGCCGAAGGTCATCGACGATTACTTCGGCAAGGTGCCCGCCGACCGGCTCGTGGTCACAGACGAGACCGCCTTCTTCAGCGGCGACGGCAAGTACCGATCGAAGATCGGCATCCAGCCGGAACGCTGCAAGGGCGTCATCGGCAGTTACGACGCGACCGGCGAGGTGCTGACCATCGTCCAGTTCACCTTCGACTCGTCCGTCACCGACTACGTCAACTCGCTGTGGAAACTCCAGGAGGAACCGTACAACGGCGATGCCGCCAACAGTTACAACGACGGGCCGGCCGAGCCGGGTGCCAAGCCCATGGGTCCGTTCTACGAACTGGAATCGTCGTCGCCGCCGGCCGCCCTGGCGCCCGGGGCGTCGCTCGAGCACACGCACCGGACGATTCACCAGCGCGGGCCCAAGGCGAAACTCGACCCCATCGCCAAGACGGTCCTGGGCGTGGGCATCGACGACATCACCGGCGCCCTGAAGAAGTAGCGGGGCGGATACGGATGGCGCGGCAGCCCTCCCGGGCGGCCGCGCCGCAGGCGCAGAATCCCGCGCGGCGGGTCTCCGCACCCGCCGCGCGACAACCTGTTTGCCGGCCGCGTGTAGCCCGACCGGCTTGTCCGGCCGGGAGTGCCGCGGCACGCCGCGGCCTACAGGTTCGTCGGCCCGCTTGCTTGCTGTGCAGGCTTGTGTTCGCCGGCCCGCTTGCGGGCCGCGTGCCGTTTGGCGGTGCGCCTCGACAGAAGGAGGAATTGCGATGCAACGCATGGTCCTGCTTGCCGTTCTCGCCGGTCTCCTGGGTGCGGCCACCGCCGCAACGGTCGCGGCCAAAGACTACTCGTACGTCGACCTCGTCGGCCGGCTGACGGACCTGGAACGCCTGGCCACGCTTCCCGCGCCGGGTGACACGTGCGCCCAGTGGTCCAGTTACGACCGCCGGTCCAAGGTCGATGAGGCTACCGGCACGTACGTGGCCTGGAGCGCCAACGGCGACGGCGGCGGGTGCATCCGCACCGAGGGTGACCAGGTCGTGATGGCCGAGATGGAAGGCCCCGGATGCATCTGGCGCATCTGGTCGGCCCGGGCCGGGCCGGGCCACGTGAAGATTTATCTCGACGGGTCCGACACGCCCGCCGTCGACCTGCCGTTTGCCGGCTACTTCGACGGCAAGAACCCGCCGTTCGTCTATCCGTCGCTCGTGCACATCACGGGCCGCGGCCTGAACAACTACGTCCCCATCCCGTACCGGAAGTCGTGCCGCATTGTGGCCGACAAGGGGTGGGGCCGGTACTTCCACTTCGTGTACGAGACGTTCCCGAAGGGGACGAAGGTGTCCACCTTCACGCGCGACCTCGCGCCCGAGGCCGTCGCGGCGCTCGCCCAGGCCGACACATTCCTGACGCAGTGGCTCGGCACCGACCCGGCGGGGGAGCGGCCCGGCCAGGAGACGGTCACCACGCAGGTGACCGTGGCGGGCGGGGCGTCGGCCGTCGTGGCCGACCTGAAGGGGCCGCGCGCGATCACGGCCATCCGCGTGGTCAACGACTTCGGCGATCCCGCCGAGACGGTCGTACCGGCGCTTCGGGAACTGGCGCTGCGCATCACGTGGGACGGGGCCGACCAACCCGCCGTCTGGGCCCCGCTGGGCGACTTCTTCGGCACCGCGCCGGGCGCGAACCGGTACCGGTCGCTGCCGCTCGGCATCACCGAGCAGGAAGGCTACGCCCTGTGGTACATGCCGTTCGCCGAGCGGGCCCGCGTGGAACTCGCCAACGAAGGCAAGGCGACGCGGAAGGTGACGTTCCGTATCACGCACGCACCGCTCGGGCGGCCGGTAGACACGCTCGCCCGGTTCCACGCCAAGTGGCACCGCGACGCCTTCCTGCCCGCCGAACCAGAACGCAAGATTGACTGGACGCTGCTGACCACGCGCGGCCGGGGCCGGTTCTGCGGCGTCATGCTGCACGTGTGGAATCCGCGGGGCAAGTGGTGGGGCGAGGGCGACGAGAAGTTCTTCGTCGACGGCGAGAAGTTCCCGTCCACCTTCGGCACCGGCAGCGAAGACTACTTCGGCTACGCCTGGTGCACCCCGCAGATCTTCCACAACGCATACCACAACCAGACGGTCGCCAGCGGCAACCGCGGGCACGTCTCGGTGAACCGCTGGCACATCGCCGACGGCATCCCCTTCCAGACCTCCTTCGAAGGGGCCATCGAGAAGTACTTCCCCAACGAGCGGCCCACGCTCTATGCCGCCATCGCGTACTGGTACCTGGCGCCCGGCGGCGAAGACCCCTACGGCCCGGTCCCGGTAGCCCGGCGCACGGACTACTACGTCGAACCCGAAATCCCGAAGGTCAAAGGCGCCCTCGAGGGCGAAGCGCTAAAGGTTCTCTCCAAGACCGCCGGCCAACTGCAGCATCAGGGGATGACCACTTATGCGGCCCAATGGTCCGGCGAGGAACAACTCTGGTGGACCGGGGCCAAGCCCGGCGACCGCCTCATCCTGGCGGTGCCCGTCGCCAAGGCCGGCACGTACAAACTGACCGTCAATCTCACCAAGGCGATCGATTACGGCATCGTCCAGTTGATGCTCGACGGCAAGAAACTGGGCAAGCCCATCGACCTCTTCAACAACGGCGTGGTGCCGACCGGGGCCATCGACCTCGGCACGCACGCCCTGGAGGCCGGGCCGCACCGCCTGACCGTCGAGGTCGTCGGCACCAACCCCAAGGCCAAGCCCGCGTACATGTTCGGCCTGGACTACGTGAAACTGGAGCCGGGGGAGTAACGGAAGTCCAAAGTCCAAGGTCCAAAGTCCAAAGTCGAACGGCGAAGGCAGAAAACGGAAGTCCAAAGTCGAAGGTCCAAAGTCCAAAGTCAACGAACGGAAGTCCGAAGTCCACAGTCCAAAGTCGAAAAACAAAGGCGGGAAGTGTGGCCCGGCCGGCTTGTCCGGCCGGGAGAGTTGTCCGTTGTGCCCGCCGGCGTTGACACCCGCCCCCGGTGCGGCTATCCTTCGGGAACTCTGCCGTCTTCATGAACGTCAGCGTCTGCGGCGCGGGACTCGCGATGGCCCGATTGCCCGCCGGTGGCATCGACCGCCGGCACAAGATCATGATTGCCGTCCTGGCGGCGGCGGTGCTGGCCATTCCTGCCGCCGTCGTCCTGCCGTGGGTCCACCTCCACCTGGAGACGTTCTTCTCGGGCGCGCGGGCCCAGTTGTTCGGACAGGTGCTGGTGGCGATCCTGCTGGAGGCGTTTCCGTTCGTCCTGATCGGGGCCACGATTTCGGGGCTCGTCGAGGTGTTCCTGCCGCCGGAACGCCTGGCCCGGCTGATCCCGCGGAGCCTGCCGCTGCGCCTGCTGATGGCCGCCGGGGCCGGCGTGATCCTGCCGGTGTGCGAGTGCGGCATCGTGCCGGTCGTCCGCCGCCTGCTCCGCAAGGGCCTGCCGCTGGAGATGGCCGTCGTCTTCATGCTGGCCGGGCCCATCGTCAACCCGACCGTGGTGGCCTCGACGGCGGTGGCGTTCGTCGGCCTGGGCGAGTCGCTGGCGATGACCGTGTCCCGGGTCGTCTGCGGCGTGGCGGTGGCGATGCTGGTCGGCCTGGCGGTCCGCAAGTGGCTCGGCCGGGGCGTGATGCCGGCGATCGCTGCCGCCGATGCTGCCACCGACGGTGGCGGCGCCCACGCCCATGCCCACGACGGCTGCGCCGAGGCGCACGGCTGGCACGGGCCCGACGGGGCCGAGGGGTCGGTCGCCGCGAACGTGGTCTCGCACATCGTGCACGACTTCCTGCTGCTGGGCGGGTACCTGCTGCTGGGGAGCGTGCTGGCGGCGGGGCTCCAGGCGTTCGTGCCGAGGGGCCTGCTCGTCTCGGTCGGCAAGACGCCGGTGCTGTCGTCGGCGGCGATGATGCTCATGGCGTTTCTGCTGAACGTATGTTCGGAGGCCGATGCGTTTCTGGCGGCGGCCTTCGCCCAGTTTTCGTTTGCCGGACGCCTGGCGTTCCTCGTCTTCGGGCCGATGCTCGACGTGAAACTCGTGGCGATGTACCTCGGGGCGTTTCCGAAACGGATGCTCCTGGCGGTCCTGCTGCTCGTCCCGCCGCTGTGCCTGGCTTTCTCGGAACTGGCGGGATGGGTGGTCGGCCTCCTGGCCGGCTGATGCGCCGGTCCGGCATATGTTCGCCGGCCCGCTTGCGGGCCGCTTGCTGTCAAGGCAGTATGGCCCGGCCAGGCTTGCCCGGCCGGGGAGAGGCAAGGTGCCCCATGACCGAACCGCATGACGGCCGTCGCCACGTGCCGGTCCTCTCGTGGTGGGAGCTGTGGCCCATGCTGGCCTGGGGCGTGTACACGGTGTACCTGTACGCGACGGGGCGGATCTTCTTTCTGCTCCAGCGCATCTACGGGCACATCGCCTTGGCGGGAGCGTGCCTCCTGCTGGCGGCGTTCGCGTACGGATGGGGCGTCCGGGTGCGTCGGCTGCGGGCCGAACGCCGGCGGCAGGCCCGGGACCGCGAGGCCGGCCGGCTCGACGCCCTCCAGCCGATCTGCATCTGCGGGGCCGGCGAGGCCGGCTGGGGCCGCTACGTGCGGAGCCTGGCGTTCCTGGTGCCGCTGGTGGTCGGCTTCGCGCTGCCGCCGCGCGGCGTCAACGCGCTGGCGGCCGTCCAGTGGGGCGCGGGCGACCTGGCGATGATGGCTCAACTGGCCGCCCAGCGCGAATCCGCCCGGACCGAAATGCGCGGCGACTACGGGTGGACCACCCTGACGGGCGTGGCCCAGCGTCTCTCGGCCGGCCGGGACGAGAAGGTCGGCGCCATGGCCTTCATCGCCCGCAAGAAGGGCCAGCCGCGCGACCGCTTCTACCTGGTCCGGTTCGCGATGGCCTGCTGCGCGGCCTGCGCCCAGCCGGTGGCGGTGCCCGCGCGGCTGGACGAAGCCGCCCTGCGTAAGCGCGGCTTCGAACCGCAGCGCATCCTGGAGGCGGTCGCCAACGACCAGTGGGTGAACGCGTACGGCCGGCTCGACCCCAAGGAGGAGGTGCTGTGGGTCGAGGACATCGAGTTCATCCGCCAGCCCGACGATCCGTACCTGTAGGGCCGGCGAAAGAAGTTTCAACTTGTCCCCGCCGGCCGGACGATGTAAAGATGTAAGGCTGCTGCGCCTTGGCCCTGCCAACGCCGCGACTTGAAATCGGGATGTAAAGCCATGGATCGCAGGAAGTTCTTCATGAAGATGTTCTCGGGTGCGGCCGTGACGGCGGCCGGCGCTGTTCTGGCCGGCTGTCAGAAAGCCGGCCTGGTCCAGGACCCGATGACGCCGTATTTCGGCCCCCGCCAGGGGCCGGGTCCGTATGCGGAGGCATCGCGCTGCGCCGGGCGAAACCCATCGGCGGGCGGGGGGACGCAGGTGGCCCGGGCGGCCCCCGGCGGCTTGTGGACGCCGCCCGGCGGCGAGCGCGATTGGCGGTTCATCATCCTGCATCACAGTGCCACGGACCACGGCTCGGCCGGCGTCTTCGATCGCCTGCACCGGTCGCACGGCTGGGACGAACTGGGGTACCATTTCGTCATCGGCAACGGGACCGAGTCCGGCAACGGCGTGGTGGAGGTCGGCAGCCGCTGGCCCAAGCAGAAGCACGGGGCCCACTGCAAGGTGTCGGGGCACCCGGAGTACAACGACGTGGGCATCGGCGTGTGCCTGGTGGGCAACTTCGACAACTACCGGCCGACGGGGGCCCAGGTGGCCTCGTGCATCCGCGTGGTACAGTTTCTGAAAGACCGTTACGGTGTGCCCGAGAGCCGCATCTACGGCCACGGGCAACTCAAGCCGACCCACTGTCCGGGCGCCCTGTTCCCGTACGACGAGGTCTTCGGCGGGTTGACGTAAGCGGGCATCGGCGTCCGGCGACGATAGCGAGGCGGTCCGGTGAACCGGGCCGCCGCCTTTTTGGCTCCGGCTCGGCGCGCGCAGCGCGGGCCGGCCCGGGGCGCGGACCGGCCCTTCGCGTGGTCTGCTGGTCGTCGGTCGGCTACTTCTTGCCGAGGACCTTGTCCTTGGCCGCCTTGGCGACGCGGAACTTCAGCACCTTCTTGGCCGGAATCTGGATCGGCTCGCCGGTCTGGGGATTCCTGCCCATGCGGGCTTTCCGGTCGCGGAGCACGAACTTGCCGAGCCCCGGAATCGTGAACCCGTTCTTGGCTTCCTTGTAGGCCAGGTTCACCATTTCATCGATGACCTGCTGGATCTGCTTCTTGGTCAGGTCGGTCTTCTCGGCCAGGGTGCTCATGATCTGCGACTTGGTCATTGCCTTAGCCATCGACTGCTCCTTGCTCCAGGTTGCCCCAAGGACTTGGCCCCACGCCCCACGCGGACTGGCGCCGTGTGTTCCGCCGGACGACCGCGGCCCGAGCCGCAGCCACGGCCGCGTATAGAATAGGCCGTTGCGGCGGTCTCGCAACAAAAAACCGCCGGTTTTCGGGGGAACACGGCGCCCCGGCGGGCGATTTCTTGCTGCCGAGTTCCCCGCATTCTCGTACCATAGGCAGGATACGCCCTGGTCGTCCCGGCCGACGGCCGGCTTGAGAACCTCGCACGCCAACCCCGATGGAGAACGCCATGAACCGACGCACGTTTCTGAAGGCGATGGCTGCGGGCGCCTTCGCCGCCCCGCTGGCGGCAAGCGCGGCCGCCGGCCGCCGCCGGCCCAACATCCTTGTCATCGTCACCGACGACCAGGGCTACGCCGACCTGAGCGCGTACCCGCACGCCGCCAAGGACGTCCGGACGCCCCACGTGGACCGCCTGGCGGCCGAGGGCGTCCTGCTGACGCAGGCTTACGTCAGCGCGCCGGTGTGCAGCCCGTCGCGCGCCGGGTGGAACACCGGCCTGCACCAGCAGCGGTGGGGTCACTGGAGTTGGGGCGCCCCGCTCCCGGAGGCCGCCCGCACGCTGGCCGAGTACCTCAAGGCCGCCGGCTACGTCACCGGCAAGGTCGGCAAGAGCGACTTCGGCGCCAACTACCATCGCCAGGACGTCCGCGAGTACCCGCTGAACCACGGGTACGACGAGTTCCTGGGCTTCAGTTCGCACGCCCACGATTACTGGCTGCTGTCGGAGGCGATCGAGAAGCGGACGCCGGACCCGCACGGGTCCAGCGCCGCGCTCGGCCCGCTTTTCGAGAACCGCGGCCGCCGCCCGTACGACCGGGGCTACCTGACCACCATCTTCACCGACGCCGCCGTCGACTTCCTGAACCGGCACCGCGACGACGCGTTCTTCCTGACGGTGGCGTACAACTCGGTCCATCACCTGATCCACGAGGTGCCCGAGTCGTACCTGCGGCGGTTCGGCGTCGAGACGATTCCCAATTACGACCCCGACACGATGGGTCGGTATCGCAAGTATTACAACAAGTACAACCAACTCGGCGCAATCACCGACGACCGGATGCGGCGGTACTACCTGGCGAACCTGGCGTGCCTGGACGACCACGTGGGCCGCCTGATCGAGGCGCTCGATACCCTCGGCCTGGCCGACGACACGCTCGTCGTCTTCTTCGCCGACAACGGCGGCTCGCCGCTGACGGGGGCGAACAACCGGCCGCTGCGCGGGTCGAAGTACATCCTGTTCGAGGGCGGCATCCGCGTGCCGTTCATGGTCCGCTGGCCCGGCCGGCTGCCCGCCGGCAAGACGTATCCGCACCGCGTCTCGACGCTCGATATCGTGCCGACCTGCCTGGAGGCCGCCGGCGTCGATGTGCCGGCCGACACGCGCCTGGACGGCGCCAGCATGCTCGGGGCCCTCGGTGCCGGCGAACCGGCGCCCTCGAGCGGCCGGCCCATGTTCTGGCACTTCGGCAACCACTGGGCGGTCCGCGACGGCGACTGGAAACTCGTTCATACCAGCGACTACACCAGCCGCAAGCCCACCAGCCAGATCCGCCAGGGGCCGAAGAAGGGCATGGGCACGCGCCTCTTCAACCTCAAGGCCGACCCCGCCGAGCAGAAGGACGTCTCGGCGGCGAACCCCGAGGTGGTCCGCCGCCTGACGGACCTCTACGAGGCGTGGAAGAAGGAGATGGGCGAGGACCCGCGCTTCCCGGCCAGGCGGAAGAAGTAGCGGCGCCCGCCGGCACGTCCCCATCGGCCGCGCGAAGCGGCGCTACAGGACGTCTCCCACGGCCCGGCGCCCCACGCATATTGACGCTGCGGCCCACATCTGCGATAATGACGGGGCTTGGCGCGGCCCGATTCGTCGGCCGGGCGCCGCGACGCCGACCGTATCCCTCAGGAAAAGGAGTCAGCCTTGCTGCACTACGACCGGGAAACGCAGTCGTTCTACACCGACCTCCAGCCGCCGAGGCTCGAGGACGTCCGGGAACCCAACCTGTACCGCGACATCTTCCCGTACACCGAGTTCCCGAAGATCTCGTTTACCCACGAGCGTGTGCCCACGTTCATCCCCAAGCAGACGTGGATCACCGACACGACGTTCCGCGACGGCCAGCAGGCCCGGGCCCCGTACTCGGTGGACCAGATCGTGCAACTGTTCAAGTTCATGCACCGTCTGGCGGGCCCGCACGGGCTGATCCGGGCCAGCGAGTTTTTCCTGTACTCCAGGAAGGACCGCGAGGCGGTCGAGAAATGCCTGGAACTCGGGTATGATTACCCCGAGGTCACCGGGTGGATCCGGCCCGTCAAGAAAGACTTCAAACTGGTCAAGGAGATGGGCCTGCGCGAGACGGGCATCCTGACGTCGGCCTCGGATTATCACATCTTCCTGAAACTGCGCAAGACCCGCCGGGAAGCGCTGGACATGTACCTCGACACGGCCCGGGCGGCGCTGGACGAGGGCATCATCCCGCGGTGCCACCTGGAAGACATCACCCGGGCCGACTTCGAGGGGTTCGTGGTGCCGTTCGCCGTCGAACTCATGGGCCTGGCCGAAGAGTATCAGATGCCCGTCAAGATCCGGGCCTGCGACACCCTCGGCTTCGGCGTGCCGTACGTGGGCGCCCAGTTGCCGCGGTCGGTTGCCAAGGCCATCTACTGGCTCCGCCGGCGGGCCGGTGTGCCGCCGGAATGGCTGGAGTTCCACGGCCACAACGATTTCCACAAGGTGCTGGTCAACGCGACGACCGCCTGGCTGCACGGATGCTGCGCCGCCAACGGGACGTTCCTGACGATCGGCGAGCGGACGGGCAACCCGCCCCTGGAGGGGCTGGTCGTCGAGCACGCCATGCTCTGGGGCGAGACCGAGGGCGTCGATTACACCGTCATCACCGAAATGGCCGACTACTACCGCGCCGAGATCGGCCAGGAAATCGACCCGCGGTACCCGCTGGTCGGCCGCGACTTCAACGTCACCCGCGCCGGCATCCACGCCGACGGCCTGCTGAAGAACGAGGAAATCTACAACCCGTTCGATACGGTCAAACTGCTCAAGCGCCCCGTGCGCATCGGCCTGACCGACAAGAGCGGCGCCGCCGGCATCGTGGCCTGGATCAACTACCGCTACGATTTGCCCGAGACGGTCGGCAAGGACGACCCGCGCATCCGCCAGATCGACGAGTGGATTACCGCCCAGTACGAGGCCGGCCGCGTCCCCGCCATGAGCGACGAGGAAATGGACGCCAAGGTCCACGAGGTCTTCGGCGACGTGCCCCGCCGGCCCGAGACCCGGTAAGGCCCGCCGTTGGCAGACACCGGATTCGCCCGGGGAGCAGCGATGGAGGACTACGT
>Ga0180434_10007308_pt1 | contig 12455 bp, 12 predicted proteins | sample SS_ome_7_FD_132453 | JGI IMG/M metagenome (GOLD analysis project Ga0180434, IMG submission 132453) | Hypersaline lake sediment archaeal communities from the Salton Sea, California, USA - SS_1_D_2 metaG | ecosystem: Environmental > Aquatic > Non-marine Saline and Alkaline > Hypersaline >... | reverse complement strand
TGCCCCATTCGAACTTCGTGTCGGCCAGGATAATCCCTCGCTTGGCTGCATATTCGGCCGCACGCTGATAGAGCGCAATAGACTTATCGCGCAGTTCGACCATCAGCTCGCCACCCACAAGTTCGCAGGCCTGATCGAACGAAATGTTCTCGTCGTGACCGTGTTCGGCCTTGGTGGACGGTGTGAAGACAGGCTCGGTCAGCTTCGAGGCCTGTTTGAGTCCGCCGTCAAGTTCGATACCGCAGACCGACCCGCTCTTCTTGTACTCCCGCCATCCACCTCCGGCAAGGTAACCCCTGACAATACACTCGATCGGGACGACATGGGCCTTGCGGCAGAGCATGATGCGTCCCTCGAGTTCTTCCATGGCCCGCAGTTCTTCAGGCAGGTCCTGGACATCCGCCGACAACAGGTGGTGATTTGCGATCTCTGCCAACAGACCGAACCAGAACACGGATATCTGCGTAAGGACTCTGCCCTTGTCCGGTATTCCATTGGGCATGACCACGTCGTAGGCACTGATGCGATCGGTGGCGACCATAAGAAGTGCATCGGACAACTCGTAGAGATCCCGAACCTTCCCCGACCTCTTGGGATAGTTTTCCAACGACGTTGTAAGCAATGCGGTTGTTTTCATGTTATTTGGCCTCTTTCTGGAAGCACCGATTAGACCATCGACCCAATTGAAATACATGCCTCCTACTTTGTCAAGTAGGCAGTTACAGCATTCGCCACCGCACGGGCAAGGATTCGCTGGTACGACCTGGAACCCAGGAGCCTCGCATCGTACCTGTTGGACAGGTAACCCATTTCCACCAGAAGCGCCGGACATCTCGTGCGAACCAGTACGCGAAATCCGCACGCCCGGATACCCCGGCTTGTCGTGTTCGTAGCCAGCATCGACTTCTCCATGACGGCCGCAAATGAACCTGTCTGCTCCATGCGATCCCTGGGGGCGTAGATCGTAAAGCCCCTGGCCTGGCGATTCGGCGCCGCGTCACAATGCAGGCTCACAAACAGTTTCGCCCCAACTTCCCCCGCCAACGCCGCCCGATCGTTAAGCTCGATGAAGGTGTCCGTGCTGCGCGTCATGCGAACGTCAACACTGGAGGCCTTCAGAATCTCACCCACCATCAGGGCGACATCGAGAACGATATCCTTTTCCCTGAACCCGTGGTGAGACGCGCCCGGGTCCCTGCCGCCATGACCGGCATCGATCACCACCGGTCCGTACTTCAATTGCGGTTTCCACGCCAGTGGCGCCGAAGGCTTCGGCGCCTTGGGACGTGCGGGAGGCGAAACAAACCTGGGCCTGGTCCTCAGCGCGCCGCGAATATCACACTCGAGAGACTCAGGCACGTAGATCGTTTTACCGACAACCGCCAGACCACCCTTTCGACCGACCTTGCGACCGTTAACGTATACCAAACCACCGGGATCGGCAAAGAATACCACGGAATTGAAACGATTGCCCAGAGTCGCACTGTGTGCCGAGTTGTGACGCACCGCCAGGCCAAGGCGACTGCCCATTTCGGCCGCCGCAATAGTCCCGGCAGGACCGACGGCGATTTCAGCGGTTTTGCCGCTTTTTGGCTTGAACAGGTTACAACCGCCCAGCCCAACCGCCACAAGGCAAATACAACCAAGCATAAGACTTTTAGTGACAACTTTCTTCACTTTATGCTCCATCGTGTCTAAGGGTTAACACGGTTTGGGTGAAACAGTTTCGGCAATGCTACACCCTGCCCGAGTATTGGCAGTAGAGAAGAAAAGCACACCAGCCCAAAAACACCGCAATCAGCACGGCGATCACAGGCCACGAAATTGACGCCCTGCGATCCGGAATCCCGTCGCTGATGTCAATCGGATCGGGCGGGGCGGTATTTTTCTGATCTTCCCGGCGTCTTGTGGTCATTCATCCGGCCTCAGATCCATCGTAACGTTGAAGGCGTCGTCAAACGAATAAACGTCGCGAAAATCCTCGACACTATCCTCGTCGGTCTTTCGCATGAACGAGTTGTTTACAAGGAGGTAGACCATGTTCCCCAGGTCGATGGTGGCGTGGATATTCCACTTGGCCAGGACCGGTTTGGCAAGGTGCCCCCAGCGTTCCAACGCCAAATCCCGCATCGCGTGACACAACTGCATACCGGAAACGTGACGCGGACTCACATCCTCGGAAACCTCCTGTGACGCCGAAGCCTCCGGACCGTAGACATCATCAACCGCGCGATTCAGCGCGTCGTGCAGAAACGCAAACGCCTCGAGCGGATACCGCCCGTCACCGCGAATGACATCTTCCATAGATTTACCCGACTGCCCTACCATCACGACTTCCTCGGAAAAAGCGGCTGGGGCTTACTTATTTGCGTGCCAGGGGCTAACTGTCCCCATTCAGCCGCCTCACTTATACTCTGATCGTCACCCATTTTCCAGTTAAGCTGCTCCAGCCCGGCGGACATCATTTCAGGCATCAGCGGTGAAAGGTACGTCAGAACGATCCGAACCGCCTCGGCACAGGTGTAGAGAATAGTACCCAGGCGCTCGACCTGGGAAGCGTCCTTGGCCAGTTTGAACGGCGCGGTCGCGTCAATGTATCTATTAGTGGCCCCGATGAGTTCGGTTATCTTGTCCAGGTAGAGGTCAAAGCGGCAGTTCTCCATCGCGCCGCCAGCCGCTGCGCGCAGATCTTCCGCCGCGGCCTGCACGCCCTGCTCGTCGCTGCCGATATCACCGGCAGCGGGCAGGCTGCCATCGAAGTAGCGATCGATCATGTTCAGCGTCCGGTTCAGCAGATTGCCCAGACCGTTGGCCAGCTCGTTGTTGTAGCGACCCTGGAGGGCGTCGTGACTGAAGTCGCCATCGGCGCCGAACGTCACCGCACGCAGCAGAAAATACCGGTAGACATCCACCGAATATTCCGAGCATATCTCGGCGATGGTTTCGCGCGAAATGAAGTTGCCCAGGCTCTTGGACATCTTCTTGCCCTCTGACGTCCACCATCCGTGGGCAAATACGCGCCCGGGCACAGGCTCCTCCAAAGCCATCAGTATCGCCGGCCAGTAGACCGTATGGAACCACAGGATATCCTTTCCGATAAGATGCACGTCGACGGGCCAGTACTTCGCCCCCCCACCGTCGTGCCCGTCACCGATTTCAGGCCATCCCAGCGCCGTACGGTAGTTGCTCAACGCGTCGATCCAAACGTAAACACTGTGTTCCGGATCGTTGGGCATCTCGATACCCCATCCCCCGAGCTTCTCCTTGAGACGGGAGATGCTCAGGTCGTCAACGCCCATCTTCAGCTTGCTGAGCACTTCGTTGCGCCGAGCCTTCGGCTGGATGAAACCTTCATTGGTCTCGATGTGATCGATCAACTTGTCGGCCCACTTGCTCAGGCGGAAGTAGTACGTCGGCTCCTTGTACCGCACCAGGGGTTTACCGCTGACGACGCTCTTGAAATCGTTGTCAGCCGCCGCGGACTCGGTGATAAACTCCTCCTGACCTTCGTCGTACCAGCCCTCGTACTGGCCTAGGTATATCTCGTCACGCTCGATCAGGCGGGTGATAATCGCCTGGACCCGCCGCTCGTGGCGCTCCTGGCTGGTCCGAATAAAGTCGTCGTTCGAAATATTCAGGTCCTTCCAGAGCTGCTGGAAACCGACAACCACCTCGTCGGCGAGCTCTTTCGGCGAGACACCCCGCTCGGAGGCGGCCTTGACTATCTTGATACCGTGCTCGTCGGTCCCCGTCAGGAACCACACGTCCCGACCGTCGGCGCGAAAGTATCGCGCCAGCACGTCGGCTGCTATGGTCGTATACGAGTGACCGATATGGGGCACGTCATTTACGTAATAAATCGGCGTTGTAACGTAGTAAGTCTGACTCATGGTAAAAGCAGCATCTATTGGAGGAGCGGAAATTTCAAGTACGATTCAAATCCGAACGCTCTTAAATCACATTCGCGATCTCTCGAAGTCGATAACCTGCTGCAGCGTTTCGGTCAACGTGACCACGGGATTGTACCCGATCAGACGGTTTACCTTGCTCAGATCGGGCAGGCGAACGAGCATGTCGTCGAACGGACGCCCGTAAGCCTCCTCGTAACTGATAACCCGCTTATCGCTGGTCGAGCCCGTCATTTCGATGATCCTGTCGGCCAGGGCATTGATGCTGATCGACTCGGTAGTGCCCACGTTGATAACTTCACCGACCGCCTGCTCGCAGTCAACAAGCTTGAGCAGCGCCCCGACAACATCGCTGACGTTACAGAAGCACCGCGTCTGCGTACCGCTACCGTAAATCTCAATGGTCTCACCCGCAAGAGCCTTGCGAACGAAACGCGGTACGACCATACCATAAGCGCCCGTCTGGCGAGGACCAACTGTATTAAAGAAGCGGCAGATAATAGTCTCCAGACCGCATTCCTGGTGATACGCCAACGCAAGAAACTCATCGATCATCTTGCTGCAGGCGTAGCTCCAGCGAGTAAACCGCGTTGAACCAAGCGTCGTATCGTCGTCCTCGTTGAAAGGCGTCCGGGTGTTCTTACCGTAAACCTCGCTCGTCGAAGCCACCAGTATCTTACGACCGAACTTGTTGGCCAGATCCAAAACCACCTCCGAACCGTGTATGTTCGTCTCGATGGTGTGAACCGGGCGGTCCACGATCAACTGAACCCCAACAGCCGCCGCAAGGTGAAAGACCATGTCGCACCTGTCGATCAGCGACGTCATGGTCGACACGTCGCGGACCGACTCGCGCACGAACCGGAATGAGGCGTTGTCTCCCACGCCCGACAGGTTATCCAGCGAACCGGTCGACAGATCGTCCACAACGGTCACCGAGTGCCCGCCGTCCAGCAGGGCTTCGGCCAGGTGCGAACCGATAAACCCCGCCCCGCCCGTAATCAATACATTCATAAACTGCTCCTCGTTACCAGTGCAAACGGTGACAGGACTAGAGGATAGTCACTCCCACCGCATCTGGCAACCGCAAACCCCAGATAACCATCGGCGATCCAGCCTTCCCAACCAGACGACCGAGCACAACTCGCCGAAATGTGTCACACCTGGTTCACACCTACAAACACTATGCTCGACCGCCGAGCGATAAGTCTCACCGCACCAGGCCGCCTCAATACCATACTATCAGGCCGGGGCACAAACACTTACAACACAACGCCAACTGACGCTCCAACATAAACCCAAGCACCCCCGACCCGCCGCGACCCCAGAGCTGTGAACCTTCCAAGCAAGAACTCACACCATCAACATCCACCCGCCAATTACGATAACTCCTTTGCAAACAAGTAGTTACAGGAACACCGCCCGCCCCGTAATTTCCTCAAAATTCCGTTTAACGCCACATGATATGTCACACCAACTTAACATCTTTCTCAATAAGCTTTTATATCTGCAACATGTAACAACAATCCGTCTCTTTCCCGCTGTATACCGATCGTGCCGGTTTGCTGAGTCGCTTGTTATTTGTCAATTTGCTACTCTCGCCGGCTTTCGGTTTCCTGTCGATTCCCGCCCCCGAACGCCAAAAGAAAGTTCGCTCAGCTTCAACGTTCGAGAATCGATCGCCTCGTTGTCAATATTGACAATCGTATACTTGACCTGTGGCTCGCCGCCAGCCGTATCGAACTCCAGCAGCCCGAAAGAGCATTTCGCGTTGTACCCCATAATAAATTCAGACCCGCGAGCGTTTTTCACCAGCCCGTGAGTATGCACGTTCGTAAGCCGCGAACTCATCACCTCGTACAGATCGTAACCGCCGGCCCGCCGAATCCTGCGGAGATCCGAACGGTGGCGGTCAGCGGCCATCAGAATCACCCCGCTGATCCGGTGCTTCTCGATGAACGAGAATATCTCCTCTCTTTCAGCCCTGAAACCGTCCCAGGTGTCTTTGCTTCCGGGTTTCACTCCCGGACTCCACGGTACCGACGATGCCAGCACCTTGAACTTGCCCTTCGACGATTTCAGCACTCCGCTCAGCCATTTCTTCTGGACCGTCCCCAGCATCGAACCGCCCTTCAGGTCGCGGTAGTAGCGGCAGTCGAGCATGATGAAATGAACGTCGCCAATGTAGAAATCGTACCAGCAGCCCGGCTGCTTTACCCCGCCCCCGTAACCCGGGTTCGCCCAGTTCTGCCTGAAAACCTCCCACACCTCGCGTTTCCATGGCGGATCGTCAATGTCCGCTCCGGGCACGCAATCGTTGACGCCGAAATCATGATCGTCGTAAATTGAGAAAACGCCGATCGAAGCGACCAGTTTGCGCCACTCGGTTTGGCTTTGACGGCGATAATAGCAGTAACGCTGGGTCGCCTGATGGGTCGGGTCGTCGATATAAACGTTATCGCCCAGGAGCAATAGCGCCATGGGTTTCCGCTTGCCCAGCGTGGTCCACATGCGTTCGTGCCCGGGCGTAAAACCCGCCCCGCCGCCGAAGGCGATCCTGAAACGACCCGGCGACCCCCGCCTCGGAAATGTGCGGAACTCCGCCGCCGCCACCGCTTTCCCGCCAACCTCAACTTCGTATCTGTACCGGGTGTCCGCCGCCAGCCCAGAAACCCCTATCGCTGCGGTATAGTCCGACTTCGCCGACGTTCGCCCGTCTGCCGCCAGCGGCTTGACATCCGACTTGTTCGTCGCAACTGTTTTGACTCTTGTGACTCTTTTGACCACAATCCGCACATCCGCTTCCCCGGCCGTGCGAACCCAGAAACTCGCCGAACTATCAGTAACCGAACCGACCAGCGGCCCGTGAAGCAATTGCCTGCGCCGCCCTGCCAGCCACGTCTTGAATTCGCTGTGGGCGTAGAGCGGTTTGAGAAAATCACGCGGACCGGCCTGAAGACGTTCCACGGGCAGTCCCATGTCGACGGCCTGTTTGGCGTGCTTGAATGCCCCCGCCGAATCGCCCTGACGGCAGGCCGCCATCGCCAGAACAAAATGTCGTTCGGCGTCACTGATCGGGCTGTTCATTCTACTCGGGCCTTTGGACGCCAGCTTGACCGCGGAATCCGTTTCACCTTTCCCCAGCAGTCGCACCGCGTTGCGCCCGGGATCGTGCTGCCCGAACGCCTCAACGGACAGAATTAAAGACACCGCCAATACGCTGATCCTGATTTTTGACATTGATAGTTTTCCTGTTGAGTGGACGTTTCGTATTAGCAGCCGTTAGTCGAGCCCAACGGCAACGGCACAAGACTAATTTACCACAAAAGAACGCAACTTGTCACGACGTAGTCCACAGGACGAAGACGGAAGAACACATAGAAAGACGTGGCCGTCGAGTCCGTCGGCGGGTGACTGATGGTAGCCGCCCTGGCCGGTTGCCACGCCGCTACTGCGACGTCCCCGCTTCTACGCGCCGTTGTCGCCTGCCGGCCGGCATGAAGGTCCAGTTCCGAATTGGGTGTTTCTTGTTGGCCGGTTTAGCCATTTTTACGCAGTCTGCTATAGCCTCTCCAGAAATCGGCGTTTGTTTCAGGCCCGCCGGGCCTGAAGCTGTCTTTCCGACACATCGCCTTAGATTCAACTCCCATCGGACAAGGGAATTCAACGAAGTATCGAAAATCCTTCTATCTCCGTTATGCGAGGCCGCGAAAAATGGGCAAACCGGACAACCAGGAGTTTTTAATTTGCAGATGTGCGGTGAACGGCGTCCGCCCGCCTGATGCGGCCGCCTTTGATGTAACTGTTTTCGCGTATTCCGTGTTGTTCGGTGGCGGTGTGTGAGTGGTCGCACAGCGAAACTGCGAGTCGGGGCGATGCCCCGCATGTGGGGTCAGAGCGCCATTAGACATTAAGGCTTGTGAGTAATCTACAACCAGGGGAAAGAATCTTTTGCTTAGTGTCTAATGGCGCTCTGACCCCATAACTCCCTTTCCGTGTTTTCCGTGGTAAAACCGCCGTGGTCGTGTGTCGTAAGTTTTTCGGTAAATGCGCACTTGCTTACTTTTGAAAAACTTTTTTTCTCCACAACTTGACATGGCTGTGTGCCGATGCTATTATGAACGTGGGTTCATAATGAGAAACTGATGACCAGGCCTGCGAAACAACGAATAATAGCCGGTCCTCCGCCGGCGACGGTGTATAAACCGGTAGGCGTTCCTGCCGGCAGGCTTCAGTGGGTGCGGTTGGCGCTGGATGAGTTCGAGGCGATTCGCCTGATCGACGGAGAGGGTCTTGACCAGGAGACGGCCGCCGCTCGCATGGGCGTTTCCCGCCCTACCGTAACGCGGATACTGGCTTCGGCAAGATCGAAGATCGCGCGGATGCTGAGCGGCGGGCAGGCGATCGTCATCGAGGGCGGACCTATCGTGCAGGCGCCCGCGGGCTGGTCGGGCGGTGCGATACCCGGGCGTCGTGGAGGGCGGCGCTGGCACGGAGGGCGTGGTATGGGCCAAAGGCGCGGCCGGTCGTAACCTGGATGGAGAAGAAGATCGTGAAACTGGCGGTTACATCGCAGGGAACGGACCTCGACAGCCGGGTCGATCCCAGTTTCGGCCGGGCGAAGTATTTCGTCCTCGTGGATACGGAGACCGGTGAATTTTCCGCACACGACAATCAGCAGAACATAAACGCGGCGCAGGGCGCGGGCATCCAGGCGGCAGGGAACGTCGCCGAACTCCGTGCCGAGGCCGTCATCACCGGAAGCGTCGGTCCGAATGCGTTTGCGACCCTCCATGCCGCCGGCATCGAGACTTACATTGGGGCGGCCGGTTCGGTCCGTGAGGCGATCGGGCAGTTCAAGGACGGTAAGCTTGAACGCGCCGGGAAGGAAGGCGTCGAAGGATATTAGATACAGGCTCACTGGTGACGCTTCGGACGCGCCGGGCGTGTAGAAAGGACAGTACCTTGCCTCAGTTTGATGGGACGGGACCGTTGGGCAAAGGCCCGATGAGCGGGCGTGGAATGGGCTTCTGCGCGATGGAGGTCCCGGACGGAAACACCCCGGCGTTTGGGCGAGACCTTGCCGGACGTGATGGACAAGAAACAGAAACCTCTGAAAAAACAGGAAAGGAAGTGATTGCTATGCCACGAGGAGATGGAACAGGCCCCGGGGGGATGGGCCCGATGACAGGACGCGCCGCGGGATACTGCGCGGGGTATCCGGTTCCCGGTTACATGAACTCGATGCCCGGGCAAGGATTTGCCGGTCCGGGTCTGCCCGGGGCTTACGGCCCGGCGCCGTATGCCTACGGGGCTGCGCCTTACGCCTATGGTGCAGGTTACGCCGGTTTTGGCGCCCGGTCGTTCGGCGGTTTCGGCCGAGGATACGGACGCGGGCGAGGCGCTGGTTTTGGTCGAGGCCGAGGCCGAGGACGCCGGTAGTTACCAGTAAACCGAATATATTAAGCTTTAGACAACGCGGAAAGGAGTTCGATTATGCCGCGTGGTGACGGAACAGGCCCGCCGAGAGGCGGCGGGCGCGGGCGTGGACGAATGGGCGGACCTCTTGCCGCCGGACCGGGCGGAGGCTGCGTTTGTCCCAGGTGCGGGCACAGGGTCGCACACGCTGTCGGGCAGCCCTGCAATCAAAAGGCCTGCCCGAAGTGTGGAACGACAATGACCAGAGGATAACTTTTTTAACTAACGAGCAAGGAGTAATATTATGCCAGGTGGAGATGGAACAGGCCCCGGGGGAATGGGCCCGATGACGGGACGCGCAGCAGGTTTCTGCGCGGGATATTCGGTTCCCGGGTACATGAATCCGGTTGGCGGACGCGGATACCGGGGCGCCGGGCGCGGCGGAGGCGGTTGGGGCCGGCGCAATTGGTTCTACGCGACGGGTCTGACGGGCTGGCAGCGAGCGCAGATGGGATATCCCGCCTACGCTGCTGCGGCGCCCTATGCGGCGCCGTATGGCCCGGAATTGACACAGCAGCAGGAACTCGATGGTCTCAAACGCCAGGCTGAATATTTCGAAGATGCTCTGGCGGGTATAAACAAGCGCATCGAGGAACTCCAGGCCCAGGCGCCTGAAAAAGCCGAATAGCCCCGAGCGCAATGACGGCACAACCGGGAAGGTAGCCGAGGGTGTCGAGCCTCGGTTGTTGCCCGCACCACAAACCAGTGGTAACGAGCATGGCGAGCACCGCGACGTGGTCAGGCTTCAAGGCCTGACCACGCTGCCCCATTGCGGTTTTTCTGTTTCGGATATGGCGGTTTCATGGCGGTAGTTCCGGTTAGCGAAGCACATCAAGACGCTCAGGCGGCGAATCTCTCCAAAATCTCGACGGAAGTCAAGCCAATGACGCAACGTGTCCGACACAAAAAACGCTCTTTTCAATGACCTTATCGTATGTTATTGTCAACACCACGCTGAAAAAGACCTGTCCAATGACGAACACCAAGAATAACAAGGAACCGAACGCCCACCCTGAAAACACAGCGCCGACAGGGCTCGCGGCGCCGGGCACGGTGGAATGCACTACGTGGAGGACCGGCGCCTCATAAAATGTCTACACGAGGGTACGCCCACCGATACCGACGTCTGCGAGGCGGCAGGCTGGTCGGCGATCTTCGGACTGTCAATACAATCGGGCGCCAGCGGTTCGGCGCCGATAGAGTTCCCCGACTTCACGCGCGGCGCGTGGAAGACCTGACCGCAACTCGGTATCGCCTGGTATTCAATGGCGATTCGACAACCAGACCGTCGCGGTAAAACTTATCGCACCGGACAGACACGACAAGGAGTTCACAGATGATGACGATTAAAAAAACCGCTCTCGCGCTGACCGCCCTGCTGGTCCTTTCATCCGTGTTGTTGACGTCGGGATGTATAGTCGCCGCAGCCGGCGCGGCCGGGGGAGTGCTCTACGCCAAGGGCGATCTCGAAACCACCCTGGCGAACACCCCGACGAAAATTGCCATAGCCACCGAAAAAGCATTCAGGGAAATGCGAATATCCAAGACCTCCGCCGTCTCTTCCGATCTCGACGCGGAAATCATCGGACGCAGCACCACTGACAAGAGGGTTACGGTCAAAATCAACGCAAAGGGCGAAAAACTCAGTGCGATCTCAATCCGTATAGGCGTGTTTGGCGACGAAGATCTCAGCCGCGTCCTCTTCGACAAGATAAAGAAAAACCTGTAATCCGGACGCCTCATTATCAGCACGCCGACAGATATCCCGGGCGAACCCGTTTAGCAGGAATGGAGAAATCGACATGAAGAGAAGAAGCTTCCTGAAGTACGTCGGCGCCGGCGCCGCGGCGATGGTTTTGCCTCGAATGGCAAACGGAGCACAGGCAAGTAGACCAAATATCATCTATATCCTCGTCGACGATATGGGATACGGTGATCCGGGTTGTTTCGGACAGGCGAAACTCAAAACTCCCAACCTTGACGCCATGGCGGCCGCGGGCCTTCGATTCACCAACCACTATGCCGGATCGACCGTCTGTGCCCCGTCACGATGCGTACTGATGACAGGCCTGCATACCGGACACTGCACCGTTCGCTCCAACGGAAACGTCAAACTCAAAAAAGACGACGTCACCGTGGCGCGGGTGCTGAAAAACGCCGGATACGGCACCGCCTGCATCGGCAAGTGGGGAGTCGGGCGACCGGGACTCGACGACCCTAACCAACACGGATTCGACTATTTCTACGGGTATATCTGCATGAACCATGCACATAACTGCTACCCCGAATTCGTTATCAGAAACGGTAAAAAAGTCCCGCTGAGAAACGTGCTGGAAGAGAAGTGGAAGAAACGCAGAGTGCCCGACGGCGCCGGAGTGGCCGCAAAAAAAATCGACTTCGTGCCCCACCTCTGCCAGAAAGAGACCCTGGACTTCATCGACAGGAACGAGAAAGCGGGAAAACCGTTTTTCCTCTACTACGCCCTGAACATACCCCACGCCAATAACGAAGGCGGTCGCAACGGTATGGAAGTTCCATCTTACGGTAAATACGCCGACAAGGACTGGCCGGACCCGGAAAAGGGATTCGCCGCCATGATCGGTTATATCGACGGGTACGTGAAGGAGATATTCGACAAGCTGAAATCGACCGGACTGGACAAGAATACTCTGGTGATGTTCACCAGCGACAACGGTCCGCACCAGGAAGGCGGGCACAGGATGGAGTACTTCAACTCCAACGGCGAACTACGCGGTATGAAGCGGGACCTTTATGAAGGCGGAGTTCGCGTTCCCACGATCGCCAGGTGGCCCGGAGTTATCAAACCGGGCTCAGAAAGCAGTCACGTTTCAGGTTTCCAGGACATCATGCCCACGTTGGCCGAACTCGCCGGCGCCCCCTGCCCCAAAACGGACGGAATATCGATGGCGCCGACATTACTGGGCAAGGGAACCCAGAAGAAACACGATCACCTCTTCTGGGAGTTCTACGAGGGCGGTGGTAAAAAAGCCGTCCTCAAAGGCAACTGGAAAGGCATCCGCCTGAACACCTTCCGGAAACCGGACGGCC
>Ga0180434_10007307_pt1 | contig 12456 bp, 7 predicted proteins | sample SS_ome_7_FD_132453 | JGI IMG/M metagenome (GOLD analysis project Ga0180434, IMG submission 132453) | Hypersaline lake sediment archaeal communities from the Salton Sea, California, USA - SS_1_D_2 metaG | ecosystem: Environmental > Aquatic > Non-marine Saline and Alkaline > Hypersaline > Sediment... | reverse complement strand
TCGGCCAGCCCGAACCACTCCTGGAACATGGCCGGGATGTCGAAGATCGTATTCACCGCCATCGCCCCGCTGTAAACCACCGTGGAGAGGAACACGATGATGTAGGCCGCCATCAGAAACAGGGCCATGATCGTCCGCGTGCCGGCGTCGTACCGGTACTCCAGGTACTCCGGCATGGTGTAGATGCCGGCCTTGAGGAACTTCGGCAGGAGCCACCATGCCACGATGACCAGCGTCACCGCGGCCATCCACTCGTAACTGGCGATCGCGAGGCCGACCCGTTCGAACGCCGACCCCGCCATCCCCACGAAGTGTTCGGTCGAGATGTTCGAGGCAATCAGTGAAAAGCCGATGAGAGGCCAGACAAGTGTCCGACCGGCCAGGAAGTAGTCCGTCCCCGTCTTCTCGCGCCGCCCGGCGTATAGCGAGATGACCACCACCGCGAGCAGAAAACCGATGAAGGTGATGACATCGAACAGACCGAGATCCATGTGTCTCCCCGTTTCGGTCTGAAGTTCGCGTTGCGGGCTATCTTATGCCCGATGCCCGGCCGTTTGTCCAGTGTTTTGTTGCCGGCTTCGGGGACCGCGATCAGCGAAAAGGCAGCGCGATAACCCCCCGCCCGCCCTCACGTTCAGGCCTCCTCAATCACCTTCAGGCCCAAGGCGCGGGCGAACTCGGTCAGCGGTTCCTTCACGTCGCCGTAAACCGTCACGCGGTGCCAGCCGAACCGGTCCCACTGGTCGAACATCTTGCCGATGTCGCCGCGAACCTCGCCGATGAGTTTCGTCCGGCAGCCTTTCTCGGTGTCCAGCGCCCCGAGGGCCTTGGCCTGGTGGAGGATCAGTTCCTTCCGTCCCGTGTGGGTGCGGAAACTGGTGGTCATGTAGCCAGCCGGCATGAGCGACTCGACGCACGCCCCGCGCGGGTCGCGGTTGTGGAGCGTCCGGATGCGGAACGGGTTCGCCTCGCCCTTTGGTCCGAACACGCGGGTCGTGCCCACGCAATGAGAATAGATAACCCGGTTCTTCGATGTGTCCAGCGCCGGGTCCGAGACGTATCCCGGTCGGCCGGTCAGAATCCGCGCCATGAGCATGCTGAGGGTGTCGTCGGGCATGGCCTCGCAGACGCCTTGCCCGCCGTCGTTCAGCATCTGCATGAATCCGAGGCAGGGGTAGGCGGGCAGTTTGCCGGCCGCAAAACCGCCCAGGCAGTTCATCGTCACGGACTCGGTGCCGTACTTCTCGCAGAGTTTGAGTGTAGCCAGGTACATGCGTCCGCCCTTGCGGACGGCCCCCGGCGTGGCCCGGCTGGGTTCGACGTAGTCGCCCGGCGGCAGGGCCTGGGCCTGCTTCGTCCACCGCCCGGCCCACTCGGCCGCCTTCTCGGGATCGGCCTCATCGTACAGGGCCGCCAACTCCTCGAAGTCCACGAACCGGCCCGTGGCGCCGAGGAAGTCGCGCTCCTGCCCCCCGTGGCCGCGGCCGACGATCAGGAACCGCGAGGCCCGGAACCGTTTGACGCAGTCGTCGATGTCCGTGAGCGGCACGGAGTCGTCGGTGCAGGCCATCTCGCCCCTGGCGGGGAACGTCTCGCGGTATGCCTGTTCGCACCGCCGGGCGAACGAGGCGGGCGTCATACCAGGTTTGCGGACATCGGCGAACTGGCGGGCCACCGTGACCAAATCGTCCAGCCGCGTGCTCGAGACGGCGGCCGCCGGAATCCCCCGACTCGCGAGTTGGCTGACGCCGGTCAGGAACACGCCCGAGCCACCAAGGACCTCGTCGGCCACCAGCGTCGGCTTGCCCAACCTGGCGAGGCTGGTGATCGCACCGCGCAGGGCCCACGATAACGTGGCGACGTAAATCAGGTAGCCGTCGACCTCGTCCTTCAGGGCGATCGCTTTTTGCGTGTCGCCCGGCTGCACGACGGTCACCGGGACGAACTCGACGTCCGGGCAGCCCTTCCGCAGGGCGGCGAGGATTTCGCGCCGGCGAGCCGCCGCGTCGAAGCCGGGATAGGGCCAGGACTTCCTGACCTGAGCCAGGAAGACGGCGGCGACGCGGACCTTGCCGCCCTCTTTGTCGTCCGCGGCCGCCTCCGCACCGTACAGGAGCGACCCTGCCGCCGCGGCCGCGGCCGCGCCGCATCCCCGGAGGAACCGCCGCCGGCCGACGCCGTGCTCACAAGCCGCGCAGGCACCATGAGGTGTGCATCCGTCCATTTCACCGCTCCTTTCCAGTCGGAATTTTACGGATAAGCCGGGCCCGGTTCCGCGCCGGGCGCCTCGTCCGTATTCTATGTTGCCCCCCCTTAGCGTCAAGGGGATTACACCGCCCCGGGCGCGGCGGTTGACAGGGGACCGCGGCACGGCGTAAGATGGGGTCGTTGATTAACGTCTGTCAACTGTCTCCGGGCTGAAACGAGTGGGCAGGGAAGGGGCACTCGCGATGAAGCGCTTGCGTCTGTGGGCCGCCGCGGTGGCGGCCGTCGTGCTTCTGGCATCCGAGTCAGGGGCGCAGTTCGGCCCCACGCCCGTGTACACCGAGCCGGTCGATCGGCGGTCCATCCGCCGGACGGTGGAGATCGTCGGCACGGCCGAGGCACGCCGACGGGCCGTCATCGGCGCCGAGGTCGCCGGCCGCATCCAGACCATGGAGGTCGACGCCGGCGACCGCCTGGACGTCGACGGCGTCCTGTGCCGGATGCGGACCAAGCCCGTCCGCCTCCAGTGGGAGCGGGCGAAGGCGCGGCTGGCCTCGGTGCGGGCGGACCTGGAGAAGATGGAGGCCGGCTACCGCCAGGAGGACATCGCCCAGGCCGAGGCCCGCGTCTCGGCCGCCCGGGCCGAGTTCGCCCGGTGGAAGCAGGAGTACGAGCGGACCAAGGCGCTGCTCGCCGACGGCGCCAGCACCCAGGCCGAGATGGACGCCACCGAGGCCGCCTACCAGACCGCCAAGGAAAAACTGGCCGAGGCCGAGGCCCACCTCGCCCTGATGAACGCCGGGTACCGGTCCGAGGATGTGGCCAAGGCCCGGGCCGAGGTGGCCGCCGAGTCCGCCGCCGTCGCCGAACTCGCCGACCGGCTGGAGAAGATGACCGTCCGCATGCCGTTCGCGGGGTTCGTCGTCCGGAAGATGACCGAGGTGGGCGAGTGGCTGAGCCCCGGCTCGCCCGTGGCGGAGGTCCTTGACCTGGAGGTCGTCCGCGTCCTGGTGGACGTGCCGGAAAAGCACCTGCCGGCCCTGGAGCGCGGGGCCGAGGCGCCCGTGACGTTCCCGGCCCTCGGCCCGGACCGGCAGTTCACCGGCCGCATCTCCCAGATCGTGCCGGCCTCGGCCGAGGGCACGCATACGGTCACCGTGCGGGTGGACGTGCCGAACGAGTTGGAGAACGGGCGTCCGGTGATAGCGGCGGGCCTCATGGCGCGGGTCTGGCTGCCCGTCGGCCCGGAGCGCGAGGCGCTGCTCGTGCCGAAGGCGGCCGTCGTCCGGCAGGGGGGGCGCGACGTGGTTTACACGGTCCAGGATGCCCCCCCCGCCTCCGCCGAGACGGAGGAGGAGGCACCGGCGGAGAAGAAGGGCCCGGGTGGGACGGACGCCGCCGCCGAGGCCCTCGGCCCCGTCAAGTACGCCGTCCGCGTGCCCGTGGAAATGATCGGCGGGTACGGCCGGTACATGGAGGTCCGGAGCGACCCGCTGAAGCCCGGCATGCCGGTAGTGACGCGCGGCACGTACCTGATGGAGCCGGGGGCGAAGGTCCGTCCGGCGATGAAGGAGCAGGGCAAAGGGCCGCGCGAGCCGGAGAAGGCCGGCGGCTGAATGGGCGTGGTGTCCATTTAGCCGCCGACCTTGCTCGGCGCGCGCCGTTGAGCGGCGCGGTGGGTGCGGAGGCCCACCGCGCACCATGCACTCGGGAGCGGGCGGATGAAACTCATCGACTTCTGCGTCCGTCACGCCGTCCCGGTCATCGTGGCGGTCCTGTTAGCGGTGCTGTTCGGCGTCATCGCGATCTGGGAGATTCCGCGCCAACTCACCCCCACCGTCGAGGTGCCGGTCATCGGCGTCACGGTCACCTACCGGGGGGCGGCCCCCCAGGAGATTGAGCGCGAGATCATCACCAAGATCGAGGAGCAGTTGAACGCCGTCGAAGGCCTGCGGGAGATGACCTCCGAGGCCACCGAGGGCCTGGCCGCCATCCGTCTCGAGTTCGACTGGGGCACGGACCTCGACGTGGCCAGCATCGACGTCATCAACAAGTTGAACCTGGTCGAGGACCTGCCCGACGAGGCCGAGGAGCCGGTCCTGTTTTTCGGCGAGCGGCACGAACACCCCATCGGCTTCATCAGTCTCCAGGGCGAGGGCGAGACCAGCGACGACCTCCGCGAGTTCGCCGAGGACGCCCTGGAGCCGGAACTGAAGCGAATCGAGGGCGTCAGCCGCGTCGAGGTCTACGGCGGCCGGGAACGCATCGTCGAGGCCACCTTCGACCCCGTGCAACTGGCCTCGTACCGCCTCCGGCCGGGGGACCTGGCGGCCCTGCTGGCGGCCGAGAACCAGAACACCCGCGGCGGCAAGGTGGACGAGGAGAAAAACCGCTGGGCCGTCCGCACCGTCGGCGAGTTCCGCACCGCCGAGGACGTCGAGAACGTCGTCCTCCGCCGGCCCGGCATGCCCGACGTGCGGTTGGAGGAACTGCTGGCCGTCAGCCAGCAGCGCTTCAAGGACGCCGAGGCCTACGTGCGGACCGACGGCTCGCCCAGCATCGTCTTCGCCGTCCACAAGAAGACCGGCGAGAACGTCGTCGCCATCATGAAGGACGTCTATGCCAAGGTCGAGGACCTGAACACGCGGATCCTGGCGCGCATGGACCGGCGCATGGAAGTGGTCTACGACGAGGCGGAGTACGTGGACCGGTCCATCCGCCAGTTGCAGGAAAACGTGATTTTCTGCGGCCTGCTGGCCGGGGCCGTGCTGCTCCTCTTTCTGCGGAATCCGTCGGCCATCCTGACGGTCTTCGTCACCATCCCCATCAGTTTCATCGCCACGTTTATCTTTCTGTGGCAAATCGGCCGGACCCTGAACGTCGTGAGCCTGGCGGGCCTGGCGTTCGCGGTCGGCATGCTGGTCGACAACGCCATCGTCGTGCTGGAGAACATCTACCGGCACCGGCAGATGGGCAAGGGGCCGGCCCGGGCGGCCCTGGACGGCGCCGGCGAGGTCTGGGGCGCCGTCCTCGCCGCCACCATGACCACCGTGGCCGTCTTCGTCCCCATCCTGCTGATTCAGGAAGAGGCGGGGCAGTTGTTCCGGGACATCGCCCTGGCCATCGCCATCAGCGTGGCGCTCTCGATGGCCGTCTCGATGACCGTCATCCCGATGCTCTCGGCCAAGATCCTGCGGGCACGCCAGGCCGCCGCGGCGAAGCGGAAGCAGGCCGGCGCGACCCGCGTTCGCCTACGCCGGCTGCCGGTCCGGATCGTGCTGGCGGCCACGGCCGGCGTGACGATCCTCACGGGCGTGGTCGCCCTGGGGCTGGTGGTCTGGCTGGCGGTGGACCTGCTGGCCCTTGCGGACCTCGTGCCGCCCGTCGCCGACTGGTTCGCCGATCCCATGCTCTCGGCGATGCTCGGTGCCCTGGCGCCGCTGCACCTGGTGGGCCTGATGCTGCTGGCGGGCTTCATCGCCCTGGCGGCCGAGGCGCCGCGCCTGTTCCTCCGGCTGGATCGCACGTATCCGGAGGTGGGCGAGGCCCTGGGCCTGGAGGCCCTGACCCGCATGAACCTGGTGGACTGGACCGGGACGACGGTGAAGCGCGGCATCACGCTGACGGTGCACTGGCTGATGCAGGGCGTCGGCCGACGCGTCCTCGTCGGCATCGGCATCCTGGCGGTCTTCGGGTACTTGATGGTCTTCTTCTTCCTGAGCACGCCGAAGACGTACCTGCCCCTGGGCAACCGCAACTTCGTCATGGGGTTCGTCCAGACCGAGGCGGGGGCGAGCGTGGACCACAACCTGGAAGTGGCCCAGACCATCGAGGACCGCATCATGGCCCTGCCGGGCGTCGAGAAGTCGTTCATGGTCGCCTTGCGGGACCGGGTCTTCTTCGGCGCCCGCGCCGCCGACGCCGACGAGGCCCGTCTGCTCGCCACCCGCATGGGCGCCGCCGTCGGCAACGCGCCCCTCGCGTTCATGCCGGAGTTCGCACACCAGGGCTGGCTGGACAAGTTCGGGGAGTACCTGAAGGACCCGATTGCCGGCGTCCGCGTGTTCGTCCAGCAGGTGGGGCTGTTTCAGCGGCGGGGCACCCTGGCCGGCCAGACCATCACGGTGGTCCTCCGCGGCGACGACATCGACCGCCTCTACGACATCGGCGACGAGATGCAAAGGCGCCTGGAGCGGGTGCCCGGCATCCAAGGCGTCCGCCCCGCCTACAAGCGAGGCAACTGGGAGGTCCGGCCTCTCGTCGACCGCAAACGGGCCGCCGACGTGGGGCTGACGGCCCAGGAGATCGGCCTCACCGTGGGCGCCATCGTCAACGGCATCAAGGTGGACGATTTCCGGGAGGCGAGCGGCAACGAACTGGACCTGATCCTTCGCGGCCGGGAGGAGTACCGGGAGCACATCGAACGCCTGAACGACCTGCCCATCTGGACGCCGCGCGGCGGGCGGGTGCTGCTGGGCCAGGTGGCGCCGGTGCGGCCCGCTGCCGGCTACAACGTCATCCAGCACACCGAGCAGCAGCGGAGCATCGAACTGGAGGTCCAACTCGCCCCCGACGCCGCCATCGGCGCCGTCATGGACGCCGTCCGGGGCGAGGTGCTCCGGCCCATGGAATCGGCCGGCACCATTCCCCCGACCTACATCCCCGACGTGCGGGGCCAGGCGAGGGACCTGGAACGGATGTGGCGGGCGCTTAGGTGGAGCCTGCTCATCGCCCTGATCATCATCTACCTGCTGATGGCGGCGCTGTTCGAGAGTTTCGCCCACCCCTTCGTCATCATGCTCACCGTGCCGCTCGCCATGGTGGGCGGGTTCGGCATGCTGTGGGCGATGCGCGGCTACAACCGGTTGCTGGGCCTTCCCCCGCCGCAACTCGACGTGGTCACCATGCTGGGCTTTGTCATCCTCATCGGCATCGTGGTCAACAACGCCATCCTGGTGGTGGCCCAGGCGCTGAACTTCCACCGGCGGGACGGCCTGGCGATCAAGCGGGCCATCGTCGACAGCGTCGAGAGCCGCATCCGACCCATCTTCATGAGCACCATGACGAGCATCCTCGGCATGATGCCGCTGGTCGTCCGTCCCGGGCCGGGCAGCGAACTGTACCAGGGCCTGGGGTCGGTGGTGGTGGGGGGCTTGCTGATATCCACCGTTTTCACGTTGATTTTGACGCCGGTCGTCTTTAGTTTCGGGTTCGGGGTGACCGAGCGGCTCCGTGCCTTGGCCCGCCGTTGGGGCCTCGTCGTCGGCGAGGCCGGCCGGGGGCAGGCCTCCGACGCGCAGTCTCCCACCGGGTGACCGGAGCCGGCCCCGAGCGGCCGTGCGCCCCCGCAGGGAGGCGGCCCCGATGGACGACCGGACGGCCAGCGACGAAGCCCTCATGCTCCGCCTCCAGCGCCGTCGCGACGAGGAGGCGTTCGACCTCCTGTTCGCCCGCTACCGCGGCCCGATTACCAGTTACCTGTACCGGCTGCTCGGCAACCGGGCCGAGGCCGAGAACCTCGCCCAGGAAGCCTTCCTCCGCGTCCTCCAGAAGGCCGGCCGCTACGAGTACCCCAAGCGGTTCAGCACATGGTTCTATACCATCGCGCGGAACCTGGCCACCGACTTCCTGAAGAAGAAACGGGCCGTCGTCCCGGATGATTTCCGGTCCCTCTCGGAGACGGCGCTCGGCCCGGCGCCGGCGGCGGCCGAGCAGACGGCGGCCTGCCGGGAGGAACTCCGGCAACTGGCCCGCGCCCTGGATGAACTCGCCCTCCCCTACCGGGAGGTGGTGGTCCTGCGGGCGCTGCAGGAACTCTCCTACCGCGAAATTGCCGCCATCGTCGGCTGCCCGGAGTCCACCGCCCGCAGCCGCATGGATTATGGGCTGGCCTGCCTCCGCAAATATTACCGCCGGAAAGAAACGGGGGGAATTTCAGATACCTCCGACAAATCGCCGAGTTAGTCGTATAAGCGGGTGAGGCCGTTCCCCCCTCGGGGGGCGGCGAAGGGGCATATCCAACCGGCTGGAAGTGGCGCTCTCGCGATTCGCACCCGAGCGCACCGGACTACAGGCTTGAGAGAGCCGCACGGGGAGAGGCCAGACCATGGAGTGTCCGTCCGCCCATGAGTGGTACGAGGCGGCCCGCGGCATGATGCCGCCGGACCGCGACCGGGCTCTCGGTCGGCACCTGGCCGAGTGCCCCGACTGCCGCCACCGCGCCGAGGCCGTTCGCGAGACGGCCGCCTCCCTTCAGCACCTGGCCGAGGCCACCCGGGCCGACCTCTCGGCGGAGGCGGCCGAGGGTCTCTTCCGCCGGGCCCGGATGCACGGCCTGCTGGGTCGGCGGCCCCGCGGGTCGCTCGGCGCCTGGGCCGGCCGGACCCGCTGGGTCCGGTGTGGCCTGCCGGCGGCCGTCGCCGCCGCCGCCATTGTCCTGGTGGCCGTCGGCATCTGGACCCGCATGCCGCACACCCTCCGGCCCGAGGGCGCCCTGGAACGGCTGGTCCGGATGGGTCAGGAGACGGCCCGGGCCGAGGACCTCCGTCCGCTGGGGCCGGTGGCGCGGGCGGCGGTCAGCGAGGAACTCGCCCGGCCCGCCCCGTCCGCCCCCCAGGTAGCCGACCTCCTCCTGGTCGCCTACATCGCCGAGCGTCCCCGCGAGGATCGCCAGACCTCCGACGTCCGATTTCTCCTGGAGCAGGTTAGCGAGCGCCGGCCCGTGCCGGAGGGCACGGCGCGGGCGGCGGGGGCGAGCCCGAAGCCGGCCTCGGTCCTGTTGACCGTCTATCGGGCCGGCCGGGCCTCCTCCTCCCCGCCGGCGGAAGTGGCGGAACCGCCGCTGACGGAGGCGAAGCGCCGCCTGCTGGCCGGCGACTACCAGGCCGCCCTCGACCTGCTCCCGTCCGACGGAGGGGGGAGCGTCCTGCGGGCCTGGTCCCTGGCGGCGCTGGGCCGACGGGCGGAGGCGGCCCGGGTGCTCGCCGAGGCCGACGGCGGCGCCGAGGTGCCGCTGGCCCGTCTGCTCCGGGCGGACCTCGCCCTCGGGGCCGGCGACGTGGCCGAGGCCGTCCGACAGTACGAGGACCTGGCGACCGAGGAGGACCGCTACTGGTTCGCCGCCGGCTACCTGTACCGGTACGAACTGGGGGATGCGCGGGCGGCGGGCGAATGCTTCCGCCGTATCGAGGCGGGGCCGCTGGCCGGCTACGTCCGCCGGGCCTTCAAGGCCGATCTCGCCATGGCTGCCCGGCCCGAACCCCGGCCGCTCCTCGCCGTCGATTTCGAGGACTACGCCCCCGGCCCCCTGCCGGCGCAGTGGACCCTGGTCCGCGTGCGCGGGGGGGAGTTCGAGGTGGTCGATGTGCCTGCCGGCCGGGCCCTGCGCCAGGGGGCCGGCACGGAGTTCGTCACCGGCGAGGCCGAGTGGGCCGATTACACCGTCCAGGTGGACCTCAAGGTCCTGGAGGCCGAGGCAGACTACGCCGTCACCGCCACGGCGTACCGGCGGGCCGACCAGACGGGCTACGGGCTGGAACTGACGCCGCAGCGGCTGCGGGTGGTCAAGCAGATGGCCCGGCCCGGGGCGGACGCGGCGCCGCTCGTCGGGCGGACGCATCGGCTCGTCCTGCCGCCCGCCGAGGGGTGGTGGTACACCCTCAAGGTCCGCGTGCGGCGGGTTGAGGACGGCGTGAACGTCGCCGGCAAGGTCTGGCGGAGCGATACCGAGGAGCCGCTCGGCTGGCACGTCACGTGGACCGACACCGGCCAGCCCGGCGCGGCGCCGCTGGTCGGCGGCCGGGCGGGCGTTCAGGTCCGCGACGCACGCATCCTGGTCGACAACCTCTTCATCACCCGCAACGTTGCTTCCGAGGAGAGGCTTGCGGCTTCGCCGTAGCCGCAGGTGGGATGGGAACCTTGTGCCGTCGGTTCGGTTAGTGGGGAACCGGGCCGGCGGCGTTTTTATTTCGGATTTCGGATTTCGGATTGGCGCGCCGACACTCATTCCATGTCACTTCGACCGAGGGCCCGAAGGGCCCGAACCGAAAATTCTCGCCGTTGATTCCGAAATCCGAAATCCCCAATCCGAAATGGTTACAGCCAGGGATTGCTCCGCTTCTCCCGGCCGATGGTGGTGGGCGGCCCGTGGCCGGGGTAGACGACCGTCTCCTCCGGCAATGTGAGGAGCCGCCGGTGGATGGCGTCCAGGAGCGTCTCGCCGCTCATGCCGGGAAGGTCGGTCCGCCCGATGCCGCCGGCGAAGAGGGCGTCGCCGGTGAAGACGACGCCCGTGCCGTCCGGCCCCTCGGCCGCGTACAGGCTGATGCTGCCAGGGGAGTGGCCGGGCGTGGCGAGCACCTCCAGCCTCGCCCCGCCGACGGTCACGGTATCGCCGCCCGAGAGCAGGCGGTCGGCCTCCGGGCTCTTGACCCAGGCGGCCATCAGGGGCGACATGTTCTTCATCGGGTGGGCGAGCATCGGTGCGTCGGCCTCGCCGATGGCGAGGGTCATCTCGGGCCAGGTCTCCTTCAGCAGCCCGTTGCCCTGGATGTGGTCCGCGTGGCCGTGCGTGTTGACGAGGATGGTGGGCGTTGCGCCCCGCTGGCGGACAAAGTCGACGATGGCCTCGGCGCCGGCCGGGGCGTCGACGAGCAGCGCCTCCTGTCCCTCCGTCACCACGTAGGCCGAGACCTGGAGCGGCCCGAGGGTGAACGCGTGGATCTGCATGGGATTCTTTCGTGCTGGCGGCGGGGGAGTTACTTCCGCGTCCAGTGGATGTCGCCGGTATCGCCTGGACCGATCTCGCAGTCCTCGTCGGCCTTGTAGGTTCCCTTGATGGTGCGGCCGGCGTCGGAGACGGTGAACGAGAGGGTGCCGTGCCGCTTCTCGGATTCCCCCCACGTGCCGGCGTAGGAGCCGTCGGGCTGCTTCTGGAACTCGAACGTGCCGGGGCCTGTGCCGAAGGTGTCGGTGTAGGTCCCCTTGTTGCCGGTGATGGTGATCTTGCCCCATCCGCCGCCCGTGTCCTCCCATTGGGCGGAAAGGTTGTCCGGCGGAGGGGGACTGCCGGGCTGGCAGCCTGCGGCGAGCAGGAGCAGGGCGGTCAGGCCGAGTCCGATGCGTGTGGCGTGTTGCATGGTCGGTTCTCCTGAACGGATGCGTGGGACGGAACGTCGCCTCGGCGGGGAGTATACATGATGACAAGCCGCTTCGCCATAGACGGCTGCTTGCCGCGCGGCGGGTCTCCTGGCCCGCCGTGCAAGGCCAAAATGGGCGTTTCCATCGCGGCGGGTCGGGAGACCCACCGCGCGGTACGTGGCGCTGCCGATAGGCTGCGTGCCGCTCGGCCCCACCTTTGGGCTGATACCAGGTTCTTCTCGAGCGTAGTGGCCTGGGAAGGCCACCACGCGGAAGCGAGGTGTTCCCCGTGCCAGGTGCCACCGATTGCTTGTCAATCGGTGCTGCTCGATTTCCAACACACGGTTTGGCGAGCAAACCGTGGCACCTGCGTGAGCGGCGCAAAAAATCGGAGCCGCGGTAGGGGGCGAACGCGGCTCCGTGGTCGGCGCGACCTGCGAGGGGGGAACAAGCCGCGCCTCTGCCTGGTTGGGGGACCAGGTCAGGTCTCCATGTCGGCTTCCTCGTCTGTGAGGACCGTGTCGTTCTCTTTCTCGTCGGCTTCGTTTTTGTCCTCCCCATCGTCCTGTTTGCGGCGGGCCTTCAGGGCCTGCCACTGCTCCAGGGTGAGGAGGATTTCGCGGGCCTGGCTGCCCTTGTACTCGCCGACGATGCCGTCCTCGGCCATCTGGTCGATGAGTCGGGCGGCCCGGCCGTAGCCGATGCCGAGCCGCCGCTGGAGCAGGCTCACGCTGCCGCGCTCGTTCTCCAGGACGATCTCGATGGCCTTGGCGTAGAGTTCGTCATCGGCGCCGGCGGCGAGGAGGGCGTCCTCGCCATCGGCGTCGGCCTCGGTCTTGAGTTGCACGAGTTCGCGCTGGAACTCGGGTTCGGCCTTCTCGGTGATGTGGTCGAGGACGTTCTGGATATCGACGTCGCTGACGAAGGCGCCCTGGGCGCGGGCGAACTTGTTGGCACCGGGGGTCATGAAGAGCATGTCGCCCTGGCCGAGCAGTTTCTCGGCGCCCATCGAATCGAGGATGGTGCGGCTGAAAGGAACGATCAGGGGGACGGAAAGCAAAACGGTGGATACGGTAAAAAAAGAGCTGGAGAAAATCACTGCCGGAGTATGCC
>Ga0180434_10007306_pt1 | contig 12456 bp, 11 predicted proteins | sample SS_ome_7_FD_132453 | JGI IMG/M metagenome (GOLD analysis project Ga0180434, IMG submission 132453) | Hypersaline lake sediment archaeal communities from the Salton Sea, California, USA - SS_1_D_2 metaG | ecosystem: Environmental > Aquatic > Non-marine Saline and Alkaline > Hypersaline >... | reverse complement strand
CGAAGGTCGAATAGGTCATATTGTTGCCATTCTTCGTTGTTGATCGGATACAGATTAGCGGGCCGGATGTCGAGATTCGGAAAGGAACGTTGCCATACGCGCATCGTGGGCTTTGGAATCTTGGTCCAGTAGTCATCCGTCAGAAACTGCTGCCCGGTTAAGGTGCGGGCCTGCGCATTCAGTCGGGCAAGCTCGGTAGGTTTGTCATGCAGGACCGCGGCAGCATCTGGGTCACACCACCAGACGAAGTTGTTAAGATAATTATTCTGAACAATAAGATTGCACGCGTGGGCGTGATAACCCGAATCGCGACCAATGCGGGAACCTTCCACGAGGCCGATGGCACTATAAATGGGACCTATACAGGCGTTGATGAATTTGTCGGCACCCACAATCTCACGTGCGAGCTTCAACCCCTTACGGTATCCCTGGAGCCCACCCCCGTTTCGTGCCATTCGGTAGCCGTCCACAATGAAGGGTTGCCCGTCAATCTTGAAGAAATCGAAATTCCAGGTGGCGTGAATCCTTTGCCAAAATGGCTGAAAGTACTTTTTGACCGCAACGGGATGATCAACGTTGAGTATGTAGCTGCACATGTCTCCTTCTTGTTGCTGATGGCCTCGCCAACCCCAATTTAGCCCAGCAAAAGCTGTCATCGGTACGCCGGCTTCGTCAACCAGGAACCAGTCCGGGTGTTGCTCAAAGCAGGCTTGCGCGGTTTCTTTCGGAACGACGGAAAAAGGGGTGAACCAAATTCCGGGGATGAGACCTTTCCTGCGAATGAAGTCGGACAATTGCCGCATGGCTGCATCGTCTGTGTAGTCATAATTGTCGTCGATTTGGAGGACGAGTTGCTCCGCGTAGGGCAGCAGATGCTTCGCGATCCAGTTGATTTCCGGTTCAAGCCGCTTCTGTTGCTGGGGGCAGTGCATCCCGCACACGCCATACCATGTCATCGCGACAATCGGAGCGGTCTTCCAGAATTGGCGTTTCGCAAACGGCGTGTAAAACGTGATGTCCAGATGTTCGCGATAATATTGCCGGGTGATAACCGCGCTGATCGGTTCATCGGCAATTTGTGCCACAGCGTGCACCTGCCACTGCTTGTCGAAGGACCAGTGCGTCCCGTGGCTGGCGTGAACCGTCATCGCCAGGTCACGATCAGGATCAAACAACGACTTCGCACCTGGAACCTCGGCAGGCCCTAACGTCATGACCAAGACCTTACGATCGTGAGGCTGTTGGTCTTGAAGCAGGGAACAAACAGCGTTGTGACTCACCAAGGCATCTAAGCGAAGAGATAACCGCCCCGGCTCGCCCGCTGATTCAATGACGAGGGCGTTGTTCCCGTTAAGGCGAAGATGGACTGTCGTCTTGTCACGGAATCGGCAGACAAGTTGATGTCGTGTCGCATCCGGTTGCACCCCAATCAGATCCGATGCCGTAGACGAGAGCGTTTGCTTATCGCGTTCGATCTTGATTACGCCATGGGCTAGAAGGGTACCGACTTGATGATCCACCAATTCGAAGAAGCGATTGGAGCCGTCGAATCGGAGCTGCAACGCGTCGTTGCGCACCGAGATATCGTGGAGACGCTGGTCGGCTGAACTCCTAGCGGAAACCAGGAATAGAACAAGCAAACCGACCCACCCAGGCAACCAATTCATAGGATCCTCCTGTTTTGCCGGCAGAAGATGCACATGTTTGGCTCGCATGTTTCCGAAGCTGAAACGCTTGGGTTGCGGGCATAAAAAGGCGGTCTTCCTTGGAATTCTAAGGGCGATCGATTCGGATAAAGCGGGTGACGTGCTACACGGTCCCGTTTTGCAGATACTGATCGATTGCGGCAGCGGTCTTCTTGCCGTCGCCCATCGCCAGAATCACGGTTGCTGCGCCACGAACGATGTCGCCTCCCGCAAAGATGCCGGGCATACTCGTCATACCGTTCTCATCAACCTCGATGTAACCCCATTTGTTCAACTTCAAGTCCGGCGTCGTTTGCGTCAGTAACGGATTGGACCGGGTACCGATGGCCTCAATGAACACCTGGCACGGTATCTCGAACTCACTACCTTGGATGGGTACCGGCCGGCGTCGGCCCGAGTCGTCCGGCTCGCCCAACTCCATCCGAATACACCGCACCGCGCGAACCCAGCCATCGTCCGTGCCGAGAATCTCAATCGGATTGACTAGCAGATCGAGCTTGACACCCTCCTCTTCGGCATGCTTGACCTCTTCGACACGCGCGGGCATTTCCTGGCGCGAGCGGCGATAGACGAGCGTTGCGGGGTCCGCGCCCAACCGACGAGCGGTACGTACCGCATCCATCGCGGTGTTACCGCCGCCCACGACAACCACTTGCGTCGACTTGACCAGCGGCGTTTCATTCTCGGGAAAGCAAAACGCCCCCATCAAATTCACGCGCGTCAGATACTCATTGGCGGAGTATACGCCCTTGAGGTTTTCGCCGGGAATTCCTTGAAATACCGGCAACCCCGCTCCGTTCGCTACGAAGACGGCGTTGAACCCCACCCGGCCGATCAGCTCGTCGATCGTGTAGGTCTGCCCGACAATCACGTTGCACACAATCTCGACGCCGATTTCACGAAGTTTCTGCACTTCCACATCGACGATCTTCTTGGGGAGTCGAAACTCCGGAATTCCGTAGACCAGAACACCGCCCGGCCTGTGCAGTGCTTCAAAGATCGTGACTTGATGTCCCTTCTTGGCCAACTCACCGGCACAGGTGAGACCCGCGGGGCCGCTACCGACCACGGCGACGCGTTTGCCCGTCGAGGGGGGCGGCACAAGCTTGTCCGGCCGATGCTCTCTTGCCCAATCCGCAACGAACCGTTCGAGGTAACCCACGGCTGCTGCGGTACTCTTCTTGGCTCGAATGCAAAGGGCCTCACACTGCGTTTCCTGCGGACAAACGCGACCGGTAATCCCCGGAAGCACATTGGCCTCGTAGAGAATATCGGCGGCCTTGTTAAGATCGCCATCCGCCAAGGCAGCCAGAAAGCCTGGAATATCCACACCAACCGGACAGCCCGCGATACATTTGGCCTCCTTACAGCGCAAACAACGCTGGGCTTCGAGCTGAGCCGCCTCCGCCGCCAAGCCGACGTTGACTTCCTTGAAATTGCGTGATCGTTTTTCAGCGTTCTGCTCCGGCATCGCTTGCCGGGGAATTTTCATGCGTTCAGCGGGTTTCATCGTCATTCACAATCCTGTCGATTTTGGGTATTGCCGCTTGGGCGTCTCATTTAAAATCGCGACTTGATCAACCACCGTTTGAGCTCTGAGCACATCGGCACTGATGCGTTTGCGGGCCTTGGCGTAACCGATCCCAGACAATCTTCTCCTGTTCACGGTAGGCCGTGAGGCGGTCACTCAGTTCATCAAAATCGACCTGGTGAGCATCGAATTCGGGGCCATCGACACAGGCAAACATCATCTTCTCGTCGATCATCACCCGGCAACCGCCACACATCCCCGTACCATCCACCATGATAGGGTTCAAAGAGGCGATGGTGAGGATCTTCTTCTCGCGGGTCACGTCGGCAACCGCTTTCATCATGGGAACAGGGCCGGCGGTCAGGACAGCATGAACCGGGTCCGACGGGTCGTTGATGAGCTCCTGCAACTTGGCCGTCACGAAGCCGTGAAAACCATAGCTGCCATCATCCGTGCAGGGATAGACCGCATCGCAAATAGCACTGAGCTGCTCTTCCATGATGACGTAGGGCTTGCTACGTCCACCGATCACTGCCGAGACCTTGTTGCCGACGGCCTTAAGCGCTCCTGCTTGCGGATGGATGACCGCTGTCCCGACGCCACCACCGACGAGCACAACATGGCCCAACTTCTCGATCTCGGTAGGCTTACCCATCGGGCCGGCAACATCCAGGATCGCTTGGCCCGCCTCCAGGTTGCACAAACGCTCCGTGGTCGCGCCCACGACCTGCACGACCAAGGTGATCGTTCCGGCCTGGGCATCGGCATCCGCCACGGTCAATGGGATGCGTTCGCCGTTTTCAACGACACGTATGATGACGAAATGGCCGGCCTGATGGCGGGCTGCCACCCGTGGTGCTTCCACGACCAGCCAGCGTACACTCGGCGCCAACCACTGGGCCTCTCGAATTGGGAACATTGACCACAGTCTCCAAGCAAACCCCGAACTCTTGTCGACAACCGAATCTCAACTCATCAGATAGGAAATCTGTCTGATCGTTACTGAGGCGAGACACGTCCAGTCAGCTAGGATAGACCGAAGCCGTTGGCGATTCAACACGGGAGCCTCACCGTAGCCGCCTCCTCCACCGATCCGGCATGCGACCGGAAAACGAATTCGGATCATGTCAACCAGCGCTGCTCGCTCGCTTTATCTGCCCATTCCTACTGGGCAGCCGTAACCTTCATACCTACACTTTCCTATGAGGCAGCAGAGCTAGCGGGAGGTAACCGGAACGGGCTTTCGACGCGCTGATTCGGAAAACCATACCTCACCCTATCGAGGTGCGTCCATGATCGTGGGTGTCGTCAAGGAAACGTTCGCGAATGAACAGCGTGTGGCCCTCGTGCCGACGGTCGTGCCCAGCCTAATCAATGTTGGCCTCGAGGTTGTGGTAGAAGCGGGCAGTGGCGACGCCGCTGGCTTTCCCGATCGCGCATATCAAGAAAAGGGTGCGCGACTGGAATCCGACCGCCCCAACGTGATCCGTGACGCTGACATCCTGCTTCAGGTTCGCACATGGGGCGCCAATCCGGAAGCGGGAAGAAACGACCTCGAATGGGTTCGGCCCGGCCAGGTCATTGTCGGACTGGCTGAACCATTGATGCGGGCACCCTGCGCAAAGGAATTCGCTGACCGTGGGGCAGTGCTCTTCGCGATGGAACTTCTCCCGCGTATCACACGAGCTCAGGGCATGGACGTGCTTTCGTCGATGGCAACGATCGCCGGTTACAAAGCCGTCCTCTTGGCAGCGAACGCATCACCCAAAATCTTTCCGATGATGATGACGGCAGCGGGAACGATCAAACCCGCCAGAGTGTTCGTCCTCGGCGCAGGGGTCGCAGGCCTGCAAGCGATCGCAACCGCTCATCGTCTTGGTGCAACCATCGAAGCCTACGATCTTCGCTCCGCCGTCAAGGAACAGGTCGAAAGCCTCGGTGCCCGGTTCGTCGAATTGCCTTTGGATACGGCGCAATCCGAGAACCGGGGCGGCTACGCCAAAGCGATGGACGATACGTTCTATCGCCAACAGCGTGAGCTGCTTACCCGCGTGCTGATCGACAAGGATGTCGTCATTACCACGGCAGCGGTCCCCGGCAAGAAGGCGCCGATTCTGCTTACCGAAGCCATGGTCAAGCAAATGATGCCGGGATCGGTGATCGTGGACTTGGCGGCGGAACACGGCGGGAACTGTGAACTCACGGAACCAGGCACAACAACGGTCAAGTATGGCGTCACCCTTATCGGACCGATTGATGTCCCGTCGATGGTGCCTTACCACGCCAGTCAAATGTATGCGAAGAACATCGCGACGTTTTTGCTGCACCTCATCCAAGAGGGGCAACTGATCATCGATATGGAAGACGAGATTACCCGGGAAACGCTCGTGTGTCGCGATGGTCAAGTGACGCACCCGCATGTGCGAGAAGCGCTGGGTTTGGCCACCCGCGAAGTAGCCGAAGGAGATCTCCGTTGATGGACGATCCCATCGCTCAATTGACCATGCTCGCAACGATCTTCGCCCTGGCGATCTTCGTCGGGTTCGAGATCATCACCAAGGTGCCGGCGACGCTTCATACCCCTTTGATGTCCGGCACGAACGCGATTTCCGGTATCACGCTGGTGGGGGCGGTTCTGTCGGTGGGCCACGCGCATCCTTTCCTTACGGGGATCCTGGGCTTTTTGGCCGTCACCATGGCGACGACGAATGTCGTGGGCGGCTACTTGGTCACCCACCGTATGCTTGGCATGTTCAGAAAGAGGATCTGATCCGGTGCATAGCTCCAACGTGACGAATGGGGTCTATCTCGTCGCTTCCGTGCTGTTCATTCTCGGTATCAGGGGTTTGACACATCCGCGTACGGCCGTCCGTGGGAATTTAGTCAGTGCGGTGGCGATGCTGCTGGCGGTCGTGGTCACGCTGGTGATGAACGACATTGTGGGCTTGCCCGTCGTGATCGCTGGCTTGGTGGTGGGTTCGGCCATCGGAGCCATCCTCGCGACGACGATCCGCATGACGGCGATGCCACAACTTGTCGCGATGTTCAACGGTTTCGGAGGCGGGGCCTCGACGCTGGTGGCCTGGGCGGCGCTGTTCGAGGTCGTCAAGTCAACCGTCGTTGCTCCTGCTGCATCGACAACCGCCTTGGCATCTGCCGGAAGCGGGCCGGGGTATCAACTCACGGTTGCCGGCGCCGCATCCGGATTGATCGGTGCGGTCACTTTCTGGGGTAGCCTGGTCGCTTTTGCCAAACTGCAGGAACTCAAACGTTTCAAGAAGCCGATCCATTTGCCCGCACACCAATGGCTCAATGCTGCACTTCTCAGCGTATCGCTGGCCCTCGGCGTTTGGCTGGTCATGCAGCCGACCTCGGGGGTGTGGATCTACTTCTTATTGGCTGTCGTGGCCAGCGTCCTGGGTATCACCCTGGTGATTCCGATCGGCGGGGCTGACATGCCAGTCGTCATTGCGCTGTTGAACAGCTATTCGGGATTGGCGGCAGCAGCCACCGGTTTTGTGATCAACAACAATGTGCTCATTATTGCTGGGGCGCTCGTCGGGGCATCAGGCGTCATTCTGACCCAGGTCATGTGCAAAGCCATGAACCGCTCGTTGGCCCATGTGCTGTTTGGCAAGCTCGGCCCCGCGGCCGACATCGCTACGGACGAGGACATCTATGCCGGAAAAGTCAAAGCTGCCTCCGCCGATGAAATCGCGCTGCTGCTGGAGGGCGTACGCCGGGTGGTCATCGTACCGGGCTATGGGATGGCGGTCTCACAAGCTCAGCATGCCGTGCGCGATTTGTTCAATACCCTCGAAAGTCGAGGGGTTGAGGTCGAGTTCGCAATCCACCCGGTTGCGGGCCGAATGCCCGGTCATATGAATGTTCTCTTAGCCGAGGTCAACATTCCGTACGACAAGTTGAAAGATCTGGAAATCAACGCCGCGTTCGAACAAACGGATGTGGTAATCGTGCTCGGCGCGAATGACGTCGTCAACCCTGAAGCGCGCACAAACGCCACCAGCCCGATTGCCGGCATGCCGATCCTGGACGTGGACAAGGCACGCAGCGTGGTCGTGATCAAACGGAGCTTGAGTCCCGGTTTCGCCGGCATCCCCAACCCGTTGTTTGCGGCCGATAACACGCTTATGTACTTCGGCGACGGCAAGAAAGCGGTACTTGACCTTGTGGCTGCCCTCAAGGAGATGTAACGCATCTCAATGCATCTTACGATTGCTGAAACGGTAACCGTCGTTTCCCAAACCCATCAACACTCGGTCATCACGACACGAGTGAAAGCACGATGGTCTGCGCTGGGCCTTCCGCATATGCCCGGCGAAGATCTTCGTCGCAACGATATCCGTTGAGCGGTACGTAGCGGCCCGGAATGGTAAGGACGAGCTCAGGAATTTCGAGCGGCCAAGGCGATAAGCGTAAACAGGCCTTATCGACCCACTGGGCATTGATCGGATGTTCTGGTTCGCTCTGAAGATCGATCGTGACCCGTCCGAGCAGCGGCTCCTGCATCGCGTTATCACAAAGCATGATCGAGATACAATCGCACACACCCAACACATCCAGGTTGTAAAGTGCCCGCCGATCACGATCGGTCTTCGCGATGGGCGTATAGTCGGCCAGCGACCGGCTCAGCCCGAGCGCCTCACAGTAATCGGTTTGTCGCCCTCGTTGTGCGCGCGAGAAACGGTCCAACACCTCGCGGGCATAGTCGCTGATCTTGCGTGTCGGAGAACGTCTGGCCAAAGAGGTGAAATGCCAGCTCACAATCAGCCCACCCATGGGCCCGCCGCGTGCGGCCGCGGCGGCGATCGAGGCTACCCACACCCGGCCATAATACTCCGCCGGCATCTCGTAAAACGTGGCGGGCATAAGCGCAGCATTCAACGTCGGCTCGCTGTCATGCAGCGACCATCCGGCATCATGGCAAGCCACGGCATCCACAACCGCCTTCTTCGGTTTGGGAACAGGAAAGTCGCTGTTACCCCAATGCAGAGCGATTTGGGCGGCTACGCTAGCGTGAGCATTCTGCGTAACTAAGAAGTGCCCGTCGGGTCCACTTCGGCGAATCATGCTTCTTGTCCCTAAAACAAAAAACGACTAGAGTTGTCCTTTTATTAGCATACCGTGTACGCTCGAGAAAATCGATACTACCGGGAAAGCAACAGAAGGCGGATCACCTTGCCCCACCCCTGAGGTGGACACGAAACCGTCTGGCATCCAACCGGCTCCTCAAGTATCATGTGGTTCCCAAACGGAACGGGGCGGAAGTCCCGCCCAGACCGGCCTCGGACGACCGAGACCTGTGAGCCCTCGGACCGTAGGCTAAGACGTCGTAGATTCCAGGGAATACGAGACCATGAGCGATCCAATACCAACGATCACCGGCGAACTCGTCGTCCGCAAGCAACGGTTTGCAATTGTCGTGAGCCGATTCAACGAGTTCATCTCGTCCAGGCTCCTTGGGGGTGCGATTGATGCACTCGAACGGCACGGCTGCAAGCGTGAAGACATCACGGTGATCTGGGTGCCTGGTTCGTGGGAGTTGCCTCTGACGGCCAAGAAGGCGGCCACGACCGGCCAATTCCATGCCGTCATTTGTCTCGGCTGTGTCATTCGCGGCGAAACCCCCCATTTCGACTATGTCGCGAATGAGGCCGCCAAGGGCATCGCTCAAGTGAGTCTCGACACACAGGTCCCGGTGGTCTTCGGCGTTCTGACAACCGACACGTTGGAACAAGCCATTGACCGCGCCGGCGCCAAAGGTGGCAACAAAGGTGCGGATGCAGCACAAACCGCCATCGAGATGGTCAACCTTTTTGCGAAACTGAGCGATAAGAAATCCTGAAACGAACCAACCATTTGAACCCATTATGCGATCCAGACATCAGGCCAGGATTGTGGCCCTGCAGGGGCTCTACCAACTCGACATGCAGCGTGCACCGCTCGATGTGGATGCTGCCGCGGTGATCGAACCCATCCTGACGGAAGCCAACCTTTCAGGAGTCGCTGCGGATTATGCGCGTCATCTTGTGGCGGGCACGTGGGCCAAGCACGAATACTATGATCAAATGATCGCCAGCGTCGCCGACCATTGGGACATCTCGCGTATGGCGGTCGTTGATCGTAATGCCATTCGCCTTGCGCTTTACGAACTGATCGAACAACCAGATGTCCCCATGCGTGTGGTCATCGACGAGGCCGTCGAAATGGGCCGAGAATTCGGCTCGGCTGAAACGCCCCACTTCATTAACGGGGTCCTCGACGCGGTCTGGAAGAAACACGAAGCTTGCCGAATCGCTCGTGGCGATGCTGACGCGTCCGACGATTCATCGGTAAGCAAGTAGAAACGGAGCGACGAGAGACGATGGGACTTTTTGACCGCTTTAAGCAGGGACTCTCCAAGACCCGCGAAAAGATAAGCCGAAGTTTTCGTTCCATTCTTCCTTTCGGCAAAAAGATCGATGATGACCTCCTCGACCAACTCGAAGAAACGATGTTGGCCGACGACATGGGCCCTTCGACGACGACCAAGCTGATCGGTGAAGTTCGCACCGCCTACAAATCCGGCGAGATCAGCGAAACCCAGGAAATCATCCCATTCCTCAAGAAGCGTATCGTTTCCTATTGGCCCGAATCGGACCGTCAATTAGGTACCGCTGCGTCGGGACCGACGGTGATTCTGGTCGTTGGTATCAACGGCTCAGGCAAAACCACCAGCGTTGCCAAACTCGCCAACTATCTAACCAAGCAAGGTAAACAAGTCATTTTGGCTGCGTCGGACACGTTTCGGGCCGCGGCCGTCGCTCAGCTCACAGAGTGGTCGAACCGCCTCGGCGTTCAGATCGTCAAACACGATCAGGGAGCCGACCCCGGCGCGGTCACCTATGATGCCTGCGAAGCGGCGATGGCTCGAAATGCCGACGTTTTACTCGTGGATACCGCCGGCCGACTCCACACGCAAGACAACCTCATGCGTGAGCTCAGCAAGATTCAACGCGTCGTCGAAAAGAAAATTCCCGGTGCGCCACACGAGGTGCTGCTCGTCCTCGACTCCACCATCGGCCAGAACGCTATCAACCAAGCTAAGATGTTTGGCCAGCACGTCAAGGTCACCGGTTTGTTTCTCGCCAAACTCGACGGTAGCGCCAAAGGCGGCATCGTCATCGGCATCCACGACCAAGTCCGCGTTCCGGTCAAGTTCGTCGGTCTTGGGGAGACACCTGACGACATCGAGCCATTCGATCCCGATACGTTTGTCGAAGCCCTCTTTGCTGAACAGGAAGCGTAAACCGCTGGCATCGGCGCGTCCGTGTTCACAAGTCGAAAGGTGACTCAGTGCGGCTCGGTCACCGTTACGGTTACCCTATCACCAACCCAACTAAAGCAGTTCTCCCTCTCCGTAGCGACCGCAAAAGCATGATACGTGTAGGTCCCTGGCTGCTGGGGAGCCGAAAACGTATAGGTATCGCCCTTGTGCACCAGTTCCCAACCGTCATCCTTATACCAATGAATCACGCTGCCAGTGATCCCGGAAGCTTTGAGGGTGACCGAATCGCCTTGTTCAACCATCGAGGAACCCACCACCCTTGCGTTTCGCGGCTTGGGAGGACGTAAGTCACATGTGTCCGTGGTGTAGACATGCACGCCCCATGAATCGAAATCGTCTTTGAAACGCTCCTGGTCGACGGAAAGCGTGCGGTCTTCAAACAGGACCCGCACGTCACCCGAGAAATGCTTGATCGTTATCGGAACATCCTTCTGCGCCTCCTCGCTCGGATGGGTCACAATCAAGTACTTGGGCCCCGTATGGGCAGGATACTGTTTGCAGATGGCATGAAGGCTTTCAGACACGACGTATTCGCTCGCATCGAGGGTCTTGCCATCGGCCAGGATATCCTGCAGTATCGCCAGCTCCTTGGCGCAGCGCTTGACGCCTTGCCAGGCTTTAGGATTCGTGTTCTTGTGGGCACCGTACCACTCGATGTTCTTGGCTCCGAGCGTAATAATGTCGTAAACCATGAACCGTGTCTGTGCCGGCATGGGCCATTTTTGCCACGCCGCGTCACCACCCATCTCGCTCCATGCACACGCCTGCAAGATCATTCCAAGCGGAATGCTGTCGTCGTTCGCGATCTCCTTGAGCTTGAGAAAGCCTTCTGCGACCGCATTGAGTTTGGTGGTATTTTCATAATGGGGGAAAGCCAACGGGTAGACATCCATGGTGAATGAAGACGCCATGCTCGTCCACGCGCGATACCCCTCGAGCGTGCAACGATGTTTCACTTGTTCCCATGGTGCGAAGTTGGCGACCACACGATGGTCGGGGTCGATCTGCGCAATCGTGTTGTTAAGGTCGGCGTAGTCCTCGCGCGAGGGATACGGCCTGCCATCGGTCCTGTTCCAGTAGGCTTCATCCTCCGTGCTGTAGCCAAACAGGGCTTCATGGCGATGGACTGTGCGAACAAATCTTTCGAGCTCTGGTTTCAGCGTAGGCCAAGCTCGGAGCAATTCCTCGACGACTTTGCCCGTCTCGGGGTCCTTGAGAGGCTTCCCCGTCTTCGGATCCTGTTTCTTCTGCATCGCCCCGCGGAAGGTTTGAATCATAAAGCGAACGGCAAGTCCATGCTCGCGGGCCGCGTCGAGATAGGGAAGATAGATCTTCGGATCTTTTTTGGGCGAAACGTAAATATCAATTCGGTTGAAGCCCCAAGCAGCCAGGTCATCCATCAGCTCATGGCAAGGTTGCTTATTAGGACAGCCCGCATGCCCCCAGAGCCCGATAGAAAAGAACGGCTCACCGTTGAGTACAAAAGGCGCAGGCTCACCTGCCACCCGTTTCGGCAACATGCCTGATGGTTGTTCAGCCCGTGACCGTTTGGTCGGCGCCGATTGCGCGTAAGAACCCTCTGTACACACAAACGTGATAACAACGAACGCCAAGGCCAGTCTCTTTAACATGCAACATGCTCCTCTTATGGGAATGAACAGGCGAAAAGAATGATGGAATACGCGGCAAACGCCCATTATTCCTAAATTAAACCGCGAGGTGTGTCAAGCCTTGGTGTTTCCTGTTTTCGGGTGATTGAATCGCGTTCAGATGCCTTCACCAGGTAAAGCAAAAGGGCCGATGCGCCCCTCCGTCGCATCGGCCCTGCGTCAATCGCACAGAATCGCAGTGACTTATGAACTACCTCCATG
>Ga0180434_10007303_pt1 | contig 12460 bp, 2 predicted proteins | sample SS_ome_7_FD_132453 | JGI IMG/M metagenome (GOLD analysis project Ga0180434, IMG submission 132453) | Hypersaline lake sediment archaeal communities from the Salton Sea, California, USA - SS_1_D_2 metaG | ecosystem: Environmental > Aquatic > Non-marine Saline and Alkaline > Hypersaline > Sediment... | reverse complement strand
CTATCACCTTCGGAGGGAGTGCTGCCTCAGCAATAATAAAGTAATTCAAACTCAATCCTTGCAATCGACGCCTAACAACATAATCAAAGATTATAGAGTTTAAAATCGCACAGAGCAGATTTTCGTCTATCAAACTTGTCAGCCAAGGTACCTTATTTCCATATGGGTTATTCGGAGTAAGCGACGAAATCATGGTACGTTCGTTTGTCCCCGACGTGACGTCCATATAAGAGGTTCTATTATTATAATCGTTCCACCACTGACGTGCGTACTCAGGATCTCCGAGATATAGCCGTTCCTTCTTCTCTGCCTCTTTACCTGAATCCTTCTTTGTCTTCCTGAGATAACGTTCGATCGATTCCTGCTGCCAAAGGACTTCGCCAACCAAGTATTGTGGATCAATGTATTTATTGCCCCATGTGATATCTTTCCATTCCGCACTCCTCCCCTTCCCGCTCACCCAACCCTTCTGGCTGAAGTCAAACTGCCCAATCATCCGCCCCTCGTACAACGGCAACGCCACATCCTCGATCTTCTCCTCTCTGATCCACTCGTCCGCCTCTCTCGACAGGATGATCCCCGCCGGAATATCCGCCCGCGGCACGGGCAGCGAATCGTACGGGGGCTGGGCGCATCTCACGCGCCAGTTGGTGCGGGCGACGTCGCCGGGTTTGAGGAGGTGGCCGTGGATGAACTGGGCCTCGGCCTCCCGGCATTCCGGGCCGGCGGTGGTGTCGAAGAGCCAGTCCTCGAGCTCGATTTCCACCGGGACCGGTCGGGTGGGATCAATCCCCAGTTCTTTCCAGAGTTCCTCGATGGGCCGCCAATCGCCCTTCAACCAGCGGCTGTACTCATCCGGCCGGTACCCCTTCTCCTCCCACTTCGGCCGCGGGGGGAAGAGCTTCGAGTCGTTGGTCATGTCGAACTCGCGGGCGTACTTGATCCCCCACCCATCCGGCCCGTCGTCTCCCAGCAGGACCGAGTTGGCGTAGATCTTCTCCAGGATCTCGAGGTCGCGGGCGGACTGGATCTCCAGGATGGCCTTTGATTTCGGCGAGAACTGCGTAACCCGGTCTCGGGTGTAGTCGGTGGCAAACGCCTCCCCCCTCTCCCAGTCCTCGAGATTCCGGCGCATGAATGCGGTGCGGATCGCCTCGGTGGTGCCCCCCTTCTCCACGATGACGGGGTTGAACTTGAAGCGGCTGTCAATATCGAAGATCTTCTCCCGGTTCTCGAAGCCGAAGAGCCACTCCCAGCGGCACTTCTCCAGAAAGAGCTCGCGAAGGGCGCCCGTGCCGTGATCTGAATACAATCCCGAGGGGATGATGAACCCGAGCCTGCCGCCCGATTTCAGCAAGGCATGGCCCTGCTCGAGGAACAGCTTGTAGAGGTTGATATCCGCCGAGCCCTGATGGCGAAAGGAGTGTGCAGAATCGGCAAATCCGGAACTCTTGCTCCTGGCGCGCCGCCAGTTCCCGTGAAGTTCCTTGTTCCGCTTTCCGTTGGCCAGACTGAAACGGTCGGTGGACTTCTCCGTCTTCTCCGGATCACCGAAGGGGAGTGCAGCATACTTCATGAAATTCGACTGGCCGCGGAAATCGGCATTGTAGTCGAGCCAGGCGCGCTCGATCCTGTCGTCCTCGAAGTACCCGGTCTGCTTTTTCAGCGCCTCCTGCTTGCCATAAGACCGGTACAGAGGATCGATGTTGGAGAAGAACTCCTTGGAGTTCGGCTTGGCAATGTCCCACGGCGGATTCCCCACCACCGCGTCGAATCCGCTCTCCACCCGGTCAAAGACATCCGGGTACTCGAGCTCCCAGTGGAAGAACCGCTTCTCTGCTTCCAGGCGTTCTACGATTTCTCTTGTCTCTTCTGGCGGATTCCCGAAGGTCGAGGCCAGCGGGGCTGCCTCCAAGGCATCCGCCGGCCAGAACCAGCAGCTGCACCAGAGATCAAAGGCGGCCTTCAGCTGCTGCCACGCCTTGCTGTTCAGAAAATCGTCGCGGTATGTTCGAGCGCGCTTCTCGGTCTCGTGGACCGGTAGCGCGTGCAACTTCGCCAGGGTCCTGAGGGCCTCGGCGTGCACTTCCACTGCCGTCTGCTGCTGGTCCTCCTCGAAAAGACTCGGCCCACTCAGTACATCCGCCAGGTCGGGCTTCAATTTCTTGGACTTGAACGCCTTGATGGCCTTGGTGCGGGCCTCCTTCTTGAAGTGGACGCCGTTGCTATGGTTCTTGTCGCCGCCCTCGCGGTTCCAGGCCAGGGCAGGATAATGAGAAAAGTGGTCGAACCAGCAGCCCACGAGCGAATTGCCGCACTTCACCTTGTTGTCGAGGAAGGAGAACGGGAGTTCCCGGTCCATGGTCTCGATCCAGAGGGCCAGACGACAGAGCTCCACGGCCAGAGGATCCAGATCCACGCCGTACATGCAGCGCTCCACCACGTGGCGGCGAAGGCGGGCCTTCAGGCGGGGTTCGAAGCGGTCGTCGTCCTTGCGGCAGGGGATGAGCTCGTCGGTGAGGCTCTCCTCCTGACCGGGAGCGGCGGTGCCGAGGAGATGGACCAGGGTGCGGTCGTGATCGCCCTCGAGGCGGCCGTGGGTGAAGAGAGAGGCAACCACGGCTTCGGTGAGGTAGCGGAGCGACGCCACCAGAAAGGAACCGGAGCCGCAGGCCGGATCGCACACCCTGAGGGCAAGGATGGATTCGGGAGGCCGGGGGGTCCAGGTGTCGGGGGATGCATCGTGGTCGGGCTTGCCGTCTGAACCGGTGGGAGGTTCGTACGCGAGCGGCCGGAGGGTCCGGTACACCGTGGGTACGGCAAGCTGAGGACGGGTGTAAAAGGTGCCGGAACCCTTGCGGGTGCCGCCCCAGCGGACCAGGTACCATTCGCCAGGGAGCACCACCCGTCGCACGAGCTGCCTGGCCTTCGCAGAGACCTTGCGGTCGAAGGCGGCCTTCTTCTCGGGGGTGAGGCGGCCGCGGGGTTTCCGCACCAGACCGCCGGCCACGCAGGCCTTCTCCATCCAGGCGAGGGCCCGGTTGCGCACGGCATCCCGGTCAGAGGGTTCCTCCTCGGGTTCGGACTCCTCGTCTTCCTGAACCTCGTCGTCGGTCTCCTCCTCCTGTGTCTCCTCGGCCTCGGCCTCGTCGGCGGTGCTGGTGTTCTTGACCTTCATCTTCTCGAGCAGGTCCTTCACCTGCTTGTCGGTCATGGCCTCGAGGCGGCTGAGCGGCAGGGCAGGCTCGTCGCCGATGGCCAGGAACACGATGGCGTCGTCGGAGGGGGCGGTGCGGAGCTCGTAGTCGAGGAGGCCCTCGTACAGGATACCGATGTATTCTGACGAGAGGTCCGAGAAATCAACCGGCATGGTGGTGCGGATGGTGGTGCGGCCCTGACGCACCCGGACCTCGGTGCGGGTGAGGTCTTTCAGGATCTCGTGCACCACGCGGTCCGGCATCAGGTTCAGGGTCGGGTCGAAGCAGGCGACCTCGAAGATATGGAGGGCTCTCGAGAGCGGATCCCTGGAGTCCGGGTCGCCGGCTTCGTACAGGTCGCCGCCGTACGCCGGGACCGGCAGCGCCTCGTGGTGAGAGCCGTCGTGGAGGAGCTGGAACAGGGCGAGGACCCGCGGCCAGGCGCCGAAGGTGTGGGACAAGCGGCCGGCCGGGACCCGGCGCAGGCTGTCGAAGAGGCCCTGGAGGCCGTACGCGTTGTGGTAGAGGGGATTGTCCCGGGGCAGGAGATCGCGGCTCTCGGCAAAGAGCACCACCACCATGCGCATGACGATGCGGACGGCGGCGCGGTAGATGTCCTGGCCCGAGGCGTTGATGTCGGCCGCGGACAGGGCCTGGCCGTGGGCCCGGACCAGGGTTTCCACGGCTTTTCGCACCCGCTCGCCGAGTTCCGAGGAGAGGTCGGCCTGACCCCAGCGGCTGGCCAGGATGGCCGCCACCAGGGGGGGATTCGTGTCCTTTTCGGGTGGGTCGAGGAGGGCGGGTTGGAGCAGGATCTGCAGCGCTGTCAGCTGGGGGCCGGGATCCCCCTCCTCGAACCAGAGGTCGGTGTCCCACTCGCAGGCTGCTTCGTGGTCGAGGCCGGCGAAGATGAGGCGCCATTGCCGGCCGTTGGTGAGAAGGGCCAGGGGTTTCCGGGCGGCACGGAGCCACTGCACACAGTCGCTGACGGCTTTCCGGCCCCGGCCCAGCCCCAGGGTCTTGGTCTTGTCCAGAAAGACCGGGAGCTCACCCTGGTTGGGGCCGGTCCAGACGTGGTGGGGCTTCAGGGCATCGCCGGAGACGAGGGAGCGGGAATAGCCGGCGGGCACTTCATTGCCGCGGCGCCAGGTGCCGGTACCGACTCCGCCCAGGCCGCAGATGAAATCCAGGACCCAGGCCGTGAACTGGGCCGGAGTGCGGTCCCCGGCGTCGCGGCGGTTCATCTCGCGGCGAAGCTGGTCGATGCGGTATCCGGAAAGGGGCGGGGGCTGGTCGGCCTCGATCTTCATGACCTCGGCCGGGCTGAGAAGGAGGCCGAAATGTCTCAGGCTCTCCCACCAGGTCTGTTCTTGCAAGGTTGTCATTGGCCACCTCCCGGCAGGATGATCTCCACGGCAACCGGCATGATCTGGGCCTCTCCCCGGATGGTATGGCGCCGGGGGATGAGGTGCTTGACGATGCGCTCCCGTTCCTGCTGGAGCTGCAGCTTCACCTCCTCGTAATGGTTCTGGCGATGTTTCAGCTCTTCCTGCTTCTGCTCGATGCTCCGGTCCAGGCGCTCCAGTTCCTGGGCCTGGTCAAAGAGGACACCCTGAGCGCGGGCCCTCTTCAGTTCCTCGATCTCGCGATCCAGCATGGTGAGGGTGCTGGACTGGATCAGGGCCGAGATCTCGCCCTGGCGGCTCTTGTAGCGCTCGTTCTCCTGGTCGATGGCCCGGCTGTGGTCGAGGTCGAGCTGTTTGCCGAGCCGGGCGGTGAGTTGTTCGCAGGCTGTCTTCAGGTGATCGCGGATATCCTGGCTGACATCGATCCAGATGTCCTGGGCCTGCTCCACGAGGTCGGGGTCGAACGCGGGATTGAGCCTGCGAAGGGCTTTTGCCGGGAGGTGCGGGAGGGTTTTTTCGAGGCGGCCGCCCTGAACCGGGTATCGGATCGTCCGCACCCAGTGGTGGAAGGTTTCGCGGAGCTCGTTCACGGCCAGCTCCTCGACGCTGAGGAGCAGCAGGGCGTCGGTACCGGAGGGGACCTCCCCTTGGGTGACGGACCAGCGGGAAGCCTCCCGCTCGAGGCCGCTCCCTGGAAAGCGCTGACGGGTGAGAGCGGTGAGGGCACGCTGCATCATGGGGTGGGCAAGGTGCATGAGCACGGTGTCACGCCGGGGCCGGAACACGGGCCGCCCCCCCACGGTCTGGATGAAGGTACCGGCATCGAAGGCGAGGCCCGGCATCCGGCCCACGCCCGCGCCCGGAGCGGGACGGCGCAGGGAGTCATCCACCACCGCGTGCCAGGCCGGCGGTAACGGGAGCACGAGGGTGGAGCGCCCTTCGGGGTCCGGTTCACTCACCCGGGGACGGCCGGCACTGATGGCCATGGCTGCATCCAGGGTCTTGTGCAGGGCTTCTGCGTCGTAGTCGAGCTCGGCGGCAATGGCTTCCAGGTCACCGGCCGGGTCGGTCTCTTCGGGCGTGGCCTTCAGGTCGGAGCGGCTGTCGCGTGGAATCTGAGTCTTGGTCCGGGCTGCTTCCACGCGGGTGTCCAGATCGTTCCGGACCGCGTCGAGGGATTCCCCCTCGATGAGGCGGCGGTGGGTGATCTCGTCGAACACCTCGCCGGTGGCGCCCAGGTCCTCTCGGATGGCGTCGACCTTCTTCACCACCAAGTCAAGGAAGGCCAGGTCCTGGTCCTCGGTGCTCACGAAGTGCCAGACCGTGACGTCGCGGGCCTGGCCGTGGCGGTCGAGGCGTCCGTTTCGCTGTTCCAGGCGGGCCGGGTTCCAGGGGACATCGTAGTGGAGGAGGTAACGGGCGGTCTCCTGCAGGTTCAGGCCCTCGGAAGCGGCATCGGTGGCGACCAGGATGCGGACCGGGTTGGCCGGGTCGTTGAAGGCGGCCTTGATCTCCTCGCGGGAGAGTTTCTCCTCGCTTTGTGTGTGATCGTCCATGCCGCCGTACAGGTAGAGGATGCGGTCTTCCTGGCCGCTGTCCTGGCGCAGGCGGCGGAGCAGGTAGTCGAGGGTGGTCTTGTATTCGGTGAAGATGACCAGGCGTTCATCGTCGCGCCAGGCGCCGTCGGTCTGGAGCCGCTCCTGGATGAGGGACCGGAGGGCGGCATAGCGGGTATCGATGGCGGGGTTGGTGTCGGTCGGATTGCCAGTGCCCAGCAGACCGAGGTTCTTCAAGGCTCGATCCAGATCTTCGATCTCGGCAGAGAGATCTTTCTTCAGGGGGCGCAACCAGGCGCCCACCGTGCTCGAGGCGGCATGGGCTCGGCTGGCTGCCTCGCGGTCATCCACGGTCTCTTCGTCCATCGACTGCTTGGCGGTGATCACTTCCTGGGCGGTGACATCGTCGGTGTCGTCCATGCCGGCGCGGCAGCGGCGCCAGCTCTCGGCAAAGGCGACCGGGCAGGAGAGCAGACGCTTGCCCAGGATCTCGATGGCGAAGTTTCCGGCCCTGCGGCGACGGCGGGGGCCGGACTGGACAAGAGAACGGACCCGGTTACGGAATTGGGCAAAAGCGAGGGAGAGGGCCTGCTCCGCTCCCTCGAGCTGGATGGTAAGGGCGCGGGGAGGTTCGCGATCGCAGAACCGCTTCGGGTCCGAGCGTTCGTTGATCTCCCGTTTCAACCGTCTGATGAGCACGTCCGGCACCCGCCTGCCCATGGCGTCCTGGATCCTGTCTGTCTGGCTGAAGCGGACCGGATCGAGCATCTCGAGCAGCCCGGTAAAGGACCGTGTGTGGCCGTTGTGCGGGGTGGCGGTGAGAAAGAGGCGGTGCTCGAACAGCGGGGCCACCTGACGGAGCATCTTGCAGAGGTCGCTTTCCTCGCCGATGGGCACCGGGGTCAGGTTGTGGGCCTCGTCCACGATGAGGAGATCCCACGGCAGGTGCGCCAGGTCGCTGTCGGCCCGGCTGGCGGCGCGGAACTGCTCCAGGACGTCGGGTTGTTTCAGGTAGTGGTAGCTGGTGACGATGCGGGAATGGCTGCGCCACGGGTTGGCGTCGAGGCCGATCTGGCGCCGGAGCTTCAGGGTGGACGTGCGGTCCACGATCTCGAAGGGGAGGGCGAACTTGTTCCAGAGCTCGTCCCGCCACTGCACCCGGAGCGAGGCCGGGGTCATCACCAGCACCCGCCGGATGCGGCGGCGGAGCAGGAGCTCGCTCAGGATCAGGCCGGCCTCGATGGTCTTGCCGAGGCCCACGTCATCGGCGATGAGCAGCGATACCCGCGGCATGCGGAGTGCCTTCAACAGCGGCACCAGCTGGTAGTCCTCCACCTGGACGGCACCGTGGAAGGGCGAGGAGACAGGCAACCGGTCCATGGGGCCGGAACCGTCGGGATCGATGAAGGGCATGCGGGCGGTCCAGCGGCAGGCTCGTAGCAACGCCAGCAGATCCTCCCCCTGCATGGGGTCGTTCTGATCAGGTTCCGGCAGGGCCGAGGGGGGCAGCAACCGGGCCCCGGGTTCCCGCTCCCAGAGGAGCGACTCCTCGAGGGGATGATCGCCGTCGTTGTACTCGATGTCGACCAGGTGCAGGCGGCCCCCCTCACCGTCGAAGGGCCGCACACAGCTCAATATTCCCCTTCGGTTTCGGACCGTGGCGACCATGCCGATGCGGGGCGTGGTCGATGTTTCGATCGTGGTGGTCAAGGCCGGCCTCCCCATCCACAGGACACGGTGTACCCTCGGTCGGTCACTCCAAAACGACAGAAACGTCAGCTATCAGCGCATTCTTGATGCTGAAACTCAGGCCGTAACGAGGTCCCTCACGACCTTCGGGTTCATACCAAACATGGATGGATTGTATACCAGTTCTCTTTCTCGGGAGCAAGACCGGGATTCCACTTCTGAAGAATTTCCGACGGATCGATTTCGGGCCGGACATCCAGCCATAATTCCAGTTCTTCGATCCGGGTGCCCTTGGCCGAGGCCGTGAAATGTCATAAGGAGCTTCTACAACATGAAACCAGATGCTTCGATGCCGGCCCAGCAATGCATCGATCAGATAAAGCGACCCACCGGCAAACCGACGATCCGCCTTGTGAGCATTACTGGCTCGCCCGTGTCGAAGAGAACGACCCCGAAGGGAGCCCGGTCGCTGTATTCATCGAGGAACATGTCGATATGCCGCAGCGCTGCCGTCCGGACGCGTGTCCCGGACTTGACCTCGACCGGAAGGGCACGGCCTCCGGCCTCGACGACAAAGTCGACCTCCGAACCGCCCGCTGTTCGCCAGTAAGTGATCTGGGTAGCTCGCGTCACCGTCCCCGCCCATGCGCGTAGACCTGCGAGAACGAGGTTCTCGAGGAGAGCTCCGCCAAGCGGGCTGGAGCGCAACGTGGCCAGATCGAATATATCAGCAAGATGGGCTGCGAGGCCGGTATCTGTCCAATACAGCTTCGGCGACTTGATCAGCCTTCGAGAGCGGTTCACCGCGAACGCCGGCACACGATGGACCTGAAATGTTGTTTCCAGAAGGTTGATGTATCGATGGGTCGTTGCCTGAGACATCCCGGCATCCCGGCCAAGTTCCGATTGGTTCAACAGCTGTCCGACACGGTGCACGGCCAGGCGCATGAGCCGGCGAAAATCCGGAATGGACGATACCTGCGAAAGTTCCCGAAGGTCGCGTTCGAGATAGGTCTGCACATATCCGCCAAACCAGGAGGCCCGTTCGCGGGCTGAACGGGCCAGCGCAGCCGGAGGCATACCACCCGTCAAGACAACACGCCGCCAGTCAATACGCTTTGTCGACTCCGCCCCCAAACGGTCGACCACAGCTGCCGCCCGCCGGACCGCCAGAACGTCCGACCAGGGTGGAACAGTGCCCTCACCGCGGCGTTCAGCAGCTACAAAGGGATAGAGGTTGATATAAACTGCACGGCCGGATAACGATTCCGATACCGTACGCATCAGCAACAGGTTCGCAGAGCCCGTGAGCAGAAACCGCCCTCGACGTCGCGACCGGTCCACCTCGCGCTTGATCTCATGGAGAAGCGCCGGCACTCGCTGGATCTCGTCGATGGTTGCCGACCGACCGGCCCGGGCAAGAAAGTCGGCCGGACGCTGCTCAGCCAGGGCCAGCAAATCAAGGTCGTCCAGGCTGAGGTAGACACGGCGATCCGCTGACGGAAGATGCTGCACCAGCGTGGTCTTTCCAGTCTGGCGCGCACCGACGAGAACGACCACGGGATGATCGCGAAGCGCCTGCTCCACCACCCGGGATAACGCCCGAGGCCGATACTGATAGTTATTCATATGGTGAATGATAATCATTCACGGCGTGAAATCAATCTCCTTTTCACAGTCCGATGACAATCAGGAAATTTCCATCTCTCCAGAGAGCCAGATCCCATGAAATGTCACGAGCTTCCGGGATGGCCGTTGCAGACGTGACACCCCCGAAACCGCTGCTGATAATTATTCACCTGGTGAATGATTATCATTCACGGTGTGAATCACCTCCCGGCCGTTGCCGCCCGCCTCGCCACTTCCCCCGCTGCCGAAAAGATACTGCCACGCCCGCGAAGACGCCGCGGCCAGGCTGTCCGCGGCCGAGTACACCACCGGTGTCACGACCAGCGTCAGGAACGTGCCGATCAGCAGGCCGGTGGCAGCCACGATGGCAAGCGGGCTCATCCGCTCCAGACCCACCGCCACCTCGAACACCAGCGGCGAAAGACCCACCACCGTGGAAAAGGTGGTCATCAGGATGGGCCGCAGCCGCAGCCGGACCGACTCGAGAATGGCCTCGCGTTTCCGGAGGCCCCGGCCGCGGGCACTCTTGATGAAGTCCAGCAGCAAGACGCTGTTGTTGATGATCGTCCCGGCCAGGAAGATCATCCCCATGTTTCCCGGCATGGACATGGGCTTGTCGAAGAACAGCAGCCCCCAGAGCGCTCCGGCAATGGCCAGCGGAATGGCCGACATGATCACCAGCGGATCGGTGAACGACCGGAACATGGCCAGAAGGAGCATGTAGATCAACACCACGCCGATCAGGAGCGACCGCATGAGACGCCGCTGCGTGCTCTTCATGTCGGCCGTGGTCCCGGTGAAGGCGATCTCATACCCCCGCGGCGTCTCGATCCTCCCGAGACGCTTCCGCACCATCCCGGTCACCTGCTTGATGGTATACACCGTGTTCACGCCGGTCACGTCGATGCTGGTCCGGAGCCGCTCCCGCGTCACGAACGGCTGCTCCCGGTGCCCCTCGAACGACGCAAGAGCCCGCAACGGCACCAGGCCGAAATCCGTGCCGACATACGCCTCGCCCACACGGGACAAGGTCCGCATGTCCGGCTGCCCGTACTCCACGCGGATGGGGATGTCGAGAAACCCGGCCAGACGCATGGACGTGGCCGGCACGCCCTCGACCGCGGCTGTCAGCTCCCGGGCCACCCGCGCAGGCGAAGTGCCATACACCCTTGCCAGGGCCGGATCCACCACCACGTCAACTTCATACTCGTCAACATGCCACGACCGCCTCACGTCCGTCAGCCCCGGCACACCCTTCAAGGCCGCAATGACCCGGTCCGCAAGGCGGTCCAGGACCCGCGCATCAGGGCCCGTGATGAGAATGTCCATCGGCGCCTTGGTCGTGGAAATGGGTGTGGCGCCGAACTCGCTGATGCGGAAGGACTGGATACCCGGCACGCCACGCAACCGCCGCCGCCACCGCTCCTCGATCTCCCAGATCGTCTCCTCCCGGTGCATACGATCCACCAGATGCACCGTGATCCGGGCGGACTGGGCCGTCGCTCCCCCCGTGCCGAACGAGATGGCGCCCGGCTCCGAACCCACCACCGATGAAACCCGCTCCACCCCTCCCCCCTCGTAGATCACCGCCTCCACCTCCTCCAGGATGCGCGCCACCCGGTCCGGCGAGTCCGTGGCCAGCGTCGTGAACTCCACGATCACGATGCCCGTGTCCATCGGGGGCATGAGCTCGCCGCCGATGAGAGGAGGCACCAGCCGGAACGAACTCACCAGGAACACTCCGGCCGCCAGCAACGTCACCACCCGCCACCGCAACGCCCTGCGCAGGATGGAAAGATACAGGTCCCCCAGAACGGCCACCCCACGGTCCACCAGCGCCCCGGCCCGCTTCAGGAAACCTTGCCGCCCGCGCCCCTTCCCCAGCATGCGGGAAGCAATGAGCGGCACCACGGTCAGCGCCACCACCAGCGAGGCCACCAGCGTCGTCGAGATCGTCAGCGCCGCCCGGCCGATGGTAAACTGCGGATACCCCCCGATGAGAATGATGGGGACCAGCACCGCCACCGTGGTCAACATGCCGGCCGTGACGGCAAGGGCGATCTGCCGCGTGCCCTCCCGGGCCGCCCGCTCCCCGTCCGGCCGTTCCATGCCGCGATGGTGCCGGTAGATGTTCTCCAGGGCCACCACCGAGGAGTCCACCACCAGGCCGATGGCCACGATCAATCCCGTCAACGTCGGCATGTTCAGCTTCAACGACGACACCCAGAGGACCGCCAGGGTGAAGAAGAACGCCAGCGGGATGCTGACACTGACGATCAGAACGGCCCGCACGTCCACCAGGAACATGAAGATCACCACCACCGTCAACAAGACGGCCTGGACGATGGAAAGGCGCATGCCGGACAGGTTCAGGTCGATGAGCGGCTGCTGGTCCTGGGTGACCTCGAAGACGATGTCCGGATACGCGGCGCGCAACCGCGGCAGGAACGCCTTGAACCGCTCGATGGCCTCCACCGTGGGGCCGCCGTCCGGACGCAGGACGCCCAGGGCCACCGCTTCCCGCCCGTTGCCGCGGTACAGACTCCGGGGATCCTGCTCGGTGAGTGCCACCGAAGCCACGTCGCCGACCCGCAGCAACCCCTCCCCCCGCCGGCGGATCGGCAGGTCGCGGATCGAATCCAGGTGAGCGAACTCGCCGGCCGTGCGCACCAGATACTCGCTGCCCGCCGCATAGATGGTCCCCGCGGGAACGGAGATGTTCTGCCCGGCCAGCACACCGATGACCTCCTCGATGCCCACCCCGTTGGCCGCCAGCCGGTCGCGGTCCACGTTCACCTGCACCTCCGGCCGGTGCCCCCCGAACACGTCAACGTCGGCAATACCCGGAAGCGCCAGGATACGATCCGTGATCCGGTTCTCGGCCAGCAGGCGGATGTCCATCCACGTCCGGGTGCTGCCCTCCCCCGGCCGCAACGCCAGGGTGAGGAGCGGCCGGGAACTCGCCTCGGTCAGCCGGTAGATG
>Ga0180434_10007302_pt1 | contig 12460 bp, 9 predicted proteins | sample SS_ome_7_FD_132453 | JGI IMG/M metagenome (GOLD analysis project Ga0180434, IMG submission 132453) | Hypersaline lake sediment archaeal communities from the Salton Sea, California, USA - SS_1_D_2 metaG | ecosystem: Environmental > Aquatic > Non-marine Saline and Alkaline > Hypersaline > Sediment... | reverse complement strand
TATGCGATAGGGTATCCCGACAAGGTCGCCGTCCTTGAACTTGACGCCGGCTCGTTCGTCCCGGTCGTCATACAGCACCTCGACGCCTAGCGCGCTGAGCTGCTCGTACAGATCGTCGCTTACCTCCACTATCTTGCTGTCTTTCGTCGTAACAGGCAGGATGAGCACCTGGTACGGCGCCAGGCTCGCCGGCCATATGATACCGGCTTCGTCGTGGTACTGCTCGATAGCCGCCGCAACCGTCCGCGTTATCCCAATACCATAGCACCCCATCACAAAGAGTTTTTCCTCGCCTTTATCGTCCAGGTAACTCGCCCGAAGCGGCTCGCTGTATACTGTGCCCAGCTTGAACGTATGACCGACCTCTATCCCACGACAGAACGTCAGTTCGCGCTCGCATCGGGGACAGATATCCCCCTCCTTGGCAACGCGAATGTCCTCAACCAACGCCGCTTCAAAATCCCTGTTATAGTTCACGTTCAGCAGGTGAAAATCGCACTCATTGGCTCCCGTAACGACGTTGGTCACATGCAGCACCGCTCTGTCCGCAATAATGCGCGCACCCGAAAGGCCGACCGGACCCGTGAACCCCAGCGGGCCGCCCGAAACGCGCATGATCGTATCCTCGTCCGCCATCTCGAGCTCAGCCGCGCCCAGTAGCCGCGCCAGCTTCGACTCGCTCAACTCGTGGTCGCCCCGCACGATCGCCACAACGGGTTCCCCGTCTGCAACGCACACAAGACTCTTAAGAAACTCCTCCGGCCTTCTCTCGAGAAAGGCGGTGAGCTGTTCTATTGTTCTCATATCAGGCGTGGCCACTTTCTCCATATCGCGCGGCGCGCTCCGGCTGCCATCCTCTCCCGTGCTCACGATTTCCACGCGCTCCGGACGGGCGGCATAACCGCATCCGGGACACAGAACAAGTTGCTCGTCGCCCGCATCGGCAAGCACCATGAACTCCTGTGTGTACGATCCGCCGATAGCGCCCGCATCAGCTTCGACAACGATATACCGAAGTCCGCACCGGTCGAATATCCGGCAGTACGCATCCACCATCTTCCGGTAGCTCAGGTCGGCCCCTTCATCGTCGCGGTCAAAACTGTACGCATCCTTCATGATGAACTCGCGCGCTCGAACAAGACCGAAACGCGGCCGGATCTCGTCGCGGAATTTCGTCTGAATCTGATACAGGTTAATCGGGAGCTGGCGGTACGACCGAATTTCGTGTCGCGCAATGTCGGTCATAACCCACTCGTGCGTTGGACCGAGCGCAAACTCACGTTCGTGCCTGTCCCGTATCCGCATCTTCTCTTTGCCGAAGTCCTTCCAGTGTCCCGCCTCGTCCCAGAGCTCCTTCGGCTGTAACGTCGGCAGCAACGTCTCGACAGCGCCAGCCCTGTCCATCTCGTCACGGACGATCTGTTCGACTTTCATGATAACCCGCCACCCCAACGGCAGGTAACTGTACACTCCGGCGGCGAGCTTACGCATCATGCCCGCACGCAGCATCAGACTGTGGCCGGCGATCTCCGCCTCGCGAGGCGCCTCCCGCAAGGTCGGTATCAGTGTCTGCGTCCATCTCACTCCGTCATCCTCCGCACTTCCGCAATAAGCGTTTCTGCAAGCTTGTCTTCTTGAACTTTCCGCACAACGCTGCCCGACTTGAACAGCACGCCCGAGCCTTTTCCGCCGGCGATGCCGACATCGGCATCTCGCGCCTCGCCCGGCCCGTTCACCACACACCCCATGACAGCCACTTTCACCGCGTCCGTGACTCCGGCGATACCCCGTTCAACCTCCTCCACGAGGCTGACGAGATCTATCTGGCATCGTCCGCACGTCGGACAGCTTATCACCTCGGGACCTCGCTCCCGAAGCCCGAGAGCCCGGAGTATCATGTACCCGACCCTGACCTCGTCTTCCGGCGGTCCGGTCAGCGACACGCGGATCGTGTCTCCCAACCCCTCGTTCAGCAGGATGCCCAGCCCAACCGCCGATTTCACCGCACCGGCCAGCACTGACCCTGCTTCCGTTACCCCTATGTGCAACGGATACTCGCATTCCTGCGCAATGAGCCTGTATGCCTCCACCGTCGTCTGGACATCCGACGATTTCAGCGAGACAAGTATGTCGTTAAAACCCAATTCTTCGAGAATACTGATATGTATGCGGGCACTTTCCACCATCGCGTTGGCAACCGCGCCGGATCGCTCGCTTTCAGACACCTGCTCGACTTGTTCTCGAAGCTCCTTCTCGAGCGAACCGCTGTTGACACCGACCCGGATAGGGACACCGCGTTCCAGAGCTGCGCCGGCAACCTCCTCGATGCGTGCCCGGCTGCCTATGTTACCCGGGTTGATGCGAAGGGCGTCCGCACCGCTCTCCAACGCCATCAGAGCCAGCTCGTGCCTGAAATGCACGTCCGCGACAACCGGTATGCGAACCCGCTCCTTTATCTCCCGCAAAGCCGCCGCAGCCGCCGCGTCCGGCACCGCACACCGTATGATATCGCACCCGACCTCCTCCAGCCGCTTTATCTGGGCCACTGTCGCGCCGACATCATCGGTTCGCGTCTTCGTCATGGACTGCACGGATATCGGCGCACCGCCGCCGACCGGCACCTCGCCTATCAGCACACGCTTGCTCTGTCTCCTTTTCAACATATGTCGACTCGCACAGGATACACGTCGTGCCGCTGCTCGTGCTGCCCCGTACACATCTCAGCGGTCAATCACCGCAGAAACTGCTCTCCCACAATCCGCATGATATCGTTGTATGTAATATATAAGAATAATAGCAAGACCAGAGCGACGCCCACGTACTGCAATATTTCCTGATACTTCATGTCAACCGGCTTTCTCCGTATGCCCTCTATCGCGAGGAACACCACGTGGCCGCCGTCCAACACGGGTATAGGCAACAGGTTGAATATCGACAGGTATATGCTGATCAAACCCACAAACTTCATCAACCAGTCTATCCCTTCACGCGCAACCTCCTGCGTCATCCTGTAGATCGCCACAGGACCGCCGAGAGCTTTCGTGCTTATCCTGCGCGTCACAATGAGTTTCAGGGTATACGCCGACGTTACGAACGTGCTCCATCCCTCTGCGATCCCACGCGGAATCGCCTGGACGATGTTGTAACGCACGAGAACCGTGGGTTTCGGCACACCCGGACCGGCAAGCGGTACACCGATCACGCCCCGTTGCTGTACCGCAATATCAACGGAAAAATCTTTGCTTCCGCGCAGCGGAATAAGTCTAAACAACTTCCTCGGAGGACGGTGCAGGCCGAACGTAAGTGTTGACCCGGGATTCTCCATGATTATTTGTTGAACCTCTTCCGGCTCGACTGAAACACCGTCGATAGACCGTATCTCGTCGCCCGGCAAGATCTTTGTTTCTTTTGCGAACTCTCTCTCAATGACGGCAACTCGACCGTCCACGATGTCCATGTGCTCGGTAGTGCCGACAGCCACCGGCGTGATCGTCCGCGTGAAACGGGTACCGTCACGCTCGATCTCATACTCGAGCGGTTCGCCGATGCTTTCGCTCGTGATCTCGCTCATCTTGGTCTTACCGACCGGTGCCCCGTTGACAGCAACAATCGCGTCTCCTTTCTCCAGCCCTGCATCATCCGCCGGCATGCCTTCGCTCGGCGTCCCTATTATCGCTCGCTCGAACGGTTCGATACCGATCCGGGGTCGACCGCTGTCATCGAAATCGGTCGACCGCACACGAACAGACATGGTTTCGTCGCCCCTCTCGATTCCCAGAGTCATCTCGCGCTCGGCATTCATGAGCGACGCGAGCACGACATCCTGCCACTTCGTCACCGGCTTGCCGTTAATGCTCACCACCTCATCATTCGGCCGAAGCCCCGCCTGCTCGGCGGGCGAGCCCGGCTCTACAGCACCGATCCTCGTATCAAACCACCACCGGGGCACCTCCTGGCCAACCACCATGAGGACGATGAATATTACAAACCCCAGCACCAAATTCATCAGAGGACCGGCAACGATTATCCCCATCCGTTGGGAAACCGTCTTCGAAAAAAACTTGCGCTCTTCCGGAATGCCTTTCGCGTCATCGGTGCCCGGCACGTCTTCCTGTCCCGCCATCTTCACGTAACCCCCGAACGGGATCGCCGACACACAGTAGTCCGTCTCGCCTTTCCTCACTCCAAAGAGTCTCGGTCCGAACCCGAACGAGAACCTTTGCACCAATACGCCGGTCCGCTTCGCCATCAGGAAATGCCCAAGCTCGTGGACGAATATCAGTATTCCGACAACGATAATGAACCTGATCGGTTCCAAAAACCCACCCATCACGTATGCCTCTTTCCCGCCCGGTCAACCGCCGCCATCGCTTTGGCGCGCGCCTCGCGGTCCGCTCTCAGGATTTCATCGAGCGACGGATCGGGCACATTCTCATGCATATCGAGCACTTCACCGATAACCTCCGGAATGCCGAGGAAAGAAAGCTCGCCGTCCAGGAAGGCGGCTACCGCCACCTCGTTTGCGGCGTTCAACGCCGCCGGCGTCGTTCCTCCCTTCCGTGCCGCCTCGCACGCATAGTCCAAACAGGGGAACATTCCCGGTTCCGGACGCGCAAAGCTCAACTCGCCCATGTCCGCGAGCTTCGCGGTGGCAAACGGCGTGGGGAAACGCTCCGGATACGTCAACGCATACTGGATCGGCAACTTCATGTCGGTGGCTCCGATCTGAGCGATAATCGAGCCATCGACAAACTCCACCAACGAATGCACCGCACTCTGCGGATGAATCAGCACGTCGATCCTTCCAGCATCTATATCGAAGAGCCACATCGCTTCTATGATCTCGAGTCCTTTGTTCATAAGCGTGGCTGAGTCTACGCTCACTTTCGGCCCCATGTCCCACGTCGGATGCGCTACGGCCTGAGCCGGCGTCACCTCTCTGAGTTGCTCCCGGCTCTTGCCGTAAAACGGCCCGCCCGACGCCGTCAATATGATCCGGCGCACCACCGAGGTGGGCGCTCCGTTGAGGCACTGGAACACGGCGCTGTGTTCGCTGTCGATCGGGACTATCTCGGCACCGCTTTTGCTCGCCGTTTCCATAACGATCTTGCCGGCCATCACCAGCGGCTCTTTGTTGGCGATGGCAATACGAGCCCCTCTCTCAGCAGCGCGCAGCACCGGCTCAAGCCCCACGGCGCCGACAACCGCCGAGACCACAATGTCCACACCATCCATCGTCGCGAGCTCGACCAGGCCGTTCTGCCCGCCAAAAACCTCGACATCCGTGCCGTTGACGAGACCCTTGAAATCGGCGACCCGCTCCGCTTCCCCGAGGGACGCGGCCCGAGGCCTGTACCGTCGCACCTGCTCCGCCAGCAGCTCCACGTTCCGGTTGGCTGCAAGACCCGCCACGGTGAACCGCGCCGCGAACGAATCGATCACCCGCAGCACGTTTCTGCCTATCGAACCGGTCGATCCAAGTACGACAACTCGTTTCGCTCCGGGTTTATGGCCAGTGTTCATCCTGCTCTATGTCCGATACCGCTCGTGCTCATTCCATATTGGGATAAGGTGGGCGCAAGCTTGTTGACCGTCTCAGCTATCTGTTCCCTGATCGTCCTGGCACTGCGCAGTGTCAGCACTCGTTGCGCAAGCTCCTGAGCCCCCGTGAACGTAGCCGCACGGATCGCTACCTTGACCTCCGGTATAGCTATGGCTGCAACGCTCAACTCGTCCAGGCCCATTCCCAAAAGAAGCAGCGCGAATCCCGGGTCGGCGGCCATCTCTCCGCACATTCCAACCCATATACCGCTGGCTTTTGCCGCATCCACAATCAGCTTGATCATCCGCAGCACCCCCGGGTGCGCGGGATCGTACAGATGTGCTATCTTCTCGTTCACGCGGTCCACGGCAAGCGAGTACTGGATCAGATCGTTGGTTCCCAGACTGAAGAAATCAACGTGTTCCGCGAGAATATCCGCCGCCATGGCAGCCGACGGCACCTCGATCATCGCGCCTACCTCGATCGTCTCGTCGAAGGCGATACCTTCAGCGCGCAACGCCTGCTGGACACCTTTAAGATGTTTGTTGGCCTCGATCAACTCCTCAGGGCCCGATATGAGCGGGTACATTATCTTGAGTTTGCCAAACGCGCTCGCCCTCAGGATTGCGCGCATCTGAGTTCTGAATATCTCCGGTCGTTGCAGACAAAACCGTATCGCCCGCCACCCCATCGACGGGTTCATCTCCTGCGGTATCTCCAGATGCGACACGTATTTATCGCCGCCGAGATCCAACGTGCGAACGATCGCTGGATGAGGGGCGACCTGTTCCGCCAGGGTCCTGTACGCCTCGAGCTGTTCGGTCTCTGAGGGCAACCCTCGACGGTTCATGAACAGGTACTCCGTCCGGTACAGCCCTATGCCCTCGGCTCCATGAACGCGCACGTGGGCCACCTCCTCCGGCAGCTCAATATTCGCGGCAAGCGTAATCCGATGACCGTCGAGCGTCTCTGCGGGCAGCTCGGCGTTCTTCTCCAGCTCCTTCGTGAACACCTCGAACTTGCGACGTTTCTCCTCATACTCCCGCTTGGTCGCTTCGTCCGGTTCCGCAATGACACGCCCGCGGTTCCCGTCCACAATGAGCATATCGCCCGTAGTCAGGTACCGTGTGACGTTCTTCAGCCCGACAACAGCGGGTATCTCGAGTGCGCGAGCCAAGATCGCGGTGTGCGACGTCGGGCCGCCGACGTCCGTGGCAAGGCCGACAACCATATCCTTCGCCATCGAAGCCGTCTCTGACGGCGACAGGTCGTGGGCCACCACAATTGCCGGCTCCGTCTGACGGTGCAGCTCCTCTCGTTCCTTCCCGAGCAACTTTCGCAGCAACCTTCTGCCGACGTCACGGATGTCACCGCCACGCTCGCGCAGATAGGTGTCGTGCATTTCCGAGAAAACGGTCTCCACCTGATTCATTTCCTGCATCAGCGCATACTCAATGTTGATCTGATTCTCCCGCGCTCGGCGTATGGTCTCCTGCAAAAAATGTTCGTCTTTGAGCACCATGATATGAGCGTGGAAGATGTCCGCATACGCTCCGCCCAAGTCCCGTTGGAGCTGCGACTCGAGATCGGTAAGTTCCTGGATGGTGTCGGCGATCGCCTTGCGCAGCCTTTCCACATCCGCCTCGATTTCCGCCGGACCCAGCTTTCGTCGTAAGACTATGAAGTCCTCCCGCTCGAGCAGGAACGCCTTCGCCGCCTGTATACCGGGCGATACCCCAAGTCCCTCAAGTACTCTCACGGCTACTCCTCACCAAACTTGCTCCGGACGAGCTCTTCGACAGCCTCCACGGCTTCCTGAGCATCCGGACCGTCCGCCTCCACGCGTATCTGGGAACCTTTGCTCGCAGCAAGCATGAGTATCCCCATGATGCTCTTCCCGTTCACCCGTTTGCCATCCTTCTCGATGAAAACTTCCGACTCGAACTCGAGCAACCGTTTCACTATCATCGAGGCCGGTCGGGCATGAATACCTACCTCGTTCAGTATTGTGAGTGTCTTTGACAGTCTCGCCATTCTCAACTGCTTTCATGTGTCCCGTACATCTAATAAAGTGTCGGGCTCCTTTGCCGGAAACCAGTGTTGACTCGCCGTGCATCGGTGCCGGGAATCTCGTGAGAGCGACAACGTCTATCGCTCAATGTCGCGGTATCTGATCTTCACGTCCTGTCCCAGCCCGTCCAGGAATTCTTTCAGAACGTTCGCCACGACGACCGACCTGTGCCGTCCGCCCGTGCAGCCGATCGCTATTGTCAAGTACGCTTTCCCTTCGGCGAGATATCGTGGCAGAAGAAAGGACAGCAGCGACTTCAGCTTTTCCAGAAACTCCAGGGTCTCAGGCTTGCCCAGCACAAAATCCTGGACCCGTTTATCATTACCCGTGTATGTGCTCAGGTTCTGTACATAGTACGGATTCGGCAAGAACCGAACATCAAACACCAGATCCGATTCCGGAGGAATACCGTCCTTGTAACTGAAGGCGACCAACAGTATTGCCAGCCGTTTCGACTCCTGGGGTCCGGCAAAACGAGATGCTATCGCCTCCTTCAACTCGTGCACATTCATGGTGGACGTGTCGAGCAACCAGTCCGCCTGACCACGTATGACCGAGAGCCGTTCACGTTCTCCTCGGATCACCTCTCTCAACGAAGCGCTGTCTCCTAACGGATGTCTTCTCCGCGTCTCGCTGAACCTCCGGATAAGCGTATCGTCCGAAGCGTCCAAAAACAATATTTCGTACCCGAATCCCATCTCCTTGAGCGTGTCCAGGTCACTGAGCACCCTGCTGAAGAACTGTCCTTCCCGGATGTCTATACCGAGAGCTACATTTTGCGCGGCACCATCGGACTGAGCAATGATTTCCGCAAACTTCGGGATCAGCGCGGACGGCATGTTGTCCACGCAAAAAAAGTTCAAATCCTCGAGACACTTGAGTGCAGCACTCTTGCCCGCACCGGATACCCCCGTTACAACTATGAATCGTACATTACTCATCGTCGAAATGAGATGCGCGTGACATTTCCGCGATGAGCTTGTTATCGAGCTCTCTAGCGGTATGCGTGCCCATCTCCTTGAGTCGCTGGTTCAGAGCGGCAACCTCGATGATGATCGCTATGTTACGCCCCGGCCGCACAGGAATCGTACGTTTCGGCAGGGGCACTCCCAGAATGGTGTACGTTTCCTCATCGATCCCGAGCCGGTCATACTCCCGCGTCTCGTCCCACTGCTCCAGCTCTATGACCAACCCCACCCGTTTGGCGTCGCGGACGGCACCTGCACCAAAGATGCTCTTCACATCCAGGATGCCAACACCTCGTATTTCCATGTGATGGCCTATGATGGGCGAACATTCAGCGAACAAGAGGTTCTCGCGCCGCCTTTTCACAATGACGGTATCGTCAGCGACAAGTCGGTGGCCCCTCTCTACAAGCTCAAGTGCCGCTTCGCTCTTACCGACACCCGGTTTGCCCAGCAGAAGAACCCCTACGCCATACACGTCCATCACGACACCATGCACCCACTCCTCGGGTGCAAACTCATCCGCAAGAAACACTATGATCTTGCTTATGACGTCGGCGGTCGTGTAACTTGAGCGCAGCAGCGGGACCCCGTTTTCTTCAGCCATCGCAATGAAAGCGGGCACCGGATCGAGCCCGCGCGACACTACAAAGCATGGTATCTCGTACGAAAAGATGTTCTCTAACCGCTCCTTTAGAACATCCAAATCGAGCTGCTCCATATAATGCGTCTCGGTGTTCCCGAGAACCTGCACCCTATCGCAGGCAAAATAGTCGAGATAGCCCGCCAGAGCCAAACCCGGACGATTAACGTCCGAGACCCGCAACAGCCTGTCAAGTCCCGATGCCCCAGTGAGAACGCTCAGGTTCAGTTGCCCGGACAGTTTTTCCAGGAGGGTTGCTACGCGCACAACCGGTAAGAACGCACCTCTCTTCTCCATCTTGCCCACCTCTCGCCGCAATCAAATTGTCGGGCTCGCACCAGAGGATCACGCCCCGGCACTTGCGCCTTACGTGACCTGCCTTCTCCCATGCAGGTCAGTCCCATCCCAATACTTTCGTACTTTGAATTATAGCAACCTCGTTCCTGAAGTGTCAACCGTGGTCTCACGGAAGTCACAGTATTAGAAATACTTAGAAAAGCAAACAGCATCTGCGATGTTGATACGGAAACGGCGTGAAATGGTAATGAGTTGACGTCCAATGTTTGAGATTACAACACTGCTGGAGCCGCCGGTATCGGCCCGGACTTCACCGTTACTTGTACCGAACCCACCGTGTGAGCTCGCGTATAGAGGGCGGTTTGCCGTACATAAGAACGCCGGTTCGGAAGATCTTCGACGACGCCCACATTACCACCGGGATCGATGCGGCAAGCACCAGGATCGATGCGATGATCTGCACCGGCGCGAGCTCCGGCAAAACCGATATCCGCAAGATCATCACCATAGGCGTGACCGGAGGAATAAACGACAGAATGACAGCCAAAGGACCGTCGGGATGCTGCGCGATATAGAACCACGCGACCATCGGCAGTATGAGCAGTATCATGAGCGGTCCCATAAGTGTCTGCGCCTCTCTCAACGTGTTGCAAGCGGAACCCGCTGCGCTGAACAATGACGCCATGAGCAGAAACCCCAGGACGTAATAGACGATGAAGTAGCCGAGTATACGTGCACTCACGATATCGCCAATGCCCCGGGAGGCAGCAACTGCATAAGCAGTGAACGCCCACACGCCCACGACGGTGAGACCCACGGCAGCCAGCCCGGTAATCTTACCAGCCATGAGCTGGAACGGACTCAGTGCCGACAGAAGCACCTCGACCACACGCGAGCTTTTCTCCTCGATGACGCTCGTCAGCATTCCCTGGCTGGTGCCGGAAACTCCCGTAAACATCAGGAAGAGAAAAAAGAACGGTACCATCAGCACAACCATTGTCTCACGTTTCTTCTCACCCTTCGCGCTGACTTCGACGTGCTCCACGACCGCGTGGCGGCGCACCTCCAAGATAAGTTCCCGCGAAAGATCGTGCCGGCTCAACCGTCTGCTGATCACTGCGTCGTTGACAAGATTCTGCACTTCCGCAAAAAGCTGGATATCCGCCACGTTTCTCGTTTTCGCATAGAGGTGCGATGCACCTTCTCCGTCGACCGCGTCTGCCGCAAGTACAAGATAACCGTCAAGGTCGCCCTGGAGCACGCTCTGCTTCAGCGTGGTAATGCACGCATCCGGATCCGGTTCGCCGCTGTCGCACTGCTTAAGAACGATCGGCCGTTTAGGGTTCGAGACGTTGTGCTGCTCGAGCGCCCGCTCGAATTCCTCACAGAGCTCGGCGGACAGATCCGTCACGGCGATCTCTTTGGCAGGACGCGGTCCCGCTGCGGTTTGCTGCACCCGGCCTACAAACAGCAAGACGATCACCATGAACAGCGGTGTGAGCACAACGCTCAACAGGAACACTTTCGTCTTGACGGTTTCCACGTACTCCCGTCGCGCAACCTTGAGAATCTTACCCATCGCGTTTCCCCGCCAGATCGACGAAAATCTCGTGTAGCGACGGTACCTTCATCTCGAACGCACGCACGCGCACCCGGCCGACCAGGGCACGCAGCAGCTCCTGGGCATCGGCACCCTCGTTGAGCGCGACATCCAGCCTTCTCCCGTTACGCGTCGCCCGCTTCACCATCGGGAGATCGCCGATGAAGCCCGCGTCGCCTTCACATTCAACGCTGACCGTATCAGAGCGGTACCGAGACCGGATCGCGTCAAGCGTGCCGTCAATCACTTTCCTTCCCCTGTTGATGAGCAGTATGTAATCGCAAAGCCGCTCGGCCTGATCCATCACGTGCGTCGAGAATATGACGGTTTTGCCGGCGTCACGCATATTCAGTATGATGTCCTTGACCACGTCGAGATTTACCGGATCAAGACCCGCAAACGGCTCGTCAAGAATCAGCAGGTCTGGATTGTTGATAGCAGTGACCACAAACTGGAGCTTCTGCTGCATCCCTCGCGAGAGATCCTCGACGCGCTTCTCCGCCCACCCGGCGAGACCCACCACGTCCAGCCACCTCGGAATCTCCGAGGCCAGTTCGGTGCGCGTCATACCTTTGATCGAACCCAGATACGACAAGATATCCCGCACCTTCATTTTCGGGTACAGTCCACGTTCCTCCGGCATGTACCCGATCCGTCGCTTCGATTGCCTCGCAGCAGCTTGACCCAACACATGGATCCGTCCGCTGTCCGGATAGATGATGTCCATTATCATCCGGATAGTTGTCGTCTTACCTGCACCGTTGGGGCCGAGGAAACCGTAAATGCTGCCTGCAGGCACCCGGACGCTCAGACCGTCCACGGCGCGGACGGTTCCAAACGACTTGCTCACGTGATCAAGAACGAGCGCATCCATCTCCGCCGATCCTCACCAGTTCCAAGACCGTTCACGAAACGGCAGCGCACTGTAAGTCGGCGCTGCACGAGTCCCATCACTATAACCGACCGCTTACGCAGGAGTCCAGCTTCTTGGCAATTACTCCTCGATCGACAGCGTCGTGCCATCCGTCGTCAAAAAGCCAGCCACCGGATGAGCGTTTCCTCGGTCGGTTGCGATCCCTCGACCTTCAGAACGTGCTCGACACCCGCAGCTCTATACGCTTGCGCAACCCACCCGGCATCGAATCCGTCATGTGCGTTGAAGATATAAAGTGGTACCGGAGCCGCCAACGCAGCTGCAGTTCGCAGTCCTCCCAGCCGACGGATTCCGGGCACGAACGCACGCTGCTGCCATTGATCCTCATTTGCCGGATCGAAGCCGGCAAGGTCCGCCGCAACCCGTCCCAGCTCTTTCTTCACACCCGCGGCCAACAAACACCATATG
>Ga0180434_10007301_pt1 | contig 12460 bp, 6 predicted proteins | sample SS_ome_7_FD_132453 | JGI IMG/M metagenome (GOLD analysis project Ga0180434, IMG submission 132453) | Hypersaline lake sediment archaeal communities from the Salton Sea, California, USA - SS_1_D_2 metaG | ecosystem: Environmental > Aquatic > Non-marine Saline and Alkaline > Hypersaline > Sediment... | reverse complement strand
TCGGACCAGCGTGATGTTGTGTGGTTTGTCGACGCCGTGTTTGCCGGTTCGAATAATTTGGCAGTTTAATTTCCAAATGCGGCAATTTAACAATTTGTTTTCTCCCGGCGGTTCTCAAAAACGATCGGACGCGCGGCACATGTCACGAGGTGGCAGTTTAATTTTCGCCCACTTGGGGCTGGCCCTCGCGCTCGGCCCAGGGAGGGCGCGTGGGGGCGTACTCGATGTCGCTAGAGAAATTGAACTCGATGGGCAGCCCGGCGTCCCGGAAGGAGTCGGTACCGCCTGCGTAGAACGCGAGCACCCGCCCGCTCAGCACCCCGGGGAACAGCGCGTCCATGGGACAGTATTCGTAGTAGCAGGGGATCGAGAGCTTCGCGGCCTCCATTCCCAGGAAGACGACGCGGTCCGCGCCGGACTCGCGGATCAGGGCGTCGACCTTCTCGCCCCACAGCGGGGCGGGCGTCTTGTCGCCCGTGTCCATGTCCACGGAGGCGATGGGCACGTTGTGGGAAACCGCGCTGGTGTGCATTTTGCGAATGTCGCGGAACTCGAGATGCCTCTCCTCCCCGTCCGTCACGAGGCGGAGGTGCTCGGCGTGGTCGTGCGTTACGATGAAGTGGTCCGGGGTGTATTCTGCCCCATCGCGCATCTCGATGCGGTTCGCCTGGGCGAAGACTCCCATCCAGTAGCACATTTCCCACGGGCGAGTGTCGACGAAGATCACCTTGCTGCCGCCGGCCAGGTCCTGCCGCTCGTAGCCGTACATCGCGTCCAGGGGGCTGATGGCGTGGAGCGGCAGGTGCAGGTCGCAGCGCGCGTCGGCGGGGAGGTCCCCGCGCGCCGCCCACTCGTACCCCGGGATGTGCCCGGGCCAGTCCGGGGGCGGCGCGTCCGGGTCGTACTCGGTGCACTCCGGGCGCGAGGCGCACGCCCAGCAGGCGTGCGCCAGCAGCAACAACAGCAAAATCGGGTTGGACATCTTTGCGCTTTGATTTTTTCCAGGGGGTAGTCTGGGGTGGGACGGACGCGGCATGTTTTGCGAGGTGGTGTTTTAATATCCGCCTGTTCAGGGCTGGCTCTCGGCCCACGAGGGCACGGGGATGGAGTCGATGCTGAGGGTGGCGCCGGTGGAGGGCTGCACGGTGACGGTGATGGGGAGTTTGCCGGTGTCCATGGGCAGGCCGGCGTCCATGAAGGCGGCCGAGGGCGAGACGCTCGAGTCGACGGTGTAGCGCTCGGGGTAGCCGCGGTAGCCGTTGAAGGTGTTGGAGTAGTCGGTGCCCTGGAATCCGCCGCGTCCGTTTTCGATGGCGGACTCGACCTCGAAGGCAAACATCTGGCCGCCCAAGATGCCCGGGAAGAGCTGCTCGAAGGGGCAGAACTCGTAGTAGCAGCCGATCGAAGAGCGCTGGCCGCTGCGGCAGTAGAAGATGATGCGGTCGGCGCCGGTCTCGCGGAGGATGGCGTCGGCCTGCTTGCCCCAGAGCGGGTTGAGGGTCTTGACGCCGGTGTTGGCGTCGACGTACTCGACGGGCACGTTGTACACGATGTCAGACATGCTGATGGAGGCGATCTCCGAGGGCGCGTACGAGTGGGGCACGCCGCCCACGGTGAACTCGATGGCCTCGGGGCTGCCCGCGCCGGTGTTCACGAGGCGGGTGATGAAGAAGTCGGGGATCAGCACCTGGCTGGTCTTGAGGGTGACGCTGTTGGCCTGGGTGGGCACGCCGACCCAGTAGATCTCCTCGGGGGTGCGCACGTCGATGTAGATCACCTTCTGGCCGCCGACGCCGGGGCCGTACTGCGGCTCGTTGGGGATGCTCTGCTGCTGGTAGGCGTAGAGCGAGGCGTTGGCGTTGATGTTGATCAAGGGCGGGGTCAGGGTGCAGAGGCGCTCGATGGGCAGGTTGCCGCGCGTGTTCCACTCGAGGCCGGGGATGAAGCCGGGCCAGTTGGGGGGCGGGCTGTTGGGGTCGAACTGGCGGCACTGAGGCTGGACGTTGCGCAGGGCGCAGTTCTCGCACTCGGGGCAAGGCTCGACGACGGGGCAGTCGTCGTCGTCGTCTCTGCCTCTGCCTCTGCCTCTGCCCTTGACGATCATGATGCAGTCGTCGTCCCCGATGTCGTTCTTGATGCTGTAGATGCCGACCACGGCGGCGATGCACAGGCCCAGCAGCGCCAGGATGCCGATGATGATGCCGACCTGCACAAGGACCGACTGCTCGTCCGATCCGCTGTACTCACGCTCGCTGTATTTGTCCTCGGGGCCTTCCCCGACGAGCTGCTCGCTGTCGCTCTCCCAGAAGGCGGCTGGCTGGCTCTTTCGTCTGAATCGAGACATCACTGTGTGTTATTGTTGAGATATGAGGTTTCGAATTTTTGGAGAGCCGGGCCGGATTACATGCGATCTTTTAGCCTGCGCGAGCCGCGCTGGGGCAGCGGGGCGCGAGGTACAGGGGGCGCGGCGTACCTCGCCTCGGGAGCCCGAACGCGTGCGTGACCCGGGCCCCATTAAAACAGCGCCATTTGCGGTATACTTGGGGACAGAAAACACGTCTTGGAATGGCCGATTTCGAATTCAACGGCGGGCAGCAGCGGCTGCCGCGCAGGAAAAATACCGGCAAGCGATGGCCCCGGCCTCGGCGGTTGGCGCCCTCACGCTGGTTTGCTCCAGGAACCCCCTGCTATCCAGCACGTCCAGCATATCGCAGTCGCGCGCCTTTTTGCCCAGAGCATGCCGCGTGCGGCCATCTCCGGGCAAAAAGGCGCGCGAGAACGACGAATAAGTATGAACAGCGACGCGCGAGAAGAGGAAATCGAGATGCGGGGGGCGGAGGCCCGCCGCCAGCACGAGCCGCCGTCGGTCGTGCCAGGCACGGCGACCCTGGTTGTCGCGGCCCTGATTGCCGCGGGGGTTTCTTGGGCCCTGCTGTCGATGGTAATGAACAACACGTGTGAGTGTGACATCCCCATCTCCTGGGGAGTCGTGGCGATGCGCTGCGAGGCGCTGCGCGGCGGCCAGGACGACGCGTTGTGCGGGACCGGGGACCACTATTACTGCGACTTTGATTTCACCCAACTGTGCACCCAGATTGAGGGGACGCGGCCCATCTGCGCCGGGCGCGTCGCGGAGCACTGGCGCGAGCGGTTGGAAAGAATGGCGGCTGAAGACGATGAGGTGTGCTACCGGACCACGCGCATATTTTTTCAATAAATCGCATCGTTGAGTGGGATTGTGTTTATTGCGACGCGAGGCGGCGCTCCACGTAAAAGTCGCGGATCGCTTTGTAGACGTCCAGCTTGCCCGTGCGCACCTCGAGGTCGAGCCAGGTCTCGCCGCGCCGGATGCGCGGGATGTCCGAGGCGTAGCTGATCACCTCGGGATACTCAAAACAGGGCAGGCGCGTGGCCCCGGACGGCTTGATGCTCGCGCAGGCGTGGCACACGAACGCGCGCCGGAACGTGTAGTAGGGGTTGGCGGGCGTGTCGTGGAACACCCAGAACTGCCGCCACAGCTTGAGCTTCTTCCCCTGCGCGGGCGGGGCGGGCGCGCCCGGCTCGTCAAAGAGGCCCAGCGCGAGCGCGAGCGTCATGTCGCCGCGCATGATCTGCCCGCACGCCGCGCAGGAGGGCGTCTGCTGCCGCGCGAGGTCGTCGCGCGTGCACGACCCGCAGATCAGGCCCCACTCCCCGTAGTTGGTCACCGAGAAGCCCATGTTGGAGCCGCAGAGGGTGCAGCACGAGTAGGCCACCACGCGCCCGCGCGCCTCCGTGCTGAGGATCACGTGGCCCACGGTGGGCCACGACGCGATGGGCACCGACCCGCACAGCCGCGCGGGGGCGGGCTGCCCCGGGGCGGGCTGCGTGAGGTCGCGCAGCGTGTCGCGCAGCAGGCCGACGTCCCAGGCGCGCGCCGCCGCCTCGATGCGCGCGATGCTGCGCGCGCCGGCCTCCTTGGACGCGGTCGCGCGCGAGGAGGAGCGGCTCGCGCCGGGCCTGTTGCTGCACACGATGCCGCCGTTCATCGGGACGAACCCGGAGGTGGACTGGCCGTAGTAGTTGTGGGCGGACGCCTCGTTCTGCGCGGCGTGGAAGGAGACGAGCCGGTTGCAGCAGGTGGAGATGGAGATGGCGGTGGCGCGCGGGTCCGGGCGCATGAGCTGGGTGCGCCGGCGCACGGCGGCCATCTGCTTGCGGGCGATGTGGTCGGGCAGCAGCAGCACGGACACGGAGTAGTGGGCGTGGAGGGCGCGCACCACGTACGAGAAGACGGCCCAGCAGAGCGGGGGCATGAGGTTGAGCCCGCGCTCGATCACGTCCATGTTCTCGGCGGCGGCGAGCATGTCGAGCGCCCACCAGACGAGCAGCGAGGAGGCGGGGTGGAAGAGGAGCGAGGGCGAGTCCCGGGCGACGAACCGGTTCAGGTCCAGCAGAAACACGACCAGCACGATCTCCTCGTTGGGGCGCAGCGCGTGCACGCGGGCGCGGATCGCGCGCGCCGCGAGGTCCGGCAGGCGCGCGTGCCTGTACCCGTTGACGCTGCGCTTGAGGTCCATGTTGTCGACGATGCCGCGCAGCGTGCGCACCACGTTGTCGATCGAGGGCCGGTAGATGTGCTCCTTGAGCGGCTGCGTGGCGCGGCGCGTGCGGGCCGCGAGGGCGGCCTGCGAGGTGAGCGCGGCGGCGAGGGCGGCGTACCTGGGGCCGGACGCGCGCAGCCGCTCCGCGAGCCGGGCGTGCTGCTCCTCGAAGCCGTCCGCGAAGGCGCGCTGGGCGGCGGCGTGCTGCGCGAGGCTCTTGTTCTTGAACAGGTCCTTGTCCTTGAGGAACTGGCTGATCTGCTGCCGCGGGACGCCGCCCGCGTACATCTGGCGCGCCATGCGCGTCTTGTGCCGCACGCTGTGCTTGTAGTGCGCGTACGCGGGGTAGTTGAGCAGGATGAACTGCTCGTAGGTGGGGATCTGCTCGATGTAGAACACCAGCACGTTGGTCAGGCACAGCGTGTACAGCACGCTGCAGCTGCTCTGCTCCTCGCGCAGGCGCGCCATCGCCTCCGCGCCCCCGTGCACCCCCAGCGCCGTGTCCGCAAAGATGTGCAGCCCCTTCAGCAGCGGGAGGCGGTGCTCGCTGTGCTCGAACCCGCCCAGCATGGTCAGCTGGAACGCGATGCGCGTCATGTGCAGGTACGCCATGTTCTGCGGCGCGTACATGCTGTGGATCTCGCTCGAGTCGCGCACCTGGCACAGCCGCGGCAGCAGCTTGCGCGCGATGCTGTGCAGCCGGCTCACCTGCTCCAGCACGAGCCCCGTCACCCCCATGAAGCCCCCGGACGCGCGCACCTGCGAGTCGCTCTGCGCCACCAGCGGCGGCAGGATGAACTCGATGTTCAGCACGAGCGTGCCCATGTCGGGCAGCATCCCTTCGTGCAGCGACAGCGCGTCGTGCGGCTGGCACTCCTCGTAGTGCGTCAGGAAGCTGCACTCGCGCGGAAGCGGGGCGGGCAGCGGGTCCCCGCTCTCGTCCACCAGCTTCCGGCACACCGAGGGCACAAACTCGTAAAAGTCGGCGTTGGCCAGCAGCCCGCCGTCCATCGTGCGCAGCAGCAGCTTGTAGTGGCTGTACGCGTACGTGTAGAGGTCGTGCATGCGCCGCCTGATCGCCCGCAGCTCCCGCTCCGCCCCTCGCCAGTTGTCGCGCGCGGCCTCGCGCGCCTTTCCGGGCAGGTCGCTGTGCTTGGACACGGCGAACAGGTAGCGCTGCTCGAGCAGCATCAGGGACCGCTCGGCCTCCTCCAGCCGCGGGCGTTCGTACTGCACGAGCCACTCGACCGCGAACATGCGCGCCATGAGCAGCCAGATCACGGAGTAGCTCGCGCAGAACTCCGCGTGGGTGAAGGCGGCCGGGTCCAGCTCGGCAATGGCGCGCGCGGCGTCCGCCCACTCCGCCTCGCGCTGCGCCTCCGCCCCCACCGCGGCCGCGCCCACGCGCACCGTCTGGGTCAGGCAGCTGAACAGCGGGCCGCGCAGCGCCGCGTCCTCGCCTTCTTCGCCGGCCGCCTGCTCCGCGGGCACGGTCGTGCTTTGGTACGTGGAGCGCACGCCGGGGTCCAGCTCGCGCAGCGCGATCTTGCGCCCCACGACCAGGTCCCAGATTTCGCCCATGTGGTGCGCGGTGACGAAGCGCCCGCGCTCCACGGCGTAGCGCACGGCGTCAAACTCGTCCGCGAAGGCCGCGCGCACGAGCTGCGGCACGCTGTCCTTGCGCCGTGCGAAGCACTCCGCGTAGTACACGGAGAGCCGCTCGCGCGGCACCTCGCGCTGCTGCGCGACGGCCTCGATGTGCGTGTAGGGCTGGTCCGTGGCCAGCGGCACGTTCGGCACGGGCTGGCGCAGCACGTGGTCGTCAAAGTAGGCGCCCGGGATATCGGCGTCCAGCGGGGCGGCGGGGTTGAGCAGCCACTGCGTGCCGGCCGTCGCGCCCGCCAGCTGCTCGCGGAAGATGTGGTAGTAATACTCCATGTCCCAGTCCTGCAGCACCTTGAGGCGCTTGTAGATGCGCGGGTTGTTGGGCTTGGTGGGCCGGTGGAACCAGGTGAGCAGCGTCTCGGCGATGGTCTGGCGGACGATGTAGGCCAGGTACAGGCGGCGCGGGGCGAAGAAGCGGCCCAGCAGCGCGTTTTCCTTCGTCACGTACTCGGCGCCCGCCTTTTCTGCGGCGAGCTCGGGGTCCAGCTGCAGCGCGAAAGCGGCCAGCGGCGCCTCGAGGTCGACCGTGTAGTTGAAGAGGCGGCACGAGCGGACGTGCGTGAGCCACAGCCGCATGCCCATCAGCACCTCGGGCAGGCGGGCGGCCGTCACGCGCAAATCCGCCTGGAAGATCGCGTCGAACGGCATCGGGATGCGGTCCGCCCCCATGAAGTTGCGCGCCATGTGCTCGCCGTTCTGCGTTTTCAGGTTGATCAGTATGCGCAGCTGCTCCTCGCGCGGCATGCTCGCGCCAGAGCAGCGGCTCGAGAACGCCTCGAAGGTCTCCTTGCTGACGGCGCGCATCCAGTACTCCACCGACACCGGGCCCGCCTTGACGTACTCGATGTCCTGCTGCTCGGGCCGGTCGAAGGTGGCCAGGAAGTCGTCGTCCCGGATGTTCTCCGCGCCGAGCCGCTTGAGCTGCTCGTCGCGCAGCCGGCGCACCTTGGCCGCGCTCGGCGGCGCGCGCTTGCGCGTCTGCTGCTTGCGGCGCAGGTGCAGCACGCTGTTGCGCGACGTGCTGGTCTTGTTGGACGGGAACATGATGGCCAGCGTGGTGTTGCCGTTCGAGAAGGCGCCGCCCGGCATCGCGCGGCTCTCGCTGCCGCGCCCGGGCACGAACGCCATGTTGGCCATCTCGGCGAACTCCGGGTCCGAGATCGTGCCGTACGCGTCCTGGTGCAGCATGAACTCGAAGCGCAGCACCTTGAAGGTGTCGTACTCGCCGTCCTCACGGACGGCGGGCCGGCGACTAACAAAACACAGGGGCCGCAGATAGCGGGTAGGCGGTTTAATCGCGTCGAATTCCGTAAACACCGGGGGGTTATCCTCAACCAGCCCCATCACTTCTCCGTGTGCCCAGGCGCCGTCGCGCAGCCGGTAGCGGACCTTGTGCTTGGTCACAGAGAAGCTGGTTCGTTGGAAGACGCGAAACGCCGTGGTCATCCCGCCGCAGTTCTCGTACGACGCCCCGGGCCGGTCCACCCGCGCTGCCGCCGGATTCTCGTCGTGCATCGTCTGCCGCTTCATCAGCCCTCCGTCCGCCGTGTAGCCGCCGCGCGGGCTGTTCACCGGGAAGTAGAACGAGGGCTGCACCGTCACGCACGCCCCCTCCCGCATCGACTGCAGCAGCGCAGTGCGCAGCACAAGGTGCGCCTCGCACACCACGCACAGCGTGCGCGAGTACGGCGCCGCCCCGGGCAGCGCGCCCAGCTGCGCCTCGAAGTCCTCCGGGGACACCGCCCCCATGAGGGGCGCGTTCAGCTCGGGCCACCACTGCGTCGCCACGCACTCCGCCCCGCTCAGGCACTCCGTGAAGTTGCCGTACCGGCACCGCAGCAGCCGCGCCAGGTGCGGCTCGCTCATCTCGTACGGCGCGAACCCCACCCCCTCGTACTGCTCGCGCTCGCTCGGCACTCGCAGCTGCACGTGGGCGTCGTTGCTCAGCGGCGCGGGGGCAGGGACGGGCTTGCCCGCCGCTCGCGCGTACGCCGCCACGTTGCGGTTGGCGTGCTGCGCCATCATCCTGCGCTGGCTCTCGCTGCACAGCTTCTCCCAGTAGGGCATCTCCCCCTGGATGGCCTCCAGCAGCACGTCGTTCTCCAGCAGCACCGCCGGGTCGATGCCGTCGTGCTCGGGCACGTTCTCGAGCGCCTTCCCGCGCGCCCCGCGCGGCAGCTTCTTCTTGCGCACCCGCCTGCGCGCGGTTTGTGCAGGGGCGGGGGCGGGGTCGTCCTCCATGCCGCCTTCCTCGTCGCCGTCGCTTTCGTCCAGCTGCTGGACGGCGCGCTCCGCATTCTGCTTCAGGATCCGGTAGCACTCGGACCAGGAGCTCGTGTCCTCGCGGAACGCGGGGATCTCAAAGTCGGCCTCGCGCGGGGCGGGACGAGGGTCGGGGATCCGCGTCCTGGACTCCCCGGATCGCACGGAGGCGGCGTGCAGCCGCAGCGCCTCCGCCTCCATGACGGTCTGCGGGTTGCGCGCCAGGATGCGCGGGTCGTCCAGGTCGTGCTCGTCGTCGCGCGCCACGACCGGCTCGGCGCCGGGCTTCAGGCCGACCGTGTCTAGTACCGCCTTGCCCTTGGCGTCCGGCAGCCCCTCGAAGACGGCCCGGTACGCGGCCGTCCGGATGCTCGCCTCCCCCTCGAGGCCGTCCTCGGGCTCGGGCGCGTCGTCCAGCGCGATCTGCTCGCGCGAGTGCTCGTCCACGAACGTAAATATCCGGCGGCTCAGCGCGTCCATGGGCGCGTCGCCCGGCTTCTTTCCCCCGCCTCCGCCCTTCTTACCGGCAGCCTGCTTCGGCTTGCCGGCGGACTGCTGCACGCGGCCACTGGAGCGCGGCCGGTTGTACGCGCGCCTGCTGCTGGTGTTGGTCGACGTCATCTGGTCGATGAGCACGCCCTTGATGCGCTCCTGCGTGCTGCTGCTCTCGCCGCGCGTCAGGCCCTTCGTCTTGACGCTGGAGCCCTGGCGCCGCTTACGCGTGCCGGAGGCCGATACGTGGACCGCGTCCACGGGCTGCATGTCCGCGTCGCTCGCGGCGCGCTTGCGCTGGGCCGAGCCGGATTTGCCGGCCGGGTCGGCGATCCGCACCTTTCCGAATCGCTTGAGCATGCTGTCTGAATTATGAGGTTGAGCGGGGCGCGCGTGCGCTGCGCGCAAAAGAAAATTGTTTTTGGACGCGGCCGCGGGCTCGCGCAACAGATGAGTCTGAGAGAGGGTGCATGTGGACGCCGGAATATGACGTCGGGAGTATACGCGGAATGGGCGTTAACCGGCGCGGGACAGGCATGGAGATACTGGTGCAGACAGACGCGGAGCGCTGGAACGGCTTTTCGTCCATGGACGAGGAGCGAGCGCGCGCGAAAACCGTTTTCGTGCTGGAAATCGAGCGTAAAAGGGGAACCGAGCCGGACGAACAACAGGTACACAACCGAGACGACCCGTACCGCAGCCCGTACAGCAACACGAGCTCGGAAGAGGACGAAGACTATCTCGAATTCATGGCCGACCAACACGAGCAGCGCACTCTCCTGCGCCCGCCCAGAGCCGCCCCGCCCGCCCAGCCCCTCCCGGCGCTCCCCGAGCCCGGCATCTTCACGCGCTGGTTCGGCGGCCTGTTCAACGGCAGCTGCATGGCGGGCATCTCGTCCGCCATCTACAGCAGAACGGCCGAGGCGCGCGAGCTGCGCGAGAGGGAGGGGTACGACGCCGAGGCGGCCAAGCTGGAGCAGCAGCTCATGGAGGATCTCGGCCGGCTGCACCAGCAAATCAAACTCAACGAGGAAGACGCCGCCAAGCACCTCGAGCGGCACAAGGCGGTGTGCGCGGACGACAAGCTGGAGCGCATCCAGACGTGCACGTGCCTGAACGCGCAGCAGTTCCGCCGGCGCTGCGCCGACATAGACGGGCAGCTCATACCGGACGTCGACGCGAAGACCGCCCAGCTGCGCACGCTCTCCGAGACCAACCGCGCGCTGCGCACCGAGGAGAGCAACGCCAAGATGGCGCTCATCCTGCAGCGCGGCACGGCGATCATGCAGCGGCAGCAGCGGAAGAGCCAGACGTCGGTGGACGACATCGCCGACATCCTCGCCGAGAACCGCGACGCGCTGTCAGAGACGCGGGCGGGACAGCGCGCCTTCACGGACGCCATGGCCAAGCACGGCAGGCGCGAGAGCCTGCGCATCTCGCGCACCTCGCAGCGCGCCGCGGCCACGCCCCTGACGGGCACCGCCCAGCGCCTCGTGACGAGCAGCGCGCCCGTGGACGACACGGACCCGGTCGACGTGACGGAGGCGTCGACCGCCACCCTCGAGCGGCCCGCGCAGAGCGGCGGGGACGCCGTCATACAGGAGAGGTTGCGCCGGATCATGGCGCAGGCGGGCGCCGCGTCCACGGCGGAGGAGCAGACGCGGCCCTCGGCCCAGCCCGCGAGCGGCATCGGCGGCCTGCTGGCCCAGCAGGGCGGCGGATGAGTCAGCATGCGGCGCCCGTCCAGAAAAAAAGTTTTGTGCAGAAAAAAATTAAAAAAAAAATAACCTCACACGAGAACAACAACCCGAAGCCAAGCTGAAAATGCAACAACCTGCAATCACCGCCAACATCGCCTACCAAGTCGGAGGCGAGACGCGCCGCCTCACGGCGCGCGCCATCATGGGCCGCGGCAACACCAAGCTTGTCTTTAGCAACCACACGCGCCCCATTGAGATTTCGGACCTCAGTCCCACCCTGATCGTGCCCACCGCGCAGCGTAAAAAAGTGGGCTCGAGCTACTGGACCGTCGCCATCACGCCCGGGAACGAGCTGGTGTACTACGGCAGCGACGTGGAGGCCGCCAACGAAATCACCACCAAGATCAACAAGTGGCTGACGGATGTGACCCGCGCGCGGCGCAGCAAGCACTACGACCGCTGCAAGGTGCTGCACTTCTTCCCGGACGCCGACGCGACGCTGGTGCGCATCGACAACCCGGGGACGCCGCGCCACGGCGCGTTCCGCTTGGTGCGCGACGACGGCATGCCGAACGTCTCGCTTCGGGCCGGGGAGAGCGGTGTCTACGTGCTCAAGGGCGCCATGAACGTTCCGATCAAGCGCGGCGAGTTCTTCGGCATTCGGTGCGCGCTCTTCACGACCGACTACGCGAAGTTGTTCTGCGTGGGCGAGCATTACTTTGACGCCGAGGTCGGCGGGCCCGCGCACCCCTTGCTGCTCCCCCGTCCCGTCTTGGTGACGTCGCACGCTCGCGGGCTCGTCGTGTTGAAGATCAACCACAACGGCAGCAACTACGAGCTTCGCCCGCTCGCGGACGGCGCGGACATCGCGCCGATGTGCACCTGGTTCACAGACGCGGGGATGATCGTCAGGGAGGCTCTTTCTGTGCAGGTCGCCGGCGCGCCTGACACCCATCGCACGGCAGCGACCTGCACGGACAACGCCAGCCTGTTCCCCTTCGCCGCGGACTCGGGCTGCAACGCAGCGTACGGCCCCATGGGCACCGCCGAAGTCTGCGCGCGCGAAAAAAAGGTCAAAGAGTATTCGCTCGAGGGTACCCTCGAGCGTGCGGCCCGCGGCTACGTCCCGGAGATCATGGGCGGAGCGAGGCGCGGCCCTTCCAGCGACGTCTTCTTTGCGAGCGGCACCGTTTTGAGCGTGGACACGAAGGAGTGCACCGTCGACATCGCGTGGCCCGGGGCTCGCTCGGGAGAGGAGCTGGCTCTCCCGGACGTGATCCGCATCGAGAAGGAGATCGCGGCGTCAGGCCTCATTCTCAGCAGCCAGCATCGGCTGTTGGCAGAGCTGGACAACATGTGCAAGAAGGCCGGCCTGTGCCGGACCTGCAAGTGCCGCGCGCCGCGCGAGCCCAGCCACGGCCATCACCTCTGCCTCTGCGAGTCGTCGGCCAGCATCGAGGACCTCGCCGAGAACGCGGGGGCTCTCCGGCGTGTGAGCTGCCCCTGTATCCGCCTCGCCGTCCAGCTGATCGACGACATGCCCGACCTGGTTTCGGACGACGAGTCCGACTCGGACGAGGATCTTCCGTTCCTCGAGCGCGTCGACGACGACGACGAGGACGAGGAGGAAAAATCCACGACCCCTCTGCCGCGTCGCGAGCAGTTGGCGCGCGTCAGGCGCGCTCTGGCCCCGGAGTTTGACAAGATCGCGGCGCGCGAGGGCATGGAGGGCGACGGACCCTCGACGCCTCCTTCGTA
>Ga0180434_10007299_pt1 | contig 12463 bp, 20 predicted proteins | sample SS_ome_7_FD_132453 | JGI IMG/M metagenome (GOLD analysis project Ga0180434, IMG submission 132453) | Hypersaline lake sediment archaeal communities from the Salton Sea, California, USA - SS_1_D_2 metaG | ecosystem: Environmental > Aquatic > Non-marine Saline and Alkaline > Hypersaline >... | reverse complement strand
TCGGGATATTGGAAGAATTTATGTTTTTTAGAGGTCAACAACTTACAGTAACATGCAAGCTAACAGATGCTGACGAGGATGCCTGAGGCTAAATTGCTAGAGTTGTTGGAGCAGGCCGAAATCGAGCGTGACAAATATGTCAATAATTTGGCTCGGCTAACTCAGCATATCGAAGACCTGCGCGAAGAGTTAGAAAATAGGAGGACACAAAATGGGACAGATAGCGAGGGCGGCGGCTAAGCTGATACTTGTCGGGTTATTGACCGCCAAATGTACTTTTATCGAAGCGCCCGGATGGGAGCCCGAAGACCGGGTCACTTGCGAAGAGGCAAACCTCAGGTTGGAATACCTGGAGTGCCGCCGAGTTTTGAAACAAGCCGGACCTGACGGCATCCGAGGCACACAAGACGACTGGCCGTTCGAATACTACTGCGCACATGTTCAGCGTGGCGGAATCTTAGAAATCGACACTGAATGTATTTGGGATGCGGTTACTTGCGATGAAGCCGCGGAATGCTTGGGGTGGTAGAATAATGAGACGATTACGAGGAAGAAGTCCAGATGATTTAGTCGTGTCTAAAGAGCGAATGCAAATTTGGATGCAAGCTGAGGAGTTGCCTGAGTCACAAGAGATATGCAGAGATGAGTATACTTATGCATGTGACGCCCCATATTGCCGATCCCGTGCGGGACTGAGACAGACAGAATACGGTATTTTTTGCGACACGCACTTCTTTTATGCGCCAAATTGTGCCGAATTGGGATGTTTTGCGCCGGCCGTCGCTGATCCAAAGGGTGGTGGGTTCTGCCGAAAGCACTATCTGGTCTATGACGATGCCGAGCATGACAAAACAAGAGCGTTGCGATATTGTGCGAGATATTGCCGACTGGGCGCGGGATAACCTGCCCAACAACAAAATGAGGTGAACTATGAGCGGTGGGGAACTGGAATACATCTATTTTAAACTTTACGAAACCGCGAGACACGCTAAGCAGTTGGCGACCACTCCGCTCCAGCGTGCTTTTGTAGAGCATCTTTTTAAAGTGGCGGCCGCGCTCAAAGCTGTAGAGTGGCTGTGGTCTGGTGACACCGGACCGGGGGATGAAGTTCCGGCACTCCTTGCCGTGATTTCCAAGGAGGCAGTTTTAGAGCAAGTAACCAGAGAGGCGCAAGCCGCAAAAAAAGAGATCGAGATTGCATTGAATTTCATCGAGGAGGAGGACAAAAAATGAAACCGAAAATCTATTCGTGCCCAAAATGTGGAGCGCCGGCAGATACCGCAGGGGTTGAGCGGCTAGGATCGTTCGATTGGAAAATCATATGTCAGTTTTGTCAATATTCCGAGCGCGGATATGATAATTTTTACAAAGCAATCCAGGGCTGGAATTTGTTAGACCGCTCAGAAAAATACGATTTAATGCGACGAGTTTACGAGCAAGAGCTTGACATCCGCGATTCGAAGACACATACTATACATTAGGAGGATATAAAAATGATGAAAGCAAAAAAAGTAGAAGTGGAAATAGTAGAAGGCGAGGGGCTAGTAGCTTTGCTAGGGAAACGGGTATTGCTGATGTGCGCTAATTATTTTTATGAGGGAATTTTAGAGGGAGTAAATGGCGAATGTGTTGCCTTGGGCGACCCCGGCATAGTTTACGAAACCGGACCGTGGTCTTCGGATAAATGGCGAGACCGCCAAGCGCTAGGTATCTCAACTCATTATATTATGAAAAATGCGATTGAATCTTTCGGTGCTTTCGAAAAATCGCCAAAAGGTCAATCCTGATGTTCACCTGTCGGGTAGGCGCCTGGAGCGGTAGCCGAAGCTTGGGCGGAAGCCAGACCTGGACCTGGAGCAGAAGCGGCAGCTGGAGCCCGGTCCGGGCCTGGAGCGGATGTGGAAACCGGCGCTGGAGCCCGGGGTGGGCCTGGAGCGGATGTGGAAACCGGTCCACACTATGTTATGAAGCGCGCTATTGAGTCGTTTGGCGAGGTAGATAAGCGATGATATTTAATAAACGTGGACGTAGCAATAGTGGACGCCGGAGTTGGAGCAAGAGTGGGAGCGGGACTTGGTTCAAGAGCTGGGTCAGGAGCTGGAGCGGCAACACTGGCCAGAACGGGAGTTTTTGGAGAGTGGGCTGGGGCCAAAGCCATACCGGTAGCTGTAGCTGCTGCCGGATTGGGAACAGGACTCGAAGCTCGGGCGGGGATTGGGAATAGACAGGAGGATTATAAAAAATGGCACCGAATTCGTGCAAAGACTGTAAATTTTATCAATTTATGAGCGATCGCTGCGGCAATTCTGAGAGCGACCAATTTTATTCTGTCGGACCGCCGGTGATTTGTAAGGAGTATCAATCGGCTTCGTGTGGCGATTGTGACGACTGTAGCTGTGATGATAAATGCGATACGTGCGACTCAGATAAATGTGGAGATACCGATCCCCGGGGAGACTCACTCGACCGGCTATTTAAATCGTTAACCACGGATGAGATAAATACGGGCGAATGGAAAATTGGCAGAGACCCACTCTATTTTCCCGATCTTGCTAAAATTTCAAGCCACACTATCGAATTCGTCAAAATCAAAAATCAAGTGATAAAATCCAAGCAGGCTGTAAAATGCGCCGGCGCATCGGAGGGCATAGTAAACACATTCGACTTGCTCATTGACATATTGGACTCATACGAGTATACTGCTGATTATTTCGCGTGGGAAGATGCCCGCGAACCAGCAGAGGAGTGATATGTCAAAGCTGCGCTTAATAACAGGACTTATATGTGTTGTTCTGTGCCTTTTGGACGTTTTAGTAGTACTTACTTGCTTAACCTTGGGAGTGCCGGTTGAAGATCTTAAAATATTGATTCTGTCGTCATTTGTCACTGCGTTGGGAGCGTATTTAAACTTGATTGCGAGATGAGATGAGGATGTCAAACAAGCAAATACTCCGCTGGTACCGCAAGCATAATATGGAGTTGTTGCCGGTTCGCCCGAAAGACAAACGGCCCCGCGACTCCGGCTGGCGCACGAATCAGTATACAGACGGACATCTACTCGGCTGGATGGTGACCGGCGGAAATCTGGGCTATCGCATCGGGCCTGACGAGGTTGTTATCGATGTAGATCCCAGAAATTACCGAGACGGAGATTCGCTTGAAAAATTACACAAGGACTTAGATCTGCCGAAATTCGAGACGATCGGAGTTACGACGGGGGGTGGAGGATTACACTATTACTTTAAATTACCCAACATCGAACGATATAAAAACGAATTGTCGGATAAATATCCCGGCATTGAGATAAAGGCGCACGGAAAATATGTAGTAGCCGCCGGGTCAACGCATCCCGAAACCGGGCGTCCGTATCAGCTATTCGAAAATATCGAAAATCTCAAACATGCCGAAATCCCCGAACAAATCCGCCAAACCTACCGCTCAGAAATCGGGGGACCGTCGTCCGAGCGTCAGATTATTGACACCGCGCAGTTATCCGAGCTGCTCAAACAGTTAGATGTATACAATTATGACACCAACGACTCGTGGTTTCGCATCATGGCCGCGAGCCATGGAGCGACCGAAGGGGCCGGGATTGAGGAATTTGTAGAATGGTCGATTGGCGATTCGCAGTACGCGAATAGCGAAGATGAGATCCGAGCGCGCTGGAGGTCCCTGGGGTCGTCTGGCAAAATCAATTTATTGGGGCTCGGAGCCTTGTTGCGCGAAATCCAAAAAGCCGGCGGAAATATTGACGATTTCCAGCGGGAACAAACTGCAACCGCGTTTGCGGAAAGTATACCGGAGGAGGTACCTTCGGCCAACGGATTTGACGCCCTTATGGATGAGATCCAGGGGGCGTCCGAGATGAAACCGCACCTCGTTATGGCGCTGGCAAAAAAGATTTCCACATACTCCGACCCCGCCGCGCGAGAGGCGCTGTTGCTCGAACTAAAACGGCGTAGCAAGTTCTCGCTTTCGATGTTGCGAAAGGCTGCCCGGCCACCGACCGAAGACCTGGCGGATATGGCCGCAACGAAATTGCTTAACGATCGATTCTTCGGTGGCGAGCATCTCATCCGCGCAATCGATGGAAATTATTGGACTTATACCGGCAAGCACTGGCGGCTGTGGAATGTGGATCTGCTCAAAAAAGAGATAGACACGCATCTGATCGAATCGGCCCTGTGCTCTAACTCCAACCTCACGCACGCTTCCGCTCTGGACCAGATAGAAAAAATCTTACGGGCACGAACGGCCAGAGACGCCGATCTGTTTTCGCCTCCGCCGGTCAACGGACACACTCTAATTAACTGTTCCAACGGCACTGTATATTTAGACAATAGTACTGGAGCCGTAGACCTGCGGCCTCACGATCCACGAGATTATGTGCTCTCAATGTTAACTACCGACTATGACCCCAAAGCCGAGTGTCCTATGTTTGACAAGGCCCTCAAGGAGCTAATGTCTCCACTGCCTGATGGCGAGCAAGTCATCGAGTTGATTTGGGAATTGTACGGATATACAATCCAGTGCAAAAAAGATCTGCCGCTGTTTTGTTTATTCCAGGGCGAGGGCGAGAACGGTAAAACTTTCGTGCTGGAAGTGCTGACCCGGCTGCTGGGCGAGTCATCGCTGAATGATAGTATCGGTCAGTATGATACTTCGAAAAATCGGTTTGCTTTCGACGCGTTGGTCGGCAAGCTGGCGTTAATAGATGATGACGTAAATAAGGACACGATTCTGCCTGACGGATTTCTAAAGACGACCACCGAGAATAAGCGATTGACCGCCGAGCCGAAGGGCGGAAAAAAATTCGGATTTGTCAGCCAAGCTACGGTTTTTTTGGCGAGCAACCATTGGCCGAAAACTCGAGATCTGTCAAAGGGGATGCGGCGCCGCATGTGCGTAATTCCATTTCGTTTTGACCTAACGCAACATGGTATTGACCCCCAGCTCAAATATCGCATTTTCGATCAAGAGCTTAGCGGGGTGTTGCGTAAGGCGATCGAGGCATTTCAGCGCATGCGGCGCCGCGGCAGATTTCTGACGCCCCCCAGTTGTTTGGCAGCCACTCGCGAATGGGAAGTCAAGGCAAATCCGGCATCGTTGTTTATGGAGGAGCTTTACAAGACCGCCGACTCGTCGGTATCTGTCGAAAATTTATGGGCCACCTATCAAGCGTGGTGTCTCGATGTCGGCGCCCGTCGCACATACACCCGACCCGGATTGGTCGCCGCGGTGAAAGAGATGGGTTACAAGCTGGACGGAAAACAGGTACAAAACCTACAAAGGAGGACGGACGATGGATGAGGATGCTAGAGTTGCAATGTGTATAACATTAAATGAGGCGCTAGCGCTTTTGTATCAATGTCACGACGCGCATCCGCAATCACTTCGATTGTCGAAAGCGATTGTAAAATTGATCGATGTCAAAAAATCACTAGACACCATCTACAAGGAGGACAAAAATGACTGACATCAATCTGCGAGTACCAGAGAGTATTGACGACTTTTTTCGAGCTGCCGCCGAGTTTTTGCGGTCTATCACTCGGGATTCGTCGTCCAATTATACTGTAATTACACCAACGCCGGAAGCTCCCGAAAAACTCGAGGCACCCAAGGCGGAGCCGAAAGATATTAAAACGGAAGCATCGTTTGAATTGTCGTTCGATCAAATCCACGAAGCGACAAACCGCACATCCATGTTGCCCGGAGTCGAAACCGCCGATATAAAGCATCTCATTTCACGATTTACCGACGGTAAGCTAGCGGATCTGCCACATGAGAAATACATGGAATACCTGGAGGGTTTAGATGACCTCGCCAACCAAGCATAGCCCCTATGGCCCTAGTGGCGCAGATCGTTGGATGTCGTGTCCGGGTTCGATCAGCTTAATCGAACGATTTACTAAGCAATTCGGAGAAACCCCCCCAAGCCCGGCGGCCGAAGAAGGCACTAGAGCACACGAGATTGCAGCGAAAGCGCTGCTTTCCGGCAAGCCGCCAAAAGAGGCTTTAGCGGAAATACCAAACGTCCCGGAAGATTGGATCGATCCGTTGTTGGTTTATTTGGACGCGGTCACGGTAGGGCGCGAATTAATTTCAGATCCAAACGATTTCCGGGTTGAAGCCTGGCGACAATGGGACGAAGACCCGCGGATTGCAGGTACGGCTGATTGTATATGTAGGGCGGGCAACGTACTTATTGTCAGTGACCTAAAGTTTGGGATCGGTAAATTCGTCGATGCCCGGTCAATGCAACTGAGTATCTATGCCTTTCTTGCCCTACAAGATTATCCGGAGGTAGAAACTGTAGTACAACGCATAGTGCAGCCACGCTGGAGAGGTACCGCAGAAAAAGTCCGCGAAGTTACGTATTCCGCAGCTGATTTGCAAAAAGCTGTTTCGGAGGCCTTGCGTGCTGCATTGCGCGAAGTGGACGAAAACCCACACAAATTCCACATGGGATCACACTGCGAGTGGTGCCCGGCGCAATCAATATGCCCCGAGCAGCGAGCAGATTTGACCAGGATATTGACGATGCAAGATCAAAAAAACGACATACAATATATCGATTTCGTTTTGAAAAAAGAAAAACAAATCACTAATATCATCGCATCTGCCAAGAAGGCGGCAAAGCGATTGTTGCTCGACGGCGGAAATCTACCGGATTGGGAATTGATTGAGACGCGCGGAAGACAGCGTTGGTCCCAAGAGTCGGCCGACGTCGAGCAAGCGCTTTTAGCAGAGGGCTTTCCCTACAGTCAGATATGCCCCGCCAAGCTGGCAACCCCCGCGCAATTGCGTAAAAAAATAAACAACACAGAGTTACTGGAATCCTTGACAGTGCGAGATACCGTGGTTAAAATTGTAAGAAGGCGCCAAGAGGAGGCGCAAGAGTCGGCCGCCGCGTTTGCCGACGAGGAGGTATAAGTAAAATGGCTAATATAACCCCCGCGTTTATATGTAGATTCCCGAAATTAAACAATCCACTTGAGCGGCCGCCGACCGAATTGAGCAAAAAATACGAGGTTCGCGCCATGTGGCCGGCCGGAGCTGATTTGTCGGTTATCAAAGAGCAAGTTTTGAATGCGGCCAAAGAGCGCTTCGGTACTCCGTTGCCCAAGGGCTTGCATATGCCTTTTCGCAAAGACAAAGAGGATGTCTTTTTTGGCAACGAATGGTCTCCGATGCGAAACGAGCGGCGCCCGATGATGCACGCCCGCGATCCCAACAGGGATGCGTCCCCGGATGATTTTTATGACGGGTGTCAAGCCCGGGCCATGTACGAGGTTTTTGCGTACGACGCTCACGGCGGCCGCGGAGTGCGATTGACGCTTAAGGCGATCCAGTTTATCGCCGACGGCGATCCCCTGGGGACAGGATCGATGAGCTTCGAATCCTCGCAGGACGCTTTTGCATCTGAGCCCGCGCCAGAAACAGACGATACTCCCGACTGGTAGGAGAGAGATATGTTACCGACACCATGTCAAGATTGTGATTATTGGGATCATAAAAATCAAACGTGCGGCGATTGTGAGAAGTTATGTGATTATCGGATTGAAACTCAGCTAATTCCGGAATTTGAAGAATCCGAGCTGGAAATTTTTTCATTTGATCCACTTTTTGACCTTGACATCGGTGGAGATAATGATTAGATTAAAAGTATCCTTTTTTGTCCTCGTCCCGGGGCGTCTTGACGCGTCCCTGTCCTCCCGCCGAATGGCGCTCCGGGACATTTTCTAATGCTAATCTCTGGCAACGATATTGTGATCGATTTCGAGACGCGGTCCGCTGCCGATCTGGCGGCAATCGGAGCCTGGAATTATTCCAAACATCCGACCACAGATTTGTTATGTGTATCCTGGACTGTGGGATTTTCCGAACCGCGGCTGTGGGTGCCCGGAGATCCGGTGCCGAGAGAGATTGTCAAAAACATAAACGATTACAGCGCATTTATGTGGGCACACAACTCCGCTTTCGAGCGATACATTTGGCAACACATCCTATGTCCTAAGTACCGCTGGCCCATTCCGACTACCAAAAGCTGGCGATGTTCGGCGGCGCTTGCGGCCCGATGGGGCTTACCTCGCAAATTGGAGACCGCGTGTCAAGCCGCCGGCGTAGACCAGCAAAAAGACACCGACGGCCACAAGGTCATGATGAAACTCAGTCGCCCGCGCAGTCGCAAAGGCGTGACGCCGATCGTATGGTGGCAAGACGAAAAGTTGTATGAAAAATTGTATGATTACTGCAAACAAGACGTCGAGGCGGAGCGAGCCCTGATTGCAGCGTTGCCAGAATGGGACTCCCGAGAAATCGGCGCCTGGCAATGGACCGAGAAATTAAACGATTACGGAGTACATAGCGACAAAGCGCTGGTCAATGGGGCAATACAGATTTTCAACAGCCTGGCGACTTCGGCGGGCGATGAAATCCGCGGATTAACTGGAGGCGCAGTTGATTCTCCGCGCCAGGTGGCGAAAATTATAACATGGTTGAAATCCGAATTTGATTTCGATCTGCCAAATCTACAACTTCCGACGATTGCCGCGGCGCTTAAAACTGATTTGGATCCAACAATTCGGCGCATTTTGCAACTTCGTCGGGAATTCAGTCGGTCCAGCGTGTCGAAATATTACCGTTTGGCTGACACCGCAGATGCAGAGGATTCTCGCATTCGCGGACACGTGTTTTATTACGGGGCCCATACCGGGCGATGGTCTGGCCGCGGAATCCAAACTCAGAATTTTAAGTCGAAAAAATGGGAAGACGCCGAGCTAGAGGCCGCGACGAATACCGTATTGCGGGGGGGACGCAGAATACTATTCGATGGTTTATGGTAATGACACCTCATGTTTATCTGGGTTGCTGCGCCCCGCACTATGTGCCGCACCCGGAAATATACTAGAAGTGATCGATTATTCGTCAATCGAGGCCCGGGTTCTGTTTTGGCTGGCCAACGCCCCGGAAACCGAGCTGTTTAAAAACCGAGACATTTATTGTGAGATGGCCGAAAAAATTTACGGCTATGCCGTAGCGAAAGAAACACATCCCGACGAGCGGGACATGGGGAAGCGCGCCATCCTGGGTTTGGGGTACGGCATGGGGGCTGCCAAATTCTTGGACACCTGTAGCCAATTTGGGGCGAAAGTAACCGGCAATTTTGCCGAAAGTGTGGTGCAGACGTATCGTAAATGGCTGACGTCCGTGCCGAAATTATGGAGCGACCTAGAGAGGCACATGGTTTCGGCGGTTAACGGGTCCATTACAATTCTTCGCAATAAGTTCGAATTTCGTAAGATCGACGCAGATGTGTATCTGCAACTACCAAGTGGGCGCCGATTGCGCTATAACGGATTGCACATACGAGACCGTGAAACCCCCTGGGGCGAGGTGCGCCCACAACTACACTATTACACAGAGCGCGCCCCAACATACAAATGGGCACTGGATTCCACCTACGGCGGAAAACTTGCGGAAAATGTGGCCTCGGCGACAGCTCGCGATATTATGCTTGATGCCGCGCTTCGGATTGAAAAAGAGCTGCCGAACCATCGCACCGTTTTAACTGTGCATGACGAGCTGGTTTTCGAGGTGCCGGAAGGTGAGGCCGACTTGCAGGCCATTTGTGACATAATGAGCACTCCGCCAAAATGGGCCAGGGGGCTCCCGCTCGCCGTAGACGGGTGGGTTGGAAAAAGGTATAACAAAAAATGAGAGAATCAACGATCGAAAAATACATATGCTCAAAGCTTGAAGAGATGGGAATTATGAGCATTAAGTTCCGCGGTTCCGGTAGAGGAGCGCCAGACCGAATAAATCTATGCAAAGGCGGGAAAACGTTTTTTATCGAATTCAAGCGCCCCGGCGAAAAGATCCGCCGACCGGAACAAATCCAATGGCGCGTCCTGCTCGAGCACTCCGGATTCGAGGTTTTCGAAGTCTCCTCCAAAGACTGGATCGAAAAAACTTATAAAAAAATACAGCAGACCTATTGCGCCCCCGCCAAGTAAGACTTACATTTATAAGCAGAAGGGGGATACAAAATGATGATTTCGACGACAACAAAAATAACCGACTTGGGTATCGACGAATTGATCGAAGACGCGAAATTGACGCTTAACACACGTCCAGATTGGATCGTGCCCGGCAGTGACCGGCCGCTCAATCCCGATGAATTTGATCAAGAGTTTTATTCTACGGCAGAGTGGATGCTATCTGTAGCCCCGCTCTAATAACAGGAGGACAAATCTTGCAGAATTGGTCACCAGAAGAAGACGGCATTATATCGGGTTTTGAGCCGGGCGCAAGAACAAGCGCAATTTCCGCGGCCTTACTACTCGCGGGATACCGAAGATCGGTCGCCGCAATCCACAATAGGCGGGCCAGAATCAAAACGGCATCGCAATTTCAAGTTGTCACAAAAGCACCGAAGGCGCCCACCGTTCGGGCACGTAAACCGAAAATTCTCTACTTTGACCTAGAAACCACGGATCTAAGCGCCGGATTCGGAGATATCTTAATGATCGGGTATCGTTGGGGGCACGAAAAAAAGTACAAGCTCAAGGGCATCTGGGATTTTCCAAAATGGGAGAAGCCAAGCATCGACAAACGTGACAAGCCTCTGGTGATGTGGATTTCAGAATTATTGCTCGAAGCAGACGTGCTTGTGGGGCACTACTCCAAGAGATTTGATTTTAAATTTGTAAACACGCGCCGACTCATACACGACTTACCACCATTGCCCCCGATCCCACATATTGACACTTGGGAGATTGCGCGGAAAAACCTTAGGGTGGGCAGTAGCCGGCTGAAAAATCTCGCGAAATCTCTCGAGCTGCCGGAGCAAAAATCTGAGGTAACACGTATGACGTGGCGCCGGGCCAAAGCCCACGATCTGAAATCGATGAAACTCATCGGAGAATACTGCCGCCAGGATGTGCGGACTACTTACGAGTTAGCGCAAAAGATACTTCCGTATTGTCGAGATTTACCAAATTGGAATTTGATGACCGGGGAGAAAACGTACAGATGCGCCAATCCTGAATGTGGATCGATCCATGTGGTGGAAGACGGCGCTTGGCTAACCAAAGTCCATAGATACGCGCGATATCGGTGTCAAGATTGCGGTCATTGGTCGCGCGGACGAAAAACTGTAGTTGGAAAAGACGTAGAAAGGCACATGTATTAAAATGGACAGGCCGAAAACCAGGTGGGAATTGATGCTGTGGGATGAGTTGCAGGACGTAGCCGACGTGCTTACGCTCGGCGCGGAGAAATATGACGATACCAATTATCTAAAAATTGATCCGTATTTTGATTCGCACTTTGCGGCCGCCATGCGCCACCTGGTTGCCTGGCGCCGCGGAGAGAAGATCGATCCGGAGACCGGCGTGTCCTCGTTGGCGCACGCCATTAGCCGCATCTTATTTTTGATGCATGGTGACAAAAATGTTCTCAAAGTTGTTGGACCGGATAGATAATTTACCTAACGATGTGCGGAAATTACAGTTTAGCTGTGATGTTATTCGGCACGTGTTGAAACATGCCGGCATCCGATTGTCGGAGACGGAAAAGCTGTTGCAGCAACGCGCGTATTGCGCGAAATACGGCCTTGTCGATCCAGACGTATTGCGACCCTTTTGCACACTGGCGCGCCGAGAATTAAAACGTAAAAAATCTCTGCCGTCGGCTCCCCAAATCTTATTACTTGCTATTGAAAATTGGAGTCATTGCGACCCCAAGACGGTACTTGCTACGTGCTCTTGCGCAATCAATGCGATGCGTGAGCTATATACCAATCAAGATGGCGGCGATCATGCTGCCCACGAAAAATTGTCCCGGATTTTGGACAGGACGGAGAAGACAGAGTGAAACAAATCGTTATTGCCCTCCTAATTATCACCGCTAGTTGTGCCCCGCCCCGACAAGCAAAAAAAATAACCCCCACGGTACAGATGGTGACGCTGGGACGAAGTTCAGAAGGCGCCGTGTGGCCGGTTTGGGGCTCAGGATTTCACGTTTCGAAATCTGAAATACTGACCGCCGCCCATGTCGCTGAACAAATCGCACGCAGCGGCGGATTTTTTGCCCACACTTATTACGTCAGCGGCAAAATCGCCCGAACTGAAATTATCGAAGAAGCCGAAATTTACTTTCATGATTACGCAGATTTGGCGCTTATTCGCATCCCAGAGCCAAATTTCGAACCAAAGACGCATACGCTCTGCCAAAATTTCGAACCGGGAGAGCGAATTGTAATCGAGGGATACCCGGCGCGCGGCCCCGACACTATATCGGGAAAAGTGTGGCTGTCACGCCCGGATGAATTTTCGATGATTTCTGCCAAGGTGGAACACGGATTTTCTGGAGGTCCTGTTGTATCCAGAAGACAAAATTGTGTTGTGGGCGTCATATCGGGCGGAGATCAGGAAGAGATCGGAATCGCTGTCGGATTGTA
>Ga0180434_10007298_pt1 | contig 12463 bp, 8 predicted proteins | sample SS_ome_7_FD_132453 | JGI IMG/M metagenome (GOLD analysis project Ga0180434, IMG submission 132453) | Hypersaline lake sediment archaeal communities from the Salton Sea, California, USA - SS_1_D_2 metaG | ecosystem: Environmental > Aquatic > Non-marine Saline and Alkaline > Hypersaline > Sediment... | reverse complement strand
GACCGACGTGGGCGTCGGCGACACGCTCGACCATCACGACTACTCGTTCTACTCCGGCATCGCCCTTCCGCGGTACGCCGGCGGACGGGCCATCGTCCTCGGCGAGGCCGGCGGCTTCAACATGGTCGTGCCCGGTCACACCTGGCACGGCAACAAGGAACCGAGCACCACGCTCGACTACACCAACGACGGCGGCCGGCCCACCGTGGCCACCGCCGACGAGATGCGCGACGTCTTCGCCTGCTGGACCGAGAACCTGCGGTGCCTGAATACCGCCGCCGGCCTGAACGCCGTCGTCTACACGCAGATCACCGACGTCGAGCACGAACTCAACGGATTCCTGACGTACGACCGCCGCGTGCCCAAGACCGCCCCGGGCCCGTGGGGCGAGATGATCCGCCGCCTGTACCGTCCGCCGGAACTGAAGACGGTCCTCGCGAGCGGCCCGTGGAAATACTCCGCCAAGGTGCCCGCCGGCGGCGGCAAGAAGGCCAAGGGCGGCCCGGAGCCCGTCCCCGCCTGGGCCCGGCCGGACTTCGACGACGCCGGCTGGCAGACCGGTCCGGCTCCGTTCGCGTCCGAGAAGGCCGACGGCCTGCCGGACGTCGGCACGGTCGCGGGCGGGCCGTCGTACGGCCTGCGGCGGACGTTCACGCTTCAGCGCGTGCCCGAGCGGCCGGCCCTCTGTATCCGGGTCACACGCGGGTGCCGCATCTTCGTCAACGGCCGCCTGTTCCGTAACGTGGTTAACCGGGGCCGCGGGCCGCAACTTGTGGATGTCTGCACCATCGCCTTCCGGCCCGAGGAGCGGGGCCTGCTCAGGGAGGGCGAGAACACGATCGCCGTCCTCGTCCCGCAGGCCAAGGGGCCCAACTTCTTCGACCTGACCCTCGTCGACGTTCAGAAACCATGACGGCGCGCCGCACCGCCGGCGCCGCGCAGCCAAGGAGACCGGACGCATGCCTTCCAAAGAAGAACTGAAGAGCAAGAAGAACTTCCATGTCGAGGTGCCGACGAAGACCGAGGGGTTCTTCCTGCGCGGCTCGAACGCCCTCGACTGGGGCATGAAGAACCGCCTCAGCCGCATCTTCAACCCCGCCTCGGGCCGGACCGTCATGCTGGCGTTCGATCACGGCTACCTCATGGGGCCCACGACGGGCCTGGAGCGGCTGGACCTGAACATCGCGCCCCTGCTGCCGCAGATCGACTGCCTCATGTGCACCCGCGGGGCGCTTCGGACCGCCATCGGGCCTGAGACCGACAAGCCCGTCTGCCTCCGCGTCAGTACCGGCGCCACCGTCCTGAAGGACGATATGAGCGACGAGTGCATCGGCGTCGATATCGAGGATGCCATCCGCCTGAACGCCTCGGCCATGGCCGTCCAGTGCTACGTGGGCGGTGCGTGCGAACGGCAGACGCTGGAGAACCTCTCCCGCGTGGTCAACGCGGGCAACCGCTACGGCATCGCCACCCTGGGTGTCACCGCGGTCGGCAAGGAAATGGGCCGCGACGCCAAGTATCTGGGCATGGCCAGCCGCGTGCTGGCCGAACTCGGCGCCCACTTCGTCAAGACGTACTTCTGCGACGAGAAGTTCGACGAGGTGGTGGCGGGGTGCCCGGTGCCCATCGTCATCGCGGGCGGCAAGAAGGTGCCCGAGGCCGACGCCCTCGACATGGCCTGGCGCGCGGTCGACCAGGGTGCCGCCGGCGTCGACATGGGCCGCAACATCTTCGCCGCCAGGGACCCCGTGGCCATGGGCCAGGCCGTCCGGGCCGTCGTCCACGACGGGGCGAAGCCGAAAGAGGCTTACGAGATGTACCAGGACCTGCTCCGCGACCGGCCGAAGGGCGCGCGCCGCGGCTAGCGGAAGGGATGACCCGATGCGCAAGCGCCGATGCTCGTGGGCACGCGGATGGGTATGGGTGGCCGCGGCGGTACTGCTTCTTCCGGCCGCGGCAGCCTCCGCCGCAGAGTCACCGGACGATCTCCTGCCGAAGGCCCGCCGGGCCATGACCCGGGCCACCGGCTTCTTCACGTCCATCGCCACGAATGGCGGCTGGGCGGGCATCACCAGCGCCGACCTCAAGGACCGCTGGGGCGAGTCGACCCGCGAGAAGTGCCGGCCCGGCGAAATCTGGGTCCAGCCGCCCGGCACGCCGACCGTCGCCGGCGTCCTCCTGCGGGCCTACCGCGCGACCGGCGACAAGGCGTTCCTGGCGGCCGCCCGCAACGCCGGCCGGGCCCTCGTGTGGGGCCAGCGGACCGTCGGCGGCTGGGGCCACCGCGTGGGCGTCGCCCACCTCACGCCCGATGCCCGAGTGCCCGACCGCCGCAACGGCTCCTGCACGTTCGACGACGACATCACGCAGGGCGCCCTCGATTTCCTCATGGACCTCGACCGCACGCTCGACGAGCCGTGGCTCGACGACGGCGTCCGGCTGGGCCTGGCGTTCATGCTGAAAAGCCAGTTCCCCAACGGCGCCTGGCCGCAGTGGTATCCGCTGCGCGGCGGCTATCACGATTATTACACGTTCAACGACGATACGATCAACGACTGCATCCGCGTGCTGCTCGACGCCCACCGCCAGTACGGCCTGCCGGCGCTCCTGGCGGCGGCGAAGCGCGGCGGCGACTTCATCATCGCCTCGCAACTGCCCGAGCCCCAGGCGGGCTGGGCTCAGCAGTATTCGCACGACATGAAACCCGCCGCCGCCCGCGCGTTCGAGCCGGCCGCCGTGTGCAGCGCCGTCACCAGCCGCAACATCCGCACCCTTGTGAACCTGGCGGTCACCACGCGGGACCCGAAGTACCTGGAACCCATTCCGGCCGCCCTGGCGTGGCTCGAACGATCGAAACTGAAGGACAACCTCTGGGCACGCATGTACGAAGTCGGCACCAACAAACCCATCTATGGCGACCGCGACGGCAAGGTTCATTACACGCTCGAGGAAATCAGTGCAGAACGCCGCAGCGGCTACTCGTGGCAGTCGAGTTACGGCGTCGCGAGTGCCGCCGCGTACTATAAGCAGGTCAAGGAGGCCGGCCTCGAGGCGACCGCCGAGAAGCAGGCCGCCGACCGCGACCGGCAGCCCTCGGCCTCGTCGCTGGCCAGGCGGGCCCGGTCGCTGGCCCCGCGCGCCGAAAAGGCCGTCGCCGCGCTCGACGAGAAGGGCCGCTGGCTGGACAAGGATGGCCGCATCCGCACCTCCACGTTCGTCCAGCACATGCGGACGCTGTGTCAGTTCGTGGAGGCCGCTCGGCCCGGCCCGGCCGCCGACGCCCGTTGATTCGCCGTCGCCGCGTCCGTATGATGGCGGTGCACGCCTTGCATGCACGAAAGGAAGCCACCGATGACGAAGCCGAAGACCGACGCCCGCGCCGGCCTCAGCCGCCGCAGCCTCGTCCGGACCCTTGCGGGCGGCGCCGCCGTCGCCGCCGTCGCCGCCGCCGGCATGGCCGGGTCCCGCGCCCGCGCCGCCGAGGGGGCCGCCAAACTCAAAGGCCGCATCCACCAGTCCGTCTCGCGCTGGTGTTACCGCAAGGTCCCGCTCGAGGAGTTCTGCCAGGCCTGCGTCGACATGGGCATCGGCGGCCTCGACCTCGTCGGCCCCAAGGATTGGCCCACCATGAAGAAGTTCGGCCTCGTCGGCACCTGCACGCCCGGCCACACGGGCATCGCCAGGGGCCTGAACGACCCGAAGAACCACAAGGCTTGCCTCGCCAAACTCCGCGACGCCATCGAGGCCACCGCCGAGGCCGGCTACCCGAACGTCATCTGCATGTCGGGCAACCGCGACGGCATCTCCGACGACGAGGGCCAGAAGCACTGCGTCGACGCCCTCAAGCAGATCGCCCCCCTGGCCGAGGAGAAGGGCGTTACCCTCGTCATGGAACTTCTCAACTCCAAAGTCAACCACAAGGGCTACATGTGCGACCACACCGCCTGGGGCGTCCAGATGTGCAAGAAGGTCGGCAGCCCCCGCGTCAAACTCCTCTACGACATCTACCACATGCAGATCATGGAAGGCGACATCATCCGCACCATCAGGGAGAACATCGCCTACATCGGCCACGTCCACACGGGCGGCAACCCCGGCCGGCACGAGATCGACGAGACGCAGGAACTCTATTACCCGGCCATCATGCGGGGCCTGGTCGACGCCGGCTACAGCGGCTGGGTGGCCCATGAGTTCACCCCGGCCCGCAAGCCGCCGCTCGACAGCCTCCGCCAGGCTGTCCGGATCTGCGACGTCTGACGCCGGCCGAGGCGAGTGCCACGGTTGGCTCGTCCAACCGTGCATGGCCGCGCGAAAAGCCCAGGTTCGCCGGCCCGCTTGCGGGCCGCGTGCCTTTGTGCGCGGCGGGTCGGAGCCTGCCCTGAGCGCAGCCGAAGGGCGCCCGCCGCGGTGCCGGAGAAATCGTTTTCACACGCGGGGGGTACGGAGACCCACCGCGCTGTTGCGCACGAGGACACCCGTGCCCCGACGCCCCCGCCTCCTGGCCATCGCCTTCTGCGAATCCTTCGCCACCATGCTCATCGAGCGGGGCATCTACTTCTTTGCCCACGAGCGGCTCGGCTTCGACGACATCGAGAACCTGGCCCTCGCCCTCGGCTTCGGCGGGGCCTACGTCGTCGGAGCCCTCTCGAGCCACGCCGTCGCCCGCCGCCTGACCGAGAAACGCCTCCTCCTGGCCACCATCCTGCTCCAGTTGGCGTGCTTTGCGGTGCTCGTCTTCCGGCACGGGTCGGCGGCGGTGGCCGTGATGAACGCCTGCATCGGCCTGGTGGTGGGCCTGAAGTGGCCGGTCATCGAGAGTTACGTCAGCGCCGGCCACACGCCGCGCGAGCAGATCCGCTCGGTCGGCCGGTTCAACGTGGCCTGGGCGGGGGCCATTCCGCCGTGCCTCCTTGTGGCCGGACCGCTCATCGCCTGGCGTCCGGAAGGGCTTTTCGTGGCGGGCCTGGCGCTCAGCGCCGTCAGCCTGCTGCTCGCCGCGGTGCTCGCCCGCCGCCCCGTCCACCTGCCGCCCGACCATCCCGAACGCCCCACGCCCGCCCAGTTGGCCCGCATGCGCGGCCTGATGCGGTCGAGCCGGTGGTCGATGCTCACCGCCTACTCGCTGCTGTGGATTCTGGCGGCCCTGTTGCCCGGCATCTTTGCCGACCTGGCCGTCCCCGTGACCGTGGCGACGGGCTTGGGCGGCCTGCTCGACGTCTTCCGCCTGGCGGCCTTCGCGGGCCTCCAGGTGTGGCGAGGCTGGCACGGCCGCGTGTGGCCGATGGCGGCGGTCGTGGCGGTCCTGCCGGCGGGGTTCTTCCTGGCCGTCGCGACGGGCAGTCTGCCGATGGTCCTGGCGGGCGAACTCGTCTTCGGCCTGGCCGCCGGGATGACGTACGTCGGGTCGCTCTATTACGGGATGGTGGTGCAGAATGCGGCCGTGTCGGCGGGCGGAGCCCACGAGGGCCTGGTCGGCGGCGGCTTTGCGTTGGGTCCGGCGGCGGGCCTGGCGGGGAAGAAACTCGCCCCCGTTCTCGGCGGCACGGCCCCCGGCATGGCCGCCGGCGTCGGCCCCCTCATCGCCGTCTGCTCCGTGGGCGCCGTCGTATCGCTCCTGAGGATGCGCGGGGATGGACAGGGCGGCCTCGTGGCTGCTGGAAAGGACGAGCCAGCCGCCCCGTAGGCCGCGCCGTGCCGCGGCACGGGAGTACCACCGAACCGGCGCCGGCCAAGCCGTCGCCTACCGGCCCCCCGCCCGATTCTTCAGCGGCCGGCTGATGAGCATCCGCAGCCGCGACTTCGGACCCACCAGCCGCCCCGCCAGCACGTCCGCCTCCGTGAACCGCGCCAGCAGAATCTCCCCATCCGTGGCCCGGTTGCGGTCATACGAGATGTAGATCGTGCCGTCGGGCGCCTGGACGCCGTCCGGGTAGGAGACGCCCTTCCGCTCGTCGAGCATGAGCCCGCCCACCCACGTGTGCCCCTCGTCCTCGGACAGGAACGCCTTCAGTTTGCTGCGGCCATCGTGGGTGTCCATCGTGTCGCCGTGCTTGACCATGAGGATGCGGCCGGAGGCCAGCCGGCGGACGTGAAACCGCGCGTTGGGGTGACGGATGCCCCCGGGCGCCGACGGGTCGGCCCACGTCCGGCCGCCGTCCGACGACGTGCTCTGCATGACGCCCTTGGCCGTCCGGGCGAGCATCCACAGCGTGCCGTCCTTCCGCTGGACGATCATGTGCTCGTGCCAGTCGGGGTTCGGGAACCGGACGGAGCCGCGACGCTCCCAGGTGGCCCCCTGGTCGGTCGAGACGAAGACGTGGGCGCCCCGCAGCGGGTCCAGGGCCTTGAACGCGCCGCGGAACGGCCCGAACCCGCCCCGCTGGTCCAGCGAGACCGGCAGCATCCACTCGCCGCCCGCCAGGACGGTCGGCTTGTTCAGCGTGACGCCGTGCCAGATGCGCCGCGGTCGCGACCACGCGGGGGCCTCGGCGTCGGGATTCTCGCACACGGCCGACCACACGCCGGCCCGGGCGTCGAGCATGCCCATCGACTGATCGAAGAAGAGCCAGAGCCTGCCCCGCGGATCGGTCCAGAGGTTGCCGACGAGCACCCGGCGGTCCATCGGAAGGTCCGGGCTGTGCGGATCGATGACCAACCGCGGCTTGGACCACGTTTCGCCGTCGTCGTCGCTCGTGGCCAGGACGAAGAACGCCTTCGGGCTGTCGCCGCCCGCGACCCAGCACGCCCACAGTCGGCCCTTGGGCGTCCGCTCCAGGCCGATCGTCATGCCGTAATCGAGTTGGTCGTAGTCGTACCGCGGCAGGGGCGACGTGTTGAGCACCGGCGGGATGAGCGCAAGGTTGGCCACGCGCTCCAGGACCTCGATCTCGAAGGCCCGGACCTCCTCGGGCCCCAGGGCCTCGAAACGGGCCGACGTCTCGTCGGCCGGCGCGGTCGCCGCGGTGCACGCGGCTGCAGCGATACCCAGGACCACCCACGCCAGCGTCTTTGTCGTCATCGCGTTGCTCCGTGCGTCGGGGAGAGCAGGGGGAGGGAGAGCGGGGGGCGCGCGGGCGGTTCAGCCGTCCGGTTCGCGTGCCTCGCGTGCCCGCTGGATGAGTTCCACGATCGTGGTGGCCTTGTCGGGCCGGGGGGCGGTCAGACGTTCGATGTCGGCCTCGCTGAAGTGCAGGCGGATGAACGTCACCACGTCGAACGTCTCCCACCAGCAGTCGAACACCCGCGGGCACGGCAGGTCCCGACCCGGGGCCCGGCAATACGAGAACGGCACCGGGTGACCCAGCATCGGGCACCGCCGCTGGCGGGCGTCGTGGGCGTCGAGTGGTTCGGCCATGGCCTTTGTCTCTGCTGGCGCGGCAGCCTGGGAAGGCGCCGCGCGGGACGCATATGGCCCGGCCGGCTTGCCCGGCCGGGAATGCCGCTCCCGGTTGGACAAGCCAACCGGGCCACACAAGGCGATCCCCGTCACCCCTCTCTCTCCCATCGAGGGAGAGCGGGGGAATGCGCGGCCTGCTCGGCCGCGCCTCGGCGGCACGCCATTGTACCCCGTTGTTGGACGGCTGACCACCGTGGATTGCGGCGCAAAGACGCGCGGCCCTGGCGGGCCGCGCGGGTCATTGCCTTACTCAGTAATCCGTCCTCTGCGCTCTCTGGACCCTTTGCAGTTCAAGTCTGTTGCCGTTGCCGTTACTCTCCATCCTTCTCTGCGTTCTCCGCGTTCTCTGCGGTGAAAACGCCGTCAACCCTTGGCGTACTGCGGCTTCGGCAACCCCTCGATCGACGCCAGGCTCTTCCGGAGGTCCTCTTCCGGCAGCGGGTAATCCACCAGTTTGCCGCGGAAGAACGCGTCGTACCCCGTCAGGTCCATCAGGCCGTGGCCGGACCAGTTGAACAGGATGACCTTTTCCTTGCCCTCTTCGGTGGCCTTGTTGGCCTCGTCGATGACGGCGGCGATGGCGTGGCTGGTCTCGGGGGCCGAGATGAACCCTTCCGTCCGGGCCCACGTGACGGCTGACTCGTAGCACTCCAACTGGTGATACGCCCGCGGCTCCAGCAGGCCCTCGACGATGGCCAGGCTCACCAGCGGGGCCATGCCGTGATACCGCAGCCCACCCGCGTGAATCGGCGGCGGGACGAACGCGTGGCCCAGCGAATGCATCGGCAGCAGGGGCGTCATCTCGGCCGTGTCGCCGTGATCGTAGGCGTACGGCGCCCGCGTCATGGTCGGGCAACTGGTCGGCTCGACGGGAATGACCGTGATGTCGGCTCCGGCGATCTTGTCGGCCAGGAACGGGAACGCCAGGCCCGCGAAGTTCGACCCGCCGCCGCAGCACCCGATGACGGTGTCGACCTTGTCTTCGCCGATGACGGCCAACTGCTTCTTGGCCTCCAGGCCGATGATGGTCTGGTGCAGCAGCACGTGGTTCAGCACGCTGCCCAGGCTGTAGCGGGTCTTGCCGGAGGAATCGGTGACGGCCGCCTCGATGGCCTCGCTGATGGCGATGCCGAGCGAGCCGGGCGTATCGGGCATTTTCGCGAGGATATCGCGGCCGGCTTTGGTTTCCTCCGACGGGCTCGGGATGCACGTGGCGCCCCACGCCTCCATCATCAGCCGCCGGAACGGCTTCTGGTCGAAACTGATCCGGACCATGTAGACCTTGCATTCCAGGCCCACCAGGGCACACGCGAACGCCAGGGCCGAGCCCCATTGGCCGGCACCGGTCTCGGTGGTCAGCCGCTCGATGCCGAACTGCTTGTTGTACCACGCCTGGGCCACGGCCGTGTTCGGCTTGTGGCTGCCGGGCGGCGAGACGCCCTCGTTCTTGTAATAGATGCGGGCGGGCGTGCCGAGCAACTGCTCCAGCCGGCGGGCCCGGTACAGCGGCGACGGCCGCCAGAGGGCCAGAATCTGCAGGATCTCGTCCGGAATGTCGATCCACCGCTCCGCCGACACCTCCTGCTCGATCAGGTTCATCGGGAAGACCGGCGCCAGCATGTCCGGCGACACGGGGTTGCCGTCCGGACCCAGCGGCGGCAGGGGCGGACGCGGCAGATCGGCCGCCAGGTTGTACCACTGGCGCGGCATGTCGTTCTCGCTCAACTGGACCTTGACTTGCTCCATGGCGTTCTCCTGATAGGCGTTCCCGGCTCGATAACGGCCCGCAGACCGTCTCGCACCCGGCGGGACGGGCCTGCGGACGCAGGATGCGGGCCATACGAATACCGAAGGCCGCCGCCAATGGCAAGCGCAATCCCGCCGAGGGGTGGCTTCGGCCGCCGGGCGACATATGCTCGAGCATACCAGACCCCCCCATCCAAGGGCGTTTTGGGGTGAATTTGGCGGGGGACAGCGGTTCTTGACCCTGCCAGGGGCGTTCTTGTCGCGCATTGCACAAGAATGGTGCACCGAAACGTGCGGAAACTTTCGGAACTTTTCAGAAATTTTCAGAAATTTTCACGGATTTGCGCCCTTCTGCCCCCCGTTGGTCCCGTTTTGACCCCTCCGCGTCGATGCTTTAGTGTATATCGGGGGTTGGTGATAAGAGGGTGACTAGGTGACTGGGTAACTGGGTGACTGGGGAACGGCAACGGCGGCAGGCCGCGAGCCGCGGGCTGCGAGCCGCGAGCCAACGGCCAACCGGCAGCAACGCCCGGCCGGCCCTTTTAACCGCGACGCGCAGCAGAGCGGGTGGAGCCGCCGTGAAGCGACGAAAACCACGCCAACGGCAGCCTCACGCCAAGCCGCCAAGTCTAGCCGCCGGGGCGGGCCGCAAGACGGCAACAAGGCGATTCCGAACCGCGGGTTGCGGATTCCCGATTGAAGGCCGCGCCGGCGGGCGCCAGCGTTATCGGACGGTGGCGTGCCCGGCCGCGGCGCCTGCCGGGGCGCGTGAAGATGGAAAACGAAATTTTCTTGTGCCGACTGTGCGGTCTGTGCGGCCTGGGGAAGCACGAGGGCCTCCCGTCGCAAGTGTCTTATTTACAATGACTTACGATTTCGCGTCGGCGGCCTGTGCGGCCAGCCCTCCACGGCGGCACGCGTCCGCGGGCCCTGGAGCCGCCCCGGAACGATTTGACCGGTGCGCGATTTCGGTTACACTTCCCGTAACCCGTGGGGACGGCTGATTCCTGTGATGTGCGCCGGCAGACCTGTCCGGCCCTTCCAGCCTCCCGTCACGGTACGCTATGGTACGGCCGGTGACGGCACCCACCCGGTCGGCAGAGCATGGGGAACGATCATGCGGCACGTACGAATCGCGGGCCTGGTGGTGGGTGTGCTGTTGGTGCTGGCGGCGGCTTCGCCGGCGGGGGCGTCGCTGTTCATGTCGTTCGACGTCAACTACGGGCCGGAGAACGTGCCCGACGCCGGCACGACGGTCAGCCTGTCGCAGTTCGACGAGTCGACCTTCGGCACGCTGCTGAGCGTCACGCTGACGCTGGACGCCGATGCGTCGGCGGGCGCCATCACGTGGGACAACGAATCGACCCAGGTGACCGACGTCGACCTGGGCATCGGCGGCGAGGTGACGGCCGTGGCGCCGTCGGCCCTGACGCTCATCGCCACGCCGCTCCAGACGGGCAGCGGCCTGGGCATCGCGGCCGACGTGGCCGGCGAGGTGCCCGATCCCGATTTCGCCGGCATCGACTCGTTCAGCGTGACGGGCGGCACCGGGCACGACAGCGACACCGATACGCTGACGAACCCGGCCGACTTCGGCCCGTACAAGGGCACCGGCACGTTCGACGTGGACATCTCCTCGATCGTCAAGACCTCGGTCCTGACGTCCGGCGGGACGGGCGACACGCAGTCCACGGCCGGCCAGACGTCCGGCAAGGTGACGGTCACGTACGAGTACGTGCCGGAACCGGCGACGCTGGCGCTTCTGGGCGTGGGCGGCCTGGGCCTGGTCCTGCGGCGTCGGCGCCGGTAGGCAGCGGATAACACGGGTCTCTTCCGACCGGGCGGTCCCCCGCGGACCGCCCGGTCTTTGCGCGCCGCCGGGGCCAGCGGTTGGCGTTGCCAGTGACCACGTCAGTGCCGTTGCCAGAAACGTACTGACATTTCTGACGGGTGCCACGGAGTGCTTGCACTCCGTGCCCCTGGTCGCACCGATTGACAAGCAATCGGTGGCACCCGGACATCACACCATTCTCTTGGAGACGGCTTTGGGCGGCAACGCTCCGGAACCGCGGTGCGCACCGGCGAATCTATCGCTTGCAGCGGGACGGGGGCGGCGTAGAATCGCGGGTGCAGGGACCGGCGGGCGCCGACCGGTCTCCGGTGCCGCGCGAGACCCAAGGAGGAGGGACCACGCATGGCCGGGGCATCCGCGGGTCGTACGCATCAGGTCGGCGGGGCGGCGCCGGCGGGGCGTGCGCGGGGGGGCGCCCTCGCCCTCGTGGTGGCGACCGTCGCGCTCCTTGTGCCGGCGGCGCGGGGGGCGACGCTGGGGGCGAGCGAGGAGGCGCTCTGCCGGCGGTACCTGGCCCTGGTCGAGGACGCCGTCGACCGTTTCGAACCGCTCTGGACGGACGATTCGGCCCGCGTCCCCAACAGCGGGTACTACGATTTCGCCCGATACGACACGTGGGGCCCCAAGTGGTACGGGGCGGAGATCACCGTGCCCGGCAACGGGATGGTGATCTTCTGCTATTCGGTGCTGCTGGGCGAGACGGACAAAGCGACGTTCGGGCGGCGCCGGGTGCCGCGCGAGGTCCTGCTCGACCATGCCGTCAAGGCCGTCCGCTGGTGCTGCCTGACCAGCGCGTATGTCGATAAGCCGTATGCATTCCCCGTGCCCGACGGGTACGCGCGGCGCATCAAGGACGGCAGTTGGGTCCGGCCGCACGGGCACCGGACCGACGTGATGGGCTGGCTGACGGTGGGGGCGATGCGCCTGTGGGAGCACCTCGACGCCGAGACGCGGCGGGCCGTCGAGCAGACCATGATCGGGGCGGCCCCGCGCGAGCGGCCCGTCCGGCGATGGACGTTCGGACAGGGCGGCAACCACGACATCGTCAAGCAGGACATGGCCAGCACCATCGGGGCGGCGTTCATGTTCCCGAAGCGCGACGACGCGGCCATGTACCTGGACGTCGTCCGCGGCGAAGGCATCGACCTGGTGTCCACCGAGCACGACCGGGCGTGCGCCGCGAAGGCCGACGGCAAGCCGATCTCGGCGTGGTCCGAGGGGTGGAACCTGTACCCCGACTACTCCAGCGACCATCACGGCTGGGCCCAGGTGTGGTACGGCGGCGACCTTCTGTTCGAGGCGCGATGCTATGTCGAACTAATGAGCGAGATGGCCTGCATCCGGGTGCCGCAGGTCTTCACGTATCCCGGCAACGGCTTCGACGGCGTCCTGGCGTGGCACAAGCGCCTGTGCCTGCCGGAGGGCGAGCCGGCGTCCGTCCACGGCATGGAGTACGACGCGTACTACGG
>Ga0180434_10007297_pt1 | contig 12463 bp, 19 predicted proteins | sample SS_ome_7_FD_132453 | JGI IMG/M metagenome (GOLD analysis project Ga0180434, IMG submission 132453) | Hypersaline lake sediment archaeal communities from the Salton Sea, California, USA - SS_1_D_2 metaG | ecosystem: Environmental > Aquatic > Non-marine Saline and Alkaline > Hypersaline >... | reverse complement strand
GGCCAGACATCTTGGCGTACTCTGCCTTCAGATCACCCACCTTACTGCCCAGGATGTCGGTCAGGTATGCCTTCGCGCTCGGGATGCTGTCGTGCAAGAGCGGGTCATTCTTCATGATCTTCGCCTTGTACAGCGTCGCCTTGCACCGCTCGACCCACAGCGTCTTATCTGTCTCTCTGGTCACCGGCAGCTTCATAATCTGAATCGCCTCGTCCCGGATATCCACGATGTACCAGTCACTCATTCGCTTGCTCCTTATCCTCTCCAGGTTCAACCACGCGGTCCCAAAAGTCACTCCCCCAGGCAGCTTTGCCTGCACGCATCCAGCCTTGAGCGACTCCGGTCCACGACCAGTGATTCCGCCGCTCTCGCTTTTCCTTTGAGATATCTGCCAGCTCCAGAGCTGTTCGCATTTCGCGAACAAATCGCTTCTGCCGCTCTTCCATCTCCTTGTCTTGCTCTTCGTACTTCAGCAACGTCTCCAGTGCCCACAGGTACTGTGCTGCTGCTTCCTTCCAGTCGTTGATGACGATCGGCTCTCGCCCGAGGATCGACACCGTGAACCCGCCGTCCAGGTGCATCTTCAGCACAGGCGAAAGCTGTACGATCTTGCTCATGTCATCCTTGTTCACAGACTGCCTCCGTACGCCTGCTCCTCAATCTCTCGCCACAGCGGAGACCGGTTGTACAGTTCTTGTATTTGATCCTTTGTGAAGTGGTCCTCGATGCTCCGGTTGTAGACATTGCTCCCCTTCGTCGGTGTTGTCTGCACCAGTATCTCCTGCCGTGCTGTGAGGTCGTAGAAGTGCCTCAGAACAGCGAGCAGATCGTCCCGTAAATCCTCCGACCGGATCACGAAGTCTGGACGAAACAGCCCGTTCAGCGTGTGCCGCTGCAGAGCTTCCTCTGACAAACATCGCTCCAGTATCCACTCTGCCGGATCCGCGACCGGTTCAATCCCCTCGTGAATCACGCAGTGGTAGTAGCCTGACAACTCCCTCTCAGGCAGGCGTCGCAGCGTCAGTATGTACGACTTCCCCGGATCCTCTGTGATAGGGTCATGCTTCTTTGGGTCACCAATCCAGTTCATGGAGACGCCGGGGAGACCCAGACTCTCAATGATCTGCTTCACCGCATCGCCACCCGTCTTCGGGATGTGCCCAATAATGAACCTGTCCGACTCGATCATTTCATTAACTCCACGCCGACTTCATTGTGGAAGTCCACGATCTCCGAGACAGTGGAGTCGAATCGCTTGTTCTTCATTACGAAGAATCCCGAGAACCGGTTGTCCAGCCCTGTCAGCAGCCTGGCGTAGTACGGCCAGAAATGATCGTTGACCTTGTACTCCTCGCCCTGCGTGTCGACGGAGGTGTACCAGCGAATCCGCTCGCCGATCACTCGCGCCGACAATCGTGTCCTGCCTGCCTGCCTTGCTGTGTTCGCAAAGTCTCGGAACAGGTCGAATACCTGCGGGTTCTTCTGATGGAACTCGCACCAGTGATCGAACCGCGTCAACGGCATCAGTGTTCTCTGCCTGCTCATTTCGCCGCCTCCGGAACAGGCGTGCCGATCGGCTTGTGAGCGACATCTTCTGCGCTGAGGTCTGCCCAGCCCGTGAGTTCCTGCCGCACAATGTCGACAGATTTCTCAAACGCCAGCCCGAGCTTCACCGGGGCTGTTGTCCCTGCGACTGCAACGACTCCCAAAAGCCGCCGCTGCTTTGTCATCAGGATCAGGCATTCACCCGACCTCCGTGTCTGTACCAGCATTACATATCCCCCATTGCTGTCAGAAGACTCCCCTGTGCGAGCCGCTTCTTTGCCAGCTCCAGATACTCAGGGTTCAATTCGATCCCGACGAACCTGCACCCGTTGTCTCGTGCAACCTGTCCCGTTGTGCCGCTCCCCAGGAACGGGTCGAGCACCGTGCCGCCTTCCGGGCACCCTGCTGCGATGCAGGGCTGGATCAGGTCCGGCGGATATGTTGCGAAGTGTGCACCTGTGTACGGCTTCGTTGTGACCGTCCAGACAGATCGTTTATTGCGTTTTCCATCTTCTGCCCACAATCGCTCACTGTCTGCGAACTGGTGATTGACCCCGTTGTTGCCCCGGTCCATCGGGCCGCTTGACTTTGCCTGTATCGCTTCAGCAGATGCCTGCATTGGCATGGGAGCCTTCACGGCGTCTTCCTTGATCGCATCCGCATCGAAGTGATACCGCTGCGACTTCGACAGCAGGAAGATGTACTCGTGCGATTTCGTGCAGCGGTCCTTCACGCTCTCTGGCATCGGGTTCGGCTTGTGCCAGATAACGTCCTGCCGCAGATACCAGCCGTCTGACTGAAGCGCGAGAGCGACTCGCCAGGGTATCCCGATCAGGTCTTTAGGCTTGAGGCCGTCCACTGCGGACATTGGCCTGACAAATCCTCCACCGGCTGAGTGATACAGTTGCTGCCCTCTGGTCCCGGCTTTCCCGATTCCACCACTCGAATCTCGGTGTGGTTGTGAAACCCCACCAGAACTTGCGTAGCTGTCCCCCAGATTCAGCCACAGCGTCCCGTCGTCCCGCAGCACCCGGCGAACCTCCCGGAACACCGACACCAGTTCGTCAACGAACTCCTGCGGTGTCGACTCCAGTCCAACCTGGTCGTCCATGCCGTAATCGCGGAGCCCGAAATACGGAGGGCTCGTCACGCACGTCTGTACGCTCTGCTCCGGCAGCGACTTGAGCACCTCCCGGCAGTCGCCGAGGTGCAGATCGATTCCGTTCTGTGAATAGACTGGTTCCACTTCCGTGTTCCCCTGTTGTAAACGCGGCAGCCAGGGGGCAGAGACAGGGCTATGCCTTGATTTCACCCCGTCACCCTGACTGCCGCTTGCGTTTCAATTTGTCCCGTTGTTCGCGTGCATCGCTACATCCACATACACGCAGCACCGCTTCGCTTTGAGGCCTGACCCGCAGGGGCATTCCATGTTCCTCGGCAGCTTCCGAGGAGACTTCCCGAAGTCCCTGCCAACAACGCGGCTTCGCCTCTTGCGTCCCCGCATCGATGACCTCCGATTCACTAACTCCCGCGACACCTCCTGTGCCACTGCTTCGTCAGAAACGACTGCCCCCTCCGTAGGATCTGCACTCGTTGCAGGCTCCTCTGTCGACTCCTTCACATCGTCCCGATCCATCTCGTTCAATCCTTTTTGCAATCGTCTCTACTCAACAAGCTATACGACCGATGCAACAATCTCGATCACCTGTTTTGTGTGTTTTTTTAACTTCCTGCCTGAAACACCGCGATCCCCACCAGGCACACGATCACGCCAACAAGCTGCATCGCTGTGGGAACTCTCTCCTGGCAAACGCAAACAGCCAGGCAGAACCCGATAATGATCGCTACGTCGTAGTACAGCGAGTCGAGTACGAGATCGTCAGAGTATCTACTGATGATCACCCACGGAGACAGCACGCCTCCGAACCACACCGCCAGTATCCACCAGGAGCCTGTGATCTGGTTCATGTGCGAGAAGTACCCGATCACGCCCCCGTACAGTAAAGTCGCGCAGATAATAAACGCCGCCCATATCATATCTTTTTTCCCGCTCGCCAGTCGTACAGCCTCTGGTACGCCATCGCCGCCGCGTCGACGAGGTCGTCGTTCCGTCCCCCAGGGAATAGCCGCATCTCTCCGCTGAGAGCGTTGTATTCCTTCATGCTGCGAAGAACCCGGACCTCCCCGTACTTCACGCCCGAGGCAATCGGTGTTGCTCTGTGCGTCTTCGACTTGTTCCCGGCAGGCATCGCCGCTGCCCGTATCCCTTCTCTCGCAAGCAGCGCGTGCAGGTTCTCGAAGACTTCCTTTCCGGCGTTCCCCGACTTCTCTGCTGCGACCATGTACGTGTCGAACTTCTCTGCGTCCTGCTTCGCAATCTCGACGATCAGCCGGTTCCTGTCTGTCGGTCCCTTCTTGAATCGAATCGCATCGAGGATATAGAACCGATCGTCGTAGTCCGCAATCAATACACCTGCCGTGTAGTCCCCTTGTAAGCTCTCGGCTAAGTCCCAGGCTCGCACGAATCTGCCGTGACGAATCTTCCTCGGCAGGTCGGTCGGCAGGATGTCGGCTTCCCTCAGCCCCTCGAACAGTGCCCCCTGTACTGCGAGTGGATCCTGGTTCATCTGTGCGGCTGTCGTCTTGCCGCCGTTCTCCGGGTCCATCTCCATAATCTTCATGCGAGTCTGGATGTCCGCATGCGTCATCACTTCCGGCCAGAGAATCTCGCCTTCCTGCGTTCGCTTGTCGTGCTCGTACAGATACCGGTGATTCGGATCGTAGAACATCGGCAGGCAAACGTGCCGCCAGTCTGCGTCCGCATCGAGTTCCTTCTGCAGCTCCTCTGCCTGGTCTTCTCCCCCGAAAGCCGCCTCGTTCAGAATCGCACCGCACAGATCGGACGTCGCCAGTCTCTGCATCACAATCGCGATCGCACACTTCAGGATGATCCCGCGACTGGAGATCGTCGAGGCGAACCAGGACACGAGCTTCGAGACTTCGGCCGGTCGGTTGTAGATGTCGCCCGCTTTCGTCGGGTCGTCGATCACAATCAGGTTCGGGTGCAGACCGGTCGCCGTCCCGTTCCATCCCTGCCCGATACGGAATCCCCCGACGCTCGTCATTAACATCGAGGCCGATTCCTGGATCAGCCGCACCTGCGGGAAGTTCCTGCGATACCAGTCCGAATTGACCAGCGTTGCCAGATCCCGGCCGTCTCGCTGCGGCAGGTCATCGTTGTATGAATACTGCACCAGGCGGAACCCTGGATCCTGCGACCAGCACCAGGCAGGAAAGAACACATTCGCCAAGGCAGACTTCATCGAACTCGGCGGCTGATTGATGAGTATCCTCATCGTCTCCCCGTTGTACACTCCCTCCCACTCCCGACACAGAGCACGAATGTGCCAGCCGTCCCGGAACTCTCCCGGGTACTTCGTATGCCGAAAGGCTCTCTTCACGAACTCGTGGAAGCTGCCCTGCATCACCTCTGGAGATTCGAGGTGTTGCTCGTATCTTTCCCGGATCGAATCGTGTGCATCCATCAACCTCCTGCGGAGACGCCCGTCAGCATGCCTCAGAGCGTCCAGGTCGTCCTCTGTCAGAGCTTCTGGGTTCTCCTTCAGGAAAGCCACTCGATCCCTCAGACGCTCTCTGACACGCTTTGCCCGCATCGCGTACGCATAGAGCAACACGTTCGCCGAGGCGACGTCTTCTGTCATACGTCCGGTGATCACTTCGCAGCACTCCGCTTCCGTGCCGTCTCGACCATCACATCGACCGTCTGCTCGGAGATCGCTCGGATATCGAACAGCCCCTTCCTGTGGTCGTCGATGAATTGGTCGATCTGCTCGACCGGCATCTGGTCAAGGTAGTCCATCCACAACCTGGTCTTGTCCGGCAGGTCGGCGTCGTCGTCATCCGCACCGATGGACTTCTGTAGCATCGTCGATGCTCGATGTACCGCTGTCGGGCTGGCTTCGTCGTCTCGCAGAATGTCAAGGTTTCGCTTGGCGATCGCGAAGTTGATCTGTGCCGGCGTGATCCCCGTCGCCCCCTCGAAGCTCGACAGTCCCTCGTTGTACAGCTCACTTGCTGTGCTCGGTTGTACGCTGTACTCGACCTGGATCTGCCGCTCGATTTCCTCCCGAGGCACGAGATTCTTCATCTGCTCGACAACCCGCAGGACAATTGCCTGTCGGATCTCCCTGCGAAGCGAGCCGTTTGCGTATCTGCGACTGTCCCGCCGCTTTGCTTTTTTCTTCGCCATCCCCCGCGACTCCGTCTTTTTTCTCAGATCCCTTGCAGAACCCTGATCCGTTTTTGTATTTTCCGCGTTGTGACACACGCTATACGGTTTGTTTTACAACACGCAGAACGGGGGAACCAGATGATTTGCAGCATGGAAGCGATTCCAGAGTCGGTACTGAATGACCTGGGAGAGAAGATCAAAAGCTATATCAGCCCACGAGTACGAGACCCGCACACCGTTGACGACATCACGCAGGAGACCCTTATTCGGGTCGCCCGGCACTGGCACAAGTACGACAGATCGAAGCCAGTCATGCCCTGGGTCGTCACCATTGCCTACAACCAGATCTGCAGCCACTTCCGCAAGGAGAAGCGGCGACTCCAGGCAGACAGCATCACCAGCACCGACGTCTGCAGTATCGAGCCCTGCAAGCACCTCGAAGACATGTCGGAAGTCGTTCGGGACGAGCTGGCAAAGCTCAGCCCCGTCACAATGGAAGCCGTTGTGCTGACCTACATGCACGGGCTCAGCGAGCAGGAATCCTGTAAACTGCTCGATATCACTCCCGCCTGCCTCAAAGGGCGCCTGCGTCTCGGACGGGCTACTGTGGAGAAGCTGCTGACACAATCCGGCTTCGCTCGCAGGTACGGATTCGTATAGCCTATGACGCAATCGACGCCTAGACTCTTCTGTGACTTTCACAGAGGAGTTTTTTTATGCGCTGTCTCGTCCCCCTGTTCACCTTCGTTATTCTGCTCGGTCTCGTTGCTGCTCAGCCGCACCCCTGCGACTCGACGGAAATCACCCGGAACCACAACCCGTGCCTGTACTCAGCGACTGTGCTGTCGGTCTACGACGGAGACACCGCTACGCTGCAGATTGACCTGGGGCTGAAGATCTCTCGCGTCGAGAAGATTCGCTTCTACGGGATCAATGCCCCGGAGCGATACCGCGAAGGCGGGAAAGAATCGCGGGACTTCCTGCGTTCGAAGATCCCGGTCGGCTCGTCTGTCATCCTGCAAACGATCAACGACCGCACAGGAAAGTACGGCCGTCTGCTCGGTGTTCTGCATGTGCCGGACGGAGACAAGACGATCAACGTCAATCGCCTGATGATCGAAGCCGGGCACGCGAAAGAGTATCTGTAAGAAGGCCCGCCCCGCTTCACTGCTCACGTAGACAGCCACCGGGAACTCCCAGTGCGACGGGGCAGGCTCAACGTGATTCACATCTGCTTCTGGCTAACTAACCAATGCCGCCCTCATCCGCGTGATCCCTCGACTGTGTCACCGCCAGGTACTCCCCGACTGCCTCGTCCCGGATCTCGACGTTGAACGATCTCTCGTCGAAGATCGGCGAGTTCGGCGGCCCGACACTCAATCGAGTGACACGAATCTCCTGGTTTCCGCTTCCGGTCGGTACTGTCATTGCTGTGGTCCCCCTGTTCACAGGATCTCCCATTTCGATTCTGAATCCTCTTCGATCACCCAGCCCATGTGCCGATAGAACACGACGTTCACGATCCACTGCGGATCTCTGTATCGGCTGTACCTGGACACAACGAAGTCGAGCGGCCTTTGCTCGTCGTAGTACGCCTTTCGCACCTCCAGCGTCAGAGCAATCTCCTGCTCCCAACGCTTCGCCTGATTGATTGTCTCGTGCTCCCCGGCCTTCCTCGATGGCGGCATCCTGCCTGTCCCCCTTTGTTGTTACTGCGCGACGGACATAATCAATGCTTTCACCCCGTCGCACTCAATCTCCACCGGGTGCTGACTCCCGGTGTACCTCAGAACCACATCCGTGTCTGCTTTGCCGATCTTCAGGGCATCCCGTACGAACTTCGGATTCAATCGAATCCCGTCAGACGCCGGCACGCTGCAGCCCGTCTCGTACCGCAGCTCGGTCGTTGTCTTTCGCTTGTCCCCTGCCTCGGAGCTGAACTTCAGGACATCCCCGTCCGGTGTTAGCTTGATCGATTGCGAGGACTCGTCTGTTGTGATCTCCGCCTGCCGCACATACGAGGCAAACGGCCCCGCCTTCAATGTCGTCTCGTGCTCCAGCGGGAATGACATCTGCTCGTACTTCGGGAACCGCCCTTCGACTACCCGAGCCCACACCGCGATCGAGTCCGTGCTGAACATCACAGCACTCCCGTTCGTCTGGTAGGTCACCGTCTCCTCGTCAGATAACTTCAGGGCTGACGTCAGAACCTTCAGCGCCTTCGTCGGAATAACGTCACGCCCTTCGCCCCGCGCAACCGTTGCGCGGCTGACAGGAATCCCAAACTGCGACAAGCGACGGGTGTCCGTTCCCACGAGTCGCAGCTCGCTGTCTGTTACATGAAACAGCACACCCCGCAAGGCATACCGCGCGTCATGATCGACTGTCGCGTACGTTGTACCGGCGATCCCACGGGCCAACAAATCGACGGGCACCTCTACGCCCCCGCCAATATCCCGATCGACCTGCGGGTACTCCGCAGGATCGCCGCACAATAGGAAATGCTCCGCTCGACCGACTTTCACCCGCAGCCGGCCCATCTCGTGCTCCAGAGAAACCGTCTCCCCGACACTCACGCTCAGAATGCGATGCAGCACCGCTGTCGGCAGAAGGGCTTCCCCTGCCTCTCTAACAGCCTCCGTTTTTACGCGGGCACCTACAAGCACCTCCCCGTCCGAGGCTGTTAGACGGGCACTGTCGGCCTCCACAATGAGCAATACGCCCTTGTACGCCTCGATGTTCGGTTTATTGGGCACCGCCTGCTTCACTGCGGACAGACATCGTGTGAATTCGTCTAGGTTAAAATCAGCCTTCATCTTGTTCCTCCCTGCGTTCCTTTATTGCCTTCGAGTATCCCGAGATCGCGAACATCCAGGCGTGTGCGTATTGCGTCCTGTCGTGACTGCTGTAGTTCACCTGCTCCTCCGGCGTAAAGAAGATGATCGCCCCGCAATCCCGTGCGATCAACTTCTGCTGTGTCGTCATGCAGTCGATGTCCGAATCGTTCCGCAGGTCGACGCCGTCGCAGAGTGCCCCGAACTCCTCCCACATCCCCGTTTTCGCGAGGATCGATAGCCGCTTTGCTGTCGTCATGACGGCTGCTCCCTGTACAGCTTGCCGTGCTTGAATCGATTCTTGATCTCCCAGCCGAGGTCGGTGCTCCACGACCTGTTTTCTTGTAGCTCCATCTTGTCTATCGCCGAGAGTTCGTGATCTGCTTCGATCGGCGAGGTCTCTATCGCCACATCAGGATCGCTTATGTCGTCGTCACAGATGTCCAATGTCGGGAACAGGTAGATCATCGCAGTCCGTAGCTCGCGTTCTTCGCCGTCGAAGTCCTTGTACCACAGACGGCCCCGAAGGATCTCCGTGAAGGCGACGATGCAGAATTCCTCTTTCATCCCTGCCTTCAGGAGAGTCCTCAGCTTTGTGACTGCCGGGTTCATGCCCGCTCCTCGATGTAGGTCACCTGACCGAAAGGAGGAAGCCAATTCTTCTCGACGTGTTCTGTCGCAATCCACACAACAGGAGCCCCGGTCCACCGTTCCGGGTAGGTCGAGAACATGTCGCTGATTCCGATGATGACCTCCGGCTTAATCCCACTGTTCTCGATCTCCTCGAACGGCTGGATGTGGCATGTCCCGCCCTGGGCATTTCGATGCAGCGTCGGCACCTTCCGCACGAACGTGTTCTTCGAGACGACCTCTGTGTCGTGCTGCCAAACATGCACAGTCGCGCCGGTCACCTTGAAGATCCCCCGGATCTCTGCGAGGGCCTGCCCGATGATCGCATCCGACATCGAACCCGAGACGTCGAGCAGCACGAGGATGTCCCCGATCGATCGCTTGCGGTTCCGTGCAAGGTTCCGCCCTGTCGCCTTCAGGCGCCGATTCAATCGAGTCCAGTCGCTGCCCCCTCGTGTGAGCTTCGTGCGGAAGGATCGCAGGATGCGGCGATAGTCCACTTTCGCGGCTGTCGCTGCCTCGATCTGCTTCGACAGAGCACTCGACATATTGCCTCGACTGGCGGACGCCTTCTCCGCTGCCGCTCGTGCCGCTGCCTTGATCCGCTCGATCGCAGCGTTCTGTTCGAGCTTCGTTCCGCCAGACCCTGGAATCGGGTTCCCGTCTTCGTCCAGCTCTGCCCCCAAAGGCATCAGGTCCGGTCGAACGTACCCTTCCAGATCTTCGTCTGACTTATCTTCGAGCAGTCTGTAATAGTGCTCGAACGTCTGATGCTCGGGGAAGTCTGCGAACGGCCCCTTGCCGACGAAGCAACCACCTTCCGGCAGGTCTGCTGTTGCGATGTTCTCGATGATGCAGTTGATCGCGAGATCCGCTGCGATGTTCCCCCGCTGCTTGTCTTCGAGTCGCTCGAAGATCGGCATGTGCAGCAGGCCGATGTGCAGCAGCTCGTGGATCAGAACCCCGTACAGCTCCTTGTCGCTCAGGCTCTTGACGAACTTCAGGTTCCACATGATGCACTTGCCGTTCGTCGCGGCTGTCCCGATCTCGTATCGGTAGACGTCCGGGAAGATACACAGGTGCGCGAGGAACGCCTCGTCGGCAGAGTCCAGTCGGTACAACCGGGCTCGTGTCATCTTGATGCGAGTGATCTGCACCCGCTCCTCCGCTTCCGACAGCGGCTCAAGCTCGGCCTTGATCTTCTCGATGATCTCGTCGGCCTGCTCTTCGGTTATCTCTGCGGCTTCTGCTGTTGCCATTGTTCTCTCCTTCGGTTTGTGGGTTCTTCAGTAAGCTATACGACGGCGAGGCGATTCTGGATCACCCGAATGTGGAAAAAACAGAAGGGAGCCCCGAAGGACTCCCCCCTGCACCACAAACCTCCCGGCTACGCTACCGGGGAGGATCCCATTGTCAGGCCGCCAAAAACGAATCGAGCTTGTCGTACAGCCTGTCGATCTCCGGGCAGTCCATCGTCAGGAAGGTGCTGTCCCCGGCACACAGAGATCGGTACGTCTTCGACGCCAGCTCCTTGTGGTCCGTCTCGTCGAACAGTCGCTCGATGAGTCGCAGGCGAGCCTTGCGAGAATCCTCGGAGTCGGACTTGTCGACCCCGTGAGCGATCAGGTTCGTGAAGGCGAAGGTCACCCCGAACTCGGTCGGAAACTCGAACCCGTCAGGATTCTTCAGAGCGTCCTTGATGTCCGGGCACCGACCTTCGAACTCGCGGTACTGGTTCCACTCCGCAGCCCACTGTGCCCCGCAGGTCGCAGATGCGATCGCGTGCCACTCTTCCTCGGGAGCCATCGCAGCAATCCGAGCTGTCTCGGCAACCGATCGAGGAGTTGCGTAGGCGTACTCCTCAGAGTTCGGCGAGAACGTGTTGAGCTGCTCGTTCCGGAAGCCGATGAAACCGATGACGGACGGCAGAAGATGATTCTTCGCTGCCCACTCCTTCCAGGCGTCGACATCGCACTCGATGTTCAGCCAGGAGAACCGGTTCCGGATGTGCTGCGGGATGTCGCCCGCTGCTGCGTTGTCCTCAACTCGGTTACCCGCGACGATCCAGACAACTCGTTCGGACAGATTCACACCGTCTAGGTCGTTGTCGATCGCTTTCTGGAACCCGAGCTGCGTCGGAATCTCCGCCTGCGGAAACTCGTCCAGGAAGACGACTGCGACATCGTCGCCGGTCGGCAACCAGCTCGGGGGCGCCCACTCGGTGCGTCCGTCCTTCTCGCACGGCAGACCCGAGACATCGACTGCCTCTTTCGTTGTCGTTGCGATCGAGATGAACTTGACCGGTCGATTTTCGTCGCCCGGCTTCGCCAGATGTGCGAACACGTCGGCGGCTGTCAGAGATGCACAGATCTCGCGAATCGTGTCTGTTTTGCCCACACCAGGCTGACCGACCAGACCGAAATTTCTGCCGGCCTTCAGGAACCGCTTGATGATGGGGCGTGCTGTTCGTAAATCCATTGTCTCGTTCTCCTCGTTCAGGTTTGTGGTGCCGACACAGAGTCGGCGTTCAATAAGCAATACGGTCGCGAGCCTCGTTCGGATCACACTTTCTTAGGTTTTTTCCCAGGGAGGGATTCGGCCTGCCTTCTCGTACTGGCCGATCATCCAGCCGTCCGGCGTGCCTGACAGGAAGTTGAGCACGTCAATCCCGAGCACATCGTGCCCTGAATCGCTTGACCTTGTACGCCTGCAGTGCGGCGACTTGCAGATCTCAAGCTCTGCCTGCCCTTTCATTCCCATCCTTATCAGCAGCCGGTACTTTCGCTTCTCCTTCTCGGGCACTCCGGCGGCCACATCCTCCAGTGCGTTGACCCAGTCTTTCGCTGCCGAGTCAGTCATCGGTGTCTCTCCTCGTCAGAATCTCTCTGTACACGTCGCTGCAGTGCACCGGGTAGGCGTTCAGGTTCCCCGATCGAATCAGACCCGTGTGCGATCTCGTGCACTTGAAGTGCTCCTTCAGGAGCTGCAACCCCTCGTTGCCCATGCCGATCCGTTCGAGCATGCACAGCCGGTGAGCCAGATACTCGGGGACTTTGTCTGCGTACACCCTGATATCTTCCCGCCATGATTTCGGCAGCCCCATTGCTCTCCCCCGCAACAAAAGAAGCCCCGCGCAACCGTTGCGCGGGGCCCGTCCCGTGTTACGCAGACTGTTCTGTAAGCACTGCGTTTGCTTCTCGTT
>Ga0180434_10007296_pt1 | contig 12465 bp, 10 predicted proteins | sample SS_ome_7_FD_132453 | JGI IMG/M metagenome (GOLD analysis project Ga0180434, IMG submission 132453) | Hypersaline lake sediment archaeal communities from the Salton Sea, California, USA - SS_1_D_2 metaG | ecosystem: Environmental > Aquatic > Non-marine Saline and Alkaline > Hypersaline >... | reverse complement strand
TCGCCGAGGGATATTCCGGCAACGACTTCCACGTCTGGTTATGTTTCAACAACCCCCATCCGGACGAGGCCTATATCAAGATAACCTATATGTATAACGGGCTTCCTCCCGGGGAACGTTATATGACGCTTCCTCCCTCCTCCCGCACCACCCTTTACGTCAACAATGACGTGGGGGAGGACCAGGAGTTCTCCATCATGGTTGAATCGGATATTCCCCTGGTGTGTGAAAGGCCCATGTATTTTCAGTACCGAAACTGGTGAATGCAGTCGCCCATATCCCGCTACAGCAGGCGGTACTCTCTCACCCGTCCCCACTGTACTCCCATGATCATCCCGACAACTCCCGCGGTCACGGCCGTAAGCACGTGATCCAGTGCGCCCTGGGAAACGGTGATGTCCTCTATCCCCGCTATGACCAGGGGTACGCCCGCCAGGACCCCAACAACCACCGTCATCGCCAGGACGATCAGCATCAACAGGGGTATCGCCAGGGGCTTCTCATCGATGGCCGTTACCAGGCCCAGGTGAATATCCGAACGTACCTGGAATCCACACTCGAACAGCATCCATACGACTATGACGAAGAAGACGATGACGATATCCTCCAACAGCGCCTCGATGGGAACGCCGCCTCCCGCCTTCAATGCCTCCTCCGAGAAAACCTTGATCCCTATGGCCACGTTTATCGCCGCAATGGCCACAACCCAGGGGATAACGTATTCCCTGAGGAAGTAAAGCCTGAAGGGGAGGGGTTCCGCGGGCTTCGGTTCAGAAAGGGCGGTCACAAAAGATACCAGGTCCTCACGAAGACGTAACCTTATCAATATACTTGATGTGATAAGGACGGCCCCGAAGGCGATCAAGCAGGTTACCAATGGACTGAGGGGTTCTACGCCGCTCGCCCAGAGGGTTATGCAGACGATCAGGGTCATCGCCGCCCCGAGTACAAAGGCCCCGGATCCTATCCTTAGCCAGGAGTCTTTAAGCGGACCGGCGCCGGTTATGTCCTCGTCCTCCTTCACCTCCCATCTCCCCCGGATGAATGCCCGCCGTGCGCTCCGGACGACGGCGGCGGGGACGAGGAAGGTATGCGCGAAAATGAACACGATGAGAAAGACGTACATCGCCCAGGTGCTGTCGTTCCGGCCCGTACCTACCAGCACGTAGAAGATCCCGCCTATGATGAGGATATCGATGGTGGCGGTGATGAATCCTTCGATGTAAGTCTGCTTGACCCAATCCCCTAAACACGGCTTTTTACTCTCTTTCTCTCCCATCGCCTGGTCCCCCCTTACCCCGACAATCGATTATATCCTGCCTTCGTCCTATTGGCCGATGCGAAAGAGGATCAACAGAACCACCATAACGATCGGCAGCAGGAGGCCATAATAGACCATTGCCCCGGCATTGAGAGGGGAGCGGTTCTTGGTCTTTATAATGTCCAGTACATGCCCCACTCCCATCATGAAGAGCATGAAAGACGCGCCTATCGTCGTGGCGGTAAAGAATCCGACGGAAGTACTCGGGAGGATGAAGCCGCATATGATGCCGAGGATACCGAAAGCGCCGTCCGCCGCAGCGACCTCCTTCTGGAAGGGGCTTCCCTTCGGCCAACCCAGCCCTTCCGCTATCCTGTCCGCGGAGGGCTGGATCCAGTGCTGGAAGAAGGCCCCCATACCGAAACACCCGACACAGAAGAACAGGAACCCCTGCAGAAAGGATCCTGCAGCCTCGTTATCGTAAACATAGACGCTCACTAAACCCATGATTATCGCGGCCAATACGAATACCAGAACGAAGTTGTTCCAGATTGCCTGCTTTACTCTTTCAGACATACCACACATCCCTCCTTGATCAAGTATCAATGAGCACTATCGCCTTTGAGCACTCTTAAATATGTCTCACTCTTCTATATATTCTTCATCGCGGTGAATAACCTTTTCATACATAAAAAGGTTATTAGAATCGAGAAGGGCCTCAAATCCGATTCACTTCGGATAAGCTATATCGAAATCAGGCCTCTTAAGTGCTGCCTCCGTCGATATCTCCCTGGTAGCGGAAGTAGAAGGCCCCCTCCACCACCAGTCGGATTCCATCAGCGGCGCTCAACTCCGCACTCACTCCCTCACCGGCAAGGAGGTCGTTCTCTTTAATGGTGAAGCGGGAATGAGCCGGAATTTTTACCTCTTTGCGTATGTGGGAACCGCTCTCACCATAGATGTCTATCATAACCGCGACCTGCTTATCCTCCAGGTTGGAAACCAGTATCCAACTCTCGAAACCCTCACCCGTGTACCCTTCCGGAACGAGCCAGTGAGAGGAGGCATATATGGCACCGGGTGCCGCATGGCCTCCTCCCACTTCACCCAGGCCGCCACGATAGGTGAAATACATTGCTCGTTCCGCCACTACTCCAGGGAAAGCAGCCTTGACTGTCGCCGATACCTCCGTGTTCTCCAGACCGATAACCTCGTCCACGTGAAGGGTGGAACGAGAAAGCGGTCGTAGTACCATGTCTCGCTCAATCCGTATTCCGTCGCAGCGCTGTAAGGTCACTGTTGCCGCTACATGCTGGTCCGTGGTATTGGCGAGGAGTATCCATTCATCGAAATCCCCACCTGTATATCCCTCAGCGAAATACCATTCCTCTGCCGCAGCGACCACTCCAGCAGCCACGGAGCCTCCCAACCTTCCCTCCGCATCGAAATACATGGCCCTCTCAGCCACTACTGCTATGTCGGCTGATAACAAGGTGGCCACCTCGACGTCAGGCAGTATGTCATCAAGTTTTATGGTGCGGCGTGAGAGGGAGGGGAGCTCGAAAACCTCCTCCTCCACACTGTTGGGAGTCAACCAGGTCGCCTTTACCTTCGCCGGCTCTTCGTTGGGATTGAAGATCAGCAGATAAGTATCGTATCCCGCTCCGGTATAGCCCTCAGCGAAATACCAATCAGTAGAGGACGGACATCCCCGTGAGGTATGACCGCCGCGAATGCCTCCATAATCGAAATATACTGAGCGCTGTGCCTGGACGCGCGATCCTTCAGGAAGGATAACCCTCGCCGAAACCTCCTCCCCCGGGACCACCTGGTTCAGGTTAATGGTCAGACGAGACCTGGCAGCCAATCCAAGATCAACGGCATCAAAGGGGCCCTGTCTCCCGAAGAGCTCCAGTCGGGCAGAGGAAGCCTCGGAGTCGGGATTCTCCAGGAGGATATAGGTATCGAAGCCATTGCCTGTATATCCCTCGGCGAAATACACATCGCCGCCAGGATCAAATCCTTGCGAAGGATCATCATCTTCGATGCCCAAGGCCTTGTGTGCCTGCAACAATCCCCACCCGCTGATCAAGTCGTAACCCGCCGATCCCAGATCGTAGGCGCTGGCGAGTAGCTTCTGCTCCGTCTCGGCCACGTTAATGTCGGGGTAATGGGAGCGAAGCAGGGCGAAGGCACCCGAGACTTGGGGAGCAGCCATGGAGGTTCCACTCATATATGTATATTCTCCGCCGGGGATGCCGGACAGGATAGATATGCCTGGAGCCATAAGATCCAGTCCTTCTCCCTGGTTGGAGAAGGCTGTAGGCCGGTCCTGCTCGTCCGTCGCCCCTACACCTATTACCCCTTCGCAAGCCGCAGGGTAGTTGAGGGAATCGAGGGCTTCATTACCCGCCGCCGCAACCACAACAGCTCCCATGGAGCGCGCATGGTTCACGGCATCCTGCAGGGCTACGGAGGGGGCTCCGCCGCCCAGGCTGAGGTTGATGACTTCCGCGCCGTTATCGACCGCATAGTGGAGGCCGGCGATAACATCGGAGTAATGGCCGTACCCTTGATCATCTAAGACCTTGATTGGGAGGACCCTTACTCTCCATGCAACCCCTGCCGCTCCCCCACCGTTATCACCACAGGCTGCTATGATGCCAGCCACATGGGTTCCATGACCGTGGACATCACAGGGGTTGCTATCGTCGTTTATAAAATCGTATCCCGGCATGACCCGGCCTGACAGGTCGGGATGATCGGGATCTACTCCAGTATCCATTACCGCTACCAGGATATCCTTGTTTCCCTTTTCAACATCCCAGGCCATCTCAGCGCCGATATGAGGCAGGAACCACTGTTTGGGATAATATGGATCACTTGAGGACGCACCCATACTCACCCTGGCATCCCGCTCCACATAACCTACCCCCGGCAGGGATAAGAGTGTATTCACCGCAAACTCGTAATCGAGGCCCTCGGGTAATGCAATAGATTGGACACAAGGGGCGGGCCATCTGTCCTCTTTGAGCTTCTCCAACAGGTTGGTTGCCCTCACCAGGATGTCGTGGAGATCAGGAGCGTGTTCTATCAGCGATAAAAGGTCTTTCAACCCCTCTTTTCCCTGCTCCCAGCCAATGAGCAAGCGTTCTTCGAGGTCATCGATAATTCCGGCCTCTGCCGCTCCATGAGTTCCCCATACCGGAGCCACCAGAAAAATAAGGGCAAGATTGATGGCCGCCACAATAGCCAGCTTGATTAATCGTTTCCATGACGTGGCGGCCATTATTGATCCCTTCCCTTTGTTGCCTACTCTATGGGTCGACGTAAAGGAAGGGATCGAACATAAGACTAAAGAGCGATAATGCCCTTACAAATGGGGGATTCGCTGCATTCTACCTGGATTTATTGAATATTATTAGCAGGGCACGACGCACCGTGCCCTGCTAAGTTTCGAGTCTCTCTGCTGGTTGCTAACGCAGTAGGTGGCGGGCTATGACCACCCGCTGAATCTGGTTGGTACCCTCGTATATCTGGGTGATCTTGGCGTCGCGCATCATGCGCTCCAGGGGGTATTCCGTCATGTAGCCGACCCCGCCCAGCACCTGCACGGCGTCGACGGTCACCTTCATGGCCACGTCGCTGGCGAAGCACTTGGCCATGGCCGAGACCGCCGAGGCCTCCCTTCCCACGGTCTCGATCATTTGCGCCGAGCGGTAGACCAGATGTCTGGCCGCCTCCACCTGCATGGCCATGTCCGCTATCATGAACTGTATGCCCTGCAGGCGGCCGATGGGCCCGCCGAACTGCACCCTTTCCTTGGCGTAATCGACGGCGTGGTCCAGGGCTCCCTGGGCGATGCCCACCGCCTGGGCCCCGATGGATGGACGGGTACGGTCCAGGGTCATCATGGCGATCTTGAAACCGTCCCCCTCCTTGCCCAGGAGATTCTCGGCGGGCACCTCCATGTCAGAAAAGACCAGCTCCGCGGTGCGGGAGCCCCTGATGCCCATCTTGTGCTCGATCTTCGCCACCTCGAAGCCCGGGAAATCCTTTTCCACGATGAAGGCGGAGATGCCCTTCACCCCCGAGCTATCATCCGTCTTGCCGAACACGGAATAGGTCTCCGCTATGCCGCCGTTGGTGATGAAGCATTTCTGGCCGTTGACAACGTAAACGTCGCCCTTCTTCTCGGCCTTGGTGGACATGGCGGCGGCGTCCGAGCCGGCGCCCGGCTCGGTGAGCCCGAAGGCGCATTGCGTCTCGCCCTTGGCCAGGGGCGGAATATATTTCTTCAACTGCTCCTCGTTCGCCGCTATCATGATGGGCTGGGAGCCCAGCTTGCACACACCCAGGATCAGGCTGGTGTTGGTACACACCCTGGCCAGCTCCTCTATGGCCAGGCAAACGGTAAGCAGGTCCGCTCCTGCACCGTCCAGTTCCTCGGGGAAGCAGAGGGCCAGGATATCGTTGTCGCGCAGGAGCTCGAACATATCCCAGGGGTACTCCCCGCTGGCATCGATATCGGCAGCCCGCGGTTCCACCTTATCTTTTGCCAGCTGCCTTACTGTCTGCTGAAGCATCTTCTGTTCTTCGGATAGCTCGTACATCTTTACCCTCCTAAGACTCCTACCTCATAAAACCTGTCCTCGCGCTTCTAGTTTTCCTCCATTATTATCTCAGTCCCAGCTCACGGGAGATGACCATGCGCTGTACCTCCGAGGTCCCCTCCCCTATCTCCAGTATCTTGGCGTCCCGGAAGTAACGGGAGACGGGGTACTCGTCCATATAACCGTAGCCTCCAAAGATCTGAACCGCGTCCCTGGTCGAGGTCATGCACATCTCGGAGGCAAAGAGCTTGGCCATGGCCGCCTCCTTGGTGTGAGGCAGCCCCTCATCGCGCATAGCTGCCGCCTTGTAGGTGATGTTCCTGGCCAGCTCGATATTGGTGGCCATATCAGCCAGCTTGAACTGGATGGCCTGGAACTCTGCGATGGGGCGGTCGAACTGCTCCCGCTCTCCGGAATACTTCAGGCTCTCCTCGAAGGCGCCTTGGGCGGTACCTACGGCAAGAGCCGCGATGGCGATGCGTCCTCCGTCCAGGCAGTTAAGGAATTGCTTAAAACCCTCAGCCCTCCCTCCGATGATGTTGGACTCGGGCACACGGCAGTCATCGAAATTGAGCTCGCGGGTATCCGAGGCGTGCCAGCCCATCTTCCTGTACTTGGGCGAGATGTTATAGCCGGGGGTTCCCTTGGGGACATATATATTTGATATCTCCTTCCTGCCGTTATCGCGGGTCCCGGTTATCGCGGTGATGGTGACCAGTCCGCTCATATCCGTGCCGGGATTGGTGATGAAGCACTTGGTGCCGTTGATCACCCACTCGCCGTTCACAAGCTCCGCCTTAGTCCGGGTGTTCCCGGCATCGGAGCCGGCTTCGGGCTCGGTCAGCCCGAAGGAGCCTAGTATCTCTCCCTGGGCCAGAGGTACCAGCCACTCCTGCTTCTGCTCCTCCGAACCGTAATAATAAAAGGGGCTGGAGCCCAGGGATATATGGGCCTCCACGGTGATTGCACAGGAGCCGTCCACCCTGGCTATCTCCTCCACAGCGACGGCATAGGCCAGGTAATCACCACCGGCCCCGCCATATTCCTCTGGCCAGGGGATACCCAGGATACCCAACTCTCCCATCTGCTTGACGATGTCGTAGGGAAACTCGCCCGTCTCCCAGAGGTGGTCGACCTGGGGACGTATGACCTGTTCAGAGAAGTCCCTGACCGTTCTGCGAAAAAGCTTCTTTTCCTCGTTCAATTCGTACAGCAAGACTGTCACCTGCCTTGTCTCCCGTTCCCTGCTCTATGCATTAAATCATCAGCAGGAATAGCTCTAAAATGACCTGTCGGGAAGCCACCGGACACCCGAGAAGTGGGATTTAGCTCCCCAAGGGATTATATAGTATATGACCACCGCCTCCAAACCTCGTTAATCCTCCCACCAGGCGCCGCGGCAGGCCACACCCAGCAACCTCATGTCGTCTCCCAATCCTATATCGTTGGGATGGAAGTATCCGCTCCTCACCCGCAGCGTTACCGCAAACGATCGTCTGCCGGCTCCGGGAGTGACCTCTATCTTGTACTTATCCCAGCCGTGCTTGTCTATCCGTATGACCCCCACTTTCGAGCGGCCTACATACACCTCCACAACCGCCGGGTCGGCCTGAGCATTAGGATGGAAGGTGGCCAGCTCCAGGACCAACCTGGCCGTTTTTCCCGTGCCGGACAGCAGCATCCTGGAGCGGGGTCCGCTCCAGCGGAAGGGCTCGTCCCTTCCCTCCGCTTGATACCACCCAGGACCCCAGTTGGTTTCCTTGTCCGGTAGAGCCCTCGCACCGACATCTCCAAATCCCATTCTTGCCCTGAGATACGCGCCCCGATCCTTAGGCCAGGGCCGCATGGGCCATCCCGCCTTCAAAGCTCTCGCCCATCTCAAAGACCTGCGGGGCAGTGCCAGGGCAAGGATACCCGCATAGCGGATACCCCCAACCCCCCTTTGGGCCAACGGCAGCGAACCTCCCCTCTCCGCGGGCATTGCTTTGAGATGCAGGGCGGCCTCCCGGCCCACCTTTAACTCGATCACGGCCAGTCCGGATTCCCTGAAGCAGCGCAGCCAGGTGCGAATAGAATAGGAGCCCTCATGTGCGCCTTTCCTCTCCTCCTCCGTCACCTCCCGCCAGGGTACATATAGGGGTTCGTTTGCAGCTAACATCAGGCCCTGGGGCTTGAGCACCCTTTTGACCTCTCCCAAAAGGGTGACGGGATCGTGGGAGTGATGCAGCGTGGCAGTGGCCACTACTGCATCAAAGGAGCTCGGCTTGAAGGGCAGACGATGCATATCGCAGAGGACCCTCTCGAAGCGGGCTCCCTCCTCCAAGAAGACCTTGGCCGAATCAAGGCCAATATAATCTGCTTCCAATATATCCACGGCCACTACACGGGCCCCCTTGCGGGCTAGATAGGACGAAAGCCAGCATCTACCCGCTCCCAGTTCGAGAACCCATCGCCCTTCCCAGTCGATTCCCTCACAAAGTCCTAAAACAGCGCGTCCATGCCTGCGCCATGTCTCGAGGTCAGCCCGAGGCCCCGGCTGTCCCTCAAGGAAGGGCAGGTTGCGCAGCCATTCCCGCGAGCGCTCCCTGTCCTCCTCCGAGAGCTCCTGGATGGGGCAGAAGGATCTCCAGGCCTCTACCTCCTTCTTTACTTCCCGGGATGGCTGATACAGAAGGTCCGCAATGCCCTTGCGCACCTGGAATTCCTCCCTACATCTATCGCAGTGAAGCTCCCCCTCCTCTATCTCCCAGCTCTCCTTCTCCACCCGCCCAAGATTTAATTTACCCTCAAGACAGGCCGGACATAAAAGGAGGGAAGCGAGCTCCTTTCTCACTTTATCTGTCCTCCCATCATCCCTTCAGGTTTGGTATCCGATCCTCTATCGCATCAAAAGGCATTCGGTTTTTCAATCTCCACTGAGTATTCTATCTTCATATGAAGCAAATCCCACAATACCAACAAGGAGCATTCCTTCCCGAAAAGCCGATTTGACCCCCTTTATTGTTATAACGGTCTAGAATTACCCCAGGAATAGGCTAAACAAGAGAGCACGATGATAGCCGGGGTGTCTTCCGTGATATTGGGAGGAAGCGTGCTGTTCGGATCGATCAGCATGTTATCGTACTGTGTTCTATTTATTGTGATGAATACTCTCTGGTTTCGATTCTATGAGGAACCGAACCTTATCGAGAGGTTCGGCGATGAATATATCGACTACCGAGAATAGGTCCCGATGTGGTTACCAAGGATCAGGCCCCATACACGATAAAGCCATAGGGGCCCCTTTCCCGTTGACATTGAAAGAGGAGGGGGGACCACAACCCCCCTCCTCCTAAGCTTCCAACTCAGACGGGCTTGAAGCCCACGATATCCTCTATATGGCCCCTGCGCTCTTTTTTCTTCTTCAAGACCGCTTTCACCGGCATGCCCACTTTTACGTCCTCCGGTTTCACACCGGTCAGGTAGTGGACCATGCGGCTGTCCGTCTCATCCATGTCTATAAGGGCCACGATAACCGGCTCTTTTTTAGACGATTCGTCCATGTTCTTATGGACTACGGTGAAGGCATAAACCGTGCCCGTTCCGGGAACCTGGAAGGTGCCTTCTATCTCGGCGAGACAGCGCTCGCAGAAGATGCGCGCCGGGAGGTAAACCACCCCGCAGCTCTCGCAGCGCGATGCCAGGAACCGGCCCTGGTCCTTGAGCTTCCTGAAGAAGGCCTCCAGCCCCAGGCCGTAGGTATAAACGTAGTTTACCGGTATATCTCCCTCCCAGTAGGAGAGGTCGACGTTGCGGTTTATTCTCTCTGTCATACCCATCTGCCTCACCTCCTTGCCGGCTTGAAGTATAGTATGTCGGTTATGGAGCCCTCTCGTTCAGCTGGCTTCTTCCACACCGCCTTGACCTTCATGCCGATCTTGACGTCTTCGGGGTCCACCTCTCCCAATATGTGCATGATTCCCATACCAGGCGAGGCCCCATCGATCTCTATCACCGCGGGGAGATGGGGTTTCTCCCCCTTCTTTATACGCGAGGCGTCCCAGTTTACATAGCATATGGAGTAGGTGCTTATTCGTCCGGTGTCCTTGCAGTCGACCCACTCATCCGTGGGGCGCCAGCAGAGCTCGCAGAACATGCGGGGCGGGATCATTATCCTGCCGCACTTGTTGCACTTGCGCGCGATGATGTTTCCCTTCTTCAACTCCGCCAGGTACCTGCCGATGGCCACGCCGTCGTCCCAGGCGTACTGGAGCTTGGGTTTCCAGTCCAGGCTGAGCAGCTTGCCGTCCTTCAGGTCCTTCTCTTTATAGTAAGTGCCACCGAGTTCGTACTTCTCGAGTTCCATCATGCACCCCCTAACTCCTCAAGACAACGACCGTGCCGACCTGCATCAAGTCTCCCCAGGCCTGGGCCAGGCCGCAGTGGGGAGTGCCGGGCACCTGTCGAGGTCCCGCCTCTCCGCGCAGCTGCAGGAATATCTCTATGACCTTCATAAGCCCGGTGGCGGCAATTGGATTGCCCACTCCCAGGGCTCCTCCGGAGGGGCATATGGGCCTGTCGCCATCCCTCTGGGTCACCCCGTCCACCGTCATCTCCACCGCCTTGCCGCGGTCGGCCAAAAGAAGCCCCTCCATGTGGTGCAGCTCTTTGTAGTCGAAGGGATCGTAGGGCTCGGCTATCTCGATCTCCCGCTTAGGCTCGGTGATGCCGGCCATGTCGTAGGCCATCCGCGCCGCCTTCTCCACATAGCGGGGATAGGCCAGATCCCTGGTGGCCCAGTAAGCGGTATCGAGATTCCATCCTACGCCGTCTATCCACACCGGCTTGTCTGTGATGCGCTTGGCGGTGTGCTCCGATGCCAGCACAATGGCCGCCGCCCCGTCAGAGGCAGGGCTTATGTCCAGGCGGTTCACCGGCCAGGCCAGGGTCTCGGAGTTCATGACGTCCTCCACGGTGATATCCATGGGGAGCTGGGCCGAGGGATGGTCCATGGCGTTCTTCTTGTTCTTGACCGAGACCTGGGCGATATCCTCCTTGCTGATACCGTAAGCACTCATAAATCGGTTCATCTCCAGGGCGAAGATCCAGATAAGGGTGGGATTCAACGCCTGCTCCGTGGTGTGGTCGAAGATGGTGATAAAGGCTCCCTGGGGATGGGGATAGCAGGAGCTCATCTTCTCCGAACATACCACCAGGCAGGTGTCGAACATCCCCGAGGCCACGTGCAACCAACCATGGATGGGGGCGAATACCCCGGTCCCACCGCCAACGAACTGACGCATATAGGGCTTTCTCCATCCACCCGAACCGTCCGATAGGTACTCGCCCTTCATATGTACGCCGTCGAAGGCGTCGGGGGCCGTCCCCAGGCTTACGCAATCTACATCTTTTAAGGTCATGCCGCAGGAATCCAGCGCCATCTTGGAAGCCTGGAAGGCCAGCTCTTTCCCTGTCTCCTGGGCGCGCCTCACGAACTTGGTTATTCCCGCGCCGACTATGGCAACTTTCTGATAAGCCATCATCGTCACCTCCCCTTAATCAGCGCTGAGAACAGCAACCGCCGCGGAGGTGGAGGGAATCCCCCTCCATGCCTGCGCCAATCCTATGCAGGCATCGGGGACCTGTCGCGGTCCAGCCTCGCCTCGTAGCTGCTGTACCAGCTCGACGACCTTCGCCGCTCCCGAACACTCAAAGAGATGGCCCATGCCGAGGCCTCCCCCGGAGGGATTAACCGGCAGCATTCCGCCCAGGGCCGTTTTCCCATCCTCGGTGGCCTTGCCCGCATCACCCTCATCGAAGAGGCGCAGGGCCTCCAGGTGCTGCAGCTCCTTGAAGGATATCTCGTCGTTTACCTCGGCCACGTCTATATCCTTGGCGGGGCAGGTGATGCCGGCCATCTTATAGGCCATGTCCCCGGCCAAGCGGGTGGCGATACCCTCCGTCCAATCCCTGCTTTCCAGCGAAGGAGCATCGGTAGACCAACCCACACCCTTGATCCATACCGGTTTCTCGGTCAAGGAGCCAGCCGTCTTCTCAGAGCAGAGCACCAGCACCACTGCTCCATCGGCATAAGGGGCGATATCCAACAAGCGTACCGGCTCCGCTATGGGCTCGGAATCCACAACCTGTTCGATGGTGACGTCGGCTCCGTAGGCAGCAACCGGGTTTATTAAAGCGTTAGCCTTGTTCTTAACCACTACAGCGGCACACTGTTCCCGCGTGGCCCTCTCCTCCGCCAGGTAGCGGTTCATCTCCAGCCCGGCGGTGAAATAACTGGTTATATCCAGGGGCCGGGTTAACACGGGGTCAAAGGCGAAATTGACCATCTCGGGAATAGTCTTCATGTTGCTGGCCTTGCTCAAGGCCTGAACCACAACGATATCGAAAAGGCCGGTAAGTATATGCATCACGCCCACGGACAGGGAGTGGATGAAATCCCCCGGGATGGTCTGCCCGGATTTCAGCACGGCCCCCAGTTGATCGTTACAGTATTCGTCGGAGATACTGTATCCCTCCAGGAAATCCTCGGAGGTACAGACGAAGGAGTCGACATCCTTCGGCTCTATTCCTACCTCCTCATAGGCCTTCACC
>Ga0180434_10007295_pt1 | contig 12469 bp, 10 predicted proteins | sample SS_ome_7_FD_132453 | JGI IMG/M metagenome (GOLD analysis project Ga0180434, IMG submission 132453) | Hypersaline lake sediment archaeal communities from the Salton Sea, California, USA - SS_1_D_2 metaG | ecosystem: Environmental > Aquatic > Non-marine Saline and Alkaline > Hypersaline >... | reverse complement strand
GTCGAGCTACAAGGAGCGTATTCAGGTGTACGAAGGGGAGGAACCGCTGTTCGAACGGTTTCACGTAGAACGGCAGATCCAAGAGAGTCTTTCGCGGCATGTTCCGCTTGCCGGCGGAGGGTCCCTCGTCATCGATGAAACCGAGGCCCTCATCGCGATTGACGTCAACACCGGCGGTGACGTCCGTCACCGAAATCAACACGCGGCAATCCTCAACACGAATCTCGAGGCGGCGGCAGAGATCGCCCGCCAGCTGCGTCTCCGCCAAATCAGTGGAATCATCGTCGTCGATTTCGTCGACATGGAAAACCCCAAAGATGTCCAGCGGGTGGTCGACAAGGTGAAAGAGGAATTGAGGCGGGATCGTGTTTCGGCTGATTTTGTGGACATGACCGCACTCGGTCTGGTCGAAATCACCCGCAAGCGCCAGGGAGAGAGTCTCGCCGGCATGCTGGATAACGCGAAATTTGACGCTTGATCCCTCCGGTGAGCGTTGCTAGAATGGCGCGGACGCGTCGGGGCGGAAACGTCCTGCAGAGAGGGGCGAATAGCTCAGCTGGGAGAGCGTTCGGGTCACATCCGAAAGGCCGCAGGTTCGAGCCCTGCTTCGCCCAAAGAGGCCGCAGTTTCCAGTTTATTTCTTCGGGTGGCCGTGAGAGAAGTCGCAAGCGAAACCTTCCAGGTGCGGTTGTGAGGGGGTACCGGCGTCGGATTTACCGTCCCGTGAAGGGAGGGGCATCGACGTAGCCGGTGTAGATCAGGTCGTCGTCGAGTCGTTCGATCGTGACGTCGCGCAGTCGCCAAGCATCCGCAATCCTCTCCGCTCCGTAGCCCCCGACAGCGGGAACGGCCTCCTTCCCTCCGATGAGAACGGGAGCAAAAAATAGGGAGACCTTGTCCATGAGGCCGGCTTCGAGAAACGACGCGGCGGTCTCCCCTCCTCCCTCGACGAGTACGGAATCGATGTCCTCTTCCCCGAGACGGAGGAGGAGGAGCGAGAGATCGAACTGCTCCCCTCGCCGGGGAACACGCCAGATGACGGCACCTCGCTGGCCGAGCGCACGCTCTTTTTTTTCCTCCATCGAGTCGGTGACGAGGATCGGGCGGCGAGTCAAAATCTGGGCATTGAGTGGACATCGTCCGGTCGGATCGAGAATAACGGGGATCGGGTCGCGACCGAACACGTGGCGGACCGTCAATTGCGGATCATCCTGGACCACGGTCGAAACGCCGACGAGAAGGGAGGAAAACTTCCTGCGAAGGCGATGCGACGCGATGCGCGATGCTTCGCTCGTGATCCACTTCGAATCCATCGTTCGGGTGGCAATTCGGCCGTCCAGACTGCAGGCAAGCTTCAGCTGGACAAACGGAAGCTTCCGCGTCGCGTACTTGAAGAAGATCTCGTTTTGGCGGCGGGCCTCAGCCGCCAGAACACCCTCTGAGACCTCGATCCCCGCTTTCTGCAGTGCTGCGATGCCCTTCCCGGCGACACGCGAAGACGGATCGCGCACCGCCGCAACGACCCGAGCGATTCCCGCTTCGATGATCCGTTCAGTGCAGGGGGGGGTTTTCCCGTGATGACAGCACGGTTCGAGGGTGACGACCAGCGTCGCGCCTCGGGCTCGTTCACCGGCCTCCTCGAGGGCGTAGACTTCGGCGTGTGCCCCCCCAAATCGCCGATGATATCCGCGCCCGACGATCTCACCGTCCTTGAGAGCGACCGCCCCTACGAGGGGATTGGGGTTCACGTCGCCTTCGCCGAACTGGGCGAGGTTGAGGGCGAGTCGCATCGCCTCGACGTCGTTCACGCTACGGCCTCCCGTAGGGCCCGCACACCGACCCCTGGATCCGGGAAACCGAAGATCGCCGAGCCGGCGACGATGACATCGGCCCCCGCCGCCACTACCTCAGCGATGTTGCCGGTGTGGATCCCTCCATCGACTGCGATCTCGATGGGGCGATGCGCGATTCTCGCTCTGAGTTCCCTAATCCGTTCCAACGCCGCGGGGAGAAACGCTTGACCTCCGAATCCAGGCTCTACGCTCATCACGAGAATGAGTGAGATCTCATCCAGGTAGGGGGTCAGAAGGTCGAGCGGCGTCGAGGGACAAAGCGACACCCCCGGCCGAGCGGGGGTCTGGCCGATCGCTTCAATGACGCATTCGCCGTTGTCCTTCGATTCGACGTGGAAGGTGATCGTGTCTCCCGAGCGAACGTCGAAACGAGGGACGTAGAAGGCCGGATGCTCGATCATCAAGTGGATGTCGAACGGACGTCGCAGCTGTCTTCTTAGGGCATTGACGACCGGAGGACCGAAGGTGAGATTGGGAACGAGATGGCCGTCCATGACGTCCCAATGGAAGCGATCGACCATCGACTCCACTGCGTGAGCCTGCTCATAGAGCCGACCAAAATCTGCGGCAAGGAGAGAGGGAGCGAGTTTCATCGCCTTCGGCTGACCGACAGCAACATCAGAAGCTGAAGGGCGGCCATCGCGGCAGCCGCGACGTATGTCAGCGCGGCAGCAAACAGGACCTCCTTCACTGCTCCCAGCTCCTCTTCACTGACAAGGGCCGTCTCTCGGAGTGCGGTGACGGCACGCCGACTGGCGTCGAACTCGACCGGCAGGGTGATCAGTGTAAACAGTACCGCCGCTGAGAATGCGAGGATCCCGGCGGTCATCAGAGGCTCGAGCCGCGCAAAGAGACCGATAAAGAAAAGGGGAAAGGCGAGTTGAGATCCGAAACTTGCGATCGGGACGATCGCCGTTCGTAGAGCGAGAGGAGCGAACCCTCTTGCATGCTGAATCGCATGCCCCGCCTCGTGCGCGGCGACGCCGATCGCGGCGATCGACGTCGATGCCGGTTCGGAGAGACGGAGAATTTTACGACGCGGATCGTAGTGATCCGACAGGCGGCGTTCTGTCCGCTCCAGGGAGACATCCGAGACAGCAGCGCCGGATAGGATCTCCCTTGCCGCTTCCTGGGCGGAGATTCGGCGATGGGATTCGACGCGGACGTAGCGGGTGTAGGTGGAGCGCACTTTCCATTGCGCGTAGATCGCGAAGATCAACGCGGGAAGGAGAATCAAGAAACTCGGTCCAAAAAAGAAGGGGAGTCCCCACATCATCTTACTCGTCCCCCTTTGAGGTGCTGTCCCCAAGTATACGCTGACGTCGAATACGCCACAAGATCTGGATTCGCGTCAGTGCGAAGAATCCGATCGCCGCTCCAAGGCCATCGGCCATGAAGTCCAGAAAACTGGCGTCGCGTGAAGCAACGAACGATTGATGGAACTCGTCCGATGCGGCGAACAACACCGTGAGCAAGAAGGCCCACCCGCTCCGTTCCTTCAACGCCTTCCGGGCGAGGAAGAAAAAGAGGGCGAACTCGGCGGCGTGGAGGAACTTGTCGAACCCCGGGAAAGGGGCAAACCCGGCCTGAGACCGGTACGGAAGATGAGAACAGAAAGCGATCGCACCGGCGTAGAGAACCCAAAGGACGATCCATAAGGATGGCTTCATCATCGCATGGGGGAAGAGAGAGAGCCGATAAGCCGGATCCTGTCGAGGGGAGACATCTATCTTCGCGGCCTACCCGAAGGCTCAGGCGGGCAACCTTCCAACGCCTTCCTATTTGGCCTTGCTCCGACCAGGGTTTGCCGAGCCGCTCCGGTCGCCCGGAACGCTGGTGGTCTCTTACACCACCCTTTCACCCTTGCCTGTGTGTGCAGCGTCCGCACACCATCGGCGGTCTACTCTCTGTGGCACTGTCCCGAGGTCGCCCCCGCTGAGATTTCCTCAGTGATCTGCCCTGCGGAGTCCGGACTTTCCTCAAGCCATTTTGAGATCCCCAAAACAGCTCGCGTCTCCCTGGCTCTCTCGCCGCCCATTTCTTTTTAGAAAGCTCCCATCACGGAAGGAGTATACCCGATCCCCCCGGGTTGGGGATCTCGCTGCGGCGGCCTCACTCGAGATACAAGATGCGGGAGCAATGCTCGCAGGTGACGATCCCCATGCCCCCGCGTACCCGCTCGAGCGTGCTCCCACTGACTTTCAACTTGCATCCCGAGCAGGTGCTGTGGTGAATCGTGGCAAGGGGTCCACTGAGTTTCGTCCGGAGAGCCTCGTACTGCGCCAGAAGATAGGGAGCAATCGTCTCGCTCACCCTCGTGCGCTCTTGCGCCAGTTCGTCCTGGCACCTTCGTATATCAACGAGCTGGCGTTCGATCTCCTCGATCTGGGCGCGCAGTTCGCTCTCACGGATCCGGAGGTGCGCTTGGGCCTCCGCGAGCCCCTCGTTGGTCTCTTCGATCCTGTCCATGAGGGCGAGAGCTTCATCTTCCATGGCGTTGATCCGCTCCCGTTCATGGCCGATCTTGATGCGGAGGTCTTCCATCTCCTTAAAGCTGATGATCCCCCGGTCGAGGCGTTGCTGATACTGTCGAATCTGCTCGTCAAGTTCGTCGACGTCGAGGTTCTTCATCCGACTCTCGTGCTCCAACTGCGCCAGCCTCTGGCGGAACGTATCGACGGATGCACGTTCGGATTCCATTTTCTCTTTGATTCGTTTCCGTTGCGTGTTGCTCTGATCCACTTGGAACGACAATTCTGCAAGTTCTGCATCGATGGCTTGCAATTCGAGGAGGCGTTTGATTTCGGCGGACACGGTCCCTCGCAGTCATGCGGTTTTGTCCCGACTATACGTGTCGAGTTCTCCGGGTGCAAGCGTGTCGGTTTGCTGTATGGGTCAACCTTCGGTCAGCCTGGAAGGACGCCGGGGAGGCCCAGGCCTTGCGTGAGGGGACCAAGTTTCTCTTGAGCCACCGTCTTTGCGTTCTTCTGTGCTTCCTGAACCGCCGCGACGAGGAGGTCGATGAGCATCTCGATGTCCTCGGGGTCGACGACCTCGGGTTCGAGCTTCAGATTGACCAATTCCCCCTGTCCGTTGACGATTGCCGTGACCATTCCTCCCCCGGCCGTTGCTTCTACCCGCATCTGGGCGATCTCGGCCTGGGTGCGCTCCAACTCTTCTTGGAGCTTCTTGGCCTGTTTCATGATCTGTCCAAAGTTGCCCAATCCCTTCACAGTTCCTCCTTCACGATCTTTCCGTCGAAGGCGCGACAGACGAGGCGGGCCTTTTCGTGGAGCACTTCGTGGGGCAGGGGGTTGCGTTCGACCCGCTCGTCGATTTTCACGTCTACGTGGACGGAGTCACCGAAGTGCCGGTGGACAACACCGGCGAGATACTGCATGTTCTCGCGTTTCTGCAGGCTCTCTTTATGAAACGAATACTCGGGGTGAAACGAGATGAGAAGCTCGGTCCCCTCAAGAGTCGGTTGTCCTTCGGTGAGAAACGCAGCGATTGCGATCCGGTCCTGTTCGATCTCTCGCAGCATCCTCTTCCATTGTTCCTCCCAGTTGGACGGTGGCGCCGCAGTCTGCGCAGCGGCTCGGCCGTCCCCTGGGAGGGAGGACGGGGACTCCGGCTCTTGAATCGATGCCCCCACGAAAAGCTCGGGTTCTGCCGACGGGACAGGCGGGGACTTCTCTGTATGGAGTGCCGGTTCTTTCGATCGTATCGAGGAAGCTCGGGAGGCGGCATGGGGGGACAAGGCCTCCATCAGATGCAAGAGGCCGATTTCGAGACGGATTTGTCGATCGAGTGAACGAAACAGATCGGACTTGATCTCCAACAGGCGCTTGGCGATCTCGATCTCCGTAGGGAGGTCGTGTGTTCCTTCCACGAGTCGCTCCCGGATCAGGTGGACGATATCGGTGAGAAAGACGTCGAGATCCTTCCCTCGTTCGGCTAGGGTGTCGACAATCGTCATCATCGCGGGGCGGTCGCCGATCAAGATCGCGTCGAGGAACGCCTGTTGGGTCTCACGGGGAACGAGACCGAGCATGTCGAGGATCGCGGGAGCCGTGATCTTTTCCCCACCGAAGCTCATCGACTGTTCGAGCATGACGAGGGCGTCCCTCATTCCTCCGTTCGCGCGGCGCGCGATCAGATCAAGGGCCTCCTCGGTCACCTCGACCTTTTCGGCGTTCGCAACTCGGACCAACAACCCGGCGATTTTGTCGGCCGGGATCCGCCGGAATTCGAACGCTTGACAGCGAGAGATGATGGTGCGGGGGACCTTATGAGGCTCGGTGGTGGCGAAGATGAACATCGCGTGGGAGGGAGGCTCTTCGAGCGTTTTGAGCAGAGCGTTGAACGCCTCGTTGGTCAGCATATGGACTTCATCGATGATGTAGACCTTCCGCTTGAGGTCCGTTGGAGTGAAATTGACCTCTTCACGTAAGCGGCGGATGTGATCGATCCCCCGATTTGACGCGCCGTCGATCTCCACGATGTCCAGGGAACGGGAAGCGAGAATCGTACTGCAGTTCGCACATTCGTTGCACGGCTCCCCCGCTTCCACCTTCAGACAGTTGACCGCCCTCGCCAAGATCCTGGCGACCGAGGTCTTCCCGATACCCCGTTCCCCGGCGAAAAGGTAGGCGTGGGCTGTCTCGTCGGCGTCGACGGCATTCCGAAGGGTACGGACGATCTCCTCCTGCCCGACGATGTCCGCGAAGCGTTGTGGACGCCAGCGTCGGTAGAGAGAGAGACTGTTGGACTGTTCTCTCACGTTGAACTCCCCCTCTGTTTGGTCGGGGAGACTGGATTTGAACCAGCGGCTTCCTGCTCCCAAAGCAGGCGCGCTACCAGGCTGCGCCACTCCCCGCAACGCGGGTCATTATAGGGAGGGGTGACGAACCGATCAATCGATGAGGTCCCGGTGAAGAGGGGATGGTCAATCCGGCGAGGTGATCGAACTTCGACGGCGAGCGGTCGTTCGCCGAGGCACTTTGCGAAGGAACAGGTCGAGGAGGAAGAGGCCCAGCGCTGCGAGAAGAAGTTCGCGGAACACCGGATAGGAAGAGGAGGTAGAACCATCGGTCATCGGCGTCATCCCTATACCTTCCGTGAGTTCTTTGCCACCTGTCTGGTCCGCGATTCGGCGCAGCGCGGTCCTGTCGGTGCCGATCTCCCGGTATTCGACAGGATATGGGAGACTGAACGTGGTAAAGATGGAACGACTGCGAGAACGATCGACGGCCCGGACAGCGTAGCCGCCCTCCGCATCGAGGGGGAACGTCGCCCGATAGACCCCGGGGGCGACCTGGGACATCGGTTCGATCTTTCCCTCCGGTAGGAGTTCGGCCTCGATCTGCAGGAAGTTCACGTACTCATCGCCGTCGCGTGCTTCGACGAGGACGTCGATCTCCTCGTCTTTCCTCTCGATCCTCACCGAGAGGCCGACTGCGGAGGTGGTGAGAGGCTCGGTCGTGGCGAGAAGGGACTCGAACAGGACGGGGGCATGAGACCACTCCACCCACCCCTGTGACCATCGTCCCCCCAGATCCGTGTTGAGGACGGTGACCCCCCCCAACCCGGACCTCCAATGGGCCACGAGGGGGTCCTCGTCCGCCCAGAGAAGGACCTGCGCCGTCGCCTTGGGATAAATAACAACGTAGCCTTCGAGTGGAGGGATCGGCGTCTCCGCCATCATCATCTGAAGGTGGCCCGTGATGTGGTCGATCGAGCCGGTGACGAATCTCGAGCGGCTGATGCACTGGGTCGCTTCAATCGAGATGCGGGGGAGCGCGGCGAAATCACTGGCAAGATAGAGCTCCCCGCCGCCCGAATGGACCAGCTTCCCCAGGAGAGGGAGGTTCGGGGCAAGGCCGACCGCGATCGCGGTGAAAGTGACATCGTCGAGTGCCTCGAGTCTCCGAAGCAGGCTCGGGTAGTCACGGAACTCGTCGGTCGTCTTCCCGTCGGAGACGAGGAGGAGGTGCTTGGAGCGAGCCTCTACCGGCTCGAGCCGATCGAGGGCGGCAACAATCGGGTAGTACAGATCCGTTCCGCCGACGGCGTCGAGTGGGCGAAGCGCATTGTAGACGCTTGTGCCGTCTCCGACTTCTTCGATCGGAGCGATCCATCCGTACTCCAGATTAAATGCGACGATGCCGACCAGGGTCTCGGGGGCGAGCAAGCTGATACTGGCGGCGGTCGCTTCCTTGAGGATGTCGATTTTCCTCGCCCCCCCTGCCGTCGACTGCATGCTCGCCGAACGGTCGAGGAGGAATACGATTGCGAGACTGGCTTGTTGGGCCTTCTCGGGAAGGGTGTACGAGACAGGGAGGATCCCGTCGATCCCGCCGCCGCTGAAACCGGCCACCTCGTACTCTCCTTCCACAACCAGGAGACCGCACCCCAGATCCTGAACGAAGGTCTCGATGTTCGCAATCTCCATCGGACCGAGCTCTCGCAGGGAGAACCCCGTGAGGATGAGCTGTCGGTATTCCGCAAGGACGTCGAGCGGCGGTACGCGATCGGCCTCCTCGTACGAGATGCCGATCGCATCGAGGAGTCCTGGAATCGCCGAGGACGAGGGGGGCTGGATAAGAAGCAGTTGGGGACGATGGGTCGTCCGGACAAGAGTGGAGAGTGAATCGTTCTCGGAGATCGAGTCCCCCTCTCGCTTGGCGAATACATGATAGACGTAGGTGCCAGGGCGTTGAAGCGAGTCGACGATCGTTCGCGCGGTCCGCCCTGCGGGGAGATCTATCTGTTCAGCCGAGAGGAGCTCCTCCCCCCGATAGACGGCAACGGTCACAGACCCCGCTTGCGGGGATTCGAGTTCAACGTTCATCTCGAATGGGCGTCCGACGAGAACCTCATCAGGGGCGCGAAACGCTATCACGGAGACATCGGATCGCCGCTCGACGTTCAGGGGGAGTACCCAGATCGGGATGTCGGCGTACTGGGCAGTGTTGACTGCGGACTCGATGCGGTCTGTGAATCGGCCGTCACTGATCAGAACAAGTTGGCCGTTCCTGCCCGACGGCAGGGAAGCGATGGCCAGATCAACAGCGGGGCCAAGGCGCGTCTTCGCGAGACCGAACGGCAGGGAAGGTGATAGGGTAGGTTGAGCCCCGAGCGGCGATGCGACGACCGCGTCCTCGGCGAATTCGATGATGCCGAAATCCCAGTCGGGATATTGTGACGTCAACCGCTCGATCTCCTCGTGAATCCTCGCCTGGGAGACGCTCGTGCCGATGCTGGCAGATCGGTCGACGAGAAGGAAGACGTTCTGGGTGATCTGCCTCGTGGCGAACTGGGGATCCGCCAAGGCGAGCACGATGAACACGAGCGCGAGCGAACGGAGTAAGAACCGCTTCCAGCTCGGTCCCAGCCACAGGAATGCTGCGGGGACGAGAAGGGCGACCAGAGCGAGTGGGGTTGTAAAACGGATCATTGTCGCTCCCTTCCGAACCGCCATCCCCTGCCTGCGAAGCGCAGTCCTTCGGCAAGCAGGAAGATCATGGCGATCCCCGCCAGGTATGGCCACAGCGGAACCAGGGCCAGGGTCGTGCGGTCGGAATCGGTGAGGAGGGCCTCGGCGGAATCGGGATCCCGGAGGGTCGATTCCGTAGACGGGACATTCACGGCCACGGGATACGCGCCGTGGGTTGTGACGAGTAGGTAGTGACCCGGCTGATCGGGGCGAAACGTCGACGCATTCTCCGGTAATCCGACCGGGACCCCGTCGGGACCGCGCAGTTCTTGGATGCTGCCCCGATCCCCGAGTTCAATCGAATCCCCGGTGTGCGACCACTCATAGGTGAGTTCGGCCGGCATCCGCATCAGGCCCGACAGGTAATTCCTCATGAAAAGGGGAAAATCGACGAGGATCGGAAGGTTTGTGCGCATGAGGTCAGCCGCGAGGAGGGTGATGGTGCGAAGTTTCTCGGACCAAACGGCCAACAGGGGGGTATGATCGACCCTGAGCAGGACGTCCGGTGTGACCTCGAACTCCACGACAGGCAGAGTTTGGATGCGGAGATTTTTTCCCTCGATTCCCGCCAGGAGAGGGGAGGACGGATCAAGCTCCTCCACGGCTCCGCTCGCGTCGATTTCCTCCCCCAGGGCGACGTATCCGTCCATCCCAGCGTGAATGAGGAGGACGTTCCCGGGAGTCGGGGAAGGGAGCGGTTCGCCGTAGGCAATGGTGAGATCGGACGGCTCTCCCTCTTCGACGAGGGTCACTGACGTGACGGATTCGAGAGCGGCAAGGAGATACCGATTCAAAGCCCCGATCCAGCGGACGCGGAGATCGAGTGGGCGGCTGAGTGCGCAGTATCGAACGTCGTCCACTTCGAAGTCATCGCCGGGATCCAATGTCGCGGTGAACAGGGTGCCTCGTGAACTGGGAAAGGGGACGACGTATTGCTCCGTGCCCTCCGGCATCAGGAGGATGGACAGGGAAGTCTGATGGGTTCCATCCGAGATGCGGATGCGGGCATCCTCGTACTCGTCGGTGTAGTTGCAGACTTCCACGAAGGCGGTGGTACCGCCCTCGGTCGCCTGCTCCCGGACGGTGAACGCCGTGATCGCACGGTTCGTCCCTCCGGATACGAGGACCGTCTCCATCGAGGGAGGGATCCCTGGGAACGGGTGGTCCGTGAGCAGGAGGATCCTCTCGTAAGAAGGAATCCCGCCGAGGCCGCTGAGGATGGCATTCAGGTCCTCAAGGGTACCGTCCCCGTAGAAAGACGGTGCAGAGCGGTGGATCGCGGCCTTGGTCTCGACATCCGAGGCCTCCGGGAAGCTGAGGATTTGCGGTCGGGAAGAGAGTTGAACGACAGCGGTCGGCGTCGAAGGGTAGCGGTCGAGGATCCGCATCGCCTCCTCGATGGCCCAGTCGTATCGGGTATTCCCGTCTCCTGTCGAGGTTCGCATGCTCGCGCTTCCGTCGATGACGACAGCAAGTTGTGAAAGGCTGGCGACGGAGACGAACTTCGCTGGTTGTGCCAGGGCAAAGACGAGAGACAGGAGCGCAGACAGCTGAAGGATCAACAGGAGATCCAGTTTCTGCCACAGCCTCGCCGCGCGAGACTGCGGGTCTCCCCGGAGGCCTTCCCACAGGAAGAGCGCGGAGACCTCGCAACGCCGCTCCCGCGCCCGCAGGAAGTGCAGAAGGAGGATCAATCCCGCCGCCGAGGCCAGATAGAGGGCACTCGCGTTGAGCAGAGTCACCGCAGGATCCCTCCTCCGCGGAAATCTTCGTGAAAGAGTTGCTCCAGAGGTCGGCGGGTGGGAGCGAGGAAATACGGGATCCTCCGTTCGGCGAGGAAAGAGCGCAGCCGGCTGCAGTGCTGCTGGAGACGACGTTCGTATTCCCGTAGCGTCCGAGGGCCGATCGTGATCGTGAGGCGGCGAGCGGACTCCGCGTCGACGAGCCGAGTCGTTCCGGTCGCTGTCGGATGCAGGTCCTCCGGAGCGAGGACCTGGACAACGATGGGCTCGTCCCCTCTGTGCCGCAATCGAGCGAATCCTTCCTCGTATCCGCCAGGTGTCAGGAAATCGCTGACGACAAAAACAATGCCGTTCTCGTGAGTCTGCTTGAGGAATTCTGAGATCGCATCGTCGAGCGACGTCCTCCCGCCGGCTTCCGTGTCCCGCAGGGCACCGAAGATCCGTCCGAGATGTTTCATCCCGTGCCTGGGGGGGACGACGATCCCGAGGTGCTCGGAAAACGGGAACAGGCCAACGCGATCCAAGCCGCGCAGGCCGAGATAGGCGATCGCGGTCGCCAGTCGGGCCGCATAGTGGACCTTGGGCGGGATTCCGAGGCTCATCGAGGCACTACAATCGACCAACAGGTAGATCGGGAGGTCCGTTTCGTGGACATAGGTCTTGACGAGGATCCGATCGAGACGGCCGTAGATGTTCCAGTCGACGTAGCGGAAATCGTCTCCCGGTGCGTATTGCCGGTAATCGGCGAACTCCAGGCTGATCCCGGCGCGGGGTGAGACATGGCGCCCGGAGAGCCGTCCTTTCCGGCGTCCCTTGGCGATAAATCGCAGCTTGGCGAGGCGCTGAAAAAACGCCTCATCGATCAAGCGTTCCATCAGATGACCGGAATCCTCTCCCAGACTTCGTCGAGGAGTTCGTCGGCGGAGACACCTTCTGCCTCGCCGCGAAAATTGAGGACGAGACGATGAGTAAGCGCTCCGTGGAAGACGGCCTCGATATCGATGGGACGGACGTTGGGCTCTCCTGCCAGGAAGGCATGTGCTTTCGCGCCGAGAACGAGAGCGATCGCGGCACGCGGGCTCCCTCCGTATTCCACGTAGTCGCGTACCTTCGGCGGTGCGTCCTCGCCCGTTGGATGCGTCGCGAGGACGAGACGACAGATGTACTGGCGTAGTCCTTCCGCAATTGGGATCTCACGCACCGCCCGGCGGGCGAGGAGGATATCGCCGGCAGAGACGACGGTCTCAGGGAGCTCGATGCCGCCCCCTTCGGTGTTTCGCGTCACGATCGCCGCCAGCTCGTCGAGGGGAGGGAAGGTGACATTCGCCTTGAGCAAGAACCGGTCGATCTGTGCTTCCGGCAGGGGGTACGTGCCT
>Ga0180434_10007294_pt1 | contig 12470 bp, 5 predicted proteins | sample SS_ome_7_FD_132453 | JGI IMG/M metagenome (GOLD analysis project Ga0180434, IMG submission 132453) | Hypersaline lake sediment archaeal communities from the Salton Sea, California, USA - SS_1_D_2 metaG | ecosystem: Environmental > Aquatic > Non-marine Saline and Alkaline > Hypersaline > Sediment... | reverse complement strand
TTGTCCTGGAGCAGGTGGACCTCGCCGGGCCGGATCTTCGCCTTCAGCAGCGACTTCGGCTCGGCCTGGATGCCCCCGCGCGACGGCGCCACCCAGCCCTCGGTGCCTACGAAGGTGGTCTTGTCGCCCCCCGCCTTCAGCGTGAACTCCACGCCGCTCGCGTACCGGCCGCGCACGTCCCAATGGACGACCGTGTCGAACAGCCCCTCGGTCGGAATGACGCCGGTGCCCTGGACCTCGACCGGCACGCGCGGGTACCCCCAGTGGGCGATGTCCAGCGGATGGGCTCCCCATCCCGCGATGAACCCGATGGCATAATCGTAGATATGCCAACGCCCCACGCCGAACACCCGGTCGTGCGTGTATGGCGCCACCGGCGCAGGGCCGAGCCAGAGGTCGTAGTCGAGCCCCTCCGGGACGGGCTGCGGCTCGGTCTTGCCGCCCGTCGCCCCGTCCGGGGCCACCACGTGGATGGCCTTCAGGTCGCCGATGTACCCGTTGCGGACCAGTTCGCATGCGAAGCCGCAGTGCGTGTTGAAACTCCGCTGCTGCGTCCCGTACTGGAAGATGGCGCCGTACCGGTGGATGGCGTCGCGCATGGCCTTGTCGTGGGCCACGCTGATGCCGAGCGGCTTTTCGACGTACACGTCCTTGCCGGCCCGCACGGCCGCCAGTGCGATGGGCACGTGCCAATGGTCCGGCGTGGCAACGACCACCGCGTCGATGTCCTTGCGGGCAACCAGTTCGCGAAAATCGTTGTACGCCCTGCACCCGGTCGACTTGTAGTGCTTGTCGATCTGGGCGGCCCGCTGGTCGCGGCGTTTCCGGATGGGGTCGGCGACGGCCACGCTCTGGCCTTCCGCGAGGCCCAGGAACCCGCCCAGCAGGCCGCTGCCCTGCCCGCCCACGCCGATGTGACCCACGACCACGCGTTCGCCGGCCGGCGGCCGGTCGGCCGCGCCGAGCGCCGCCGAGGTGATGACGTACGGCGCCGCCGCGCCCGCGACCGCGGCCGTCGCGGCACGCTTCAGGAACGTGCGCCTCGACAGGGTGAATCGGTTCATGGCGTGCTCCATTCGTTTGCCGGGAAAACCACCCAGATTCCCGCGCGGCGGGTCTCCGTACCCGCCGCGCTGCAACGGCACGCGGCCCGCAAGCGGGCCGGCGAACCTGAGATCTTCCCTCGCGGCTGGTCGCGCGGAACCCTCACCCACCGCGCGGCATCCTGTTACGGCACCGGCGCGAGTTCCAGTTTCCAGAGATTGACGGCCTTCCACGTCGCCGGGTCGGCCGGGCGGGCGACCACCTCCACCTCGCCCGCCTGGTCGATCGTCACCTTCCCCGCATCGACGACCTGCGGCTTGTCGAAGCCGCCTGTAGCAGGCACGTCAACCGTCGCGGTCCGGCCGGCGATGTCGACCGCCAGGCGGCTCGGCGAGACGGCCGCCACCTCGGCCTTAACAGTGTATGTCCCCTTCGCGGGGATGCGGACCTTCCAGACGGCCTTCTCGTCGGTATTGTTCCAGCGTCCGATGTTCTTGCGTCCGGCCACCTTGATTTCGAGAAAGATGCGCGAGCCCCTCAGGCCGGCCTCGGCGGCGTCCAGCGTCAGGTCGTCGCTGAGGGTGGGCTGCTTCGACGCCTGCACTACCTTGACCGCCGGTTTCTTCTCAGGCTTCGCCTCCGCCACCGCCGCCTCGTTCAGAGCGAGTTTGAACCCTTCAAGTTTGAACACGAACGCGTTCTCGCACGGCCGCTTCGCGGGAGCCAGTTGCGGCACCTGGATGGTCAGCAGGCCGGCGGCCGTGGTGCCGTGCGCGAGCGGCTCGGCGTAGCCGAGCAGCGTGACCTTCGCGCCGTCGTCGGCATCGACCTTCACGGCCTTCAGCGTCAGCGTCTTCGCCTCCGGCCAGCCGAGCGTGATGGCGTAGACGGTCTTGCCGTCCTTCGAGCGCGTGTACCGGATGTCGCGCCCGGTGTACTCCAAGCCCTTGGTGAACGAGCCACCCTTGGCCATGCGCGTCGGCCCTTCGCCGTAGGCCAGCCAGGGACGCGTGCTGTAGATGGCCTCGCCATTGGTGCCAAGCCACTTGCCGATGGCCAGCAGGACGGCCTGCTGCTCCTTCGGGATGGTGCCGTCGGACTTCGGCGAGATATTCAGGAGCAGACATCCGTTCTTTGAGACGATGTCGATGAAGTCGTGCAGGACCCGGCTGACGGGCTTGATCTCGAGATCCTGCGTGTAGCACCACGAGCCCAGGCTGACCGTGTCGTCCGTCAGCCAGACGTTTTCGGTCAGGCGGTCGGCCCGGCCTTTCTCGAAGTCCTCGACCGAAATCGTGGGCGGATACTGGTGTTTCTTGGTCGTGACGACCACGTCGCGGCCCCACGCCTTGGCGTTGTCGAAGTAGTAGGCCAGGAACCGCAGGTGGTACGGCTCGGCGATCTGGACCATCTGGCCGTCGAACCAGATCAGGTCGGGCTGATAGTTGTCGATGACTTCACCCAATTTCGCCAGGAAAATCTTGTTGAACAGGTCCTCCGAGACGTTGGCGTACAGCATCCGCAGCACCGGGTCGGTGGTGTGGGTGGGCCAGGTGGGCTCGTCTTCCGGCCGGGGGTACCACGTGCGCGTCCGCTCGTGGTGGAACGTGCAGACGAACCTCATCCCGCGGGCGCGGATGGCCTTCTCCAGTTCGCCCGTCAGGTCGCGCTTCGGTCCCTTGGCGCCGGCGTTCCAGGGCGTCATGCGGCTGGCCCACATCGAGAAGCCGTCGTGATGCTCGCACACGGGCCCGGCGTACTTCGCGCCGGCCTTGGCGCACAGGTCGGCCCAGGCGTCGGCGTCGAACTTCTCGGCCTTGAACATGGGCACGAAGTCGTGATAGCCGAACTTGTCCGGTTCGCCGTACGTCTCCACGTGATGCTTGTACGCCGACCGCCGGCCCGTCTTCAGGTGCATGTTCCGCGGATACCATTCGTTGCCGTAGGCCGGCACGCTGTACACACCCCAGTGCCAGTAGATGCCGAACTTGGCGTCGCGGAACCACTCGGGGGCCGCCTCGTGTTTCTCCAGGTCCGTCCAGTCGGGCTTGAACGGCCCCTTGGCGATGGTCTGATCGATGGTGCGGAGTTCGGCCACGATGGCCCGCTCGTACGGCTCGGCGATCTCGCCCGCCAGCGCCGAGGCCGGCACCTCCGCCGGGCTCACCGTCGACGCGCCGGCACAGCCGGCTGCCGCCAAGGCACCTATGGTTATATAGATGAGTGCTGCGTAGGATCCCATGATCCGACCTCCTGTGTCTGGACGGCCTGCTGCGGTTGGACGCCAAGGCAGGGCCCCTCCCTGCCCTCCGTTTTCGGGCCGATGCCGGCGCATGCCGGGCCGGCCGGCGGCGTCCGGCCATCATAACCCCCGCCCCCGGCCGCGCCAAGGTTTCCGCGCGGGGCCCGTCTCACTCGCCGCGCGGCGGGTCTCCTGAGCCGCCACGTGCCACCCGCCGAACACTTGCAGGACGCGCCAACCGTGCCATAATGGAAGCGCAACCGGGCGCCAGCCGCCTCGCCGGCGCCCTTCCAAGGAGGACGACGCATGCCGCCGACCGCGTCCACCCGCCGCACCGCCCGCACGGGGGCCCTTGTCGCCCTGATCCTCGCGGGCGCGACCGCCTTTCTCGCCGCCGGCGCGGCCGCTGCGCCCGCCGCCGCGGCCGACCCTGCCGACGCGAGCAACCAGGCCCGCCAGATTCTCGGCGACACGGGTGTCACCGGCGGCCTGATCGTCCACCTCGGCTGCGGCGACGGGCGGCTGACCGCCGCCCTCGGCCAGTCCGAAACGCTCGTCGTCTACGGCCTGGACTCGAGCGAGGCCGGCGTCGAGGCGGCCCGCGCGCACATCCGCAGCCTCGGCCGGTACGGGCGCGTCGCGGTCGCCGATTTCGACGGCGCCTGTCTGCCTTTCGCCGACAACCTCGCCAACCTCGTCGTGGCCGAGGACCTGGGCGGCGTCGCCCGGGCCGAGGCGATGCGCGTCCTCGCCCCCGGCGGCACGCTCTGCGTCCGCGGAGACGGCGGCTGGCAGAAGACCGTCAAGCCGCGGCCCAAGAACACCGATGAATGGACCCATTTCCTGCACGACGCCAGCGGCAACGCCGTGGCCCACGACGACGTGGTCGGCCCGCCCCGCCGCGTCCAGTGGCTGGCCGACCCGCGTCACGCCCGCAGCCACGAGCACACGCCGACCATCGACGCGGTCATCTCGGCGGGCGGGCGGATCTTCTACATTGCCGACGAGGGGCCGACCATCTCGCTCCGCCGCTCGCCCGAGTGGCATCTGGTGGCCCGCGACGCCTACAACGGCCTCGCGCTGTGGAAGCGGCCGTTCAGCCCCTGGTATCCGCATATCATGAATTGGGGAGGCACGCCGGAATTCCTCCAGCGGCGGCTCGTCGCCGCCGGCGACCGCCTGTACATCACCCTGGGCCTGCACGCGCCGCTCTCGGCCGTCGATGCGGCGAGCGGCAAGACCGTCAAGACCTATGAAGGGACCGAAGGCGCCGAGGAGGTCCTCTGGCACCGTGGCACCCTGCTGCTGGCCGTCCGCAAGGTCACCGACGACCGCGCCGCGAAACTCAAGGAGTGGCAGGGGCTCGTCAAGAAGGACAAGTCGCCCGTCTACAAGCGCGAGACGGCCGACCCGCTGGTCCGCCAGTTCCGCAGCACCGACTTCCGGGCCGCCGTGACGCTGCTCGCCCTCGACCCCGCCAGCGGCCGGGTCCTGTGGAAACGCGACGGCCCCGACACGGCCGGCTACCGGTCGTGCACGCTGTGCGCCGCCGGCGACCGTGTGTTCTACCAGCGTCGCGGCGGCGTCGTCGGCGTGGACCTCGCCACCGGCCGCGAGCAGTGGGCCACCGACGCCCCCAAGTTGTGGCTGGCCGCCGACGGCAAGGCGTTCTGCGCCGACGGCAAACGCGTCACGGCGCTGGCGGCCGACACCGGCAAACCCGTCTGGACGCAGCCGACTGAACTCTGCCAGATTCGCGACGTGTTCCTGGCGGGCGGGTCGCTCTGGCTCGGCGGCTTCAAACCGTTCCAGGGCCGCTCTTCCGGCAAGCGCGGGCCGGCGTGGGGCCCGTACTTCGCCGATCGGTACAACCCCGCCACCGGCAAGCCGACGCGCGAGATCGCACCCGTCAACCCCGGGCACCATCACCGGTGCTGGCGGAACAAGGCCACCGACCGGTACATCCTGGGCGGCCGGCGCGGCGTCGAGTTCCTGGACCTCGCCACCGGCGACGTCCTGTGGCACAGTTGGGTCCGCGGCGTGTGCCGGTACGGCGTGATGCCGGCCAACGGCCTGCTGTACGCCCCGCCGCACGCCTGCGGGTGCTACATCACGGCCAAACTGGACGGGTTCTTCGCCCTGGCCACGGGCCCGGCTGCGCCGGAGACCGCGGCCGACGGCGGCGGCCTGCCGGCCATCGATCCCCTTGTGAAAGGGCCGGCGTATGGCGAAATCGCAAAGCGGAAACCGGAAAACGGAAACACGAATGGGGACTGGGCCACGTATCGCCATGACGTCCAGCGCAGCGGCGCCACGGTCACGCCCGTGCCTGCCGCGCTCAAGACCCTGTGGACGGCCGACGTCGGCGGCACGCTGACCGCGCCCACCGCGTCGGTCGGCAAGGTGTTCGTCGCGTCGGTCGACGATCACCGCGTGGCGGCCCTCGACGCCGACTCCGGCCGGACCGCCTGGACGTTCACGGCGGGCGGACGCGTCGACTCGCCGCCCACGCTCGACGGCGGCCGGGCCTTTTTCGGCTGCCGCGACGGCTGCGTCTACAGCGTCCGCGCCGACGACGGCACCCTGGCCTGGCGCCGGCGGGCGGCCCGCGAGGACCGGCTGATCGCGGCCCTGGGGCAGGTCGAATCGGCCTCGCCCGTCATCGGCAGCGTCCTGGTGACGGGCCGGACCGTGGTCGCCACGGCCGGGCGGTCGTCGTACCTGGACGGCGGCATCAACCTGGTGCGCCTGGACGCCGCCACCGGCAAGGCACTCTCCACGACGCCCATCTACAGCCCGGACCCGGAAACGGGCCGGCAGCCCGACCAGTTCGGCCCGTGCGCCATGCCGGGCGCCCTGGCCGACGTCCTCTCTGCCGACGCCGGGCACATCTACCTGCGTGATATGGTCTACAGCCGCTCCGGCGACCCGAAGAAAGAGGGCAAGCCGCACCTCCTGACGCTGACGGGCTTCCTGGACGACACGTGGCCCCACCGGTCGTACTGGATTTTCGGCACCGAGTGCTCCCTCGCCACCGGGTGCAGCGGCCGCGACAGGAACCTCGTCTACGGCCGCATCATGGTGTTCGATGCGCGGCGGGTGTACGGCTACGGGCGCAGCAACGTCCATTGGTCAAACCAGTTGGAGGACGGGGCATACCGCCTGTTCGCCGTGCCGCCCGGCGAGTCGAAACCGGCGTGGACGAAGACGGTGCCCATCGCGGTCCGCGCGATGGTCCTGGCCGGGCGGACGCTGCTGCTGGCCGGCCCCGACGCCAAGGCGGTCTCCTCGCCCGACGGTCCGGCCGAAGGGAGCGGGGCCACGCTGATCGTCGTCTCGGCCGACGACGGCTCTGAGTTGGGCCGCTGCCGGCTGGAGGCGCCGCCGGTCTTCGACGGCATGGCCGCGGCGGGCGGCCGGCTGCTCGTGGCCCTCGAGAACGGCCGCGTCGTCTGCCTGGGCGAGTAGACCGACCGAAAAAGATCAACAGCGCCTCACGCCAAGCCGCAAAGCCGCAATAACAACGGCAAAGCGTCGAGAAACGGCAACGGCAGGGACGGCCCGCGTGGTGGGCAGGATCTTGAGCGGCGGGCAGTCTTGCCCGCCGCACGGGCAACCATGTAGGCCGGGACGAAGTCCCGGCAATGCATAGATTGCCGCGGCTGCGCCGCGACCTACATGCTGCCCCACCGCGCGGCACGTAGTGGCTCAGGACCTACGGCCCGTTCTCGTTGACCAGGCGCTTCAGCGCTTCGTTCCACCACGCGTAGTACGCGGCGCGGAGGTCGGCAACCACGTCGGGGTGCTCGTCCAGGACGTTCCGCCTCTCGCCGGGGTCGGCCTTCAGGTCGTAGAGGTCCTTGTTATCAACCAGTTTGAACCGGCCTTTGCGGACGGCGCAGCCTTTGAACCTGCTCTGCTCGGCCTTGCCGGCGGCCCAGCGCCCGCGGTGGACGAAGTGATACCGCTCCTTCCACGGGGCCTTCGGGTCCCGAAGCAGCGGCACGAGCGACCGGCCGTGCACGGTGTGCGTGGTCGGCAGCGCGGCACCCGCCAGGTCGGCGAAGGTCGGCAGCAGGTCGATGTGGGCGGCGAAGGTGCCGATCGCGGTGCCGGCCGGCAGCGTGCCCGGCCATCGCCAGAACGAGGCCGCCCGCGTGCCGCCGTCGTACGGCGAGTTCTTCCCGCCGCGCAGGCCCATGCTGTAGGCCCGGACGGCCCCGCCCGCGTGCCCGTTGTCGGTCACGAACAGGACGAGCGTCTTGTCGTCCAGGGCCCGGGCGTTCAGGAAGGCGAGCAGCCGGCCGACGTTCTCGTCGATGTTGGCCACCATGCCGTAGTAGACGGCGGCGTCGCGCCATTTGCCGGGCAGGTTCCTGTAGGGCTTCATCGCGTCGGCCGGGGCCCACTTGAGCGGCCCGTGCGGCGCGTTCGTGGGGATGTAGGCGAAGAACGGGCGGTCCTTGACGCCGCCGATCCACTCGATGGCCCGGCGGAAAAACACGTCGGTGCAGAAGCCCTCGGTCTTCTCCATCTTGCCGTTGTGAAACAGGGTGGGATTGAAGTACGACTGGCCGGGCACGTAGTCGCCGCCGTAGTCGAACCCCTGGCCGATGCCGCCGCCGCCGTGCACGAACACCTCGTCGAAGCCGCGATGGTCGGGCCGATACGGCAGGCCGCTCTCCTTGGCCCGGCCGGCGGTGTCGCCCAGGTGCCATTTGCCGAAGATGCCGGTGGTATAGCCCGCATCCTTGAGGACCTGCGGCAGGATTTTGTAGTCCTTGTTCAGGCGTTCGCGGGCGTGGATGGTGTGCGTCACACCGCAGTAGAACGGATACGTGCCGCTCATGATGGCCGACCGCGTGGGCGAACACGTGGGCGAGACGTGGAAATCCGTGAACGAGACGCCCTCGCGGGCCAGGCGGTCCATGTTGGGCGTCTTCAGGTGCGGGTGCCCGTGGCAGGACACGTCCTGGACGCCCTGGTCGTCGGTCAGGATGAGGATGATGTTGGGCTTGGTGCCGGCCATTGCGGGCCCGGCGACGGCCCGCCGGGGGCCGGCCAGCGCGGCAGCGCCGACCGCGGCACCCACACCGGCACGGGAAAGAAAGGCACGTCGGGTCAGAGACATCGCAGCACTCCTTCCTATTCGAGCAGCGTCAGGGCGACGTAGCGGACGTCGATGGCCGACCGGCCGGGAATCTCGACGGCCCGCAGCACCAGGTCGCCGCGGCCGGCCTTCATGTCCAGCGTGCCCAGGCGCAGGGGCTTGAAGTCCTTGACGTACGACTCGATCCGCGGGGCCCGGTCCTGGGCCTTGCCCACCAGCGGCGGGTCGTGGGCCTCGGTCACCATGGTGCGGACGTGGCCGTCGCCGAAGGCCAGTTCGATCGTGGCGCCGACGTTCTCGGGCGCGCACGTGTAATGCACGACGGCCTCGTAGCGGCCGGCAGTGGCCACGTCGATGTCCCACGTCATCCGGTCGTCGGTACTGGTCCAGTGGGTGAAGAACGAGCAGTTGGGCGGCCGGGCGCTTCGCTGGATGCCGCCGTGCGGCACGCCGTCGCGGGCCGGCAGGTACGTCAGCGGCCGCTCGGGGTACCCGACGGGGAACGGCCGGTCGTCCTTGCCGAGTTCGCCGAGCACCTCCTTCTTCCAGCGTGCGACGGCCTCGCTGAGGCGGCGGGCCACGTCGGGATGCTGCTTGGCCACGTCGCGCCTCTGCCCGGGGTCGGCCGCCATGTCGTACAGGTGTCCGTTCGTGTCGAGCCGATACTGCTGCGTACGGACGCTGGTGCGGCCGTTCCAGTAACTGAAGATGAGTCGGTCGGGCCAGTCGCGGGCCTCGCCCAGCAGCAGCGGTCGAAGGCTGACGCCGTCGAGCGGCCTGGTGCCGACGCGCTCGATGCCCGCCAGGTCGACGAGCGTGGGCAGCATGTCGATGGCGCCGGCAATCTGCGGCACGATCGTGCCGGGCTGGATGTGGCCGGTCCAGCGGATGAAGCACGGCGACCGGACGCCGCCCTCGTCGGTCGAGCCCTTCTTGCCCTTCATGCCGGCGTTCCATCGCCAGCCGTTGGGCCCGTTGTCGCTGAAGTAGATGACGATGGTGTCGTCGGCGAGGCCGAGTTGATCGAGGCGGTCGAGGAGGCGTCCGACGTTGGCGTCGATGTTCTCGCACATGGCCAGGGCGGCCCGCGTGTGGGGGAGGTTCTCCCTCTTCGGGTCGCGGTGCCGCATGGCCAGGTCGGCTTCGTCGAACTTCTCGTAGAAGCGGTCGGGCACTTGCATCGGGCTGTGCGGCGTGTTCAAGGGCAGGTAACAGAAGAACGGCCGGGCGCGGTTCGCCTCGATGAACGCCAGGGCGTGGTCCGTCAGGTCATCGATGATGAAGCCGTTGCCCCGCACCAGTTGCCCGTTGTGCTCCAGTTCCGGGCTGAAGTAGTGACCCCAGTGGCCCGAGCAGAAACCGTAGTATTCGTCGAAACCGCGGGCGTTGGGATGGTACGGCCACTGGAGGCCGTTATGCCACTTGCCGAAGGCGGCGGTGGCGTAGCCGGCGGCCTTGAAAGCCTCGGCCACGGTCGATTCGTCCAGGTCGAGCCGTTCGCCGCCGGTCGAGGTGCTGTGGACGCCGCCGCGGACGTGGTACCGGCCGGTCAGGAGTTCCGCCCGCGTGGGCGAACAGACCGGGCAGACGAAGAAACGGTCGAGGCGTGCCCCGCCGCGGGCCAAGGCGTCGAGGCGCGGCGTGGCCAGGTTGGTGTTGCCGTGGACGCTCAGGTCGCCCCAGCCCTGGTCGTCGGAGACGATGAGGAGGACGTTGGGCCTGCGTCGTTCGGCGGCCGTGGCCGCCCTGCCCGCCAGCATCGCTGTGGCCGCCGCGCCCGCCGCGCCCGCGACCGCCCGCCTCAGAAACTCACGCCGATCGCACGCCATGTCGCATATCCTTTCCGATGGTGCCGTTCGGTGTCTGGCACCTTTCGAGGATGTTGACGAAGGGTGCCTGACACCGCTCCTCGCTACACCCCGCGCGGCGGCCCCGCCTCCGGCGGGTAAACTCCCCAGGCCGCCGCGGCACACGCGCCGGGCAAGCCCGGCGGCTAAATGGCCGTGTCGCGCACCCCGCGCACCCCCTTTTTCAACGCGGCGGTTCGGGCGGAGTGTCGGCCTCTTTGCGCACCGCCACGGCGTACAGGACCGCCATGACGGCCAGCAGCAGGACCGCGCCCGGCCACGACGGCGGACCGCCCTCCAGGCCCACGTCGAGCGGGTTCTTCCCGCCGGCCGCCACGATCGGGATGGCCAGCAGGATGCCCACCAGGGCCTCGCCGGTGATGAGTCCGGCGGCCAGGAGCACGCCGGGGCCCGTCGAGACGGCCGACCGCCGGACCTCGCCGTGGCGCCGGCGGCGGTACCGGCCGGTGGCCCACGCGATCAGGCCGCCCGCCAGGATGGCCGTCCCCAACTCCAGCGGCAGGTACAGGCCGACCGCCACCGCCAGGACGGGCGTCCGGAATCCGCTCTGCCGCCTCTCCAGCACGAGGTCGATCGCGATAACCGCCACCGCCACGCCCATGCCGACGCCGATCATCGGCCACGGCAGATTCCACTCGAACACGCCGCGGGCCACCGAGGCCATGAGCGTGGCCTGCGGGGCGGGCAGCGGCTCGGGAAGTTCCGGCGTCGGCACGGCAATGCCGTAGCCCTTCAGCAGGAGCGACAGGATGGGCGCGATGACGAAGGCCGCCGACAGCACGCCCACCACCTGCATCACCTGCTGCTTCCACGGCGTGGCGCCGACCAGGTGGCCGGTCTTCAGGTCCTGGAGGTTGTCGCCGCCGATGGCCGCCGCGCAGCAGACCACGGCGGCGATGAGAATGGCGGCCGCCGGGCCCGTCGCGCTCTCCGTCCCAAGGGCCACGAGCAGCAGCGACGAGACCAGGAGCGTGGCAATCGTCACACCCGAGATCGGGTTGTTCGACGACCCCACGATCCCCGCCATGTACGACGCCACCGCCGAGAACAGGAACCCCGCCACCAGCATCACCATCGCCATGAAAGCCGAGATGCCGACGTGCCCCGTCACGTGCCAGAAGACGAAGAAGAGCGGGATGGCCGAGACGGCCAGGGCCACCCCGATCCACGGCATGGGGGCATCGCGCTCGGTCCGGGGGACCTCGGCGGCGCCCGCCCGCCGCAGGTGCCGGTACGCCGCGATGCCCGACCGGATACCGCGCATGAGGCTCGGCCAGAGCCGCACGATCGCCCACAGGCCGCCCACGATCATCGCCCCGACGCCGATGTACCGCGTCTGCGTCGACCAGATCTCGCCGGCGACCTCGGCCGGGTCGGCTGCGCCGGCCGTTTCGCCGGAAGCCGACAGGATCGGGATGGCCACCCACCAGTTCAGCGCCCCGCCCAGGAAGACGAGCAGCGCGATGTTGATGCCCACGATGTAGCCGACGCCCACCAGGGCCGGCGCCAGGTCGATCCCCGCGTACGCGATGCGTCCACCGAGGCGGCGGGCCGCCTCGATCTTGGAAGTCCACAGGCCCAGGCCCGTCTGGCCGAGTTTGAAGAGGGCCCCCAGCGCCCCACCCACCAGGATGGGCAGGATACCCGCCCCGCCCCGCTCGCCCACCTCCAGCACGCGGGCCGTGGCCACGCCCTCCGGGAACGCCAGGTTCGCCTCCACGATGAGGGCCCGCCGCAGCGGCACCGTGAAGAGGACGCCCAGCAGTCCGCCCAGGCCGGCAATAACGGTAGTCTGCCAGTAATCGAAACTCGTCCATGCGCCCAGGATGATGAGGGCGGGCAGCGTGAAGATGGCGCCGGCGGCCAGCGATTCGCCCGCCGACGCCGACGTCTGCACGATGTTGTTCTCCAGGATGCTGGGCCGGCGGAACAGCCGCAGCACCGCCATCGAGATCACCGCCGCCGGAATCGACGCCGACACCGTCATCCCCGCCAGCAGGCCCAGGTACGCGTTCGCCCCCGCCAGGACGACCGACAGGACGATGCCCAGGACGACGGCCCGGACGGTGATCTCGGCCAGGCCGGACCGGTCGCCGGCGGACGTCGGGGCAGGATCGGACACGGTCGGCTCCTTGCGGCTGGGGACGCGGCGGCATTGTAAACGCTCGGCCCGCGTGCGCCCACGAATTCACCGCCGCCTTGCGCG
>Ga0180434_10007293_pt1 | contig 12471 bp, 15 predicted proteins | sample SS_ome_7_FD_132453 | JGI IMG/M metagenome (GOLD analysis project Ga0180434, IMG submission 132453) | Hypersaline lake sediment archaeal communities from the Salton Sea, California, USA - SS_1_D_2 metaG | ecosystem: Environmental > Aquatic > Non-marine Saline and Alkaline > Hypersaline >... | reverse complement strand
CACCTTCCACCATAAGCCGTGCTAGCTCCTCTGCGGCCTCTGCGGCCGTTTCCTCTGGGGCCTCTAGGATAAACTCGTCGTGAATGAAGTTGACGATACGGCAGCCGTAGAGGGGGCTATGGGTGTCCACATAGCAAGCCTTGGAGATGAGGAACCCTGCGGCCTTTGCTGCGTCCGCTGCCAGGCCTTGGAAGAAAGAGTTACAGGCCTCTGTGTAACTCACGTCCCCTCGATAGCGGCCCGTGTAGCAATGCTCTATCCGGCTACCGGCCCCCTCAACTAGGCGTCCCACGTATTGGAAGTAGTCCCCCCATTCCGGGTAGGCCCTAAGCCAGTCCTGCTTAAGGGCCCTGGCCTCATCCTCCGTAAGGATCACGTTGTATTGTTTCCGAGCGAAGTAGACTAGGCGAGTGATACCCAGGCCACCGGGGAAGCCAAAGTTAGCCACCTTCCCGGTCTGCCTTGCGTCATCAATAACAGGGTCCTTAGCGGCTTTCATCTCTAGGGCCGTCTCATACTCAAGCCCAAGGATGGTAGCTGCGATCTGGAGATGCGGATCCATGCCTGCGTTAAGGGCCTCGGAGAGGAGGCTACGGCCTATGATGTTTAAACAGACTTGGGCTCCCGTCCGCAACTCGAAACCGTCATAGTCCGCAGCTGCGTATAGCATCCCGTCCCGGGGTACGAAGCACTCCCTTACCCCTTTCTTCCTGGGGAGGTTCTGGACGTTGCCTACGTCTGTCTTGTCCCCGCATGAGGTCCGGCCCGTGGAGATGAGGGAATAGAACCGGGGTTGCAATGGGGTATCTACCCCCTTCCTTAGTAGGGCGATATCCGTCCCGATCTTTTTCTTGAGCCCGGAGAAGGTAGCGTAATGGTCTAGCAACTCGTCCCCCAATTGGTCTAGGGAGTCCTTGTCTAGCTTAACGTTCCCCTTATCGGTTAGGTTGGGCTCCACTTTCCGCTTAGCGCAAGTGGCTAGCACGTAGGCCTTAGCTGCCTCGATATCCCGGACCCCATTGTCCCGGACTAGCCCGGCCTCTTGGAGCTTGGTTTCCGTCTCGTCATACTCCGTTTGCAGCTGCGCCGCGTAGCGCTCTACCCTTGCCTTATCGGTACGGAGCCCCCAAGCGCTCATTAGCGCGATCCAGAAGGCTGCCCTAGCCTGCCTATACTCGTCCGCTAGCAGCTCTGGATCTTCCTCTTGGTCCTTCCACAGTAGCCAATGGTACTCCGCATCGGAGAGAGCATAGTCCTTAGCCCCTTGGGGCCAATGGGCCAGAGGGACGCCTAGGAGCTGTCCGTAGCGCAATCTCCACTTGTCCTTTTCAAGGGTAACGCCAAACCTACGGGCTACACAGTGATCCAGATAGTATGCGATCTTGATCGTCTGTCCGTTCACTTTGCGATAGCCACGGTAACAGCCGATCGCAATGTGCTGTAACATCTCCCTTAGCATCGTATCCGTTACCCGGTCCGCTTCGTAGGCAGCGTAGATAGCCGGGAGAAGGTCCGGCCATTGGGACGCGATAGCGCACATATCAAAGGCCGTGTTATGGGAGATAAGGAGGAGGTTAGGATCGGCTAGCATCTCCTCCACGTAGGGCTTAGCCTCGGATACGTGGAGGAGATCATGTGTGGTCCCATCGGAGATTGAAACGCAGACCAATGGGGGTGCTTTGAGCCCCGGAGCGATTAGGGCTGTCTCTGTGTCAAAGGCTAGGGGTATCACTTCCGGGGCTCCTTTCTTAGTCCGATCCCTCTGTCTCAGGATAGACGTAGGGGTCCCAATCATGCCGGGTAAAGTCCCGGTTGTTTTTGGTGACTACCCCGGTAGTGGTTACGTTGATCCGCAGCCCAACCAAGGGGTTATCGTCCGGGGTTTCCGTGCAAGTGTCTAGGAGGTCCGCTAGCTCTGGGCTTAGCTCCTCATCTATCTTGTCCTTCTGGTCTAGGGTGTAGCCGGAGAGCACAGCAACGAAAGCCTTAATGGCAGGAAAGGCAATGTCCTTATCGGACAGCTTTTGAAACCACGTTGCCTTAGTCCCAACCGGGAAGGCATCGGCTACCACTTTCTCCGCTCCGTCTACTTGGATCGTCCGCGTGGTCCCCTCCGGCTTGTTGCTCTCTAGGATCTCGAATTCGACAATGAAGGCCATTCCGTGGCTACGGGTTTGGAAGGCTACGGTCTTCCTTACCTCCAAGACCCCAACGAAGTCCGGGGTTAGAAACTTGCCACGTTGAAAAAGATCCGCATCCTCGATACCTGTAAAAAGTCCCATGTTTCGTTCCTTGATGTTTGATGTTTACTTGTGCCACCTAGCCCCCTTCTTAGTGAGGGCTAGTTGATCTGCCGTTGGCGCTGTAACGTCCGCCAACAAGAGCTTTTGGGGGGAGCCTGTGGAGTCTTCCACGTATTGGCTATCCGCTACGGCCTGCCATATGGCCCCTACGTGTTCCGCACAAGTGGTAATCACTTCCGTTACCACTTCGTCTGCCTCTTGTCCGTCCCGGTGAGTACGGCCTAGCAGTTGCTCCACTATGGCTCCGTTGGGAGGGAATGAGGTAACGAGGTTCTTAGACCATGCTTGGAGGTTGCGCCCTTCTCCGTTGGATTGGATAGATGCTATCAGGGGCTCCGTATGGGGATGATCCTCAATCGCTACCTTGTCTGCGTTTAAACCCTTGCGGCCGTAGTAGGGGACGCCAGAGAGCCCGGACAGCATGGTTGCAAAGTGGGTATGCTCCGTCCAGACGATCCCATTGTTCCGTTGCATCCACTTACGGCAGAACGTAAGGACGCTATCGTCTACCCACCTAGGGACGGTGTTAGGCTCAAAGTCCTTCCGGACGGCCTGCCATTCCTGGCGTAAGCTCTCCCCAATGGGGTCTGCTAGCTGGCCGTTGCTAAGGGCTAGGGCTACGGCTAGCTCACTGTCTAGGGTCCGGCTCCGGCTTATGGTCTGTCTTACGTAGGAACACCATGCGGACCTAGCAGAGAGCCAGTAGGCCGGAGGCCGTGGATCCCATACGTAGTAGAAGCCTAGGCCTAGCTCCCGGGAGTGTCTAAACATCCCTACCCCATCGGAGATGGGCCAGCCGTCCGGGGTAACCCAATCACTCCGGAGAGTCTCAAAGGCTGCGTCTGTAGCTGGGCCCACAGGGACCTCTACGGACGTTACCTCTAGGGATGCGTCTATGGGTGTCTCTCTGGTGGCGACCACGCTAGGGGTGTCCACAAGCCGCCTACGGTAGGCTTGCCTGGCAGCCCTCCGGGGCTCCCCCTTCACCCATAGATCCTTCTCGTCATCATTGCAGAGGGTGATTAGGGCTCCGGGGTGGGCCCTCCTAACTTGTCCCTTACGCTCATCTATCGCGTCCGCCCATAGCTCTACCTCCTTATACTTGGTAGGCAGGGGACGGCCCTCCTTAAGGCACCATTGGAGGATATGCGCGTAGTCCTTAAGGCTCCTCTTGGTAACGGTCCCGGACATAGCTACCATGCGTGTGTCTGGGTGCTCTGTGAAGTAGCGCCTAACCCTCCGGGTAACGGCTGCCTTAAGGTTCTTAAGCTTGTGGCACTCGTCCGCTATGATGAGGTCCGGGAAGTAGGAGGCCAGAGCCTCCGCAGCTTGGACCCTGCCTAGCCACTCGTAAGACATAACCCTAACGTAGGGAGGGAGGATCCAATGCCTCCCTAGCTCTCTCTGGTCCCTCTCTGTCTTGCCAATGAGCTTGGCAGGGACCAAGAGAAGGGGACGGCGGGAGAAGCTTACTGCGGGGGCTAGAAGGCTAAGCAAGGTCTTACCGGCCCCTACCCGCATTGGTCCAAACAAGCCTCCCCCTACCGTCCCTATCTCATACAGTGCTACAGCTTGGATCGGCCGTAGCCTCATCGTTCCGTATTGAGTACGTAAGACCTCCGTTAGTTGATCGGCTAGCGCCTCCGCTTCCTCATCGGACCAATGCCTCCGGGGGAGGTTGGTAACACGGGTAAGGCCAGGGCCTTGCTTTACCCGGTTGGCGCCACCTTGGGTGAATAGGCTAACCACGTTTAAACCTAGATGCGGCCTAGGCCTTGCTCTACCAGGGCTGCGGCTACGCTTTCCCGTTTCTTCCCGGAGTAGAGATGGGCTACCCAATCATTGCTTGCAATGAGCCTCTGGGTTTCACAACGCAGCACACCTTGGGCTTGTCGTGCTACGGACCATTCTTGAATGAAGTCCTTAGCAATAGTCCTGTGGTCCGGGCTCTCATTGATCCGGACCATGGCTAGCTGTGCCTTGAGGGTCCGGTAGAAGCCAAAGCCAAGGTCAAGGACTACCTTAACCGCTACGGCTCCGGAGTCGTCAATGCCAAGGACTTGGACTCCCCCCGCAGGGAAGATCCACTTATAGTCGTTAGTCATTACGGTTTGCCTTATGCCTCTCTACCAAGATGTAGGCCCGATCTTGGTGCGTGTAGTTGAGCCGGAGCCCCTCGCAAGGGTCCCCGGGGTTTGCTCCGCAGGAAGGACAAGCCCAATCCAACGGATCGGATTGCAGCTTGGCCCGTACCATCTCCTTTCCGTCACTTGCTCTGGCCATTGGGGATCACCATGACAACGATCGCGCGGCCGTCCTTGGCTGCCTCTAGGAGGCCCGTAACAAGGGCCATGGGATCGGTGGCCACCGGAGCCATGATGGCAGGCTGCGGGGCCACAGGGGCCGGCTGCGGGGCAGCTACCGGGGCTGGGGGAGGGGCTGGGGCCTCAGGGGCCGCAGCTGGGGGAGCTGCCTTGGTCTTGGCCTTGGTCTTGGCCTTTTTCTTCCCCACCTTCTTACCCTTGCCGGATGGCTTGGGGGGAGGGGCTGGGGCCTCCTCAGGGGCCGCGGGGGCCTCTGCGGGGGCCTCCGGTGGGTTGACGGTCCCGGACTTGGCCGGGACGCTTGTGGGGGCCTCTGCGGGGGCTGGGTGGGGCTCTGCGGGGGCCTGGCCTGCCTCCTCCCTTCGCTTGGCCAGCTTTTGCATAAAGGCATTGTGCGCGTTTCCTTGTCCCATGATTGATCGGATCCTTTGGCTTGCGGTTAGGTTGCATGTTTCGGCATAGGGACAACCCCCATAGGCCTCACACGCATCGGCGCTAGGCGGTAGCTCTAGGCCGGAGCTTATGGTTTCCCTTAGGAGCTTTTGCTCTAGGGCCGCTTTCTTGGTCTTTTCAAGTCGCGGTAGAATGTCCGCCATTGATACCCGTTGACAGACAGGGAGGGCCTTAGGGGCTCCTCTGGTCCTCATGTAGCCCCATTGGAGATCCACTACGTCCCCCTTATAGCCCCTCTCTTGGCTATCCAGGATCGTATCCCAAGCGTAGAGGGTGCTTTGGACGTTGGTTACCAGACCCTCCGGGGTAAGGGCCCACTTAAGATCGGTGGTTGACTTGTGGTCCCACACCTTGGGGATGGGTGAGTAGGGGTAGGGTAGCCTTACATCAATGAGCCCTTTAAACGCCACCCCAGCTAGGGTGCGTTTAACCGTTGTCTCAATCTCAAGGCCTGGGGTATTGGGGGGAGGGAGATGGGGGATCAATGGCATGATGATCTCCCCTAGCTCCGTAGCTGGGGCCGGTATGCCATCCCTTAGCCACTCCTCCGCGATCTTGTGTAGGGCGCTGCCCATGGCTGCATACTTGTTAGGCTTCCGGGGGAGCTTGTCGATCTTGTCTAGCGCCCACTTGCGGGGACACATCTCATAGGTGTCTATCTGAGAAGCGGAGGAGTGGAAGGGCTTGGCCATGGCTTAGTCCTCTGCGATGCGGGCTGCTACTTCCGGGACAACCACGAAAGCCTTTCGTGCAATGGCCCTCCAACGGTCCCTCACGTGTTCCTTACAGTCCTTCCACATTGTGATCGGCTGTTTTAGGCAGTTGTGTCGGTAGACGTTGTAAAGACAGATAGCCGTCTCTTCCTCTGCCTCCGCTAGGGATGCGGCCCTATCCCTAGCAGTGATCTCGTCTAGCATCGGATGTAACTGTGAAAGTCCGTTTAAACCGGCCTCTCTCAACACAGTTACATCCGAGCAACCATTGTCCGTTAGGGTTGCGATGTAGCCCAAGCGAGCCTCGTTAAAGGCTAGGTTGTCTATGCGTTTTACCTTACCCATTGTCTGTTCTCCCGTGGTTGATTGGTTAGCCCTTGTGGCTTCTCCGTAGCGTTGCTCTCTTGACCCAATAGGCAGAGATGCACTTATGGTTCCGGCAGACCCCTACGGGGTTCTTGCGGGCTGTGTGCTCTGTGATCTGTACGCCACATTCGGAGCAATGGATCTTGCCATCCTCCTTAGATACGTGGGGCTCTGCGGGGGCTGGGGTGGCTTCCGGTGGATTGGCCTTGAGCCCTTCGCACCATTGGTAGAGCGCACCCTTACAGGCTAGCTCCAATTGGCTGGGCTCCGCTGCCTCCGTGGCTTCTACCTTGCGATCGTTGATCGTCCCGGTGAGGGTACAGAGGATCTGCCCATTGTCCGTGAAGGAAAAGCGGGTAGTCTGTACCCCTTCCTTACGGGCTACGGCTAGGAATAGGTCTAGATTGTTCATACCAGATCCTCCCGGACGTAGGTAACGATCCTCCAGTCCTGTTGCCAGTCCTCATCATGAGAAGGCTCATAGTCATTACGATCCTTCTGGGCTTCCTTAGCCCCTGCCAGAGTGGGGTACATATCCCCTTCCTCTACGGGCCCTTTGGTCTTGGGGGAGATCACTGCATACAGTTTCTTAGGTACCCTCATGCTGGCTTCCTTTTCGTGATATTGGCAACGGCCTTAAGGGCCGTCTTGACCTCGGTTTCTCTCTTAAGGGCTGCGTCTATGTCTTCCTCCCCTATGTAATCGTCGTGATCGCTGGCCCATGCCTTAAGGGCTGCCACGTCTACGATGCGGTAGTTTTGCAATTGGTCAAACCCATCCTTGATTCGAGTCCGGCCGATTGAGATCGCGGCAATGGCACGCCTTAGGGTGGACACAGCTGGGGAGGGTCCCGGAAGGTAGGCGTCCCACATATCTAGCAGCCCCTTGACGTGGAGTAGAAGCTTCCCACCCTTCACCCTTACCCAGAGGGTGTTATTGCGTAGCCCCAGCTTGTTGGGGTCTACCAGGAAAGAGCAGAGCCAGCGACACAGGGAGGAGGCTAGCCCGGCCTTGGTTGCGAGGCCCAAGGCAAAGGCGTTAGAGGAGCTGCGGATCCCAAACCGGCCCACCGGGACCCACTTGTGATTGTCACGCAACCATAAGGCGTGCCTTGCTACTGTGTCCTCATCTAGCCACTTGTGGGTATTGCACGTAGCTAACCACTCCGCTGCGTCTGGGGTCACGTGTACCGATAGGAAGCGCTCCGAAAGGGCCTTAATGTCATTGATGCCTAAGGCCTCCCTTGTGGACACTAGGTCAATATTGTTGGCCGTAATGATGAGCCGGATAGCCCCTACCATATCGGCCTCGGATTGGAACTTGCGGGAGTACGGCCTAACCACGGCTTGAATGAAGTTGCGTAGCTCCTTAAGCCTAAGCTCTCCCCTCATATCGGTTGGGAGATATTCGTCCGCTAGGATGAGGGGGCAATCCGCGATCATGCTGTTAAACTGGCCCATGGCCTTATCGAGGGGAGTAGGCTGTTTAAACCCCCATAGCCTGGCCATGGTTAGGGCTAGGAAGGACTTACCCGCATCCGGGGCCCCCGTTAGGAGCAAGGCCACGGAGGGCCGGGAGAGCTTGGTAACGTAGGCTATCCAGCTAAGTAGCTCATGCTGTAGCAGACCCCCTAGCTTGCGTAGCCATATGTCCACGTCCCGGGAGAACCTAGGGGTTAGGTCTGTCCTGAGGGGGCAAGGGGCTTCCACTATGGTCCGGCTCTTGGTCCGGAACGTGGTTTCGTCAGCCGTGAGATCCACAATTGCCTTATGGGCTGCTACCCCATGTTCTCGCATGAGATCCGGTATGGGTTTAAACGTAATGTTGCCAGTCTTGGATATGTTGAGGAGCTGCACCGGGGCAGGGCTGAGGAGCACCAGAGATTGAGCGTAAAACTCGTCCTTGACGTAGGGCCCCCGGTAGCTGCCGTCTGCCCAGACGTAATAGTCCTTTCCCCTCTGGACGTAGTAGAAGTCCTCCGGTGGCAGCTCATCCGGTTGGTAGAGCTGTACCCTATCCGTGCCAAAGGCTAGCCTTATGCGCGTCCGCTTCCGCTCATCATCGGAGCGCTTGCGTTGCGTCGCTTGTCGCTGCCTTGCGGCTTGGATGGTTGAGAGCTTGGCTATTACGTCGTCAACCGTTAGGTGGTCCCTGGGGTGTAGGGAGGCCATTAGATCCAGGGACGGCCGGAATAGCTCCCCAATGGGTGCGGGATCGTAGTCCGGGAAAGCGTCTACAATCCGATTGCAGAGCTTGAAAAGCATTACGTCCCGTTCCCCTTGGGTGGCAAAGCTCTCCCCATTGCAGACCATGACAAGCCGGCTGCCTTGGTCCGCTAGGTAGGGCGTAGAGGACTTGGCCAGCTTTTTGGAGAAGGCCTCAAAGGCTGCCCGGCTAAGGACCGTGGTAGGGCTCTGAGGCTCACCAGGGCCCGGTAAGGGTGGGGGATTGCCTAGGAGCTTGTCTACGTCTATGGGGGGCCCCTCATTGACCGTAACGAAGTGTTTAGACGGATCATCCTCCGGGGGACAGAACGGCCCAAAGTACAACCGGCTTTCGTCCTTGCACTGTGGATCTCCGTAGCCCCCCATAAGCATTACCAGGGCCTCCCAGAAGTCCGACCATTCCTCTGGGTGGACCTCCCGGGAGAGCCGGAAAAAGATCCGGAAGCTGAGGAGGGGCAGCCGTTTAAAGTAGCTGTAGGTGGAGTAAGCCACGTAGCCGTAGGGCTGGGCTAGCTCGATAGTGTGGTTTGCTTGCTCTAGGGTGAGCTTGTCCAAGTCCAGGGGCCCGTAAGAGAACCCTATAACGTTGTCATTAGCCCTAGTCTCGCCAGGCTCATAGATGGCAGGGGACACAGCTGGGCAGAGGGTCTTGGATTGGCGGACCTCATGGGGGCCTATGTCCTTGGTAAAGGCCTCCCAATCGGCATAGGTCCGCATGATGGGATCGTTATCCCTGGCGTGCCTGAACAGGGACACCCTCATGGCAACCACCCAAACAACGCTTGCGCTAGATGCGGCAAGACACAGCCGCAAGGGATGAGATGGATCCGGTAGCCTGGGGACGCGCAGAGGCTCTGATACCAGGACCGGTATCCTGCCCCAAGGCAGACCGGGCAGCTGCGTCTAAACGTGGCTAGGCTCATGGGAGGACCCTCCGGGTAGCGTTGCGGACTCTGCGGCGCATTGTGTTTAAACGGGGCTTCCAAGCCATGGGGCCAGCCCATCCCCATCGTTTTACTACCCATTGCCTTAGGGTTAGGTCCTGCTTTGAGCTGTTACAGCTGCGGCAAGCCGTGACTAGGTTAGTGTGGTGGTTATGGCCTCCGTTAGACCTTGCCCGGACGTGATCTAGGGTAAGGCTGAGTCTGGGGTACTGTCGATTGCAGTAGACGCACCTAAACTCATCCCTGGCGTAGATCCGTAGCCGTTTGCTGTGGCGGATCCAGCCGGACCTATGGCCCCTCTTACGGCAGCTCATGGGCCTAGCCTCCGTTCCTTTTCCTCTTGTTCGCAATCGGGACAGCGATCCCGGACCGGGACGCTATGGGAGCAACGCAGGACCGTGGGTCCCTTGGTAGGGGGTAGATCCTCGGGCCCATAGGGCTCCGAGAAGGCATGAGGCAGCCTTGCCCTACCCGTGACAAGCCAGTCACAAGAGACGCGGTAGAGGGCCGCTAGCTGCCCAAGGATGAGGAGGGAGGGGGCTGTCCGCTCCGCTTCGTAGTTGGCGATCGTCGCGGCACCCATATCGAGGGCCTTCCCTACTGCCGTCTGGGTAAGTCGAGCCGCAGCCCTGGCAGCCCTTAGCCTTGCACCTACACCTAAAGGAGTCATAGGGAACCATAAGAACACAGTAGGGGTGTAGCGGTCAAGCCCAGCGATCCGGGACCGGCCAGCTGGCCTAATGAGTAGCCGAATCTTGAACGATTCCGGGATTATGGGGGAGGGCTACTCAGCTACGGTAGCAGTGAGTAGAAAGTGAGTAGCCGCAAGTGTGGAGAATCGCATAGGAAAGGGGTGTTTTACTCATTACTCACTACTATACCTATATAGAAGGAAGAAAAGAGGAGGTATGACAGAATATGTCATGGGTAGGATAATGTCCTACTAATTGAGTGTTTCTCTCCTATATGACTTGTAGGAAGGCCGATCGCCAGCCCTTAGGGGTGCTAAGTATGCGGACCATGGTTGGCAAGTGTGCATAATCATTGGAAGGGTGGGCGCTACTCACCTAATGAGTAAGTGAGTAGAAACGCTGTAAGGGCCTGATATCGTTCTAGTTGTTGCTACTCACTTCTTACTCACTTCGTTTTTTAGTGAGTAGACCTCTGTAGGTATGCGGAATGGCTAGGGAATCGGCTACTCAGCTACGTTTAACTTAGGGGTGCGGATTGTGGCCTAAGCCGTGGATATGGCTAGGGAATCGGCCGGAGTGCTTTTCTCTACCGATCGGTAGGTAGCGTAAGTAGCCGTAACGTGGTAGGCTAGTTTAAACGCTATGCTAGCCCTTACGTATGACGCAGAGCACCCATGGTATCGCCAGCCGTGCGACACTGAGTTTAGCTGGCCCATGTTCCAAGCCTTTAGGGACCTCCCTAGACCTAGGTGCCTAACGGCCCTAGCGGAGGCCACAGGGAAGGCCATAGGCACGCTACGGGCCTGGCATAGGGAGCACGGTTGGGGGCTGCGGGTAGCTGCGTGGGACGATCACTTGGACCGCAAGTTACAGGCCACAGTGATAGACGTTCTAGAGGAGGATGCCAGAGACAGGGCCAAGAGGCATATAGCGCTCCTCTTAGACCTAGAGGCGCTAGCGGTCAAGGCTGCGGAGGAGTGCCTAGAGAGGGCCGATAAGGGAGAGAAGCTGCGATGGTCCCCCCGGGAGATCGTCCAGATGACTAAGGCCACGATTGAGCTACAGCGCCTCATCTATGGCGAGACTACCGCCAACGTGCATAACACGCATGACTTAGGGGCCCTCACCTTGGAGGAGCTAGATACCATGCGAGCCTTGCAACTCAAGGCCGGAGGGAGTTAGGCTTGTCCTGCGGCCCCCTTCCTAGCTTCCCCCCCGGCTAGGTTGGGGGCCTTTTTCGTGGTATCCTCAGAGGCTCAAAAGGGTAGGCCCTGGACATTGGTGTCCAGGGCCTTTTTCGTGATATGGGTGGGATCTCTTGTTGTGTGCGCGTCCCGTGGTTGAGATGCGGAGGCCCCCTCTCCGGAGGGGGCCTTTTTCTTGACCGGGGCCATAAGGCAGGACTAAGGTAGAGACGCTATGATTACCAAGATCAAGACACCGGAAGCACTCAACCACGATCTAGTAGGGGGTAGCTGGCCAGCTGGGCTAGTGCCTATCTCCGTCCACTTCCTGCGGCGGACGCGCAAGCGGAGGACCAACCTAACGGAGGCCGTAGTCCGTCTAAACAAGCTGCCTCCGGCTGTGCTCTATAAGGGGGTCCTATACCTCCCGGACCCCAAGACTCCCGGAGGCCCCTTCCAAGAGAAGCACACAGCTAGGGAGTATGTGTGGATCGTCAAGCGTTGGATCAAGACTCCGGAGTGCTTCGACCCTACCGGCCTCCTCTCTATCAAGCCTGTAGCGGTATGTGAGGACTGCGGTAGGGTTTGGACCGGGACGGAGGAGCTGTGCCCCCCATGCATGGCCAAAGGCGTTAGAGGGGCTATTAAGGCCGTGAGGGACACAGACCCTCCCCCGGACTCGGAGCCGGAGGTAGAGGTAGACTCGGAGCCTATGCCCGATACCCAATCCAGCCCAGCGCTTGACTAGCGGAGGCCTTAGGCCTACCATCCTAGGACACCCTCAACCACGGAGTTACTGCTATGCCTAGGTGCGAAGATTACCCTTGTTGTGGCCATGAGCTTGGATGCTGCCCAGAGACGGATCCGGATACCGGAGAGGTCCTTAGCATGACTTGCACTTGCGGAGCTAAGGTCCCCCTTGGGTCCCGGTTCTCAATCTGCGACGCTTGTCTAAACGCTCCGGATCCGGATGATCCGGCCGGAGACTACTACCCCGATCCGGGACCGGGGGAGGATGTAGAGGAGGACTACGGCTACTAGCTAACCACTTCCTTAACTGAACCGTTGCACAACTTGGCCCCCTCCCCGGAGGGGGCTATTCTTTTGGGTATGTCTCAATCATGCCTGCTAGCTCTGTTTGGTCCGGCTTGGGCCGTGGTCTTGGACGCATCCGGAAGGGTGCAAGATGTGATCCAAAACCCCTATGCAAGACCTAAGCCAAACCTTAATTCCGATACTGAACAGATGTTAAGTCGAATCGTTTTTG
>Ga0180434_10007291_pt1 | contig 12474 bp, 12 predicted proteins | sample SS_ome_7_FD_132453 | JGI IMG/M metagenome (GOLD analysis project Ga0180434, IMG submission 132453) | Hypersaline lake sediment archaeal communities from the Salton Sea, California, USA - SS_1_D_2 metaG | ecosystem: Environmental > Aquatic > Non-marine Saline and Alkaline > Hypersaline >... | reverse complement strand
CGTAGCCAAAGCGCTCCCCGTGTTTGGCCACCACCTTCACCCCTCGGTAGACGTGGCTAAAGTCGGTGCCCCAGCAACCCCGTATCTCCAGGTGCTTCCTGTTGATGTCCCAGTGGGGATTGACCTCCACCGTTCCAGCGTCGGTGTACTGACCCACCACCACGAAACGACCATTGTCTCGGGTCATCTGCATCCCCTCCCGAACGGCGGCCGGGTTGCCCGTGGCCTCGATGGTGATGTCCGCTCCGCGTCCGCCGGTCCATTCCCGCACAAGGGCCACTCGCTCCTCTGGCCCGTACTGCTCGATATCCACGACGTGATCAGCTCCAATGGCCAGGGCCATCTCCAGCCGTGCCTGGGGTGCACCGACCACGATGACTTGGGTAGCCCCGGATAGTTGGGCCAGGATAGCTGCGCTCAGTCCTACGGGCCCGCTACCTTGCACGGCCACACTGTCGCCCAGTTGGACCTGTGCCCGTTCCAGGGCATGGATCGCTGTGGGCAGCCCGCAGCCAGCGGCAATGAACCGCTCCGGCGTCAATTCCTCCGGCAGCCTGATGACCTTGACCCCTGGCTTGAGGTAGATGGCCTGGCTCCAGCCGCCCAATAGTCCCTCGTCGGCCGAGTAGGTGATGCCATAGACCTTGCGGCTGGGGCATCGGGTCGTCGCTTTGGCAACGAGGCAAAACCAACATTTTCCACAGGTCTCGTGGACGTCGAGGAAGGTGACCACGTCGCCCTCATGCAACGCGTTGCCCTCCACGTCCGTCACCTCTCCCGCCAGGCGGGCAATGTGCCCCACACTGACGTGGCCGGGGATGATGGGGTAAGGCACCCCTGCCAGTTGGCCGTGGTAGAGGTGCACGTCGGTGCCGCACACCTCGCTGTAAATCGTCTCCAGCAAAATGCTACCTGGTTCCAATTCTGGTTCGGGGAACTCTCGCACCTCCAGCGGTTCTTGAGGAGCCCCCATGACAGCGGCTTTGACCATGATTTTTGACCCTCCCTTCTCTGTTGTGCCCCTATTATATCACAGGTAGCGGAAATCGGTAACACGGAGGCTGTATGTGACGATGTGAGCTTTAAGCTTGTGGAAGTCCGATGAGCAAACTGACCCCTTCCCTGTCTTGTTTTTTGTCACTGACCCTTGACAAATAAACAGAACTGTGCTATAATGGGCATAAACAATCATAAATGTGTTCGTGTATAGGCGAATATCTGATCATATCTGAAGAGAAAGATAATTTCACAGCGAGATGCACATGTTACTGAATACAGAAAGAAAGCAACAGATAGCACAATTCATCAGGGAACGCAAGCGAGCTACGGTTGCAGAATTAAGCGAACACTTTGATGTCAGCGAAGCCACCATCCGGCGTGATCTGGAGAAGCTGGATAGTGAGGGGGAAATCCAACGTGCCCACGGTGGAGCTGTCGCTGTGGAACGGGCGGCTCCAGAACCTCCGGTTGTACATAGGATGGTGGAGAACGAAGAAGAGAAGAGAAGGATTGGGCGAGCGGCCGCTCAACTCGTCCAAGACGGGGACGTCATCTTCTTAGGATCAGGGACCACCACTTTGGAAGTAGCTCGCAACCTGGATGACAAAAAGAACTTGACCGTGATCACCAACGCCCTCAACGTCGTTAACCAACTAGCAGGCAAACAGAACATCACTGTGATCGTCACAGGAGGGCTCTTCCGTCACTCAGAGTTGTCGCTGATTGGCCATATCGCCGAACAGGCGTTAAAGGAACTGCGCGCCGACAAGGTCATCATGGGCATGAGGGCCATCAGCATCGAGGAGGGCCTGACCAACGACTACCTTCCTGAAACCATGACCGATAGGACGATCATCCAGTTTGCTCCAGAAGTGATCCTGGTGGTCGATCACAGCAAGTTTGGCAAGGTCTCCACTGCTTTGGTAGCGCCCATCACCAGCGTCCACAAGATCGTGACCGACGCAGGCATCTCACCCCAAATCGTGGCAGATTTGAGGGCCAGGGGGATGGAAGTGATCATAGCACCGGACGTCAAATCGGAGGGCCAGTAGCTTCAAGCTGGGGGGAGGAGAAGAGAGGAGAATCAATCCATGACACAAAGAGGGCAGCATACCTGGACCGAGATCACCGGACAGCCGGAGGCCTGGCGCGCGACCTGGGAGGCCTTCACCGCCGATCGGACCGCACTGGAGGATTTCCTGAGTCAGACGGACTTTGCGCAGATCCTCGTCGTGGGGTGTGGGTCCACGCACTACCTGGCCCAGACGGCGGCTGCTATCCTCACTCATTGCACTCGGACCCCTGCCCACGCCTTTCCCTCCTCCGAACTGTGGCTCTTCCCCGACACAGCCTCTCTCTCTGACCGGACGTTGCTCCTCGCTGTTTCTCGCTCTGGAACGACAACCGAAACACTGCGGGCGCTGGAACGCTTTCGAGAGACCTACAGCGGGCCTGTCTTGGCCGTCACCTGCTATCCCCAAAGCCCTTTGGCCCAACAGGCCAATTTTGCGCTGGTCACTCCAGGTGGGCAGGAACAGAGCGTCGCTCAGACCCGTTCCTTCACCAGCATGCTCCTGCTCACCCAGGCCCTGGCCGCCGTCTTGGCTAGCGATGAGGAGATGCTGGAACGCCTGCACCGGCTCCCCAATGCCTTGGAAGACCTGGTAGCACGGTTGGGAGATTTGCCCCAACGACTGGGGACGGACCAAGACATTGAGCGGATATTTTTCCTCGGCGGTGGCCTGCTCTACGGACTGGCCAACGAGGCCATGCTCAAGACGAAAGAGATGTCCCTCTCCTATGCCGAGGCCTACCACCCTCTGGAGTTCCGCCACGGGCCGATGTCTATGGTAGACGAGCACACGCTAGTGGTGGGGCTTCTCTCGGATACGGGCCTGGCAGAGGAACTCCGCGTGCTGGAAGATATGCAAGGGCTGGGTGCCCGTACTCTGGCCTTGATCGAGGACGGTTCGTTGTTCACTGATTGGCAGGCCGACCATGTCGTTGAACTGCGCAGTGGCCTGGACGAGTGGGAGCGCGGGCCGCTCTACCTCCCGGTGATCCAGCGTGTGGCTTATCATCGGGCGGTGGCGAAGGGGCTGGACCCAGACCGGCCGCATAACCTGACGGCGGTGGTGGAGTTATGAAGAGGCGGGGTTAGATGTGGGTTGGGGGATGGGGTGATGATAAGAAATTCCTCACATTGTCAAGTGGGCGGTAGGTTGGCACTGCCACACCAAGCACACTATTAAACCAAAAAGGGAGGATTCAATGTTAGCAAAGAGATATCTTGACAAAGGGCTCGAACTGCTCCAGCGTCTTCAGGATACGCAGTTGGAGAATATCGAGCAAGCTGCCGAAGCGATCGCGCAAGCGGTTGCCGACGGGCATACGCTCTATGCCTGGGGAGGCCCCCACTCCTCTTTGCCTGTGCAGGACATCTTTTGGCGAGCTGGTGGGCTGGCCTTGGTCAATCCGGTGTTCACTCACGGGCTGTCTCTGGAGGTCGGACCCATTTATCTGACCTCTTTCCTCGAACGTGCGGAGGGGGCCGGCCGCGAATTCTTTAGCCAAATTGGCACCGAGCCGGGAGATGCGATCATCTTGGTTTCCACATCGGGGCGGAACCCCTTCCCCATTGAGATGGCCATGTCGGCTAAAGAAGCGGGCCTGAAGGTAATCGGGATGACCTCTATGACCTACACGAACGCTGTGACCTCAAGGCACCCTTCAGGCAAGAAAATGTACGAGTATTGTGACGTCGTGTTAGACAATTTGACGATACCTGGCGATGCCGTCATGGAAGACGAGAGGCTGCCTCAGAAAGTAGGCCCGACATCTGGTTGGATGGGATGCTTCATTCTGCAGGCGCTGATGGTCGAAGTCGCTGAGCGGCTGGCTGAGAAGGGAATCACACCGCCCATCTATTTCGCCCTCAACCTAGATGGTCAAGAGGAATACGTACAGTACCTGGATAATCTGCGTCGGGAGCGGGGCACCAAGTTTGGCGGCATTTACTCGCCGAGACGCAAGATGTAAGGAAATACATGCGGTACGTGTTGGGAATTGACGGCGGAGGTTCAAAGGTTGCCTGTCTAGCTGCCGACGAGACGGGAAAGCTCCTGGGCTACGGCCGCGTTGGACCCGTCAACACGAACTATGTGTTGCGCCGGGAGGCGGTGGACTCGTTAAAGTGTGGTATCAACACCGCACTGGAGGAAGCGGGGCTGCGTGGGGACCAAATCGGAGCGCTGTGCATCAGTGCTCCGATGGCGCCCGACGCCGTCGAAGAGGCGATGAAAGAGTGCGGCATTAGACAGGTCATCCGGTCTGCTGAGGGGGAGACGCCGCGCTGGGCAGCGCGCTTTTGGATTGATGGGCATATCGGCGTCACCGTTGATGCTGGCACAGGCTCCATGGCTAGAGGATGGTCAAGGGGTGGCAGGGAAGCAGGGGCAGGTGGCTGGGGGGCCACTTTGGGGGATGAAGGGAGTGGCTACTGGATCAGCATGCAGGCTATGATTGCCATTCTCCAGGCTTACGATGGCCGTATAGGGGAAACGATGCTGACCAAACCTGTGTTCGATCATTTTGGTATATCCGATGTGCTGGACATGATATTCCAGGCGTCTCAAGGATTGGTGAGGACGACGGAGGCTGAGCTTGGAGTCGCCCCTGATTCGGGTTTGGAGTTTTCTGACACGGGGGGGACTTCGGTGGGCGGAGTACTCTTCCACAAACGCACTCGAAACGAGCCTCTGACGCGATACGAAGTGGCTACCCTCTGCCCGATAGTCGTGGAAGTGGCCCAGCAGGGTGATTGGAAGGCGATTGAGATCTTACAAGAAGCGGGGTATGAATTGGCGCGGTTAGGTGTGGCTATCATCAAGCGTCTGGGTATGGAAAGCGATGAGTTCGCGGTTGTGCCCTTCGGCGGCGTTTTTAGGGCGGGTGAGCTTGTACTTCGCTCTTTCAGGGAGACCATCTTGGCGGCTGCGCCACGTGCCAAGGTGGTGAAACCACAGTTTGAGCCAATGGTTGGAGCAGTGTTGTTAGCCCTCAGTGAAATTGGCGTGATCGTTGACGATGAAATCATTGCGGCTGTCAAGCAGAGTTCAGCCAATTTCCCTGATTGTCGAGTTTACTAGAGTGGCGGGCGGAGAGGTGCTGACGTGATAGCCATTCAAGCTGGGCGTGTCTTGACCCCTCTGGAGAGCATCGCTCCAGGTACTATTCTCATTGAGGATGAGAAAATAGTGTCTGTGGGGCGATCCACGGAGGTTTCTATCCCTGCAGGTGCTACTGTTATAGATGCTGCGGACAAAGTGGTGGTGCCGGGCTTTATTGATACCCACACCCATGGGCGGGATGGAACCTATTTTGACGAGGATCCGGAGACCACGGTAGAGCTATGCAAGAGCATCGTGAGCACAGGAGTAACCAGCCTCTTGCCTACCCTTTCCATCACCGCAGGCCAGGCTTGTTGGGAGCAGTTCTGACTTGTGATGAGATCAACGCCGAGCTCATTGCCGACGGGCAGCACGTTTCTCCCGTAGCGATGGAGATCCTACTGCGCTGCAAGGGTGTGGATGGGGTACACCTGATAACGGACAACACGATCTGGGCAGGCATGCCGAACGGTACGTATGAGGACGGTGACCGTACGATTGTGAAAGAGGAACATAGAGCTTATGTGGTGGGAGGGACTTTGGTAGGTAGTGTCGCTCCTATGAATCTCTGTAGGCAACATCGTCCGTTCCGTCGGTTACTCACTGGCTGAGGCTATCAAGATGGCTAGTTTGATTCCGCAGTTGTCATTGGAGTGGATGATCGTAAGGGTAGCCTAGAGCCCGGAAAAGATGCTGCTCTGGTCGTTATTGACGAAGAGGTTGAGGTCTATGACCATGGTCAAGGGGCAAGAGGTCTATCGCGCCAATGCAAGATAGTTGTGTATTTAACTATAGAGGCCTCCATTTTACCGGCGCGCGCACCGTCGAGAAGGCTGCCACCGAGTTGAGCCGCTACGCGGGCACTGTGGTCGTCAAATTGGGCCGGGAGGTCCCCTGACCTGCGCTGCCGAGGTGGACGCTTTTATCAAGGAGCGACGCAGTGACCTTAGCTTGAACGAAGAGGCCAAATCGTGCAGTTCCTATTGAAGCCTCTTCACAAAACTACAGGCAAAGGAGACATATCATGCCAATGAGGATCGCTACTCTGTGCGGGATGGGTTTTGGCAGCAGCATGATGCTCAAGATGTTCATTGAGGAAATCTTGAAGGATCTGGGGATGAAGGCCGAGGTGATTCCTTGGGATCTAGGGACGTTCAAGGGGCAGCAAGCCGATATCGTGGTAGCTCCCACGGATATGGAGATGCATCTTAAGAGCACATCAGCCACGGTGGTCCTCATCAAGAATTTGGTTGATAAGAAGGAATTACGCGACAAACTGGTACCTGTTCTGGAAGCTTATCAGGGCTCATAAGCACCTATCCACCAGGATAGAGGCCAGAGTGAAGGCCCATAGTCCTTTCGGCCGCCAGGAGCCGGTAGCTTCGGCTCACACAGGGCATAGATGTTGGAAGCTGTTGTGCCAAGAGAAGAGGGGGGGAGATGGACTATGGTGTCTAGTGTTCTGTAAGGTGTTATGCCGAGGGAAGGGGGGTGATAAATGAACCGTGGTGGCTAGTGTTTTTACCATTCCCATAGTAGCCGATTCTTGAAAAAGGAGGTAAACTGATGTTTCAGCTTATTTTGGAACTGGTCACGACCCCTGCGGTCATCCTGGGCCTGATGGCCTTGGTAGGTCTGCTCATCCAACGCAAGAGCGCAGGCGAGGTCATCAGCGGCACGCTGAAGACCATCCTGGGCTTGCTCATCATGAGCGTGGGCATTGGAGCTCTCATCAACGCCCTGGTTCCCATCGAGCAGATGTTCACCCAGGCCTTCAAAATCGAGGGCTTTGTGACCTTCGATGAGGCAGCCGTCACCGCCGTGCAGACTGCGGATGTGGGTCGCGTCGCCGGGGCCATCGCCCTGACGATGCTCTTTGGCTACATCGTTCACATTCTCCTGGCCCGTTTCACCCCCTGGAAGTACATTTACCTGACGGGCCACATGATCTGGATCCATGCCGGCGCTTTCGCTATCCTCTATCACTCCTTCGGCCTGCCCTTCTGGCTGGTGGTGGTCCTGGCATCCATCACTGATGGCTTGTACATGACCCTGGCCCCGGCTTTGGCCCAGCCCTTTATGCGCAAGATCACCGGCTCGGATGAGATCGCCTTCGGCCATGGCCAAACCCTGTTGAACGTGACAGGCGGCTGGCTGGGCGGGCTGGTGGGCAACCCGGAGGACAGCGCCGAGGCGCTGAAGCTGCCTGAGGGCCTGGGCTTCTTCCGCGACATGTCCGTCTCCATCTCGCTGATCATGCTAATCGTAGTCATCGTAGCCATGATCTTCGCCGGGCCGGCCTTCGTGACCGAACTCAGCGGCGGCCAGAACTGGATCGTCTTCTCCATCCTCCAGGCCCTGGGCTTCACCGCTGGCGTCCTGGTCCTGATCCAGGGAGTGCGCATGCTGATCGCTGAGATCGTGCCGGCCTTCAAGGGCATCGCCGATGTGATCGTGCCTGGTGCCAGGCCTGCCCTGGATTGCCCGGTGATCTATCCCTTTGCGCCCGTCTCCCTGATGATTGGGCTGATCACCGGCAGCATCGCGCAGGTGGTAGCCATTGTTATCCTGGGCGTCCTCGGCTGGCCCATCCCCATCCCCAGCATGATCGCCGCTTTCTTCGCCAGTGGTTCGGGGGCCATCTTCGGCAACGCTTATGGCGGCAAGTGGGGAGCCATCGTCGGCGGTTTCTGGTGGTGCTTCGCCGGGTGGTTCATGATCAGCATCGGCTATCAGCTCCAGATCTTCGGTGATCTGGCGGCCATGGGCGCGGAGAGCTTGTTCTTCACCGTTCCCGACGCCATCTTGCCAGCCTTCGTCATCTGGGGCATCGCCAAGCTCTTTGGAGTCTAGTTACTGGAGCTAGGGAGCGTGTGCTCTCGCTCCGGTAGGGATTGGGGGCCAGCAGAGCCAGTACGATCTTCCGCTGGCCCCTTTTCCCTTATGTTATCCACAGCGCTCGAAAGACTGCGAAGGGAGAACTGTTGGTCATGGCCGTTGGCCTACTCGATTTGTTGAATGAAAAAACGATCAGGCTGGATGGGGAGGCCGCCGATTGGCCGGAGAGCATTCGCTTGGCGGGGGCGCTCCTGGTGGATATCGGCGCTGTTTTCCCCTCCTACGTTGATGCCATGGTGAGAGTCGTCAAGGAACTTGGCCCCTATATGGTGGTGGCCCCTGGCATTGCCTTGGCCCATGGCAGGCCAGAGGACGGGGTGAAGCGAATGTGTATGAGCCTGGTGAGGCTGGCTTCCCCGGTCGAGTTCGGCTCTGAGGCCAATGACCCCGTGGACTTGGTCTTCGCATTTGGAGCTGTGGACAAGGAAGCCCATCTTCAAGCTTTAAAGGAATTGGCTACATTCTTGCAAAAAGAGGAGGCGGTGTCTGCCCTTCGCCAATGTGATAGCGTTGAAAAAGCGGTTCAGTTGATCAAAGAATACAGCCAGGAGGTTCAGGGCGGATCTCAAGGGAGGAAATCAAGTGGATGATAAGAAAGGCTTTGCACTCTATCTGGGCAAGATCCAAGACATGATAGACGATGTCCGAGAGAAGCAGGCACCGAATGTCCTCAGGGCTGCTGAGATGATCGCCGTCTCACTGGAGCAAGGGGGCATCCTCCACGTCTTCGGCACCTCCCACTCCCAACTTTTGGCCCAGGAGATCTTCTACCGGGCTGGCTGCCTGGTGCCCACCAACGCGATGATCGAACCGACACTGGGACTCCGCAAGGCAAGCGAGAACTGCTACTGGTATGAACGTCAAGAGGCCTATGGCAAGGTCGTTTTGGACTCATACCAGACCGAGCCCGGCGACGTACTCCTCATCATCTCCACTTCAGGACGCAATGAGGTGCCTGTGGAGGTGGCCCTTCAGGCGAAGAAGCGGGGACTGAAGGTGATCGCTTTAGTCTCGCTCTCCTATTGCGCCAGCGTCGAGGCCCGGCACTCCAGCGGGCAGAAGCTCCCCGATATAGCCGATGTGGTGCTGGATAACGGTGCTGTACTGGGGGAGGCTGCCATAGAGTTGGAAGGCATCCCATATAAGGTGGGGGCCACCTCAGGGGTCATCGGCGCTGCCATCCTCCAGGCATTGGTGGTCCAGGTCGTAGAGACTTTGGCTGAAAGGGACGTGGAGCCGCCCGTCTGGGTTTCTATCAACCTGCCTGGCGGGACCGAAATCAACGCCAAATATCTGGAGCGATATAAAGGTAGAGTCAAGCATCTGTAGAAGTCGAGAGAAGTCAATGGGAACCGTATGGGCGGTGCGTGGTCTCAAAGAAAGCTGGGGAAAGACCGTCTTAGTTATCATCATATGGAATACCGACGTATCAAAGTGACCAATGAAGTGGGACTCCACGCCCGGCCAGCAGCCTTGTTCGTCAAGGAATCTGGCCTATTCAAATCTGACATACGCGTCCGCAACGCGACAACGGATAGTGATTGGGTAGATGCTAAGAGCATCCTAAGCGTGCTCACATTGGGCGTCGAGAAAGACCACGAAATTGAGATCACTGCGCAAGGTTCGGACGAGACCCAAGCTGCCACAGCATTGGAGAAGCTGATCCGTACCGATCTAGCTGGCAGACTCTAACCACTCAGTGCAGCCTGGTCTGCGGCAGGCAAAAGCAGAACATCGGCTTCTGAAGGCAGACAGTCGTGATGCAAACTAAAAACAAGACCCGTGCTATGAGAGGTATCGCCGCTGCCCCTGGTCTGGCTCAGGGGCCGGCCGTCGTGTGGCCTGAGGGAACCGTCGTCGTCCCGCGGCACACCGGCCAGGACCGGGAGACCGAATGGGCCAGATTAGAAGCAGTGCGCCGGGTTGCGCGAGAGGAAATCAACCGTCTAAGGGACAAGGTGGCCAAAGAAGCCGGTCAGGACGAAGCAGCATTGTTTGACGCCCACATCATGATCTTGGACGATGCCGCTTTGCTCAAAAGGTCTGAAACGGCTATGGAAGGTGGTCTGAACGCCGAAGCCGCCTGGATGGATGCTGTGGAGCATTACGCCAGAAAGCTCGATAGCCTGCCCGACCCGACCCTGCGCGCTCGCGCTGCCGATGTGCGTGACGTCGGTCAGCGCGTTCTGCGCCACCTGCTCGGCCCGGAAGCTCAGCCTGGCCTCGACCTGCGCGAGCCCTCGGTGATTATCGCCCGGGACCTGACCCCCTCGCAAACGGCTTCTCTGGATAAAAGCTTGGTGCTGGCCTTCTGCACCGCCGAGGGAGGACCGACTTCCCATACCGCTATCCTGGCCAAGGCGCTTGGTCTGCCGGCTGTTGTGGGTCTCGGGCCGGCTGTGCTTGACCTACCCCCTGGCGCTTTTCTTCTCATAGATGGCGATCGCGGCGAGGTAATCGCCTATCCGGACGAAATAACCCTGCGGGATTTCCAGACGCGACACCGCAAGGCCTTGCGGCTAGCCCGGGCTGAGGAGGCAGAGGCTCATGAGCCAGCGATCACCCGTGACGGCCATCAAGTGAGAGTTGTGGCCAACGTAGGAAATCCAGGGGAGGCCGTCGCCGCCCTAGAGTTTGGCGCCGAGGGGATTGGGCTGCTACGCACCGAGTTTCTGTATCTAGACCGAACGACGGCACCCGACGAGGAAGAGCAGCTCGCTGCCTACAACTCTGTGCTAGAAGTAATGAAAACCCGTCCTGTGGTTGTCCGCACCTTGGACGTCGGGGGCGATAAGGAGCTACCTTACCTCGATCTGGGGCGTGAGTCCAACCCTTTCCTCGGCTGGCGAGCCATCCGCATGTGTCTGGACCGACCTGATTTCTTCAAGGTTCAATTACGGGCGCTGTTGCGCGCCAGCCCAGGCCATGACCTGCACATCATGTTCCCGATGATCACTACCCTCGATGAGGTGCGGCAGGCCAAGACTCTGCTGGACGAGGCCCGCCGTGAGGTCCAGGCTGCCGGTCATCCAATAGCAGAGACGATCCAGGTGGGGATCATGGTCGAAGTGCCCTCAGTGGCGATATTGGCGGATCTGTTCGCCTCCGAAGTTGGTTTCCTCAGCATTGGCACAAACGACCTCACTCAGTACACAATGGCTGCCGAGCGTACCAACGACAGAGTGGCTCATCTGAGTGACGCCTGTCACCCGGCAGTACTGCGCCAGATTCAGCATGTGGTCGCGGCTGGGCATCAGGTGGGGATATGGATTGGCGTCTGCGGTGAGTTAGCTGGTGACCCAGAGGCGGCACCGATTCTGCTTGGGCTGGAAGTGGACGAGCTTAGCATGGCTCCCGCAAGCATCCCGCACATCAAGGCGACAATTCGCCAATGGTCTTTTCAGGCCGCCGAGAGATTAGCCGGTGAAGCCATCAATCTGGACTCGGCAGTAGCTGTACGCAGGCTGGTGCGTAGTCATCAGCCTGCGTAATGTTGGAGGAAGTTCCATACTCCAAGAAACCGCCACTGCAACGTATGAGGGGCTGAATCCCGATGCCCAAGAGCATTTGGACAGTATTGTGATCCTATGAGGGGACTGGCAATATGATTGACTTTCACACCCATCCTGTACTGGTCCGCGAGATAATCGAGCGACACCCCGAGCTGGAACGAGCCGCCCGCGAGGTCTTTTTCATCGGCAACAATTTCCAGCCCATAGAGACCTTTTTGCTGGAGCTGGATGTATCGGGCCTCGACCGCGCCGTGCTCTTGCCCATAGACTGCACCTCTACGCGCGGCGCACCAATCTGGAGCAATGAACAGATCGCCGAGCTGTGTCGGATGAATGAGCGTTTCATTGGCTTTGCCAGTGTTGACCCTCACCAGCCAGATGCACCGGCAAAGCTTAAGCGTGCCATTGAAGATTGGGGGTTGCGGGGACTCAAACTGGCCCCAGGTATCCAGGAGTTTTATCCAAACGACCCTGCCCTCTACCCGCTCTACGAGAAAGCACAGGAACTGGGCATACCCATCCTGTTCCACGCTGGAATGACCTGGGAGCCTCGGGCTAAGGCCGAATATGGCCGGCCCATCTATTTCGAGGATGTGGCCTATGACTTCCCGGAGCTAAAGATCGTGCTGGCTCACTTGGCCTGGCCCTGGGTGGTGGAGGCAGTGGCCTTGGCGCTCAAGTATCCCAACGTCTATCTGGATACGTCGGCGCTGTACTTTGACAATCCCAAGGATTTCATCCACTTTGCGATGGCCGATCAGGTGCCTGTCACCGTATGGGAGCGCAGCCTGCGCAAGCAGCTCGTCTTCGGCTCGAACTACCCCCGGGTGGAAATCAAAAACATGGCCGCAGCGGTACGCAGTCTGGGACTGAGCCAGGGCTGCTTGGAGTTGGTG
>Ga0180434_10007288_pt1 | contig 12481 bp, 12 predicted proteins | sample SS_ome_7_FD_132453 | JGI IMG/M metagenome (GOLD analysis project Ga0180434, IMG submission 132453) | Hypersaline lake sediment archaeal communities from the Salton Sea, California, USA - SS_1_D_2 metaG | ecosystem: Environmental > Aquatic > Non-marine Saline and Alkaline > Hypersaline >... | reverse complement strand
TGTGCCATTTTTAATGATTGTAATTGTCCTGCCGTCGTTGTCTGCGATGGTTGGCAAGTAAACCGTAGGCGTTGCGCCGCCATCGGACGCAAGAAACGTGCTGTATCGCCCGTCGTCGGTAATTGTGCCGCCGGAGCTCCCAAGATTGGTGATATGCTCAGACGATTTTGCAAGTTTGATCCAGCGCCCACTGCCGGCAGTCGGCGTAATAATTAGGTTGTCGTCGCCAGTATCCGACGCGCCGCTATCAAACTGATACAGCGCGTTTTTTGAATCAACAAAAACAACGTCCCGGTCAACGCGCGCCGTATCGCCGCTGTTTGGAATCGCCTTGAGCGCGGCGACATCCGCGACCGCATCCTTCCCTTGCGTATAATGGCTATCAGCATATCCAAGCGTCACCAAATCGTCGTCAAGGGTTGGCGCCCCGATAGTTGGCAAACTGTCCGTTTCAGGTCCTGTAATAAAATCGTATTGTCTCGTCTGTGTCCCCATTTACCAACTCCCTGAGTTATCTTCGATGCCTTTTTGGTCATCAATTTCAATCAAAACTTCGCGCAATGATTTGTCGGTTGAAACCGTCGCAAAGTCCGCGCTTGCCACCGCACCCGGCAAACGACCTTTCTCAACGGTAATAACATCATTAATTTTGGCGTCAAAAAATCGGTTTTTCGTTCGAAACTTGGCGATTGATAGCCGATCTCCGTAAATATACGACAACCTGTCGGCAAGTTTTTGCGCCTCAATTGCAAGAAAATGCTGTGATTTAAATGTTTTCTGGCGCTCGATATTATGCAGCCGCCGCGCTACCTGGCTTAATGCCCGCTCGGTCAATGATTGGCCTGTTGCGGAATTTTGTTCGCTGACTTCGCGAAATGCGTATTCGACGATTGCATCCGAAATCAGTTCGTTATAATCAAACGTCTGACGGTACGAATCCTTTAAAATTTCATCGTCGCCAATCGTTTTTGTCGCCGATCCGATCGGCCCGACCTGCGCAATCGCCCAGTTGTCGTTGCCATCGATATAAAGTTTTAGAAGCAATGATTGTAAGATTGATGCAATAATTTCTCGATACGAATCCCAGGAGTCGGCCGCTTTGCCGGGGATGGCAAACCCGAGTTCGTCGGTCACAGACGCGACCAGCGTTCGCCACGTCCCTCCGGCGCCGTCGTCGAGGTTGGTTATCCCAAGCTGGTTTTTGATCACGTCATACAGGATTGATATGCCATTTGTGAGGTTGCCGGTTTCGGTGGAAACGGATTCACCGACCAGGCCGCTGGAAACAACCGGGCTGTAAATGCGGCAATAAAGCGTGTCGCTTGTCGTCAAGGCGCTTGCACCGACAGTGCCCGTCATGGACGGATCAAAAAGCATCGCACCGATATCAGAAGTTGCCAGATACCACCAATTTGCGAAATAATCGCGAGGCCATAACGGCTGATATCTTACGGCGTTTTGGACGAAGTAAAAATTGCCGAGAAAACTTCGCTCAACCGTACTGGCGCTTGCCGCCAGAACCGTTGTCGTCGTATGGTCAATATAATGGCTGCCGGTTTTGTTGACGGCGGTTACTGTCGGATATTCGTCCGACCCACTGCCGGCACTGCTGTTAATCCATACCTGATCGCCGACGCGAAAGCCATTTGCACTATCAACATACGTCCGACTTGTTGTCGATGCGGGCGAAGCGGGAACGTTAGCAATGATGTGCGATTTGAGCCAATCAGCGGAATTCTGAACGCCGCCGACAAGGGCAAATTCGCGACCCAACGACGATGCGGCAGCCAAATTCGTAAACACCGGAATGTAACCGTCAACAACGCCGTAAACCTTACGGATTGGTTTGCTTTCGTAACGCGCGTCCAGGTTTGCCACATCGGCCAGCGAATTGGCGTAAAAACTGGCAGACGGGCTTGGATGGCGAAACGATTGCTTGAACACATCGACGCGATCAAGCAGACGAAACGACACCTGGCGCTCGCTGTAAGTGTAGTCCGCGCAAATGCCGTTTAAAACCAACTTTAAATTTGCAAGCTTAAGCTGGTCGAGATAGTGCCAAATTTTGATATCTGCATCGTTAAACGAGGAGTCATTTAAATGGCGATCGAGCACTTGCGTAACATTTGACAGAATCAAGTTGTCGCTTTGGCTTTGAATGTATCCAAAATTCGATTCTGTCGTGCGCGCCCGAACCCGCGGAGACGAAACGATAAGCGGATCGTAGTAAACCGTCGCGCTTGTATTGTCGTCTGGGATCCGGTACCAATAAGCGTCAAATGTCCCGAAATGCAACTCGTAGGTTGCAACCATGTCGGTTGTCGCCGGATCAGTCCCGCCCAAATGCACATAAAGCGTCTCATTGTCAAAATCGTAATACCATTGATTCGCGCTGAGACTTGTGCTCGACCCCGCAGTCAAAACCGTATCGTCTGATTTCACCGCATTGACATAACCATAATCAAACGACGCGCTATACACAGACCCGGCAAAAAGAGACCAGCTCGCAACATATCGACGCGGCGACATAACCAGCAAATACTGGCTGTTGATGTTCTCTTGTTGTAACAGGTCCGAATACGTCAAAAGTCTGCTCCGATTATGTACAGTTCAGGTGGCGCACGGTAAAGGTTGATTTGCACCGGCTCGTCCCAAACGTAAACCGGCTTAGGCCATCCCTTGCGCCAGGCGATATGGCTACCGGCGCTATAGGAATAACCCGTCCCGTTAATAACAAAATTGTATTTTGTCTCACTATCAAGCGGCACGTCGTCGAATTCGAAATATATTTCTTTGACGCCGTTATCGAGCGTCAAAATCTGCGCCTTGGTAAGGGTTGTTGTGGAATTTGCGATCAGCTCGCCGCAAGCGTTGATGCCGCTTGATGTGTCGTTTGAATACAGTTTGGCAGTAAGATTCGTAAAAGTTGGGTCGTTGTAAAAAATAAGCCATGTCCGCATTGCACGCAGAATCAGGTCTTTATTTGGCTCGACCGTGCAAAACATGTTCGTATTAGCAAGCTCGCCGGCCAAAAATTCATTTCCGTAAACGGACCAGGCCATCAGATGTTCTCCAGAATCGTCGCTGTGAGAGAAAAATTATTCGGCGAAACGAGCGTGTATTGCGGCGCGGCGGCGAATTGGACAAGGCGCGTGTAATATTCGCTTGTCGAGCTGAAAGCGGCATTCTGATCCATTTGAATAAACCATGTGCGCGATATGCCCACCCGCCCAAAAAACTCGTCCACGTCCTCCTTATCGCCCTTTGTGAGGCCGTCCCATCGCAATTGGAATTGTTCCGTTTGTTCCTTGATATCGGCAAACGTTTGCCCGCCCTCGCTAAAGACAACGTTGGATCTGTCTAGATATTGACCAGTAAACGGATATTGCACGCGACCGCGAGTCATTTCGATAAAATTGCCCACAAACACCGCACCCAACTCAACGAATCCTGCCGGGTTTGATACGTCCTCAATGTTAATTCTGGCGTATCTCTGCGGCGCACTGAACAGGCCGCCATCGGTCGCGGAGCCGATAATTTTATCATTGTAGGTCAACGCGATGTCGTCGGTTGGCGAGCTCCAGTTTGTCGTATTGTTGCCCTGAATTTTGATTGTCGCTGTCGGCGATATCTGAATGAATCCGTTGCGCGATCCGGTGAGCCAAACGGCCTCCGGGTTGGTATTGATACCAAAATCCAACTCAATCCATTCGGATGTGTGCAACCTCAATACATCCGCCAGGTAGGCAAGCGCGCCCGTATCGTCACTGGTCCCAAACCCAAGCACACCGGCAAGCGTCGTTTGCTGGGACCAGCGCAATTCAAAAATGCCGCCGCCGCCAACCCCGTTTGACGTAAATTTGATTTTGTTTGTGGTCGTGTCGCGTTCAATTGTATAGGTCGATCCGCCAACGGCCTCCATTTGAGTTTTGATTTCGGCAAAAAGCGCCGAATCCGAATCGTATTGCTGCGCCGTGAGCGTTGCCGTCAAATCAACCGCGCTTGTCTCGCGAAACTTGAGCGTATTGGCGCCGGATGCAATTTCCCAATGCCCGTTTGTGCGCCAAACCTTCGAGCGGCGAACGCCCTCGTAGACGTTTGATGCCGGAAACGATGTTTGCTCGCTCGACTGATCAACGTTTGCGAGTATGTCGGCATCAAGGTAATTATCTGACATCAATCTTACTGTCATGCTGTCAACCTAAATCCTTGACGGTTGAGGTTGAGCAACACATCTGCCAGCTCTTGTTCCCCAATCCGTAAATTGACCGTCAAATTTTGCCCCTGCCCTGCCATTTGCGATTGTTGCCCGACGACCTGGGCCAACTCGTCAATCAACTTAAATAGGTTTTCTGTCGTCCGCGGTCTCACGACCAACTCAGGGCCGGCCTCCCCAACAAGCCCCAAAGTCGGTTGCGATACGAGGCCGCCTTCGGCCAGACCAATGCGCCCAGCCAGGTCGCCGACCGTGCCGCCAACCTGACCACTGATCAAGCCGCCGCCCTCGCCGCCGCCAAGCCCTTGGATTTCGAGTTTGGGCAACTCCGGCCATTTGAATTCAGGAAGCGGAGGCCATTCGAATACGGGCAACTCGGGCCATTCAAACCCAACGTTGTTAAACGCCGCTTTGAGCCCCCTCTCAAAAACCGCGCCAATTGCCGAGACGGCCTTTTGCAAACCAAGTATGATTCCGCGAATAAACGCATCGACAATGCGAGGAATTGACGCCAAAAGCGCCTTGACGATACGTTCCAAGCCGCCCTCGATCAAAAGCGAGTCGATAAGCGCCGCAACGATATCGCCTGATGCCGCCAATATGCCTTCAACCAGCGCGGTAACAATCGGGGCAATATTGTCGGCAAATACCTCGGCAATAACCGGGAGCTGATCGGCAATCGTGCGAACGACCGGACCAATGATCTCTGAAATTGCCGTAATCAGACTTGGCAACGCCTGGAAAACGGTTTGCAACAACGGGCCGATGCCTTTTGCCAGCTCGTCAACAATCAATGGGATGAATTTGACAAATTCGGTAAGCCCCTCAATAATCGCCTTGGCAATGATCGGCGCTTCCCTGGCGATTGTTTTCGCAATAATAACCGCGGCTTCGCCCAGCGCGTCGATAAGAATGGGCAGATTTTGAACCAGCGCATCAATAATTGCCGGTATCTCGTTGACAATTTCTGTCACCACACCCGGCAATTGTTCCACGAATTTGACGACGATCTCGTCAAGTTGTCTGAACGCCTGCAAAAACAGCTCGGGGATTTCTCCGATTTGCTGGATTGTCTCGGCAACCCGACGAATCGGGCCGCCAGATAACAGATCGCGCGTTACGTCAAGCGCCTGGGATCCAAAGTCACGAGCACTTTCGACGAAACCGGTAAATTGATTCGCGGCCTTGTTGAGTTGTTTGCCAATGTCATTTACAAACCGGTCAAACGTTTTGCGCAACTCGCTTCGTTCGTCTTTGATCGTTACGACCGATTGGATTTGACCCGCAACCGCCCCACCAACGCCAGTTTGCGCGATCTCTAAAGCAGTCTTTTGAGCGTTTTTGCGCGCTTCAACCAGCGATTTCGAAAGCTCATCAACCTTTTTGTCGGCCAGGTCGGCAACCGATGCGATGCCGCGGTTGAGGCCGGATAAAATACCGTCCGCCGTCCCGCCAAAATCAAGCGTTGACTGAATCGACTGGTCAATTGACTTGGCAAGGTCGTCATAACTGAGCGCAGAATCGCCGACCGATTCGCCGATACTGGCACCGAGTTGCAATATTTTTTCGCTTGCATCGTCGGCATTGACGCCAAGCGACTTCAGAGCACTATCAACGCCAGGAATCTGTGATATGAAATCGATAATTTCGGAAATCGTACCAAGCACGACAGTACCAAGCACTTTAAAAGCATCAACGACCGTATCGATTGCGCGTTGAATTGGCTTAAATTGCAAGAACGCTTTGGCAAACTGCAATACGCCAACGGTCGTTGATGTCAACGCAAGTTGCAAGCCGTTTAGAACCTTGACGAAGCCGCCAATTAACCGAATAACTGCCGGTATGGCTTTTAAAACAGCATTAATACCGCGCTCAATAAACAGGTTGATGCCGTCCCTGTTGTTATTGACCTCGTTAATCAACTCGGTAAAAAACGAAGTCGCGCCTTTAATCGCTTGAACCACAAGCGGATTTTTCGTAATAAAAAATCCCAGCTCCTCATTTAGGTCGCCTTGGACATTTTGCAATTGCTGAACGGCGCCGGAATACGTGTTTATCTGCGCCGCTGCCGCACCGCCAAACTTTTCGTTGATTCCCTCAAGGGCGCGCGCAAATGTTTCGGAGGCATCGGCGCCTTTTTTGATTACCAGACCATACCGGCTGAACGAACCGACCTCTCCGGCTGCCGCCTTGCCGACGAGCTGTGCCGCCGATGTCAGATCGATACCAAGCGCGGCTGAAAGGTCTGCCGCGGCGGCTGTGGCCTGCTTTAGCGCGCCTTCTTCCAGTTGGCCAAGCGATTGAATCAAAGCGGCATTTTGTAAAATCGCCTCGTCGCCAAAGCGCGTATTTTGCTGGAGTTGAGAGGCAAATTCTTGAAACGATTTGCTCGTTTGCTCGCTGAATTTGCCGGATATCCTCAGGGCCGTATTCAACTGATTGATGGCGTCTTCTTGCACCGCCGCGGCGGCGGTCAATTCATTAACGGCGCTTACCAACGCGCGCCCGGCGAGAAAACCAACCGCACCGGCAGCGGCAACTTTTAGCAAATTAAACGACGATTCAACGCTGCGAATTGATTGCTGGGCGCGACGGGCAAACCCCTTAAGCGACTTTTTCGCCAGTTTGGTATCGGCGGAAAGTGTTAATTCAACGGTTGCCACGTTTGCGCCCCTTAACCCGTTGCGCCTGCCGCTCGCACTTGTTCACTTCAGACGCAATTATTCCAAAAATCTCGGCTTTCCAAGCCGGCAACTCTGTCGTGTCAGATCGAAATCCCAGTTTTGCCAACGCCAACCGTTGTTCGTATTCTGCCATCAACGGGGCTGCCCGCCCATGTATTGGCTTACCGCTGTAAGCCGCCCGTGCCGCCGCCCGTGCCGCGGCGATTAGCGTTTTCCCGCGCGAAAACCCGTCATAAGACCGGTTGCAACCTCGATCAGCAACGGGTCGCAATCCGGGTCAAGCTGCAACATATCAAACGACTCAATCAACTCGCCGTCTGTGTTCCTTTTGATGTGAACCTCTGCGTAAAAGTCTTTTGACGATAAAACCAACTGACGCAGGCTTTCAATGTTCGACATCGGATCGCCCGACACCATAAATTTGCCGTCTTCGCCCTGATCCATTTTGAATCCGCAACTGCCCATAAACCGATAACGCTCGTCGAACGTCGGCATTTTGACCATGACATGGCCAGAATATTTCGGGCTTTTGCCTTTGCAAATTGAGGGGATAAATTTGATTTGCATTTGGCTCCTTTTTGCCATGCCCGCCGAAGCGGGCACAGATCAGAACATTGGACACTATACGAAACCGAGGTAAATTTCCCCGTTCCCGTCGTTATCAACATACGCCGTCAAATCAAGCGACATGGCGACCAGGCCGTCCTGGTCTTCAAGCGACATTGCCGAAACTGTGGCGGTCGGAATGTAAAAGCAACCGCACTTGCCGGCCTCCCAGTTGCCGCCAGACTTTGAGCCGAACGAGTACATAAATCTTGTATCGCTGTTTTCTCGCATCCTGCGGAATTTGTCGGCGTCATATTGCTCAAGCAATGCCGTAACCGACACGGTCACCGCGCGCTCGGTAATCACGCTGCCACTGCGGCCCGATTCGGCGCAAATGTCGTTGATGTTTGCCTTGGGCGTCGAAATCGAAATGTCGACGGTTGACGGTTTGAAACAAACGTTGTCACCTTGATCGCCGACGAACACAACCTGATTTTTTGCAACCAGAGGGTCGGCGTCGTCAAAACTCGGCGTTTGCGGGCTGGCGTAACTTTGCGCATTGTCCGAATCGTAATCAGTTGCGCCCGTATCGTCTGCCGCGACGCTGAAGCCGATTTTGTCGCCCACGGTATTCGCCGCATTGCCGCCCGTGTTCCACAAAAGCGACAGCGTTGAGCCGGTGGTATTCGCAATATTGAATTTGCCGGTCGAGTTGTTGTATGTGACAGCGTGCGTTTGGGTCGTACCAGTCGCATTCATTGCTGTCGTCAGGGCCGCGGCGAGTTGATGCGGATCTTTATAGAATTTCGCGCTGATCTGTGCGGCATACGTCGAATCGTCGTCGGTAAAATCAAGGTATGTGTCGGTCGATTCGATCTCGATCGGATCCCAGTAATACGCAATGCCCTCAAGCGAGTAATTTGCGTTGATCAGTTCGCCAGCCGAAGCGGAAACGGACATGTCGACGATGCGGCTTCCCGCCATCATTTCCACTGCGCCGCCGTTGCCGACATAATGCCACAGCGTAAGGGTTTGATGGTCTTCATTGGCCGGGTAGTAAAGCACGGCCTTGCCGAGATCGACGCCGGAAGCAGGGGCGCTTGAAAGCGCAAAGCCAAGCGTCAACGCATCGGTTGAAATCGACTGAATCGGGCGAATGCTGTACCCGTTTGCTCCGTCTTTGATCAAAAGCGGCTGCCCGCGCTGAAAGTTGACGCCCTCGCCGGAATCGACGTTGACGACGGTCGTGGTTGACCCGGCAACCGTATCGTATTCCGTTCCCTCAACTTCTTCTGCGCCAAAAACTGCTTGGACCAAATCGCTGTAATTTGGCGCTTGTCCCTCAACGCCACTGTGGCGCAAATAGTGACTGAACGATGCCGTTGGGTTTTCCAGGCCGACAATCGACTTGGACGGGCCGATTGAGGCGCGGATTTCGGCGTTATCCAGGTTTTCAAATGCCGGCTCCATTGCAAAATCGTCCTGGGATGCAATGTAGTCGGTTGCCGCCGTAGGGGCGACAGGCGTGCCTTCCGTCGTTTCCACTTTAATCGCGACTCGGCGATTGCGGGTTGATTCTGCCATCTCCGTACTCCGTTATGATAGGTTCTCGTAAAATTCGACGTCGATTGATATCTCAATCAGGACATATTTGCCCCTGTCGCCCTCCAAAAAAGCAATGCCGCCAACGCCGACTTGCACCGATTGCGCCGATTCGTCGATTTGCGGTTCGTCCTCGATCGCCTTGGCGACTTTGATAAAGTCTTCCATCAAGCCCTTCATCGCGTCATCCCAGCCGGTCGTATTGGTCGAGGTCGTCAATACCTCGTTGGTGATTGGCAGGGTAAACGACTGGCGTTGCCACAATCGCTCGCATATCTCGCGGTTGGTGTTCTCGCTGACACCGAACGCAAGCCCATACCCGCGACGCAAATACGGCTCCGGGTTGTCGGTGATATCGTAAGAATTCGGCAATTGACGATACCCCCCACCGGCAAGGGCCGTTGCGATAGCCGTCAAAAGCGCGTCGTATATGGTGGAAATTTTCGTCAACGTGTCATGTATCCTATATTATCCAGGCGCTCGCCCGTGTTCAGATTTCCGTCCTGGTTGAGGTCAACTGCGAAACGCTTGAGATTCATCGCCTCCTTGTAGCGCGCATGCGCGCGTTGCCGGTCGGCGTCATAGGCGCGCCCCATGCCTTGATAAACCAGCTCGGCGACTTTATGGGCTCCTGGTTCTTCAAAAACTTTGTAATCCATGATTTGGTTGCCAGACACGGCAATGTTGCGCCGCTTGAGGTCGCGAATAATGATCTCGGCAGCCATAAAATGCTGGTCGTCCCAATTGGTCTTGCCACTTGCAAAAGCGCCCTTCATCGTCGCGTTGTTGAGGTCCGGGTAATACGTGTAAAGAATCGTATCGTCGGCGAATTTGTGCCCGATATATTTCAGTGCGGTTGTACCGGCCAGATCGGCGTCAAATCCGAGGCGAAGCCAATACATATTGTAAACGCCCACCGAATCGACGCCATCAACGTCCTCGCTGTCTTGTTCGCACTCCCAGCCGCGCAAGCGGTCGGTTTTCCATTCAAGGATGCCCGATTGCGCCAATGTGACCGCCCCATTTGCCGTCTGATCAATGATATCGACCGCCGGATACCAGGCGTTTCCCCACCATATATCGACTGTCGGAGCGGCGTTTTGGTCGTTTGGCGCCGATACTTCAATCCAACGATGATTGAACGGCAGCCACGAGGCGAGATAAATGTAATCGTCGGCAGACACAAAGGCGATTGTTTCCGAATCGGTGCGAAAGTCGCTGAGCGCCAGCGACAAATCCTTTTCGGTGCCGTCATCGTCCCAAATGATGCGCTGGTCTTGAATCATGGTCAATCCTTTGAAAATGCCGACACCCAAAACGGACAGATTTTTTCAAAGCCGCTTTTGTTTTGGCGCACGACATTGATTTTTGATGAGCCATCGCCGGTCAATTCAAAACGAAAATCTGGCTCGTATGTATTGCCTGTTACGCTGATAATTCGCAATATTTCTGTACCAAATCGCAAAACATAAACCGTGCTTTTGCTGTCGCCGAGGTTGATGTCGGCGGCACCAAACTTGCGAATAACCCAGAGTTTGCCCGACGGGATCGCCATTGGATGTTCGATAATATCCTGCGAATTTGCCGCAACAGTCGATGTGATAATGAAATTTTTCTCAGCCATCGTGCAGAATGCCCTTCCACCAAGCGCCCAGATGGTCGCTTTCCTCAAGGTTGTTTTCAAGGTTGATACGCAATATTTTTGATCCGTCGCCCGTCAACTCGACGCGGCACGTTGAGACACCGGCGGAATGAGTTGAATAAAGGCATTCCTGCGCACCGGCGGGATCCCATCCAATGCAACAAGCCGTTTCGGGGCTTGACGAAGCCTCGCCGCCAAACTCAAAAATAACCAGCTTTTTGCCATTCGGGATTACATAATCAAGTTGCGAACTGCCGCTTGCACTGACATACGTAAAATGCCTTTTTTCAATTCGTTCGCTCATGTCTTTCGATATCCTATTACTGCCGATTGCATCGACGTAATTGGTGTCAAATTGTCCTGCACGACCCACCGAATGTAATCGCTTTGACCGCCATCAAGCGTGATCGGCACGGGAAAATTGAGCGTCAATATTGTTGCATCGTAATCGTCGAGAAAACCCTGGAGCAACAAAGCACCGGAGTAATCAAAAAACACTGCGATCTCGCCGTTGTTGGTAAACGTCGCAAAATTGTAAACCGATCCGTTAATTTGCCATGTCAACCGCAACCCGTTTGAGAGACCGCCAGCAATTGAGCCAAACGCGCTAATTGCTTGTGTGCCGGGGTCGAGCATAATAAGCCGCAACGATGTCAAATAGACAATTGCGCTACCCGGCGCGGAGTAGGTGAAATTGACAGACGTACTTGAGCCGTTAACGTTCATATCCCTGCTAGCACCATTGGTAAGCGCACCGGCAAAATATCGCACCGACGAATCTGGTATCACGTCGTTATTTCGACCTGCGACCGGCATTCTTTTCCTTCCTCGCTTTCGGCGGCGGCGTCACTTTTTCGATTTCAAAAATAAGCGACCGGCATTTTTTCGACAATTGCACAGCATGCGAATAAAGGCCGCTCAGGTCAAATGCTTCACGCGTTGTAACGTCCCATTTGGCCTTTTGGCTTATGAGGTTTAAAAAGTCCTCAAACTTTTTTACCTCATGCTCTGTAAACGTCGCGTTTTCCATTCACTCCTCAAGAGGGGAGGGTTGCCCCTCCCCTAAAATTGGTTTAGCTCAGTTCCATAACCCGCAGGTCTTCGGAGCTGGCACCGGTACGCCCAATAATTTGCGGCGCAACGCTTGGGCCGATTCGCGCCTCAAGTTGCATACCCGGATATAGCGGAAAACCGTTGGCGGTCGTAACGCCGTTTTTACCAAAATAAAGTGTTTTGTTTCCTTCATTGGCAAGAAACAAATACTTTCGGTTTGCGAGCGCCGAGCTGACAACGTTAACCGCCGAGGTCGAGACGGCGGTTGTTGTGTTTTCAATTGCCGTGTCGGCGATGCCGTCGTCAACGTCGATGCTGTTTGTTACGTTGACATCAAGGCTGCCGCCGGTCGAGCCGATCGCGTTACCGCTGCCGTCGCTGACCCATGCCGCGACCGAATCGCTGGCCGCACTGAGATCGCGAATATCGAGGTCGGTAGCGTCAACCGTCCATGGAGAATCGCTGCCCTGAGTGACCGCAATTTCGGTGTTTGACAAATGCACGTCAAGCGCTAGGTCGCCGTTTTCCGACGTTGAGGTCAAAAAACCGGTGCCGTCGCCAAGGCGTACACTGTCACCATTGGCATCGAGGTCATGCTGCAACGTGCGGATATCGACGTCCGTTGATGCGCCGATATCGACCGGGAGCGGGTTGCCCGAGTTGACAGCCGCGCCGCTGTCGTCAAACAGACTGGCGGCAACGTTGAGCCACTCCTCGGAGTTGATGGTTTGGGATGCA
>Ga0180434_10007287_pt1 | contig 12481 bp, 15 predicted proteins | sample SS_ome_7_FD_132453 | JGI IMG/M metagenome (GOLD analysis project Ga0180434, IMG submission 132453) | Hypersaline lake sediment archaeal communities from the Salton Sea, California, USA - SS_1_D_2 metaG | ecosystem: Environmental > Aquatic > Non-marine Saline and Alkaline > Hypersaline >... | reverse complement strand
GGACCGTGTCGTTGTAGTACTGGCGGGCGAAGCCGATCTTGTTCTCCGTCGAGGCCAGTTCCTCCTGCAACTGCATGAAGTTCTGATTTGCCTTCAGGTCCGGGTACGCCTCCGAGAGGGCGAACAGTTGCCGAAGCGCCCCGGTGATCATGTTCTCGGCGTCCTGCTGCTCCTTGACGTTGGAGGCGTCGATGCCCCGCTGCCGGGCCTTCACGACCTGCTCCAGCGTCTCCCGCTCGTGCGAGGCGTAGCCCTTGACGGTCTCGACCAGGTTCGGGATGAGGTCGTAGCGGCGCTTCAGTTGGACGTCAATCTGGCTCCATGCGTTCCGGACCTGGTTCCGCAGTTTCACGAGGCCGTTGTAAGTCAGGACGAACCAGAGCCCGACGACGACCACCACGCCGCCGAGGAGCAGCAGGAGGATCAACAGTACGAGGAAGCCTGTACCCATGTTCGTCTCCTTTCAGGCGTGCGTGCCCGTGCATCCGCCGACGCGATTATAGTCGAGCAGAAAGGTCCGTCAATGCAACGGCCCGGCTCACGCCGCCGCGAAGGCGACGGCGTAGGCCATCAGCGCCAGGCCCGTCGGCAGGGCGTGCCACCAGTCCCGCGGCGTCAGGGCGACGATCGCCACCGTGTACACCAGGTCCACGCCGGCCGCCACGGCCGCCATCGGCCACGCGAGCGGCGAGGCGACCTCCGCCGCCAGCGCCACCGCCACCGCCAGGCCGAGGTTCAGGACCATCCCCAGATTCGTCTCCAGCAGGTTCAGCACCAGCCGGCGACGCCAGTATCCCGGGGGCGGACCACACCCCGGCACGATCCGCGCCAAGCCCAGCACCGGGTACAGGAGCGGCTGAAACGCCACGCTCACCGCCGCCGCCCAGAGGAACATGGTGGACATGCGAGCCCCCCAACAACCGCGCGGCAGGTCTCCGCACCTGCCGCGCATCAAGCCTGGTCCCGTGAGGCGCGGTGGTTACGGAGAACCACCGCGCCACCCTGCGAAACCCCATGCGACCGCGCGTTTCTATCGCCCCGGCTTGACGTCGACGCACTTCATCCGGTGCTGGTCGCGGAGGACGAGGTACCCGTCCGAGAGCGCCATCGGCGCCCAAATCTCCTTGCCGCCCAGCAACTTCACCTTGTCGAGCGCCTTGAAGCCCTCCGGCGAGGGATCGATGATGTAGAGTTCGCCCGTGGCCCCGTCCATCTGGTAGAGGAGCCCGTCGCCGGTCAGCAGCGTGTTGCCCTTGCACAGGTAGGGGTCCCGCCGGGTCCGCCACCGGATCTTGCCGTCCAGGCCGAAGCAGACCATCCCGTTGGCCTTGGTGTTGGTGTTGCAGACGGTATAGACGTACCCCTGGTAAAGAATCGGCTGCTGGACGTGGGAGCCGACCTGCTTGAACGTGTGGAGGTTCTCGGCCGCGAAGGCCCCGCCCTCTCGGCGAACCTGGATGATCTCAGAATCCGCATCATACGCGCCGGTCAGGAAGAAGCGGTCCTACGGCAGCGGGGTGGGGGCGGGGGCGGCCGCCACCCGGACCCGGTACCCGTATTGCCAGAGCACCCTGCCGTCGGCCGGGTCGAGCCCGGCCACGCCCTTCCGCGTCTGCGTGATGATCTGCTCGACGCCGCCGACACTCGTCACGAACGGCGAGTGATAGTACATGCCGCCGATCGGCTCGGACTGCCATTGCGGCTTGCCGGTGGCCCGCTCGAAGGCGACGACGCCCACCTTCTGGCTCTGCGGCGCCACGATGACGGTGTCCTTGTAGAGGAGCGGCGACTGGGCCACCGCCCACGTGGGCGCCTTCCCGCCGTAGTCCTTCAGCAGATGCTTCTGCCACACCGGCCGGTGCGTCTTGCGGTCGACGCAGTGGAAGTGCCCCTTCGGCCCGACGATGTAGATGAACCGCTCGCCGACGGTCGGCGTGGACCGCGACCCGGGATGGCTGATCCGACCCGGCGCGGGGTACCCGAACGTCCACGCCTCCTTGCCGGTCGCGAGGTCGAAGACGCGGAGGACGTCGGCCTGGCCCTTCTTGCGGTCCAGGAGGTGGACCTGGCCGTCGCGGATGGCCGCCCCGCCGTATCCGAGCCCAACGTCCACCTTCCAGAGGACCTCCGGCCCGCCGTCGGGCCACTGGCGCATGAGGCCCTTCTCCGGCGAGGTGGCGTTGCGGTCGGGACCCAGGAACTGGGGCCACTCCGCCGCCGATGCCGATGCCACCACGCCCGCCACGATGAGCGTTAACCATCCGATGCGTTGCACGCTCGACTCCTTTGCTTCCCGGTGGATTCCCCCTGTCCGTGGAACCGCCGACCGGCCGCAGAATAGCGCGGTGGGCAGTCTCGCCCGCCGCGTGGGATAGCGAGCCGGGCGCCTTTTGAAGCTGTCGCGCGCTGTGGCGCGAGTGATGGTTCATATTCGCCGCCCCGCTTGCGGGGCGCGAGCCGTTTCGACGGCAAGCGTGGCCATGCCACCCTAACGGGCACCGAAGGTCAGGATTCCCCGGGCCCTTGGCCCGCATCCCCGCTCCCGCCCACGGGGATGGACTGGTCCCGGGTATCCGGCTCGATCCTCTTCTCGACCCGGACAAAGCCGGCCATGACCGCGAACGCCACGAGCGCCGCAACCACCGCCAGGATGTACTCGCCCGCCCCGCATGCCACGCCGATGGCCGACAGGCTCCACAATCCAACGGCCGTGGTCAGGCCGCGGACGCTCGGCCCCTGGCGGAAGATCACGCCGCCGCAGATGAAGCCCGTGCCCATCAGCGTCCCCTGGACGACGCGGATGATGTCGCCGTCGGCCATGCCGAGGCCCACCAGCGTGAACGTGCACGAGCCGAGGGCCAGCAGCATGTGGGTCCGCAGGCCAGCCGACTTGTCCTTCTTCTCCCGCTGCCAGCCGATGAGCGCCCCGCACGCCCCCGCCAGCACCAGGCGGAGCACCATCTCGGCGTAATAGACCACCACCTCCAGGGCCTCCGGGAGCCACGCCTGGACGGGAATCGCCTCTGCCACGATCTCTATCATGGGCCTTTCCTTCTCCCAACGCCGACAACCGCAGCCGAACCCCTGCCATCATAAGAGACGGGCCGACGCCGACGCAACCGTTTGGCTCGATCGCTCACGCCAACACTAGCCGCGCACGTCAGTAAGCGGCGCCGTTCGACCGCTCGCTGTCGCTCGCGGTTAGCCAACAGCCCCCCGCCGCGAGCGCCAAGGCTAGCCGCGCACGTCAGCAAGCGGATTCCCCCCTTGCATCCCCCGCCCGCCGCGCGCCATCATGGAACAGGAAAGGAGGCCGCCATGCACCACCCGCTGACCCGAGGCCTGTGTGTCTGCATCGCGGCCGGGCTCCTCGCGGCCGGGGCCTGGACCGGCGTCGCCTGCAAACCGCAGGAAGGCGAACCGACCGGACCCGCCGAGCCGTCCCGGCCGTCGGCCGAGTCGCACGAACCCACGCAACCCCCGAAGGAGACCGCCATGGCCATGACGCTGACCAGTTCCGCATTCGAGTCCGACGGACGCATCCCCAAGCGGTACACCGGCGAAGGCGAGGACGTAAGCCCGCCCCTGGCGTGGTCCGACCCGCCCGCCGGCACGCAGGCGCTGGCCCTGGTCTGCGACGACCCGGACGCGCCCGCCGCTACGTGGGACCACTGGGTCATCTGGAACCTGCCCGCCGACGCCCGCGAACTGCCCGAAGGCGTCCCCACCGCCGCCACCGTCGAGGACCTCGGCGGCGCCGCCCAGGGCAAGAACGGGTGGGGCAAGGTCGGTTACGGCGGCCCGATGCCGCCGCCCGGCCACGGCGACCATCACTACAACTTCCGTCTCTACGCCCTGGACGCCCGGCTCGACCTCGCCCCCGGCGCCGACAAGCAGACCCTGATGCAGGCGATGGAGAGGCACGTGCTCGGCCAGGCCGAACTGACCGGCCTGTACAGCCGGTAGGCTGCGCCCGACATACCGCGCGCCAACACTAACCGCGAACGTGAGCGAGCGGGGCGTTCGACCAACGCTCGCCGCGCACGTCAGTAAGCGGCGCTGTTCCGCTCGCTGACGCTCGCGGCTGGCCAAAGGCCCCGCGCCGCGAACGCCCAAGCTGGCCGCGAACGCGAGTGAGCGGTATACTCTCATCCATGACCGCCGACCCCGAGCGCATCCGCGCGAACCTCCAAACCGTCCGCGACCGCATGGCAGCCGCTGCGGCCCGCGCCGGCCGGGACGCCGACGCCGTCCGCCTGGTGGCCGTCACGAAGACCGTCCCGACCGACGCCATCCGCACGCTGCTTGCCGCCGGCCAGACGGACATCGGCGAAAACCGGGCCCAGCAACTCCGCGACCGCAGCCGCCTGCTCCAAGGCGAGGGCGTGGCCTGGCACATGATCGGCCGGCTCCAGCGGAACAAGGTCAAGTACGTCGTCCCGACGTGCGTCATGGTCCACAGCGTGGACTCCGAGCGCCTCGCCGAGGAAATTGAGAAGCGCGCCGCCCGGGCCGAGACCACCGCCACCTGTCTGCTGGAAGTGAACGCCGCCGGTGAGGCGAAGAAAGGCGGCGTGGCGCCGGGCGAGGCGCCCGCCCTCGCCGCCCGCATCGCCGCCCTGCCGCACGTGGATCTGGCAGGCCTGATGACGATGGCCCCGCTCGTCGACGACCCCGAACGGACCCGGCCCGTCTTCGCGGCCACGCGGGAATTGCTCGCGCGCGTCAACCGCGAGGCGGACCTGCCCCGCCCGCTCGCCGAACTCTCGATGGGTATGACACAGGACTTCGAGGTGGCCGTCGAGGAAGGCGCCACGATCGTTCGCGTCGGCTCGGCCCTGTTCGCGTGAGGCAATGTGGCGTGTCCCGCGCGGCGGGTCAGGAGGCCCGCCGCGCGGGAAATAGCGTAGTCGTGTTAATCCCATGAAAGGCTGTCTCCAAGATGGTAAGTTCTGGGGTGTCTAAAAAGCCCCAGAACCGGAAAGGAGACGAAGAACCGGATCCACGCGGTGTGCCATCGTCACGGCCTCTTCTACGAGGTCTCGGACCTGTTCGGCGGCAAGGGCCGTCGGTTCCTGAAGGCGGTCTGCCGGCAGGGCCACCACGGGGGTGGCACGCTGCCGGCCGGGGCGTTGGAGACGTTGCGGGGCCTGGTCCGGCTGTTGGATCACCTGTGGGCGCTCCTGGCGACCGTGGCGCGGCACCTGCGTGGCCGGCTGAAGCGCGACGCCGTGACGCGTCGTCTGGATGGGATTCCGGGGTTCGGCCTGATCCTCTCGCACACGGTCCAGGCGGAGATCGGCCGGATCGAGCGGTTCCGCAGCCACAAGGCCCTGGCCTCGTATGCGTGCCTGGCGCCGCGGGCGTCCGACAGAGACTCGTCCGGGAACGGGCCTTTCATGAATAGCCGCGACGCGACTTGCGCGGGCGGAGCCCGATAGAGCAAAGCCCTGAGCGGAGCGCGCTCCTCAGGGCGCCGCCGCGCCGGACCGATGCCACTCCCATGACCGACACGAGCGCCCGTCCCGATAAGACCAGGACTTGGGAGCCGGCCGAACCGTCGGCTCGTCCTCGCCGCCGCTGGTGGCGCTGGCTGCTGGCGGCCGTCCTGATCGGCGTGCTTCTGCTCCTCGTCTTCCTGCCGCAGATCCTCTCGCTCGGGCCGGTGCGCCGCTGCGCCCTGCGCGAGGCCAGCCGCCTCCTGCCCGTCCGGGTGGACGCGGCCGACTGGTCGCTCTCGTGGTTCGGCGAGCAGGCGGTCGAGGGGGTGGAGGTCCGCTCGGCCGAGGGCCGCCGGCTGGCCCGCGTCGGGCGGGTCACGCTGGGGAGCGGCCTGCTGGACCTTGCGATGGACCGCCGCCGCCTCGGCCCGGTCTCGTTCGATGACGCGGAGGTCTGGGTCGATGACCTGAGGGCGGCGCTGGCGGCGCCCCCGCCGGCCGGGGCGCCGCCGGAGGGGCCAGCCGAGGGGCCGGCCGAGGGGCCGCCCGCGCCGCCGGAGCCGGCCGCGCCCCCGCCGCCCGCGCCCGAGCCGCCGCCGGTCACGCCCCCCGCGCCGCCGGCCGAACCGGGGCCCGCCCCGATGGTTCTGGAGTCGGTGACGGTTCGCGGCCTGGTGCTGCACGTCGGCGGCGGCGAGCGGCTGCGGATCGACGGGCCATGCCGGGTGGAGGCCCGCCTGGCTGGGCCCCTGCCGGCCGAGGGGCCCTGGCACCGCCGGCTGGCCGGCATGGAGGGCGACGGCTCGCTGGAGGTCGACCGGTTCACTTGCGCCGCGCTCGTGGGCGGCCAGGTTGCTGTCCGATGGAAACTCGCCGACGGCGTCCTGGACCTGTCGCCGGACCCGGACCGGCCGAGCCGCCTCGCCCTGGCCGGCGGCACCGTGACGCTGCCCGGGCGGATCGACCTGCGCGGTCCGCAGGCGCGGCTCCTGGTGGACGAGGAGACGCGGGTCATCGAGGGCCTCCCGCTGGCGGGCCCGCAGGTCCGCCAGTACATCAAGTACGCCAGCCCCATCCTGGCGGCCAGTGTGAAGGCGAGCGGCCGGCTGACCCTGGACCTTGTGCACCTGGATCTGCCCCTGGGCAAGGATGCTGCCGAGACCACCCAGGGAGAAATCCGGTATCGCATCGACCAGTTCCGGACGGAACTGATCGGCCCCCTCGGCCGGCTCGTCCGGGCCGTCGGCGGACAGACGCAGTCGGTGACCCAGACGCTCGGCCCCGTCCGGGTACTCCTCCGCGACGGCACGTTCCACATCCCCGAGCACCGCCTGCGCTACACCGACGAGGTGAGCCTGGCGTTCGGCGGCCAGATCGGCCTGGACAAGCGGATGAACGTGACGGTCGGCGTCCCGCTCACCCGCCCGCTGATGGAACGGTACAACATCTCGAAACGGGTCATTCCATACCTGGAGGACACCCGTTTCGCCGTGCCGCTGGGGGGGACTATCGACGAGCCACAGATTGACAACGAAGCCCTGGCGAAGCAGTTGGGCGAACTGGCCCTGGAGGCCCTCAAACGCGAGGCCCTGAAGCGCCTGGGCGAGTGGCTGGAGCGGTAGCCTCAAGCAACAAGCCACAGGCCACAGGCAGGGGGGTGTTTCAAGAAATCCGACTTCCGCGATGCACGGGCAGCCGGTGTACGCGAACCTGTTCGGACGTGACTGATACCAGTGCCCCGCCTTCGATGTCGTCGCGGCAGCGCTTAAGTACCTCTCGGATCAGGCTCGCGAGCGGTTCGGCCCGGAGCCCCTCGATGCGTATGCGGATCACGGAAGGACGCCGCCGGCCGCTGATAGCAAGGAAAGCCGAGAGTCACGACCACCCGCCCTTGGTCCTCGGCGGCTACGAGGACCCGCTCGTCGGTTGCGGTGGCAAGGCCGCACTCGCCGGTGTGAACCGCGTCAACACCGGCGTCGCGGAGCAGACCGGCTGCTGAGCGGGGCAGCCCTTGATCCAAGAGCAGTTTCATCGCGTCGGCGTCAGCGGAACGGACTTATCGTCAAGCATGGCGGCAGCGTATTCCAGCGCTTGCCGGATGTCCTCATCCTCAAGTTCCGGATACTCCTGCCGCACCTCCTCACGGTTGGGGTAGACGGAGACGGCTTCGACGACCCGCCTCACCGTAAGCCGAAGGTCGCGGATGCAGGGCCGCCCGTTCAGTCGATTCGGGTCGAACGTGATGCGGTCGAAAGCCATCGTTGCGCCCTCCTTTCAATGCGATTATACCGCACAATCCAGGCCGGGCAAGCGCTCGAGCCGCAGCGGTGCGAGTTTTTTTCCACCCCGGCATTTGACATTGCCCGCGGGCACGTTATACAATTCTATGGAAGGCCCAACCAGAGCCCTCGCGAACAGATACGACTCCTGGCGGGCGGTGTGGCTTACGGCCGTCTCCAAACCGACCGCAAAGCCGTGTCGTACCGCCACGTAAAGCGAGCGAGGCGCGGGCCTTCCTTTCTCTCCCCCTGCAGCGCTCAAGCGGTGAGCGGGTCACGGGCGCCGGCGTCGCGGAACGCTTCCGCCCGCCGCAGGCAACTCGCGCAGATGCCACAGGGAACGTCCTCCCGCCGGTAGCACGACCACGTCAGCGCCAGCGGCGCCGCCAGGTCCGCGCCCATCTGGACGACCTCGGCCTTCGAGAGGGCGATGACGGGCGTCTCGATGCGGATGTGAGTCTCGGGCCGCGTGCCGAGGTCAATCAGCCGACCCGCCGCCTCGAAAAACGCCGGCCGGCAGTCCGGGTAGCCCGGCGCGTCGGGTTCGACGGCCCCGATGACGACGTGGCCGGCCCCGAGGACCTCGGCCCAGGCGGCGGCGACGGCCAGCAGCGTCGCGTTGCGGAACGGAACGTAGGTGGTCGGCACTTGGCCGGGCGCATCGTCTTCGGGAATCTCCATCCGCTCATCCGTCAGGCTGCTGCCGCCCACCTGGGCCAGGTGCGGCAGTTCGACGACAAGGTGGGCCTCCGGCTGGAAGTGGGCCACTTGACGGTCGAAGCACTCGCGTTCCTTCGCCTCGGTCCGCTGACCGTAATCGGCGTGCAGCATGGCCAGGCGCCAGCGGTGGGCGGCCCAGGCGGCGGCGACGCAGGAATCGAGCCCGCCGCTGGCCAGCACCACCGCCAGGGTCCGGTCGCCCATGGGGGCCCTTTCAAAAACGGCTATGCTTCACGGAAAGCCGCGAATGCGAACGACGTGGAGCCTGTTGCACGAACCGCGCGGCGGCCTTCCCAGGCCGCCGCGGCATCACCCGCATCGGGCGTAGCGGCCTAGAAACGCCACGACACGCAGGCGCCGGTGACTTGGGCAGTGGGCGCCGGGGCTTTGTGCAACAGGTTCCGTGCCTCACGCCAAGGCGCAAAGCCGCAAAGAACAACACAAACAGAATAATGAAGAAGGCGACAACATGCCTCGACATCATACTGCTCCCTTATCAGCCGTGGCTGTTGTCGTTACACAATTTCTCCGCTGTTTTTCTTCGCGGCTTTGAGCCTTGGCGTGAAAATCGCCGTTGGTCGTTGTTGCCTTGACGTCCTGGCGTGAGGCTGCCATTTCTTTCGCGCCTACGGCCGGAGGAGGACCTTGATCGCCTCCGGGTCGGAGGCGGCGCGGAAGGCCTCGTCTGCCTCCGTCAGAGGATACTCGGCGGTGATGAGCGGCTCAAGGGCGAGGTCCGTCTCGGCGAGCATCGCCGCGGCCGCGTCCATCGGCCCGCACCGCGAGCCGACGACCGTGACCTCGTCCACCACGAGCGGGGCCAGGTTCAGCCCGGCCGTATCCGCCACGGTGCTCTTCAGGACGATGGTGCCCCGCGGCCGGACGAGCCGAAGCGCCGCCGCCAGTCCGTCGGCGGTGCCGGTCGCCTCCACGACCACATCGGCGGTCTTGTCGGGATGGGTGTCCTCAGCGCGGGCGGTCTCCAGCCCTAGGCGGCGGAGGAGAGCCAACTTGGACGCCGACCGGCCCACCACGGTCGGCGACAAACCCTGGGCCCGGAACGCCCGGGCCACCAGTTGGCCCAGTCGGCCGTCGCCCAGGATGACGATGTGCTGCTCCGGCGCCAGGTCCACTTGGCGGGTGATCTGGATGGCCGCCGCCAGCGGCTCGGCGAAGACGGCCGCCCGGTCGGGCACCGCGTCGGGCACGGCCACGAGGTTGGCCTCCGGCAGGACGAGCCGCTCGGCGAAGGCGCCGTCCCGGCCGTCGATGCCCAGGACGGTCCGCTGCCGGCAATGGGTCGGCAGGCCGCGTCGGCACATGTCGCACGCCCCGCACACGCAGTTGATGCCGCCCACGACCCGCCGGCCCTCCAGCTGGCCTTCCAACGCCGTCCCGACGAACTCGTGCCCCAGGACGCCGCGGAAGTCCATGTAACCCCGGGCAATTTCCAGGTCCGTCCGGCAGAGGCCGGCCAGGCGGACGGCGACGCGGACCTCGCCGGGCGGTGGCTCGGGCTCCGGGTAGTTCCGGTCGACGCGGATCCGGCGGCCGTCGAAGACGCAGGCAATCATCGCGCCCTACTCCAGTTCTTCCTCCAGGGGGTCCTTCTCGAAGAGGCTCCGGACAAAGTCCGGGAGGCCGCGCCTGAAGTGCGGCCGCTGGCTCTCGCCCTCCGGCATCTTCGGCGCATCGCCGTAGTCGGCGAACGGGGCCTCGGCCGAGGCGAGGAACTGGTGCCAGGGCTCCGGCTCGCGGGGCAGGTCCTGGCCGGTCATGTACCGCAGCGACCGCCAGGCCACGTGGGCCACCGCGAGGTCGCGGTCGGCGACGGCCTCGGCCAGGGCGTCGGCGGCCCGGGTGTTCTTGAACCGGCTGAGACTCCCGGCGGCGGCGACCCGCACGTCCGTGCTTGCATCGGACGCCAGGGCGTCCACGAGCGCCTCCATCGCCGCCGGCTCCTCGTGGTGAGCCAGGGCGGCGGCGGCATCCGCCCGCACGTACGCGTTCTCGTCCGTCTCCAGGACGTGGCACAGCGCGGGGACGACCGGCTCGCCTTCCAGGACGGCCAGGCCGCGGGCAGCGGCCGAGCGGACCATCGGGTCCTTGTCCGTCCGGGCCACCAAGCAGTACAGTTTGACGACCGACTCGACCCGGCGGGCCTCCTTGTCCTCCACGATTTGCTGGAGGGCCTCCCGTCGGCGGTCGGCCAGGGGGCTCTGCACCGCGATGACACGCTCCGCCGTGGACGGCGGAAACACCAGGTCCTTGATCCACTGGTTGACGCCGGTCCGGGCGTTCGGCCCCTCGCACCCGGCCGAGAGCAGCGCAAGCACCGCCAACAGACTCGTCAGGGCCCGTCCCCCCGAAGTTAGCCGCCGGGCCTGCCTTCGCCCTTCGGGCTTCGGCGGGTAAACTTGCCCGGCGCGTGCCTTTCGCAGCGCAGGGCTGAGCAAGACAGGCTTAACCGCGCGGCGGGTCTCCGTACCCGCCGTGCTGGCACACCGGCGCCGGTTCGTGAGCGGCGGGTCGGGGGACCCGCCGCGCGGAAAGTCGCGCTCTCGCGTGCGCCATTTCACGTGGCCTCCTCCACCGGGACGGGCCCGGCCGAGAGGGCCTCCACCGACACTAGGGTGACCGGATCGGCCGGCGCCCCCAGGAACCGCCCGCCCACCTCCCGGAACCGGTCCGGGTTGTCGCTGACGAAGAACTGCCAGTCGCCGTCCCGGCCTTCGGCGAGAAGGCCGTCGGCCCCGAGCCGGTCGGCCACGCGCTCGGCGACGGCCTCGGCCGAGTCAACGAGCGGCACGTCGGGCCCGAGCACCGCCGCCATCGCGCCCTTCAGCAGCGGGTAGTGCGTGCACCCGAGGACCACCGCGCCGACACCCGCCTCGGCGAGCGGGGCGAGGTACTCGGCGAGGACGGCCCGGACGACAGGATCGTCCGGGGCCCGGCCTTCCTCCACAATCGGCACAAGCAGGGGGCAGGCCCGCTCCAGGACGCGAACGTCGGGGGCGTGACGCCGGATCGCCCGGCGGTACGCCTCGCTGGCGACGGTGGCTTCGGTGGCGATGACGCCGATCGGCCCGTTCGGGCAGGCCGACAACGCCGCCTCGACGCCCGGTTCGATGACGCCGAGGATTGGCACGTCGAACCCGTCGGCCAGGGCGGGCATGGCCGTCGCGCTGGCCGTGTTGCACGCCGCCACCAGGCATTTCGGCTCGTGCCGGGCCAGAAGGCCACAGGCCTCGGCGGCGAAGCGGGTCACGGTCCGGGCACTCTTGATGCCGTAGGGCACCCGGGCGGTATCGCCGAAATAGACGATTCGCTCGGCCGGGAGGCGGCGGCGGACGGCCCGGACGACCGTCAGGCCGCCCAGCCCGGAATCAAAAATGCCGATGGGACGGTCTATGGGGACTCGGCTCGCTCTCATGCTGGACCATGATATCGCCTGGCGGCGGCGAATCAAGGGCCGACGCCACCGCTTCCCCGCCGCGCCACCCAAAATGGCCGGCGACGTTCCGTCGTCGGCTCAACGGCCGCGGGGCGAGGGGACGACCGCAAGGTCCCCCCGGCGGCCTGCCAGAATGGCAGGGCACGGCCGGGATGGCCCCACGAGGGCTTACCCCGAGCCATTTGCGCTGTTTGCAAGTCTTGTGTTGGCAGGGGGATAGGGGGAGTTGGAAAACGTTTTTACCCCACCTTGTCGCGGCTGTGGGGGCGTGGGGCGAGGCGGAGGTGTGGGCGGAGCCGAATTGACCCCCGAAAATGTGGCGATCCCGACTCTGTGTGATAGGATGTCTGCGACAACCCGCACCCTCACACAGAAGAAAGGATCGCCGATGGCCATCCTACCACAGCGTCGGCTGTTTTCCTGGGAAAATCTGGAGACCCTGGACGACCTGCACCGGCCGCGTCTGGCGCTGGAGACGGTGCCGGACCTGGGCCGGGTGCGGGAGAACCAACTCGGCAGCCTGCGCAGCCTGGTCGGGGCGGCGTAGCTCCGGCCGGGCACGAAACCCGACACCGCCACGGCCACGC
>Ga0180434_10007284_pt1 | contig 12487 bp, 9 predicted proteins | sample SS_ome_7_FD_132453 | JGI IMG/M metagenome (GOLD analysis project Ga0180434, IMG submission 132453) | Hypersaline lake sediment archaeal communities from the Salton Sea, California, USA - SS_1_D_2 metaG | ecosystem: Environmental > Aquatic > Non-marine Saline and Alkaline > Hypersaline > Sediment... | reverse complement strand
TAGGTGGTGCCGCAAGCGCCAGTCACGCCGTTGCTTGATCCAGTAATAGGCCTTGTTGATGACCGGGCAGGAATCGTCAATGATGAGCGACAGGGGCGTGCGCAGCAAGGGTTTGCAGACGATAAGGCGCGCCGACTTTTCGGCGGCACGTACATCTGTCAGTACCAGTCCGATACCGGCTGCGGCCGCGCTCGCAAAAAAAGTTCCCGCGGGTGAATTGCTCACCCATGCTATGACCCTCTTAACTTGTGAGAAACGCTCACGCCAGAGAGCTACAGACCTGGCGGACAGAATCAATGATATAGTCGTTGATCCGCTGGGTATATTTTGGACCGATGCGGACCTGCACGAAACGGTCGAAGATCCCCAGCGTCTGCCGGCAGCTATCCGGACCATATTTGATTTTCTTGCCTTCGGGGCAGGTAAACGACGGCCAGTCGGGGTGGCGCGTCCTTTTGTTCATCACAGATTCCGCGATGGGCAGCAGGACCGAGCCCGTAAGCGTGGATGCCGGAACCTTTCGCTTTCGTAACTGGCGGATGCAACGGTCCCGCGCCGCCTTGTCTTGCATTTCAAAATAGACGCCGTAGCCGATGTCACCTTGCGGGTCGGGACGGTGGCGCAAACGAATGGCGGCGACGTTCTTTATGCCGTCATAGATTGCCTCTGCATTACGGCGTAGGTCGTTGACCATTAGATCGAGCTTAGCCAACTGTGCCCCAAGCACGGCGCCGGTAAACTCACTCATCCGGAAGTTTTCTCCGGCAAAGGTTGGTACCTGGCTGGACCCTACACGGTCACGAAAGACGCCGTGTGTTAGTCCCATGTGGTGGAAGCGGACCGCGCGTTCGTAGATAACCGGATCGCTTGTCACCAGAGCACCTCCCTCGCCGGAAGTCATTACTTTGTTAATTTGAAAACTGTAGATGCCCACGTCTCCGATCGACCCCAGTTTCTTGCGGTGATAGGAGCCGCCGACGCATTGCGCGGCATCTTCCAGCACCGCGACTCCGTGCGCACGAGCGGTCTGTATGACCGGGTCCATGTCACAAGGCCCGCCGAGCAGATGCACGGCAATCACAGCCTTGGTGCGGGCAGTGATCTTTCGTTCGAAGTCCGCAGGGTCGATGTTACACGTGCGATCGATGTCGGCAAAAACCGGCAAAGCCCCGGCTTGAACCACGCAAGTATAGTCCGACCACCATGTGTAGGCCGGGACGACCACCTCATCACCCGGCCCAATGCCCAACCCCGCTACCGCGCAATCCAACGCTGCCGTGCCCGAGCTTACGCCGAGCGCATAGCGCGTGCCCATATAATCGGCAAAATTCTCTTCGAAGTGCAGCACCTTTGTCGGTTTGCCCGGCCCCCAAAAACGGAACGGGGATCCGGATTCCAATACCTCCAGCAATGCCTGCTCTTCATGTTTATCGAAGAATTGAGGCCCGATATATCCCGGATTGATTCTCGGTGCCTCTATCGCTTTTACGCTGGCCTTAGCCAATAGCCTCTGCGGCCCCAGGCCGATTCCTGCGCCGGACAGCGCCACACAACCTGTCCGCAGGAACTCTCGGCGGCTAAGGTTTTGGGGATGCGGATCCGCAGTCACATTTTGCATAGCCATTTTCGGCCTCCTTCATCGACTTGTTTTGGTGAGCGCCGCCGCTCGCCTTTCGGTTGTGCCGGACACAAGGTCCTACCGGCCCGTCGTCGGGCAGCGCTGCTTGAACGGCAGTCTGCCGCCGCGCCATGAACCTTTGGCCTCGTGCTCCAGGGCAGCATATTTTTTGGCCAGATCGATTACAGCATTCTCGCTCTCATCTACATATAGTTCAAGCCAATATCCGGGGATTCCTTCCTTGGCAACGCGCATGCCTGCTGCCAGGCGCCCGCGATGGTCGCCTCCGGCACAATCACCGGCTATCAGAGCCGCCATCAAGCGGTCTGCCAGACTGCCTTGCGTCTGTTCATAGGCCCGCGCCATGGCAAAGATGACCTCCTGGCCTACCAGCGTGTTTCCCTGACAGGCATAGTACCTGCCCGTTGCGGCACCCCACCATATCCCCGAAGGATCCGCCCGCGCCGGGTTTCGGTTTGCGGCTCGACCCGACATGTCAATGATGGCCAACTGACGTTTGTCCCGCTGAGGATCGTTGCGCAGCAGCGTCGACAGAACCTGCTCCGGAAGCCGGCCTTTACTGAGAAGGTCCAGAGCGAGCTTTGCCCATTCCGGATTGTGCCAATGCTGCGTGCAGAACGCCCCCACTCCTGCGCGGACGTGCGGGACCACCTTTCCGACAGCCGGATACTTGCTGGCCACGGCGGCACCACAGACGGACGTATTCACATCAACGGCTACAATAGAGAAGGTACCAGAAATCCTGGGCTCAAACTTCAAGTGCGCACCAACACGTTCGGATTCGACGGCTTGCTCGTACTGCTGAACCGAAACAGCCGGCGCACTGCACCCACACGTCAACACAACAAGGAGAATCAACGCCCCACACATCACAACGGCGTCCACTATATTGCCTTGGCGACTACTCTGCGGAGCTACAGTCTTCATTTGTCACACGCGTCTGAAACCAAGAAGCAAGGTCAGATAGATCTGAGCCAAATATGATGCGTTTGAATGCCAGATGTCGGACAATACGCCTGAGAGGACTCGAACCCCCAACCTTCGGTTCCGTAGACCGACGCTCTATCCAATTGAGCTACAGGCGCAAAATCTTCTCTTTTCCCTCAACGCAAAATCACTTTTGCTTGCTCGTGACGGTCGTTTTCAACCTCTGCGTAGTTTAACCTGCCCTGTTGTTTCTGTCCACAGAAATCCGCACGAGCGTGCTCTTTTTGCCCTGTGATGCCAAGAAATACGGCACACTCTTGCAGTTCATCCACCTCGCTCTGTGTGTTTCGGCTTCGCCGCATCCGCATCTTCCAAGATCAACACCCAGTCGTGACCTCTTCCCGAAGTAGGCGGCGTATACGTCTGATATCCCCACTGGTCGGATGTGTGGATGTGGTAAGAAACACCGTAACGGGGATCATACCAGATCTCTTTGACCCGCTTGGCCTTGATCACGTTCTTATCAACCGTGAACGGTTCGCCTCGCGGCGTATATACGAACGCAAAAGAGTGGTCACCTGCCCGGAGGCCGCGCACTTTCGCGCCGCCGGTTCGCGGGCTATCCATGATAAACGAATCATCCGGCACGAGTTTGTGAAAAGGCCGGGACTCGAATAATTGTCGTACGTATTTCATCTGAAATGCGCCTGGGTGGTCAAGCGCTTCGTACCAGGGGATATTGGCGTGGATGACGGGCGTGCGCCCGGGCGCCCACATTTGCCAGATATTGTTATTGCCATACGTGTGTCCGCACGCTCCGGCCATCAGCGACCAGTAGGCCGCCTGCCGCACATCGTAAGCGTCGAATCGGTCGTAGCGATTCCAGTCGGCAAAGTAAAAGCCCGCCGGTATGCACTCGTATCGCGGCTCGCCGTCCAATGTCGGCTTGAGAGGTTTCAGCGCCAGGTCACGCTCCACAAACAATCCCGTATCATGGTCGTGGCCGCCGTGCGACGATTGGAACATATTGAAGTCGAGCCACTTGGCATTGTGCACGTGAAGCGAAGAAGCCCCCGGTCCTCTGGGATGATATGTCTTTAGGTGTGTCCCGCCGTCGCCGTCTGTCAATCCCTGAGCCATCGCGCCGATGATGGCCCTTTCTTGCTCGTTGGCAATCGCCTGGTCGCCTCCCAGAATCCAGACGATTGGCGCATCTTTGTAGCGCTCGCCGAGAAACCGTCCGTACTGCCGCGCGTTTCGGACCGTGAAGAGCTGATTACCGCCGGTTTTCCAGTAGTTGCCCCAAGTCGGCAGCATACCGATGAACAATTCCAGGTCGTCGGCTCGGTTCACGATGTAATCGACGTGTTTGAAGTACGCTTCATTGGGCCTGGTTGGGTCCTTTTCGAGCAGCGGCAGGTCGCCGTAAGCGTTCGGCTGGTCTAATCCGCCTATCTGTGCGAGCACGACCGCTTGAATCACCGTAAAGCCTTTTCTGGAGCGATTGGTCAAGTACAGGTCGGCCTCTTCGCGGTTCAAGCGGTGGAATAGTTCCCAGGCCGTATCGCCCAGATAGAAGAACGCAGTGCCGTCCTCGTACTCCAGGTAGCGCTGATTCTTCGCCACGCGAAGTCGGCCGTGCTCTCGCGCCAGACAGTCTGAGACCATGAGAAAAGACGCCCCAAATGACAACAGAAGCGCGAACCCCAGACGCGGCACGCGGGGAACACCATCATTTCGACAACAACAATTCCTTTTCGAGTCACGCATGTCATTACCCCAGAAGAAGATACAGGTGCGGTACACATGCCGTTATTTTGCTGTGCCCCATATCATCACGTCGTCCATATTGCCCGTGTCGTCGAAAGAGCCCAGGCCGATCTTGCCGGATAGGAAGGTCTTGTCCACCGTCCGCATGATCGGCTCGGCCATATCGTCAAAGAAGACCTTGATGGAGCCGCTTGAAGTATCGCGTATGATGCGGACATCGTGGTAGCCGGTTGTCCAATCTGTGCCGTCGGTGCGATGCTGCGCGATGGAGACGCGCGGCTCGCCGTTGACAATGAATATGGAGTTCGCGTGCGCATCCGCTCTCGTCGCAATATGCACGTAGTAGAAATGCGACGGGTCCTGATAGCCGAAGAACAGGCACATGTCACGATGTCCGTATTCCCGGCCGGTCTGCTTCATCCGCACCTGGAGCACGAAATCAGAGACGTTCACATCCTTAATGCGGGCGATATTGACCGGCGACCGCACGGGCGGCTTGTAACCGCTTTGCTTGTGCAGCGCATAGACGTGGTTGCCGTCCTCCTCGGTCACTTTCCACGCGGCGGCATCCGTTTGTGTCCAGCGGCCCGCCCCGCTCTCGAAGTCCTCGAAGAAGACCAACGGCAGGTTGTGCATGGTTGCGGCCAGCGCCTTGGGGGAGCGGAGTTTCCGGATGCGGATATTTCGGAATTGATAGATTTGCCCTTCTTCGCCGTGGTGCTGCAGCGCGATGTATCCTTCGCGGTCGGTCGTATCCACGTAATCCGTCGTCAGAACGCCGTTGACGTAAATCCTGATGCTCGGCCCGACACAGTGAATGCGATAGCGGTTCCAGTCGTTGCGACTAAACGCGCCCTTGGTCTTTTTGACAAAGGTCTTCCCAGCGGCGGGATCACCTTTGCGCGGGTGCAGCCATCCGCGCCGGCCTTCATCGTACAGGCCGCCGGACCACTGCCTGTCGGACGGGTCAACTTCCGCCTGATAGCCCCAGACACGATTGGGCTTCTGGTGACATCGAAACATAAAGCCGGAATTGGCTTTGCCCTTGGGCATTTTGACCTCGGCTTCGAAGATGAAGTCCCGATATTTCTTGGCAGTCAACAGGAAGAATTTCTTGCCGGCCTGCAGCCGGATTTCGCCGTCTTCGGCCCATGCCTTTCCCCAGTCATACGGATTCGTCCAGCCGTCGAGATTCTTGCCGTCAAACAGCTTCTTCCACGCTCCGTCGTCGTGGCTTTTGGGCGTTGCCCGCTGTTCTGCGGCTGCCGCCCTGCCGACAAACGCCGTCGCCGACAAAGCAAGCATAAGATAGAACAGCATGGACCTGGACCTGCAAGTGTTTTCACAACTCATTTCTCACTCCTTTCTGTGCTTGTCTTTCTTGGTTCTCTGTTGCCCGGCCTCGTACCCGGTGCCTGCTATCATACATGGCAAAGTACGTTCAAGTCCAATGCCTTTTTCTTGCCGGCTTTATGTGTTATAATGGATAGGTCAAGAGTGGGACGAAGCGGGAAACAGTGCAGTGAACGAGCGAAAAGGCTTCACCTTAATTGAGCTGCTGGTGGTGATCGCCATCATCACGTTACTGATGGCTATCCTGCTGCCTGCGCTTCAACGCGCCAAGAAACAGGCAGAGCAGGCCACCTGCCAATCCAACCTGCACCAGTGGAGCCTGGCGTTTTCGATGTACACCAACGATTACGATGGGCGTCTTTGCAGCGGCTGTAGCAGCTACAATACCGATGATCGGCGGCACTGGGCGACGGCTTTGCACGCCTACTACATCCAGCGCAAGGTCATGCTGTGCCCCTCAGCGACGAAACCTTACGATGAGGACGCGCTGGTTCCCTTTGGGGCATACCGCGGCCCGGACGATGTGCTGCTGAGCTACGGGCTGAACGGATGGGCCTATGATGCCAAAGCCAACGATGAGCGTTTCGGCCGAGCCTACGAGAATTTCTGGCGGAGACTGGACGTCAAAGACGCGGCCGGCATACCGCTGTTCTTGGACTGTCTTCACGCCGAAGGCCGGCCTCACCAGACGGATGAGCCGCCGGAATTCGACGGCCAGATGATTGCGTTCAACGAAGCCGACAATATGAAACGATTCTGCTTGAATCGCCACAGCGGAGCGGTGAACTGCTTGTTCATGTCTCTATCCGTTGACAAAGTGGGCCTCAAGAGGTTGTGGCGACTGAGGTGGCACCGCACGTATGATGTAACCGCCGAGCCGCCCGTCTGGCCCGGTTGGATGAACAATCTGCCGGAGGGCTGAGCATTTGCTCGTATAAGGCCGGTTTGTTGCAGGTCAACCGGAGGCAGTCAACTTCTGTGGCTCAGTTGAGCGACATGATACGTGCCGCAGCCGGCAATGCTTTCGTTCGCGGACTCTCTTGGCTGAACGTGACCAGCCGTCTCCAGACTGCGGGCATCCTCGTTCTAATGCTCTCGCGAACGGCGTCCGAGAGGTTCGCGCTACTCATCGGCACACGTTTGACGTACTCCACCGCCAACTCGCCGGGAACCCGGCCGTACTTGTACTCATACGTAAAGCCACCGCCAACGGCCAGCTTCACGCCGGCGAGGGATGTGTTAGGCACCGAAATGTAGAACTCGTCCGTGGTCAGGCCCGGCTCATCGGCCTTGTCGAGAAGCAATTGCGCATCGGCAAGGACTTCGTAAAGCTGGGCCGCGGTACGCTTGGCCGGATCGATGAAACAAAGCTGCTCGAAAATGAGAGCTTTGTAAGGCTCGTCACCGCTGCCCACGCGGAAGTTGCGCAGCCGCCCAAACGATGCCGCGATGCGGTCCTTCTGGTACGGGAAGTGTGTGCAGCCCAGGATCACCGCGCCAATCGGGTCTGAGCCGCCGCTGCTGCGGTAGCGCTCCACCAGAGAGGTCGTGTGATAGCGGATGTAGTTCTCTACCGAATTGAGCCGCCAGGTAGCAGGCCGGTCGAGGTCTCCCAGAAGCCCACTTTTCTCGAAGCTGTATCGCGCAGACAGCGCGGGATCGATAGCCGCCTCCCGGTTATCGACTGCCGGGCCGTGGTAGTCCACGGTCGTACCCGCTTGGGACGAGGTTATGTAGGATGGGTCGCCCTCGATCGCACCGGCAAGGCCGAGGCACCCTTGCTGAATCACCGCCGGCGTTTCGATGCCGGCTTGGGCGGCGGACTTTGCAATCGCGCGCACGTAACCCTCGCTCTTGCACGTGCCAACCGTGGCTAAGACGGCGACCGCCGCAGTCTTGCCCCGCTCGGCTATAGCCTGAACCGCACCGTCCGCACCGGCTTCGACGACTCCAATAATATGAACGGGCAGCCCCCACTGCTTGACTGCAGCACGTACAGTTTCCAGCCCGTACGCGGTAGCCGTGTTACAGGCGATGACGATGGCTTTGACCGCCGGCTTATCGTGCCGCGGCGTTGTCGCAGCAGCAGAAAGCCAGTAACGCTCACCCAGCAGAAACACCACATCCTTGAGAATCAGTTCGCGCAGGAACTCGACCTTTCGCTCGGACGGGTAGTTGCCGTAGGGCATATTCGCCTGATCGCCGAGATAGACGAACCGCTCCTGCTCGAAGTCGGGCCGGCCATCCGCCCCGGGCTCGTGGGTAACGTTGTCAAAGGCATCAAGTTGAAGAATGGATTCGAGCACCGTGAGGCCGCCGATGCCGGAATCGAACACCCCGATGGGAAGGCTTCTCATCTGCCTCTGGTAGCGGTCAAACGGCACGGCAAAGAGCTCAGATTCACCGCGTTCGACTAGTTCGGCCAGTGAAGATGTCGTTTGCTCGCCCGCGCACCCGCGTGGCTCGATGCACGCCGTCGCGATGCACAAGACCAAGACTACAAATGCCAGTCTTCGGGCCGGTGACATTGTCCAGCTCCTCGGTTCACATATTCTCTCTGAGGTCGTGATAAAGCATACACACACCATTATATCACGACGGCCCCGCTGCGCGGCCAAAATGTCGTGCTTATCCGTACGCGATAGAACTCGTTCGGAGCCTCGGCGTTCGCCGGTCCCCCATTCTTAGCCGTTTGCAGGCATTCCGTCCCAGGACGACAGAAGAGAAGTGACCACAACTCTCTGCAAGAAAGGAACTTAGCTCCTGAGTCCGCGCTCATCGGGATTCGAGTGAGCCGGCCGAAGTCTGACTGCTTTTTCTCAAAGAGCGAGCGGAAATGGCCGATGTAGTAGTATTGCGGCTGATTCTGTATATTGCAGCAGGCCTTGTCCTAGGTTCTACCCCAATGATACTGGGTCTGACCTGCTCCGCCGACCAGATTCTTAAGGGCATCAGATAAACAAAGAAAAGTCATAGACATTTTGAAAGGCTGAGAAGTTGAAGGCAAAGGAGGATACGAAGGACGCGATGGCGTGTGGGGTGACATGGCTGATCTGCTCAGCCATTGTGCTCCTCTTGGTGTGGGAACGCGAAAGCCTTAAAGCAGGATTGATATGGGCATTTGTGAACCCCGTATCATTAATCTTCAGCTACGCAACGATTTCTTTCGCTCTGAGGCATAAAGGTGAAGAAGTGCACGTCCCAACTAAGCAGATTCTTCGAGAGGTCAAAAAGTGGGGAATATCATGTCTCTACCCGACCGCATTTGTAGCCCTTATGATACTCTGGTTATCACTCATAGATAAACAATTTCCGGACTTTAGAGACCTTAGTCCTTTGTGGACTGCGATAATAATTTTTGGAATTGGCTCGTTTATCTACTTTGAGAAGAAGAAAAACGAATGACTTTCTTGAAAGAGTAGCGAGATGAAGAAATTCCATGTGGTAGTGACAGTAGTCGCGATGTCGGTCGGATCAGTAATGAAAATCCTCAACCAAGAAAAAGTCAGATCCCGAGGTATGGCGTGGGCCTGTGCTTTGGAGATGTAGGAAGAATCGAACCGGCCGAATTACTTGCTCAACATCCAGCGATGTTAATACCCAAAGACTGGGTCGGTCATTCACACGCTGCACGTTGTTTTCGATTTGTGAATCACCAATTCGTCAAGCGCGAATACCACTTTCGGATCTAATCCCGTTCGAAGATATTCGCGAAGTAGTGATTTATTCAGAAAAGGCGTTCTCGGAAGATAGACTTGAGGATTGCTTATGTGACCTCGCGAAAGCGAGAAGTACGCTTTTGAGCAAGTTCAGCAAGTTCCTTCCTCAAGTCGATCGGCATCCCCGAGATGCTGATAATATTTCATTAAAGATCACGAATTGTATTATTGGTCTCAGCGTCAATCTGAATCAAGTAATACGTTAAGTCTAAAATACGGACCGACTCGGACAGCCTAAAGGCTGCCGGTTAACCGATACCTCAGGATAAAGCAATACCATGGCAAAGAAAGCTGATCCAATGTGCTACTTATGTGGAAATGAAGTTGAGCATGAGGCAACTGATGATCAGATGAGGCTTTCTATGGATCATGTCCCTCCAAAACAATTCTTTCCTAAAGAAATACGCGTTGACGAGAACCTAAACCTCGCAAAGGCCCCTTCACACAAGAAATGAGTATAAGGATGACGAGGACTATTTTTACCATTCCTTATATCCTCTGGTTGCGAATAGCAATCCAAATATGGGGGCACTTATTTTCAAAGACTTCGCACGTAGATCTCACAACCCGCAAACACCTGCTGTGCTTCGTAGTATATTCTCTGATGGTTCCGCAACAACAACGGGTGGCATTATTCTTCCAGCAAACAAGGTGGAGATTAATGTCGATCTGGCTCGAATTGAACGAATTGCAGGCAAAGTAGCACGCGGTGTTCTATTCCTATCAAAACAGACATTTTTCCCGGAGTCCCGTATCGTTGATATGAGGCTCTGTGAAGAGGAATCAGAAGTCCCGGAAATGTATCAGCTCTCTTGGAAAGCGGCATCAATTGAAAGTTCGTATCCCCAAGTCTTTTCGTATAAGTATCTTCCGTTCAATAGGCACCACATTATTTCCCTATTGTTTTGGCAAGCTTTCATGTTTTGTATCATAATAAAAGACGAATGCGGACAGTAAACGTGTTCGCCGTCACTTTTTTGACTTGTAACCGTAAACAGGAACGTGGGCAACAAGAGCGGAGGTAAGAGAATAACAAAAGAAATACCATTAACCCCGAACGTGCGTTAGGGCCGCCTAAGGGGGCGGTCCTGTGTTATGTATGGCTCCAGAAGCCAGTGTTTGTACCTGCTATTTGGGACGATCACGATGCGGCTCTGAGTCGGTCGGCGATCCGGACTTTGATGATGGACTGCCGCGGCACGCCGAGCCTGCCCTGAGCTTGTCGAAGGCACGGCCATTGTGGCTAAAAACTTGCGTGCATCCGGGTCAATTTGCCATTCAGCGCCCGTCTGGTTGCGCAATACGCACTACGCAATGCGCGATACGAGTCAAACATCCGTGTCAATCCGTGTCTAATACCCTCGGATAAGCCACACGAGCAAAGCAATAAGTTTCTTGACGTCAGCGGTCTATTGTTCTACGATGTATCGTAGCAAAGTGCAGATGTTTTGGAATAGGTCGAACTCGATGGTGCGATTATGAACAAAGTATATACGGCTGTGACCAAGCAAGAGAACGGCTGGTGGATCGGATGGATCGAAGAAGTCCCCGGCGTAAACTGCCAGGAACGCACACATGAGCAGTTATTGGAAACTCTCAAAGTGACGCTGAAAGAGGCCCTGGAGTTTAATCGGCGCGATGCTCTATCGGCGCTGGGGACGGATTTCCGCGAAGAGGCAGATGATGCGACATATCGCACGCTACACGGCTAACAAAATGATTTTGCGGTAATTGGTGGTTGTGGTATTATGTCTATAGCGGCAAAAAAGCGATGCACGCGTCAAGCTATAAAACGAAAAGGGGTTTCAATGAGCAGAGTAAAGGCAAGAGTTGTCCGGGGGGCTATTGGGTCTGAGCGAGTTGCATATATTACAACAGCAGAAGGAGTTCGCGCTGAAGTTCTTTTAAGCGCTGCCCAAACCGGTTCCGACCATGTTTTGGCGGCCGAGCTAGCCAGAGATAATAACAATGTTTTGATTGAGTTGCCTCAGGAGACGTCTTCGGGAGACTGGCGAGTTTGGGTGAATAAAAACCAAATACTCCGCGAATAGAATGATACTTACAGACCGCGAAATTTAAATATTCCTGGCTAACCGTCAAATCAAAATACAGCCGGAACCGGAGGCTGTACGGTATAGCTCGACCTCTGTTGATCTAACTTTGGCAAGAGAGCTCCGAGTTTGGTCGTTCGACCAAGTTGAGAAAACCAAAGGGCAAATTATTACGCCGGGACCAGGGTTTCACTATCTTGACTTTCGGGACAAATATACCAAGAGCATAAATATCTCACCTGAAAAAGGCTACGTATTGGCTCCTGAGGCTTTTGTTCTGGCGTGGACACGCGAAACGATTCACCTTCCAAATCATTCAAGAATAGCCGCAAGGGTCGAGGGCAAGAGCTCGTTGGCCAGACTCGGCTTGGCGGTGCACGTTACTGCACCAACAATACACGCTGGATTTGAGGGCCCTCTCCAGTTGGAGTTATGTAATCAGGGCCCGGTCAGCATCCGTTTGACTCCTCGTATGCCAATCTGCCAGCTAATCTTTGAGATGACTTTTGGCACCCCGGCGAAGGGTTATTCCGGCATATTCTTAAGGCAAAAGAAGTAGCCTTTCCAGCCAGCGCAAGACGCGAATCAAAGCTGCCCAGCGTTTTCTCGCCGTTGCTTGTCTGTGGCCTCTGCGTCCTCTGTGGCTCAAAACCCGCGTTCATCCGTGTCCATCCTGTCCGCGACCGCGCTACGGCGAAGCGCTTCGCGAAGACGAGTCCAACTTTTTCCTTTACGGCCAGGCGGTTTTCGGGTATAATACATAGTTAACACACAAGCCAAGGGCTTGTGAGTAGATCAGTAAATCAGTAGATGAGCAGATGAGAAAACGCATGTGCGCATCCACGCATCTACACATCAACGATACGGGAGACAAAATGGGCAAGTTGGGCATTTTGGGCAGCCGCGGCATCGGCTTTACAACTGTAGAGAATGTTTGACAAAATGGCCTTATTTGAAAAAGCAAACCCAATGAGCGACAGGCGAAGCCTGGAAAGGAGGATGCCTTTGAGTACATGATGAGCTGAAAC
>Ga0180434_10007283_pt1 | contig 12490 bp, 8 predicted proteins | sample SS_ome_7_FD_132453 | JGI IMG/M metagenome (GOLD analysis project Ga0180434, IMG submission 132453) | Hypersaline lake sediment archaeal communities from the Salton Sea, California, USA - SS_1_D_2 metaG | ecosystem: Environmental > Aquatic > Non-marine Saline and Alkaline > Hypersaline > Sediment... | reverse complement strand
GGGTGATAACGTGAAGATGACGGTTAAGCTGATTGCACCGATTGCGATGGAAGAAGGTCTTCGTTTCGCGATTCGTGAAGGTGGCCGTACCGTTGGTGCGGGTGTTGTTGCAAAAATTATCGAATAATTTTCAACAGCATGACCGATTAAGGCGAGTTGCCCGACTGGGTGCTCGCCTTTGAGTTTTTCTGATAAAGAGAAATTTTATTAAGTTTTAGGCCAGTAGTTCAATTGGTAGAGCAGCGGTCTCCAAAACCGCAAGTTGGGGGTTCGAGTCCCTCCTGGCCTGCCAGTTTTTTTAATAAGAGATTAACCAGATGAGTGCCAGTGCAGAAGTAGAATCAGGTGGGATGGATACAGTTAAGCTGATCCTTGCTCTGGGTATTCTTACCGCAGGTGTTGCCGGTTTTTATCTTTTCGAAGAGTATTCCCAGTTAATTCGTGTGCTGGGGCTGCTTGGTATGGTTGTGGTTTCAGTGCTGATTGTGCTGCAAACTGCCATGGGAAGGAATATCTGGAAATTTGCGGCCGATGCCCGTACCGAAGTGCGCAAGGTGGTCTGGCCGACCCGTCAGGAAACTATTCAAACGACATTGATTGTTTTGTTTGTGGTTTTACTGGTAGGTATTTTTCTCTGGTTGGTGGATATGATGTTGATGTCAATCGTAAAAGCCCTGACCGGACAAGGAGGCTAAGTTAGATGGCTATACGTTGGTATGTGGTCCATGCCTATTCCGGTTTTGAGGCGCAGGTAAAGCGTTCGCTGGAAGAGAGGATTGAACGTGCAGGAATGCAGGATCTGTTTGGTGAGATTCTGATTCCAACTGAGGAAGTGGTTGAAATGCGTGCTGGCCAGCAACGCAAGAGTGAGCGCAAGTTTTTTCCGGGTTATGTGCTGGTGCAGATGGAGATGAATGATGAGACCTGGCATCTGGTAAAGGATGTGCCAAAGGTGATGGGCTTTATTGGCGGTACCGGTGACCGTCCTGCGCCAATTACGGAAAAGGAAGCTAACCAGATTCTGCAACGTGTGCAGGAAGGTGTGGATAAGCCGCGTCCTAAAGTATTGTTTGAACCGGGTGAAGTTATTCGTGTCATCGACGGTCCGTTTAATGACTTTAACGGTGTTGTGGAAGAAGTTGACTATGAAAAGAGTCGCGTAAAAGTTTCTGTTTTGATCTTCGGGCGTTCTACACCGGTTGATCTCGAGTTTGGCCAGGTAGAAAAAGGCTAAACATTTTTTACTTAGTGTCGGGGAGCCGAAAGGCGCTTGCACCCGCGGGAGTTATTAATGGCTAAGAAAATTCAGGCTTATATCAAGCTGCAGGTAAAGGCTCAGGAAGCCAATCCGAGTCCACCAGTTGGTCCTGCTTTGGGTCAGCATGGTGTGAACATCATGGAGTTCTGTAAAGCGTTTAACGCACAGACTCAAAGCGTTGAAAAAGGTCTGCCGATTCCAGTGGTAATCACTGTTTACGCTGACCGTTCTTTCACATTCACCATGAAAACCCCACCTGCTTCAATTCTGTTGAAAAAGATTGCAGGTATTCCAAAAGGCAGTGGTGTGCCCAACAAAGACAAAGTTGGCAAGGTCACGCGTGATCAATTGGAAGAAATTGTGAAAATGAAAGAACCTGACCTGACTGCCAAGGATATGGATGCAGCTGTCAGAACGATTGCCGGTACTGCTCGTAGTATGGGTCTTGATGTGGAGGGCGTTTAATCATGGCAAAACTGTCTAAAAGGGCCCGTGCAATTGCGGAAAAAGTAGAGCCTGGAAAACTGTATGCAGCCGAGGAAGCATTTTCGCTGATTTCCGAGCTTTCTACTGTAAAGTTTAACGAGACTGTTGATGTAGCAGTAAACCTCGGGGTTGATCCTCGTAAATCCGATCAGGTTGTACGTAGTGCAACTGTATTGCCAAAAGGTACTGGTCAGAATGTTCGTGTAGCTGTATTTGCTCAGGGTGCTAACGCTGACGCGGCTGCTGAAGCCGGTGCTGACAAAGTCGGTTTTGAAGATCTGGCCGAAGACATCAAGGCTGGCAACATGGATTACGATGTTGTTATTGCAACACCGGATGCGATGCGTGTTGTGGGGCAGCTGGGTCAAATCCTGGGTCCGCGTGGTCTGATGCCAAACCCGAAAGTGGGCACAGTTACTGCGGATGTTGCCGAAGCGGTTAACAACGCCAAAGCTGGACAGGTGCGTTACCGTACAGACAAAAGCGGTATCATTCATTGTCCGATTGGCAAGGCTGATTTCCCGGCGGCTGATCTGAAAGAAAACCTTGAAGCGCTGCTGGCTGACCTGAAAAAGGCCAAGCCAAGCTCTGCCAAGGGTGTCTATTTACAGAAGATTACCGTGTCCTCAACCATGGGGCCGGGTCTTCAGCTTGATCAGGGATCACTGGATATCTGATCTCCAGTTTTTGATTGCTGATCAGTTCATCCTGAACTGCCAGCAAGTCGAAAACCAAAAAATGTGATTTTTGATTTTCTGCAAAATCATTAAATTGCATTTAATAATTTTGTTGGCACATCCGTGTGCCAAATAACGAACTTTGGAGCCCCGGCTTCGTAAGAAGTCGGGTCATCAAAGACCGCAGGTGCGTTCGTGCTTAATCGTGTTGAGAGCCTGCGTAGATGGTGCTCCGGAATCAGAATTGTTTTGAATTTGTTTTCAAAGGGCTCTGATGAAGGTGCGCAAGGGAGTGCAGAGAGTTTGAATGGCTCTGCACAGGTTGTAAATTGAAGTAGTAATACTTCGTGTTTAATGAGGTGACGACTTTGCCACTCAATTTAGAGCAGAAAAAAGTAATTGTCGCCGAAGTCGCGGAAATCGCTGGCAGTGCTTATTCAGCAGTTGCTGCTGAGTATCGTGGCCTGACTGTAGATGAAATGACACTGTTGCGTAAAGAAGCTCGCAACAATGGCGTTTATCTTCGTGTGGTCAAAAACTCGCTGGCGCGTCGCGCGGTAGAAGATACCGAATTTGCCTGCATGCAGGAAGGTATGACAGGACCCCTGGTTCTGGCTTTCTCGCAGGAAGATCCCGGTTCAGCTGCCCGTGTGATGAAAGACTTCATGAAAGAACATGACAAGATGGTGGTAACCATGGTGTCTATTGGCGGCAAGTTGCTTGACGCCAGCGAGCTGGAAACTCTCGCCAAGATGCCTACTTACGATCAGGCTGTCAGCATGCTGATGGCTGTCATGAAAGCTCCTGTCGAAAAACTTGCCAGAACAATCAACGAAGTTCCTGGCAAGCTGGTTCGCACTGTTGCTGCTATTCGTGATGCCAAAGAATAATCCGCGTAAGGCGTAAATTTATAATTGTTAACAAATCTGATTTTTTAGGAGTTTTGAAATGTCTGTATCAAAAGACGATATCCTTGATGCTATTGCCAACATGACGGTAATGGACGTAGTTGAGCTGATCGAAGCTATGGAAGAAAAATTTGGTGTTTCTGCAGCAGCAGCTGTTGCAGCTGCTCCTGCTGCTGGCGGTGACGCTGGTGCTGCAGCTGAAGAGAAAACTGAATTTGACGTTGTCCTGGCTGACATGGGCGGCAACAAAGTTGCTGTTATTAAAGCGGTTCGCGGTGTAACCGGTCTGGGTCTGAAAGAAGCCAAAGAAGCTGTTGAAGGTGCACCTACCACTCTGAAAGAAGCTGCTTCCAAAGAAGAAGCGGAAGACATCAAGAAGCAACTTGAAGAAGCTGGTGCAAAAGTAGAACTGAAGTAATTTTGCTACAGCAGCTTTCATTCAGCTGAACGCTTCAGGCTGGCAGTCCTTTTGGGCTGTCGGCCTTTTCCTGTTTGTCTATACATGGATGCTGAATGAACGGTTACCCGTTGGGTAGCGAACTAGCCAGAGGGACGGGCAGTAAGCAAGTAGAACTTGCAGAAAAGATATGCGACACACCTGGTAAAGCCCAAAAGAGGGCCCGGGGAGATGTCGGAATTGACTTTATATATTCTGAGGGACGGCAAGAATGGCTTATTCTTTTACTGAGAAAAAGCGTATCCGGAAAAGCTTTGGTAAACACCCGAGTGTTCTGGATGTGCCCTATCTGTTAGCGACACAAATCGATTCATTCCGTGGTTTTTTACAGGCTGACAAAAAGCCTGGGGAAAGAGAACCTTACGGACTCCATGCGGCATTCAGTTCAGTATTTCCAATTGAGAGTTACTCCGGTAACGCAGTGCTGGAATATGTGGAATATCGTCTGGGTGAACCGGTTTTCGATGTTCGTGAATGTCAGCTTAGAGGTGCGACATATGCCGCTCCGCTACGAGTTCTGGTAAAACTCGTTATCTACGATAAGGATGCTCCTGCAGGCTCCAAAAAAGTCAAGGAAGTCAAAGAGCAGGAAATTTACATGGGCGAACTGCCCCTGATGACTGACAACGGTACTTTCGTGATTAACGGTACCGAGCGCGTTATCGTTTCCCAGTTGCATCGTTCACCTGGTGTGTTCTTTGATCACGATAAAGGAAAAACACACTCTTCGGGTAAACTGCTGTTTTCTGCTCGCGTGATTCCTTATCGTGGTTCCTGGCTGGATTTCGAGTTTGATCCTAAAGATTGTGTGTTTGCGCGTATTGACCGCCGCAGAAAAATACCGGCAACTATTCTGTTGCGTGCACTCGGTTATGAAACCGAAGAAATGCTGGGCATGTTCTTCGAAACCGATACCTTTCACCTGGGTAAAGATAAAATCGAACTGGACCTGGTTCCTGAAAGACTGCGTGGTGAAACCGCTATCTTCGACATCAAGTCCGGCCGTAAAGTGATTGTCGAGACAGGTCGTCGTGTGACCGCGCGTCATATCAAACAACTTGAAAAAGACGGCATCAACAAGTTGAGTGTTCCCCGTGAGCTGCTGGTTGGTAAGGTGATCGCGCACAACGTGGTTGACACCGAGACCGGCGAGATTATTGCCAATGCTAATGATGAGATCACTGAAGAGCTGATTGAAGCGTTGATGGCAGCAGGCGTTAAAGAGATCAAGACATTGTTTACCAATGATCTGGATCATGGGCCATTCATCTCAGATACACTGCGCATTGATCCGACCACTAGCCAGTTGGAAGCGCAGATCGAAATCTATCGCATGATGCGTCCAGGTGAACCGCCTACCAAAGATGCGGCGCAAAACCTGTTTGCTAACCTGTTCTTTAGTGCGGATCGTTATGACCTGTCAGCAGTTGGTCGTATGAAATTTAACCGTCGTCTGGGGCGTGAAGAGTCCGAGGGCGAAGGTACGCTTTCCAACGAAGATATAGTGGATGTACTGAAAACACTGGTGGATATCGCTAACGGTAACGGCGTGGTTGATGACATTGATCACTTGGGTAACCGTCGTATTCGCTGTGTTGGTGAAATGGCTGAAAACCAGTTCCGCGTTGGCCTGGTGCGTGTAGAGCGTGCGGTCAAAGAGCGACTGGCCCTGGCAGAGTCTGAAGGTCTGATGCCTCAGGAAATGATCAATGCCAAGCCTGTTTCAGCAGCTATCAAGGAATTTTTTGGTTCCAGTCAGCTGTCTCAGTTCATGGATCAGAACAACCCGCTGTCCGAGGTGACTCACAAGCGTCGTGTTTCTGCACTTGGCCCGGGTGGTCTTACTCGTGAGCGTGCAGGCTTTGAGGTTCGCGACGTTCATCCCACTCACTATGGTCGCGTATGTCCGATTGAAACACCTGAGGGTCCAAATATCGGTCTGATCAATTCACTGGCTGTTTATTCCAGAACCAACAAGTACGGTTTTCTTGAAACGCCATACCGTCGTGTTGTTGATGGCAAGGTCACTGATGAAATCGATTACCTGTCAGCGATCGAAGAAGGCCGTTTCGTTATCGCCCAGGCCAGTGCCCAGACTGACGAGAATGGTATGTTGATTGAAGAGCTGGTTTCTTCTCGTCATCAGAATGAATTCACACTCTCCACTCCTGACCAGGTTGAATACATGGATGTTTCGCCAAAGCAGATCGTTTCTGTTGCGGCTTCCATGATTCCGTTTCTGGAGCATGACGATGCCAACCGCGCCCTGATGGGGTCGAACATGCAGCGTCAGGCAGTACCGACCCTGCGTGCAGAAAAGCCGTTATGTGGTACTGGTATGGAACGCACGGTTGCGGTCGACTCCGGTGTGACCGTGGTGGCCAAACGTGGCGGTAAGGTCGATTCGGTTGATGCGGCACGTATCGTGGTACGTGTCAACGATGACGAGACTATCGCAGGTGAGTCCGGTGTCGATATCTACAACCTGACCAAATACACCCGTTCTAACCAGAACACCTGTATTAATCAGCGTCCACTGGTAAAAACCGGTGATGTCATTGGTCGTGGTGATGTGCTGGCTGATGGTCCTTCCACCGACATGGGTGAGCTGGCTCTGGGTCAGAACCTGCGTGTGGCCTTCATGCCGTGGAATGGTTACAACTTCGAAGATTCAATCCTGATCTCCGAGAAAGTGGTTGATGAAGACCGCTTTACTACCATTCATATTAACGAATTGACCTGCATGGCACGTGATACCAAGCTGGGTTCTGAAGAGATCACGGCAGATATTCCGAATGTTGGAGAATCTTCACTGGCCAAGCTGGATGAGTCAGGCATTGTCTATATTGGTGCAGAAGTTCGTGAAGGCGATATTCTGGTCGGTAAGGTTACACCAAAGGGTGAAGCCCAGTTGACACCGGAAGAAAAACTGCTTCGCGCCATTTTCGGCGAAAAAGCCTCTGACGTGAAGGATACTTCACTGCGTGTGGGTTCCGGTGTGGTCGGAACGGTTATCGATGTACAGGTTTTTACCCGTGACGGCGTAGAAAAAGATGCCCGTGCACAGCAGATTGAAGAGACTGAACTGGATCGTGTTCGCAAGGACTTGAATGACCAGCAGCGCATTATGGAAGAAGACACCTTCTCCCGTATCGAGAAACTGCTGGTTGGCAAAGTGTCTGACGGTGGTCCAAATGGTCTGAAAGCCGGTACCAAGGTCACCAAGTCATACCTGGCAGACCTTGAGCAGGATAAATGGCTCGATGTGCGTCTTAAGAATGAAGAAGCGCAGCAGCAACTTGAAGCTATTTCCGCGCAGATCGAGGAAACCCGTAAGGAGTTCCGTGAGAAGTTTGAACTCAAGAAGAGCAAACTCGCTACCGGTGACGATCTCGCGCCTGGTGTTCTCAAGATGGTCAAGGTTTACGTGGCGGTTAAACGCCGCATTCAACCAGGGGACAAGATGGCGGGACGCCATGGTAACAAGGGTGTTATCTCGCGCATTGTGCCGGTGGAGGACATGCCGTTTGATGAAAATGGACGCCCTGTTGATATCGTGTTGAATCCGCTGGGTGTACCTTCGCGTATGAATATCGGCCAGGTGCTGGAAACCCATCTGGGCTTCGCGGCAAAAGGTGTTGGTGAAAAACTGGGTGAAATGCTTGAAGCCCAGGCAAAGATTGCGGAAATCCGGGGATACCTGGATAAAGTCTATAACTTCAGTGGCCAGAAAGAAGACCTGGACAGCTTCACTGACGAAGAAATCATGGAGATGGCGGATAATCTCAAAGACGGTGTACCGATGGCTACGCCTGTCTTCGATGGTGCCAATGAAGACGAGATCCGCGAATTGTTCAAGCTGGCGGGTATCCGTGAAGACGGTCAGAGTATCCTGTTCGACGGTCGTACCGGTGAGCAGTTTGAGCGTCCGGTAACGGTCGGTTATATGTACATGCTGAAACTGAACCATCTGGTTGACGACAAGATGCATGCGCGTTCCACCGGGCCTTACAGTCTGGTCACCCAGCAGCCTCTGGGTGGTAAGGCGCAGCAGGGTGGTCAGCGATTCGGTGAGATGGAGGTCTGGGCACTTGAGTCCTACGGTGCTTCTTACACCTTGCAGGAAATGCTTACCGTCAAATCCGATGATGTTAACGGTCGTACCCGTATCTATAAGAACATTGTAGATGGCGATCACCGTATGGATGCAGGCATGCCTGAATCGTTCAACGTACTGGTCAAGGAGATCAAGTCGTTGGGCATCAATATTGAACTTGAGCAGGACTGAGGATTGCTAAAATGAAAGATCTTCTGAGAATATTAAAACAGCAGGGGCAGGTCGAAGAGTTTGATTCGATCCGTGTTGGTCTGGCATCTCCTGACATGATCCGCTCATGGTCATATGGTGAAGTTAAAAAGCCGGAAACAATTAATTACCGTACTTTTAAGCCGGAGCGTGACGGTTTGTTCTGTGCCAAGATTTTTGGCCCGGTCAATGACTATGAATGCCTGTGTGGTAAATACAAGCGCCTCAAGCATCGTGGCGTGGTCTGTGAGAAATGTGGTGTGGAGGTCACCCTGGCCAAGGTGCGTCGTGAACGCATGGGTCATATCGAACTGGCCAGTCCTTGTGCCCACATCTGGTTCCTGAAATCACTGCCGTCACGTATCGGCCTGTTGCTGGACATGACGCTGCGTGACATCGAGCGTATTCTTTATTTCGAATCCTACGTGGTTGTTGATGAAGGTATGACTGATCTGCAGCGCGGTCAGTTGATGACTGACGAGCAGTACCTGGATGCCATCGAAGAAAACGGTGACGAGTTTGATGCCCGTATGGGTGCCGAAGCAGTTCGTGAACTGCTGATCTCCATTGATATTCCTGCAGAAATCAAACAGCTGCATGAAGAAATCAATGCCACCAATTCAGAAACCAAGATCAAAAAACTGTCCAAGCGTCTGAAGCTGCTGGAGTCCCTGGAAAAATCAGGAAACAAGCCGGAATGGATGATCATGTCTGTTCTGCCTGTCTTGCCACCTGAGCTGCGTCCTCTGGTACCTCTGGATGGCGGTCGTTTCGCGACTTCTGACCTGAACGATCTGTACCGTCGTGTGATCAACCGTAACAACCGTCTGCGTCGACTGCTGGATTTAAGTGCTCCGGACATTATCGTACGCAACGAAAAACGTATGCTGCAGGAATCTGTAGATGCCTTGCTGGATAACGGTCGTCGTGGACGTGCCATTACTGGTACCAACAAGCGTCCGTTGAAATCCCTGGCTGACATGATCAAAGGCAAGCAGGGGCGTTTCCGTCAGAACCTGCTGGGTAAACGTGTTGACTATTCCGGTCGCTCGGTCATCGTTGTAGGGCCTACCCTGAAACTGCATCAGTGTGGTCTGCCTAAGAAAATGGCCTTGGAACTGTTCAAGCCGTTCATTTTCTCCAAGCTGCAACTGCGCGGCCTGGCAACAACTATCAAGGCGGCCAAGAAACTGGTTGAACGCGGTACCGGTGAAGTCTGGGACATTCTCGAAGAAGTTATTCGCGAACATCCGGTCATGCTTAACCGTGCGCCAACCCTTCACCGTCTCGGCATCCAGGCGTTCGAGCCGGTACTGATTGAAGGTAAGGCTATTCAGCTGCATCCGCTGGTGTGTTCAGCATTCAATGCTGACTTCGATGGTGACCAGATGGCTGTCCACGTACCGCTGTCCGTTGAAGCGCAGCTGGAAGCCCGTACCCTGATGATGTCGACCAATAATATACTGTCGCCTGCAAACGGTGAGCCGATTATTGTTCCTTCACAGGACGTTGTTCTGGGGCTTTATTTCATGACCCGCGAACGCATCAATGCCAAGGGTGAAGGCATGGTCTTCGGTAGTTCCGAAGAGGCTCGTCGTGCCTATGAAAGTGGTGCTGCCGATCTTCAGGCTCGCGTGAAAGTCCGTATGACGCAATACACCATGGCTGAAGATGGTGAAAAAGTGCCGTCGACCAGCATCGTTGATACCACGATTGGCCGTGCGCTGCTGTCTGAAATTCTGCCCAAAGGTTTATCCTTCGACCTGATGAACCAGGCCATGGGTAAAAAGCAGATCGGTAACATCATCAATACCTGCTACCGTAATCTTGAAGTCAAGGACACGGTCATTTTTGCTGACCAACTTATGTACACCGGTTTCCGCATGGCGACAAAAGCCGGTGTGTCGATTGGCATCAATGATATGACGGTTCCGGCTGAAAAGATCGAAATTCTGTCGCAGGCCGAATCCGAGGTTAAGGAAATTCAGGAGCAGTATGCTTCTGGTGTGGTAACCAACGGTGAGCGTTACAACAAGGTGGTGGATATCTGGTCGCGTACCAATGATCAGGTTGCCAAGGCAATGATGTCGCATCTGGGTAAAGAGTCCGTCGAAAACCGAAACGGTGAGATGGAAGAACAGGATTCTTTCAACTCCATCTTCATGATGGCTGACTCCGGTGCCCGTGGTTCTGCGGCGCAGATTCGTCAGCTGGCCGGTATGCGTGGTCTGATGGCCAAGCCGGATGGTTCGATCATCGAAACGCCAATTACAGCAAACTTCCGTGAAGGTCTTGATGTACTGCAGTACTTCATCTCCACTCACGGTGCCCGTAAAGGTCTGGCTGATACCGCTCTGAAAACGGCAAACTCCGGTTACCTGACGCGCCGTCTGGTTGACGTGGCACAGGATATGGTGATCACAGAAGATGATTGTGGCACCGAAAACGGCATGCCGATGGCGCCAATCATTGAAGGTGGTGATGTTGTGCTGCCATTACGCGACCGTATTCTTGGTCGTGTTACGGCTAAACATGTCTACAAACCTGGTACAGATGATGTTGTCTGTGAAGCCGGTACCCTGATTGACGAGAGTTGGGTTGATCGTCTGGATGAAGAAGGTATTGACCACGTTGTCGTACGTTCTTCCATTACCTGTGATTCACGCACAGGGATTTGCGCCAAGTGTTACGGTCGTGACCTGGCTCGCGGTCACCTGGTTAACAAGGGTGAAGCTGTCGGTGTTATTGCAGCACAGTCCATCGGTGAGCCTGGTACACAGCTGACCATGCGTACCTTCCACATTGGTGGTGCAGCTTCACGTTCTGCGGCTGCCAGCAGTTATGAAAGCAAGCGTGCCGGTAGTGTGCAGCTTGAAAACATCAAGACGGTAGAAGATTCCAAAGGTAATCTTCTGGCGGTATCCCGTTCAGGTGAGATCCTTATCGTTGACGAATTTGGTCGTGAATCTGAGCGCTATAAGATTTCTTATGGTGCAATTCTGCACGTTAAACATGGAGATGAGGTCGGTGGCGGCCACATGCTGGCCAGCTGGGATCCGCATACTCACCCGGTTATTACCGAGGTGGCAGGTACTCTGCAGTTTGTCGACTTCATCGATGGTGTAACCGTACAGAGTCATACTGACGAAGTCACCGGTCTTTCCTCGCTGGTTATTATGGATCCAAAACAGCGCCCTGCCTCAGGCAAGGATTTGCGTCCGTTGATCAAGCTGGTCGACGACAAGGGTGAGGACCTGTGTCTTGTTGGAACAGATCTGCCTGCAGCCTATGCGCTGCCAGCTGATGCGGTCATTAGTGTTAAGGACGGTAGTACCATCGGTGTTGGTGACGTACTGGCACGTATTCCTCAGGAATCTTCCAAAACCCGTGATATCACGGGTGGTCTGCCGCGTGTTGCTGACCTGTTCGAAGCTCGTAAACCGAAAGAGCCGGCCATTATGGCGGAAGCTGCCGGTACTGTGAGTTTTGGTAAGGAAACCAAGGGTAAACAGCGCCTGGTGATCACTGATTCTGCCGGTGAATCCGTTGAATCACTGATTCACAAATGGCGACACCTGAACGTGTTCGAAGGTGAGCACGTGGAGAAAGGAGAGGTGATTGCTGATGGTGAACCAGTACCGCACGACATTCTGCGCCTTAAAGGCGTGATTGAACTGACCGAGTACATGGTCAAGGAAATTCAGGATGTTTACCGTCTGCAGGGTGTGAAGATCGACGACAAACACATTGAAGTCATCGTCCGCCAGATGTTGCGTAAGGTGGAAATCCGTTCTTCCGGCGACACTCCGCTGTTGCGTGGTGAGCAGGTGGAAAGAGCTCGTGTTCTGGAAGAGAACGAAAAGGCCGTAGCTGAAGGCAAACAGCCGGCAATCTACGATCACGTGCTGCTGGGTATTACCAAGGCATCTCTGGCTACCGAGTCGTTTATTTCCGCAGCCTCGTTCCAGGAAACTACCCGCGTCCTCACCGAGGCGGCAGTGCGTGGAACCAGCGATACCCTCAATGGACTGAAAGAAAACGTTATCGTTGGACGCCTGATTCCTGCCGGTACCGGTCTGTCTTTCCATAACGAACGCAGAATTCAGCGTTCCGTGGTAGATACTGAGGCGGATGATGCGCCGGTGGAAATGGCAACTGAAGAAGTGGAAGAGGCTATCAAGCAGGCTTTGAACACTGAGGTTGATCAGTAAGCCAAAATCTCATTCCCTGTTAGGGGGTTGAGTATAACCGCACCAGTCTTAGTGATTGGTGCGGTTTTTTATTGGGGCGGCTGCGAAGCAGCAGAACACCACGGGTTTACCCGTGGATGAATGAGCACGTCGCCTGTATGGTAGGTGCATGGAAGTTATTAAAGGTGCACACAGCGTATATAGGCTT